>Ga0209517_10007646_pt1 | contig 12874 bp, 12 predicted proteins | sample PeaSoiMetSII2010_FD_187695 | JGI IMG/M metagenome (GOLD analysis project Ga0209517, IMG submission 187695) | Peat soil microbial communities from Weissenstadt, Germany - SII-2010 (SPAdes) (version 2) | ecosystem: Environmental > Terrestrial > Soil > Wetlands > Peat | place: Germany...
TTTAAAAGACAGAAAAGCACGCAGGGCTACTCCGCCGCCGACGTGTGGTCGTGCACGATCTTCCAGCCGTCAGGAAACTTGCGAAACACCAGCGTGAACCGGCCATGCGGAGTCTTGCCGTCCGACATGGTCAACTGCCAAGCCCCGCGCACGAAGGCGGCGTCCGTTCCCAGCATTTCGATGCGCAGATTGGAAAACTCCAGCTTCCCCATCTCGTGCCCCGGACTCGCATAGGTGGTGCGATAGCGATCGAGGGTAGCCTGCCATCCGCTGGTTTCCTTCGCTCCCGAGAAAAATGTCAGCTCCGGAGAATTCCAATATCCCGCCATGAAGGCTTCCAGGTCGTGACGGTTCCAGGCGTCCTGCTGTGTGCGCAAAACGTGCTCGACGGCGGCCTTGCCATCGTTTGGCGCGGTCTTTGACGGTGGCTCTTGTGAGACGGCGACGGTCGCGAGAACTAATAGCACGGCCAGGATGCGGAGAATTGCTCTTCCCATGATTTCCTCTTGTGACCTCAGGGGCTGAAGCCGTCACCGAAAAGGAAGCTTTTTCGCAGCGCTGAAAGCGCTGCGCCACCCAAAATCGAGTTCCTCAGCAGTCTTCTAGTGCGCTTCCTCCGTCGCCGGCGCCGTATCGGGAGTATCCACCTTCTGCGCGGCGTGCGCCGTCGCGGGCGGAGGCTGGAAGTCTCCTGCATCCTTCCCCGCCATGGCCGCGGTCATGAAGTTCATCCAAATCGGCAGCGCCGCGCGCGCACCCGTCTCTTTCGCCCCCAGAGCTTTCTTCTCGTCATAGCCGACCCACACTCCGCAGGTCGTGGTGGGGGAAAATCCCACGAACCACGCATCGGTAAAGTCGTTGGTGGTGCCGGTCTTGCCCGCTACCGGAAATGGCATCCTCGCCGCCGCAATCGCCGTGCCATGCAGCACTACTTCGCGCAACATCGAGGTCATGATGCGCGCCGTGCGTTCGCTGATCACGTCCTTCACTTCGGGAAAATCCTCTTCCAGCACACGTCCTTCGTAGTCGGTCACGCGGGTGATGTAGCGCGGGGTCACGCGCACGCCGTCGTTGGGAAAGACGCTATAGGCCGACGTCTGTTCCAGCAAAGTAATTTCCGCCGATCCCAGCGCGACCGGCAGATACGGCGGGAGCTTGGAGGTGATGCCAAAGCGCTCGGCGTAGTCAATCACGCTCCTGATCCCGACTTTATTGGCCAGCTTCAGCGCGGGAATGTTGCGCGATTGCGCTAGGGCCCGCCGCAGGGTGATGATGCCTTCAAATTTTTCGTCGTAGTTGTGAGGCACGTATGGGCCGGTCGGAGTTTCAAAACTGATTGGCTCATCCAGGATTGTGTCGTCGGGACTGGCTCCTCCGTCAATTATGGTGGTGTACACATACGGCTTGAACGACGAGCCGACCTGGCGCAAGGCCTGCGTGGCGCGGTCGAACTTTGAGTCGTTGAAATCGCGCCCGCCTACCAGCGCCTTGATCCCGCCGCTGGCGTTGTCAATGGCCAGCAGCGCCCCTTGCGCGCCGGAATCCTGCTCCAGGCTCACCCGCGCGGCGCCGTTCGCGCCCAGCGTAAGAATCTTCACGTAGCAGATGTCGCCCGTTTTCAGAATGTTGGCCACCTTCTGACCAGTCCACGCGACGTCGGCCTGGCCCAGAGCCGCGGTATAGCGGCCAAATTTCAACGTGGCGATTCCGGTTCCGGCCGCCGTCACCAGCGCGTGGAAGTATCCGCCGACCTCCGGCTCATCGTCCCAGTCGGGGTGGGAGTATTTTTCCAGGACCGCTCCCTGTGCCACGACGTTCTCCAGAGGTCCCTTCCATCCGTGCCGCCGTTCATACGCCGCCAGCCCGTCGAGGACGGCCTGGTTGGCGGCCTTCTGCAGGTCTACATCAAGCGAGGTAAAAACCTTCAGGCCACCCTCATGCACCTGATCGGCTCCGTACTTGCCTTCAAGGTAGCGGCGAATTTCCTCCACAAAATAAGGCGCCAGCGAATTCGGATCGTGAGCCAGATGCAGCACGACCGGCGCCGACCGCGCCGCCGCGGCCTGCGCGGCCGTGATCTTGCCGTCTTCCAGCATGGCGTTGATCACCAGATTGCGCCGCTTCTGCGCCCGGTCCGGATGGTTGATCGGCGAATATATTGCCGGCCCCTTCGGTAGACCGGCGAGCAAGGTGGCTTCTTCCAGAGTCAGTTGCTTCGCCGGCTTGCTGAAATAGAACTCTGACGCAGCTTCAAACCCGTACACGCCGTGGCCGAGAAAAATCTGGTTGGCATAGAGGGTGAAGATCTGCGGCTTGGTGAAGTGGCGCTCGATCTGGATAGCGAGCATCGTTTCCTGCACCTTGCGATGGAAGGAACGGTCGGGCGACAGGAAAAGATTGCGCGCCAGCTGCATGGTCAAAGTGGAGGCTCCCTGCACTTTGCCGCCCGATTCGATGTCGCGATATGCCGCACCGATAATGCGCCAGAAGTTGACGCCGGAGTGCCGGTAGAAATCCTTGTCTTCGATCGAAACCAGGGCGTCGCGCAATACCGGCGGAAAATCGTCGTAGCTGGCCACCACGCGCCTCTGGAGCGCGAACGAGCCCACCACGCGCCCGTGATCGTCGTAAATTTCAGTGATCGAACTGGGCCGGTAGGCTTCGAGCGCGTCTACCTGGGGAAGGTCGGTGGTGTAAACGAGCAGCAAGCCGGCGGTCGCTCCCACCAGCGCCGAAACCAGCACCAGCAGCCCAAACAGCACGCGCCCGACCAGCTTGCGCCCGCCGATCTCGACCGGTGGAAGATTTTCGTACAGGGACTTCATGAGCGGCCGAGGTCAGGATAGCACTTCGCGGCCAGCCTTCCTGCGGCCTCGCGCACAAAAGAAATCGCGCGCCGTTTGGCGCGCGATGCATAAACCCTCAGAGGCTAAAGCCCCGCATTCTGTTGGCCCTGAACGGCGCGGCTGGAGCCGCGCCCTTTCAAAACGGGGCTGCAGGTAAGCGGCCTGCTAACGCGATCCTCAAGATCTGAACTTGTTCAGTTACTCAATTGCAAAATCTGCCTAGCTGTTCCGGCTCTTCAGCACTTCCACGGCCTTGTTCAACTGATCATCCACCGTGTTCTTGGGCTTGGCTTCTTGTTCGGGAGCGTTAGGCTGCTCCTCCTCTTCGGGGACGACGTTGTCCTCAACGTCCGCGACCAGCACGTTGGGCGTGATGGCTTCGTCCTGGATAGCCTTCCCGCTGGGTGAGTAGTACTTCGCCACCGAGAGAATCAGGGCGCCACCATCGGGCAGGTCAATCGTTTTCTGCACCGAGCCATCGCCGAACGTCTTGTCGCCAACCACATCGCCGCGCGCGTTCTCCAGAATCGCCGCCGCTACAATCTCAGCCGCGCCCGCGGTGGCCTTATTGACCAGAACCGCGACCGGCAGGCTCGTGATCGCTTTCGCCGGATCGGCATTGAACGCTTCCCGCGGATATTTCTGCCCTTGCAGATACGTAATCGTTCCGTGATTGAGAAACAGATTCGCTACCGCGACGCCTTCGCCTTCATCTCCCTTGGCGCACTCGCGCAGATCCAGCAGAATCTTCTTCGCCCCCGATTTCTGGAGCGCGCTGATCCTGGCCGCAATCTCCTGCGCTTTGCCCCGGGTCAACGCCGCAGCCTTGAGGTAGCCGATGCCATCTTCCATCATCTTGTCGGTAACCGCAGGAATGCTCTCCACCTCGCGCGTGATGACGACCTTCTGCGGCTCGGCCCTGCGTGCCCGCACGACGGCCACATTCACACTCGACCCCGGCGTGCCGGCCAGCAGGTTGCGAATCTCGGGCAGCGACATCTCCCGCGTGCTCTGGCCTTCAATGGACTCAAGAATATCGGTCGGCCCAATCCCGGCCTTCTCGGCCGCCGAGCCCGGCAACACCGAGACCACGTCCGCATATCCAAAGCGCTTCGAAACCACGGCACCAATTCCACCCTTGGCCATGGTCTGGTGTTCTTTGTACGCCTTGTAGGCATCCGCCGACATGTAGCTGGAGTTCGAATCCAGCGACTCCAGGAGGCCGTGCAGCGCTCCGTCAGTCACCTTGGGAATGTTCGGCTCTTCCACGTACTCGTTCTGCACGCGCTCGAGCACTTCGCTGTAGACCTGCAGTTGGTGGTAAGAGCCGTCGTTCGAGGAGGCGTGCACGCCTCCCATCGAACCCACGACGACGAACAGCAATACGGCAAAGGAGGTAAAGAGAATCGCTGCTTTAGTTTTCATGGACATCAGTTTGGCCGTCTTCTGGAAGGAGGTACTTCCTGAGAAACTGTTTGCATTATATCTGATAGATGCAGCTTGCCATCCTCCGGCTGCCCAATTTGAGCCTCGTCGGTAACGCGGGGGGCCTGCCCTGGCTTAACAAGCTGCTGAGAAACTCAATGGCAGCATCCGGTTTTGGGTGGCGCAGGCCTTCCCAGCCTGCGGGTAAGTTGGCAGAAGGAATAGGCTTTAACCCCAGAGGTACCTCGGCGATTGAAGCCGGTACTGAAAAAAGGTCCTTTCGCAGCGCCTGAAGCACCGAAAATCGACTACGAGGCGGGTTTGAAGCTGATCGTCAGCTGCGTCTGGACTGACGCCGCCCGCCCGTTCATCAGGTAGGGCTTGAATTTCCATTGCTTGGCGCCGTCAATGGCGGTGCGGGCAAACGCCAGCGATCCCTGCAGGAACTTGGCATCCTGCACGGTGCCATCGCGGCCAATCAGGACCTGCAAAACCACCGTCCCCTGCTGGCCTTTGGCGCTGGCTGGGTAAGCGGGCGCGGGCTGATCGGTGAGAAGGCCGCGCGCCGTGGCTTCGGGAATGTTCACGGGCTCGATCGAAGGCAGCGCGGCTTCCACCGGCTTGTTGCCGCTGGCCTCGGGCGTCATCGAAGCGATGGACGACTTCAGGCTCGAGGGGATTCCGGCAGGAGGGGTAACGGGTTTGGAAACGGAATGCGGCAGCGGACTGATCGGCGGTGCGGGCTGCGTCGGAACCGGAGCTACCGGGGGAGGCGTCGAGGCGGCGGCCGCCAGCGTGTCAGCGCGCAGCTTGGCTGCGGCGGCAGCAGCGGCGGTCGAGGCCGGGGAAGCAGTTTCTCCGGTCGCCGGTCCGCCGGCTGGTGGCGTGCTTCCGGAGGCGGGCTGAACTGGCTGGTTTTCCTGAGTCTGGGTCACCGGACTCTGGCCCGCGGGAGCTGGCGCCTGATCGCCTGGATTCGTTCCCGTGCCCTCCACCGGTCCGGCAGTCTGATCGCCACCCGTTCCCTGGTTGTTGGGTTTCTTCGTCGGATCAACCACTGGAACTACGCGAATCTGTGACGGATCAGTGGTGGCGTCAGGAATATTTTCGGCCACGGGCAGCTTGTACTCGTCGCCCGGCCGTCCGAAGTCCTCGTGAGAAGCGGGCGCTTGTGGCGGTGTGACCAATTGCGGATTAAGCCAGGCGTGGACGGTTTGCTGCCCATGTGTCCAGACCTTTCGTATCTCCGGATGCCATGGCGCTTGCGGTGCGACCACAATCGCACAGGCGGCCAGCACCAGCGCGGTCACGATCGCTTTCTTCCCCGGGAGGAAACTCCCTCGCGGTTTCTCTTCGGATTCTTCATGCCCGCCGGTGATGTAGGCGAAGAGTTGTGCTTCTTCCTTCTGCTCGTGGGCGTCGTGCTGCTCCGGAGCAGGCTCCGGGGCCGGGGCTGGCGGCGCTATCGTCGCTGGCTCTGACACCTGGCTCGCCGGAGTCGTCTTAACATTTGAAGGCGTCTGATCGTATCCGGTCAGTTCAGGTTTCTCCGGAGCGGGAGCGGTCGCTGCAGCTTGCGGCTGCGGTACAGGAGGCAGGGTTGCTGCCTTCCGGTTCAAGTACCAAGCCAGGCCGCGCGGTTCGTCCGGCTGGGGCGGCGGCGGAGCCGGCTCTGCCTGCACTGAGCCCGCCATCGGCTCCAGCTCTTTCAATTGATCCATCGTTTCCGATGCCGGCTGATGAAAGGCCTTCTGCGCCTCCGAATCCACCACAAACTGAGCTCCGGGCGCAGGGGCGGCGGATTGCAGGAACTCTCCGGCCCGCAGATGGCCTTCGCCTCCCTGTCCCAGATAAGCGGGGCGCGCCGACGCGCTTGCGGCCGCGGCGGCCGACGCGGCTGCTGACTCCCTCGCCCGCAGCAGGTCACGCGCTGTTTTCAGGGTGTCCTGAACCTGGTTCAGCAGAACGGGCTTGCGTAAAATCGAGTTCGCGCCCGCCTGCAGTGCCTTGGGCACGCTCACATCGTCACTGACGATGGCCAGCGTGAGCGGCCGTTCGGCAGCCTTGCGCTCGCGCGCCGTGGTCAGGAGCAGGCCGGCCTCGGGCTGCATATCCCAGTCAATGATGACGATCTGGAAGGACTGCTGGATGACTTTTTCGACCGCCGCTGGACCCTCGGAACAGGACTCTGCCTCGACGCCAAGACCTGCCATCACCTGGCAGATCAGCGCAGCGCTTTGCAGGTCCGAAGAGAATAAAAGGCAACGGAGGCCCATTCCACTCCAGAGTAGGAGCAGCCAGTAATAGCAGCAAGTTACCGAGGTGGCCGCTTGGCCGCTCTACCTTCGCCGGCCGTACATGTACCGCCGTGCGCAACCGCGCTACAATTCTCGGTCGCGCCCCTTCTTTCCCAGCGTACCCCTGTATCCTCATGTGGTTAAGGGGTTTGGTGTTGAGCGCGCGCCCGCTATGGCCCTGCAAGAACACAATTACTGGCTTACCACTGTAGAAATCCCCGCCCCGAACGCCTCCCTTCCTTCGCCGGAAGTCGTTGACGTGGCCGTGATCGGGGCCGGCTTCACCGGCCTCTCGGCGGCCCGTACGGTTGCCAAACGCGGCGCGAAGGTCGCCGTGCTGGAATCGGAGACGATCGGCTGGGGCGCCAGTTCACGCAATGGAGGCATGGTGCTCACCGGCATGAAGCTGGGCGTCAACCAGCTCATCTCCAGGTACGGACGCGAGCTGACCCAGCGCATGTATGCTGCTTCGCTGGCTTCCATGGATTGTGTGGAGCAGATCGTCCGCGAAGAAGGCATTGACTGCGACTTCTCCCGCTCGGGGCATCTCGAGGTCGCCTGCAAGCAGAAGCACTTCGACGACTACGCCCGCCAGGCCGAAGTCATCGCCCGCGAATTCAACCACACGCTGCGCGTGGTCGAGAGACACGAACTGGGTTCGGAGATCGGATCAACCATCTACTACGGCGGCATGGTGGACGAAGTCAGCGCCGGCTGCAATCCCGCCCGCTACGTTGCCGGACTGGCCCGCGCCGCAGTGAAAGCGGGCGCCGGCATTTTCGAGCACGCCCGCGTCCAGACGATCCAGCGCGACTCGCGCCAGGGCGAACCCGGCTGGAAACTCTCGACGTCCCGCGGTCCGCTCTGGGCGCATGAAGTCTTCGTCGCCACCAGCGGATACACGAGCAGGGCTACCCCCGCTCTGCAGAAGAGAATCATCCCCATCGGCTCGTTCATTATCACCACCGAGGTCCTGCCGGAGAAGCTGGCGCAGGAACTCAGCCCACGCAACCGCATGATCTACGACTCCAAGAACTATCTCTACTACTACCGCCTCACCCCTGACCGCCGCATGCTGTTCGGCGGGCGTGCCGCGTTTTTTCCGGAGAGCGACCAGACAGTGCGCCGCAGCGCAGGAATCCTGCGCCGCGGCATGATCGGCGTCTACCCGCAACTCGCCGACGCCAAAATTGACTACGTTTGGGGAGGCACGCTGGACTTCGCGTTTGACATCATGCCCCACGCTGGACAGATGGACGGCATGTACTACGCCCTGGGCTACGCCGGACATGGCGTCGCCATGGCGACGTATCAGGGCCAGAAGATCGCCGAACTGATGGCTGGAGATAAACCGGACAATCCGTTCGTCGGCATCCCTTTCCCCGGCGCGCCACTCGGCCTGTACAACGGCAAGCCGTGGTTCCTGCCGCTGGCCGGAGCGTGGTACAAGTTCATGGATTGGGTAAGTTGAGTGCCCTCTGCATAATAATGCACCATAATGGTGTATGATGGTGCCATGGCAGCCATCAAACAGGTTCGAAGGAGCGTAACCCTGCCCACGCGGTTGGCGGAGCAGGTCGAGCGTATTGCCAGGAAAAGGCGCCTGAGCGACAATCGGGTGCTGGTCGAACTGGTCGAGCAAGGCCTCGAAGCGCAGAAAGAAAAAGAGAAGGCCTTCTTCGCTCTGGCGGAACGCTTTCGAGCCGCGGCCGATCCGGAAGAAGTGAAGCAACTCGGCGATCAAATGGGGCGTTTCATTTTTGGTGAATGAATGCCGCAGATCGAGATTTGGTCCCGACTCCCCGCCACGCTTCGGGACCACCTGGTCGAACGCATGCGTGAACGCAACATCAGCCTGAATGACCTGAACGGACTCCGTCTCTGGATGGAAACGAAGCCGGATGTCCCAGAAGGTCTCTGGTACAAGGATTTCGGGTCGTTCAAATTTTGCGGCGAGGGCAAGTATCCCAAGACGTTTCTCTTAGCTGGGCAAGCGGCCGTGGGGCGCAAGCTTTAGACTTTGTTCTGTCGTCCTGAGCGAAGCGAAAGGCCGCCCTGAGGGTAGTCGAAGTGGACCTATGCAGTTTCCGACGAACTATCTGACGGACAAGGCTGTCGAGCTTCGCTCGACCGGACAGCCGGGGGCGGCTGTCCCCACATAGGCTCTTGCGCAAACTACACCACTGCTGGAGAGCAGTTTATTTTGCAGGCCGCTGGTCTAATTCGATTTTCTGAGAATCCCGTACACCACTGGCCCCAGCCCCATCGCAATCGCGCCGCCGATCAAGCCGAAACGGTCGCTGCCAAGCAGAGCGAGAATTGCCATGACCACGGGAGCGCCCACTACGTAGAGCAATCCCGCGCGCCCACCGGGAATGGTGAACGCCCGCTTCAGCCCCGGCTGGGTGCGGCGCAATTTCCAGGCCGACAGCACCGTGAGGACCGTTGTCGCCGACCGCAGCCAGATGTACACCGAAATCAGTTGCGCCAGACTCTGCCACGCCAGCAGGCTGTAGATCACCGCCGACACCACGATCGCCAGCCATGGCGTCCCGTAACGGGCATGCTTTCGGGTCAGCGCTTGCGGCAAATATCCGTCTTCCGCCATGGCAAACGGCATGCGCGTCGTGGTGAGGATGGTGCTGTTGAGCAGCGCCACGAAGCCGACCATCGCCGCCAGGGTCATCCACGTGCCCAGCCACGGTCTTCCGTGGAATGTCCCCCCGATGATCCCAGCCGCATCGGAAAAGAATCCCGTGTGCCACTTCTCCCAGTTTCCCGCGGAAGCCAGCCCGGCGAGCGTCGGCAGGAAATACGCAGCGATCGAAAGCGGGACCACCAGTACCAGCGCCCGCGGATAAGCCCGCTGCGGATTCTCAACTTCCTCGGCCACGGTGGAGAGCTGTTCATAGCCCGAATACAGCCACAGCCCCAGCGCCAATCCCACGCCGAAGACCTTGTAGGTTGCTTGGTGCGGCACCATCCACGGCTTGAACGGATTATGGTGCCAGTGTGCCAGCGCGATGACGATCATCGTCATCACCGGCACGAAAATGAAAACCTCGAGCGCGGTCGCGACCTGTCCCACCGCCTGAATGCCGCGCACGTTGATCCACGTCAGCACCGCGATCAGCGCCACCGAAATCAGGTAGTGCTCCCACCACGTCATCTTCGGAAAGTAATACACAAGGTAGTCGGTGAAGAGCACAGCGTACGCCCCGCCCAGCAGAAACGACGCCGACCAGTTCCACCACCCAGCAAGAAATCCCCAGAAGTCGCCGAAGGCGGCGCGGGTCCAGCGATAGAAGCCGCCTTCCACCGGCATGGCCGTGGTCAGCTCGGCCGACACCAGCGAAACGGGAATGCACCAGAACAGCGGCAGCACCAGCAGATAGACGAGCGTCATCCCCGGGCCCGAAGTCGTGACCATGTCTTCGAGTCCAAACGGCCCGCCCGTTGTGTAGGAAAACATTACGAAGACGAGATAGAAGAGACCCGCCTTGCGCAGCGTGGAGGATTTGGTTTGAGTCGTCAAAAGAAATTGTTGATTGTTGATTGTTGAATTAAGAACAACCCTCCTTAGGTTCCCTAGGCTCTTCATTCAACAATCAACAATGAGGAGACTAGCCGTCGCTACGCTACCAGCCTTCTCGTCAGCGCGCCTTCCAGTTCCAGCAGTTTGCGTTTGACGTCGAGTCCGCCGCCATAGCCGCACAGCGTGCCATCGGATGCGATCACGCGATGGCAGGGCACGACGATCGCCACCGGATTCCGGTTATTGGCCATGCCCACGGCGCGGAATGCATGCGCCTTCCCCACGGCGCGGGCAATGTCGGCGTAGGTGCGCGTCTCGCCATAGGGAATCGCCAGCAGCGCCCGCCAGCAGGCCAACTGAAAGTCCGTCCCGCGAAGATCGAGAGCAAAGCTGAATTTGCGGCGCCGGCCCGCGAAATACTCCTCCAGTTCCGCGACGTACGGACGCATAACCTCCGGAGAATCCTCGAAGCGAATGCCCTTGTTCTCAGTGGGCTTGTTCTCGGCCCGCAGATCCCGCGGGTTGGGGCGAATCGTCTGCTGCCCGGGCAGCCGCGCGTCGAACTCCAGCGCGACCAGGCCTTTCGCCGACGCGGCCAGAAACAAAGGCCCCACGGGAGACAGCAGCGTCGTGGAGTGAAGAGTTTCCATAGATCCCCCGGCGCTTGTGGGCGCGCCCACCACATTAGCACGTGAGGAATTGTTGATTGTTGAATTTTGATTGTTGATTGGAAGCCCCAGTAGTGTCCTGGAAGTACGCTGTTAGGCCCCTCCCAAGGTCCCCCCGGGTTTGACAAAATCGTTCTTTTGGCCCAAAGTTGTGGGCTGCAAGAGTGCTTGGGAAAGCCCGGGTTGAAAAAGGCCCTCCTCATTTTCGCCGCAGTCGTGCTGGCCCCGGTTTTGGTAGTCAGCCTGGCGGTGCTCGCCGCCGGGGACTGGCGCACCATTGGACAGACCGAAGCCGGCGACAAAGTCTCCGTCAGCTCGATTCGCGTCCTAAAGAGCAATCAGCGCATCGCCTTGGTCCGCATCGAGTACAAAGAGCCGGCAAAGCTGCCGCAGGGGGGGCCGTTTGTCGAGATGCGCGCCCGCGTGCGCTTCAACTGCTCGAGCGGCGCCGCCTCCCCCACCTCGGAATGGTTCTACACTCGCGACCGCAGCGGACGCTGCGTGGTCAGCAAGAAAGCCAGCCGCGACGACCAGTTCGGCAAAGACCCTGAGGGCGGCTTCGCGGATATGCTCAGCAAGAGCGTTTGCAGCCAGAGCAAGTAATCTAGGCTTCGACGTTTTGCACAGCCCGTGGAACCTCCGTAACCTCCCAACCACTTCCGCGCGCCCGGCTTTCCGCTTATGCTGATAAAAGAATCGGGCGCCCGCCCGATTTCAACCCAGGTATGGACTCACTTCGACTGTATGGACTGGTAGCAGCGGGCGGCGTCGCCCTCGTGAGCGCGTACGCGCTCCTGCGGCGCAAGCCCAGGGGGGCCGAAGATCTGGAGCGCGAGCGCCGCGCCTGGCTTGAGGGCAAGGGCCGCATCACCGACGGCACCGTGATTGACGTGCAGGAGCTTCCCGCCGCCAGCAACCATCACGCCGCCGTGATGCTCATTTACAAGTATGACGTGGCCGGCGTCTCCTACGAATGTTCGCAGGACGTGACCTACCTGCGCCACTGGATCAATCTCCACTCCTGCCGCCTGGGCCTGCACACTTCGGTGAAGTACGATCCGCAGAACCCCGGCAACTCGCTGGTGGTCTCGGAAAACTGGATGGGATTGCGGCAGTAGCTTTACGGCAGAATGATCCGGCTGCCCGCTTCCTCGGGCGTGACCACCGCTGATTCTTTCTCCGGAAACTGGGCAAACAGAAATTCCACGAAGGCCCGCGACCTGGGCCGTCCTGACGTCCTGCCGTGCGCCAGCCGCAACAGAAAGACCAGAGCCCTCAGCACATCCGACTCCCGCAGGCTCGAGTAGCCCATATGTTTCTGCTCGGCCTCGCGGTACTCCTTGACCATGTTTTCGATCTCGAGCGCAGCCTTCCTCCGCGATTCGCTGGTCAGAGGCTGCTCATAGTGCAGACCCGAGTTCACCCGCCGCTCGTAGCTCGTCGCCAGGACGGAGATTGCGGCGATCAAATCCTGATCGTTCAGGCTGCGGTCGGCGCGCGCAGCCTTGGCCAGCGCGTAGGTCAGGCCCATCAGCAGATGTTCCTTCTCATACATGAACTGATCGGGGACCTCGACCTGCAGAAACAATCCCGCCGGATCAATCTGGTCGGCCGGGCGCGGCTTTTCGTGCTCGCGGGCCTGCACCAGATATGGGCAGTCGCTGGGGCAATCGAGCGTGACCTCCCGCTGCTCGCCGCAACACTGCGGGCAGATGCGCCCATGAACAGCGGGGCAGAAGCGTTTCTCCTTGCGGATTTCACAGATGGCGCAGCTCAATCGCGGGCTCCTCGGAGCATTATGGCATTCCACAGTGAGATTCCACCACCGAGGCGGAAACGATGGCGGATTGAAGAATGCAGAATGCAGATTTCAGATTGAAAAACCTGTTGCCAGATTATTCCTGAGGACGGCTGCGGCTTTGAAAGGGCGCGGCTTCCAGCCGCTCCGATAGGACAAGAACAACTCCGGCTTCAGCCGCTGGGGCACAGTCGCCGACGGCTGAAGAGACCGCGTGAGAACGCCTTCCGGCGCGGTCAATTAGCCGATTGTGGTTGGGGTTGCTGGCCCGGGCTGGCGGTTGGCCAGGAGCCGGGTCAGATTGA
>Ga0209517_10007647_pt1 | contig 12874 bp, 12 predicted proteins | sample PeaSoiMetSII2010_FD_187695 | JGI IMG/M metagenome (GOLD analysis project Ga0209517, IMG submission 187695) | Peat soil microbial communities from Weissenstadt, Germany - SII-2010 (SPAdes) (version 2) | ecosystem: Environmental > Terrestrial > Soil > Wetlands > Peat | place: Germany...
CGACTGAAGGAACTGGAGCGGGAGAACGGCAAGCTCAAGCGCCTGGTGGCGGAGCTATCTCTGGAAAAACAGATCCTGAAGGACGTAGCGGAGGGAAACTTCTAAGCCCTGAGCGGCGCAGGGGCGCAGTGGAACATGCGCGCAGAAAGTACGGGGTGAGCGAACGGCAGGCATGCCGGATCCTAAAGCAGTCGCGCGGCACCCAGCGTTATCAGCCAGCGCATCGCACGGACGAGGATGCGTTGACGCGAGATATCATCGCGCTGGCCAGCGAGTATAGGCGCTATGGCTACCGGCGGATCACGGCGCTGTTGCAAGCGCGCGGATGGTCGGTTGGCAAGGACCGTGTGCAACGAATCTGGCGGCGCGAAGGGCTGAAAGTGCAAGCAAAACAGCATCCGCGAGCGCGGTTGTGGCTGAACGACGGGTCGTGCATTCGGCTGCGACCGGAGCGCCCGAATCACGTTTGGAGCTACGACTTCGTGAGTGGCAAAACGCACGATGGCAGGACGCTGCGAATGCTGACCATGATCGACGAATATACGCGGGAGTGCCTGGCGATCCGCGTGGCCAGAAGGCTCGGGAGATATGAAGTGATCGAAGCGCTAGCGGACGTGATGCTATTCCGTGGAATCCCGGAGAACATTCGCTCGGACAACGGCCCAGAGTTCGTGGCGAAGGAGTTGAGGCAGTGGCTGGCAAAGCTGGGCACGGGGACGCTGTATATCGAGCCGGGAAGTCCCTGGGAGAACGGCTACTGTGAAAGCTTTAACGGAAAGTTGCGGGATGAATGCTTGAACGGAGAGATTTTCTACTCATTGAAGGAGGCACAGATTGTGATCGAGCAGTGGCGGGTGCTGTACAACACGCTGCGCCCGCACTCGGCGCTCGGTTACAGGCCGCCTGCCCCCGCGGCCTGTAACCCGTGGGTGCCAAATCCAAATTCGCAGCCAATGGCTGTGATATAAACTCTCTCAATGAACCTGGTACAAAAACTCGGGCAGGTCAGTACAACCCCTCGACTGGAGCAATTCTCTACTGGGTTAAAATCCCCACGGTTTCGCATACGGCGGATACGGTCTTCTACTTGTTCTACGGAAACTCATCGGTTTCAACCGACCAATCGAACAAAACAGCGGTGTGGGACGGCAACTACGTAGGCGTATGGCATTTGAGCGACAACGCGGCCAATACAACTGTCACAGATTCGACCATAAATGACAGCAATGGGACCGCTGTTGCCAACACGAACTCGAAATCGGTCGCTGGAGAAATTGGCAGCGCGCTTTCCTTCAACGGAAGTACAGATGAGGTAACGACATCGCTGACCAGATCCAGTTCGTTTACCTGGGAAGCTTGGATCAACCAGTCAACACAGAGTGGATATCAGAGCATTATCACCGTTGATGGTTCCAATTATGTGCTGATGGACTTGACCGGCGGCAATGCATCATTTTGGACGGCCGATGGTCTAGGCGGCAACACTCTCTCCGTAACTGGCCTTTCGGCGGGAACCTGGAATCACCTTGTTTTTGTTCGTTCCGGCGATAACTTGGCCACGGGGTACTCGGCATACCTCAATGGGGCGCTCTCCGGACAGGCCAGTAGCGGTTCCTTGAACATAGGCAATCCGATCACGTTCGGCTTCCGGCCTGACAGTCCCTCTCAAGGTTGGAACGGGAAACTGGACGAGATTCGGATTTCTAATACGGCCCGCTCGGCGGATTGGATCGCCATCGAGTACAATAATCAACACCTCCCCTCAACTTTTGCGATTGTAGGCTCCCCCGCCCAAGGTCCGAGCAGCTTGACGATCAATCGACTACTACCGACCAGTGCCTCGCAGGGTGATCTTGTGTCTCTTCAGGGGGCAAATTTCGGTTCCACTCAAGGAACAGTCACGTTCAACGGAATTTCAGTTTCAATCCAGACTTGGAACGACACTTCGATCGGTGTGATCGTGCCTAATGGAGGGATCTCTGGGCCCTTTTCAGTGACGGTGAATGGCGTGACTGTCGTTAGCTCAACTCTCACCGTCAAATCAATTCCTTCAGGATGGTCCGACGAGGATATTGGGACTGTTGGCATCGCGGGCAGTGCTGCGTACGCGAGCGGAACGTTTACCGTCCAAGGAGCGGGGCAGCAGATTTATGGTTCTGCGGATGCGTTTCATTTTGTGTATCGAGCTTTGTCGGGTGATGGGACGATTGTGGCGCGGGTAGTCAGCATGCAGGGTGGGGCGAGCTACGCATCTGCAGGGGTCATGGTTCGGGAGACGCTGGATTCAGGCTCTGCCAACGCCAAAACGTCAGATTGGCCAGCATACGGCGGGATCTACTTTGATCTCCGGGCAGGCACTGGAGGTGGCACTTCTGAGCCAGGCGGTGTAAGTGTGAGCTTCCCTTACTGGGTCAAGGTCGTCCGAAGTGGCAGCACCTTCAGTAGTTTCACTTCATCAGACGGGGCGACCTGGACGCAGCTTAGCTCGGGCCAAACGATCAACATGGCCCAAACCGTCTACGCGGGATTAGCGGTGAATAGCGGCAGCACTTCGTCTCTTACCACCGCCACTTTTGACAACGTTTCAGTGAGCTCAAACACGGATCCGGCACCTATGATCAACGGCCTGTATCCTTCAGTGGGCATAGTGGGGAGCCAAGTTGCCATTTACGGATCTGGTTTTGGGGCGACGCAAGGGAACAGTATTGTGTACTTGAACGGCTCACCGTTGACAGTCAATTCCTGGAGTGCCGCGTCGATAACGATCACGATTCCCGCTGGTGCGACTAGCGGGCCCATTGGGGTGTCTGTGGCACCAACGATGAATGACAGCAATGTTGTCACTTTCTTGATGGCATCCCAGCCTTTGTCAGGGTGGCGGGATATCGACATCGGACCCGTGGGAGTTACTGGGAGCGCAACTTATTTGAACGGAGTATTCGTGGTTCAGGGCGCCGGGGAGATCGGCAGCAATGGCAACAGCAGTTGGGACGCCTTCCACTTCGTGTACCAACAACTGAGTGGAGACGGAACGATTGTAGCGCGCGTCACCAGCGAGCAGGGCGGAGGTTATCCCCAGGTCGGAGTGATGATGCGGGAAACTCTGAGCGCTAACGCAACGAGTGCGATGCTGTACTACCAGCCGAATACTTCTTGGTTGGTCTATCGACCATCAACTGGAAGCAACGCAACAGCCCAGATGGGCAACGGGCAGGAAAATAATGCTGGCGCCTACTGGGTGGAGTTATCACGCACCGGCAATTCCTTTAGTAGCGCTGTATCGATGGATGGAGTGATTTGGGTACAGGCAGCCGCGCCTTTAACCATGAGCATGGCAAGTACGATCTATGTTGGGCTGGCTGTCAGCGGTGCGGGCGTGAACACCCTCGAAACGGGGACAATTGACGGCGTTTCCGTCAGCTCCAACGTGCTCGTTCCGCCCGTTATTACTTCTCTGTCTGCTACGACAGCAAGCGTTGGAAGTCCGATTACCATTTACGGTTCTGGGTTCGGATCAAGCCAAGGCAGTAGCGCCGTAATCCTCAATGGATCTCGCGTGCCTATAACTTCGTGGTGCCCAAGCACGATTGGAATCACCATTCCTGCCGGTGCAACCTCGGGGCTCCTTGAGGTACTGGTTGGCCCTAGCATGGACAGCAGCAACCCGGTGGCCTTTGCAGTTACGTCGAGTCCGCTGCCCGCTGGATGGTTCGACACGGATATTGGTAGTGCCTCGAACGTAATAGGGAACGCCTCTTACTCGGGCGGTACTTTCACCGTCAATGGTTCAGGAAATGGACTTATACAGAACGCTGACAGCTTTCACTTCGCGTACAGGGTGATGGCAGGCGACGGCGTCATTCTGGCCCGAGTCACCAGTATCCCCAGCGGCGGCACTGGTGGCCTCGTCATGCGGGAGTCCCTGGGGGCTGGTTCCACCGGTGTATTCGCTGGATTTTTCAACTACTATTACACCGACGTTTCTCTCAATTGGAGAGGGGCGACAGGTGGCGGAAGTGCGATGGCCGGAAATACTTACGGGGTCGTTTGGAACTTGCCGCAATGGTTGAAGGTGGTTCGCAGTGGGAATGTCCTTAGCGCCTATACCTCCGCTGACGGCGTCACATGGAATCTAGTTGTCACGAGCGTAACGATCTCCATGGCCCAGACGATTTACGTCGGATTCGGTTCGGCATATGGTAGCCCGTATTCTCTCGGCACAACGACGTTCGACAACGTATCCGTGACGCAGGGCACGATGCCCGTCATTTCGGGTGTCTCACCGAGCTCGGGTGGACGCGAAAGTTCGGTGACCATTACTGGTACAGGTTTCGGCCAAGTCCAGGGAACCAACGCCCTGAATTTCAACGGAACTCCTGCAACCTCTATCACAAGTTGGAATGATTCGCAGGTCGTCGCGAACGTTCCTAATGCTGCAACTACTGGTCCCGTGACCGTGGTTGTGAACTTAGTGGAGAGCAATACGAACTGGACCTATACGGTCTTTAACCCAGTTATTGGCAGCCTTACGCCTGCAGTTGGGCAGGTTGGAGCTACGGTCACCGTTGCCGGCTCTGGTTTTGGCGGTAGCCAAGGAGACAGCCAAGTCTCTTTTAACGGTACGGTGGCGAACGTCAACTCTTGGAGTGACACCAGTATCAGCGTCACGGTCCCCTCCGCTGCGATCACTGGTCCGGTGACGGTTACGGTTGGCGGGGTTGTGGGCAACGGCATGCAATTTGCGGTGGAGCCCCTCTCCGTCACAGGGATTTCTTCGAGTATAGGGCAGGCCGGTAATCTGATAACGATTACGGGCACCGGCTTTGGAAACACACCAAGTAACGGCACCGTCGACTTCAATGGAACTGTAGCGCCCCTTCAAAGTTGGAGCGACACGCAAATCGTGGCGATGGTGCCCGCGGGCGCGTCAACCGGTTCGGTAAATGTGACTGTTGGCTCGGTTACCTGGTATGGACCACAGTTCACCCTGACGCAAACCAATCAGATCGCCGATTCGCTTGGCAATCAGTCCAGTTATACGTCAGGGATGATTGGCGGCATGTGGGTTTCCGTTGTCGGGCAAGGATCCGGCTGCTCGACTTGTACACAGCGCGGCAATATTAGCTACACGTACGATTCGTTTGGCCACCCACTGTCCAGAACGGACGAGAATGGACATATAACCAATTACACTTATGACGCACACGGAAATGTCTTGAGTGTCGCTGTCCCCATCAATTTGTCCACCTACGCAATTACAACGTACACGTATAACACTTTCGGAGAAGTGTTGACGGCGACCGATCCGCTAGGGAACGTCACCGCAAGCGCATACGACGGGAATGGAAACCTGCTTAGCGTTACGACGCCAGCGCCAGGGAATGGGGCCTCGGCGAGTGTGACGCAATTTGCGTACAACTCTTTGGGCGAGCTGATCAGCATCACTGACCCGCTGAATAACACGACGTCAATCACTTACACGCCCGTGGGCCTGATGGCGACGATCACAGATGCGCAGAGCAATGTCACGACATATGCGTATGACTCCAATGGAAACCGCACGTCCGTGACCGATGCGCTCCAGCATCAAACCACCTTCACCTATGACGCAATGAACCGGTTGACGAAGATCACCTATCCGGACACGACGTACACGCAATTTGGATACGACTCTCGCGGGCGGCGGACTTCCGTAACCGATCAAAACCAGAAGACCACGACCTACGCTTACGACGATGCGGATCGGCTCACCACGGTGACCGATGCGGCGAATAACGTGACCACCTACGGCTACGACACGGAGAGTAATTTGACAAGCATCAAGGACGCGAATCAAAACACTACAAACTTCTCCTATGACGCGTTTGGCCGAGTCACCCAGACCAGTTTCCCGTCGGGATACGTCGAAACCTATGGCTACGATAACGTCGGCAATTTGACCAGCAAAACCGACCGCAAGAACCAGCTTATAACCTACACTTACGACCAGTTGAACCGGCTCACCCAGAAGGCGTATCCTGATACCTCGACGGTGAATTATACCTACGATAACGACTCGCGGCTGACCCAGGTGACCGACCCCACGGGCACGTACCAGTTCATGTTCGATAACATGGGGCGGCTGACGGGCACGTCCACGCAGTACGCGTTCCTCACCAGCCGCTCATTCACGACTAGCTATGGGTACGACGCCGCGTCGAACCGCATCAGCTTCACGGACCCGGAGAACGGCACGAGCAGCTACGTCTACGACACGCTGAACCGCTTGCAGACGCTGACGCCGCCAACGGCAATCAGCAGCGGCAACTTCGGATTCGCCTACGACGCCCTGAGCCGCCGCACTAGCCTGACGCGTCCGAACACAGTGAACACGAGCTACGGCTACGACAATCTTTCGCGGCTGTTGAGCGTGACCCATGCGAAGGGCGGGGTGACGCTGGACGGCGCCAGCTACACAGTGGACAATGCCGGGAATCGGACGGCGAAGAGCGATCTGTATGCGGGCGTGACCACGAACTACGGCTACGACGCCATCTACGAACTGCTCAACGCTACGCAGGCCGGGGCTACAACAGAGAGCTACACCTACGATCCCGTGGGCAACCGCCTCAGCAATCTCACCAGTTCGGGGTGGAGCTACAACACCTCGAACGAACTGAACTCCCGGCCTGCAGTCAGCTACGCCTACGACGCGAACGGCAATACCACCAGCAAAACCGATTCCACCGGTACGACAAACTATTCCTGGGACTTCGAAAACAGGTTGACACAGGTCACGCTACCGGGATCGGGCGGCACCGTGAGCTTCAAATACGATCCCTTCGGCAGAAGAATCTACAAATCCTCCAGTTCCGGTACGAGCATCTTCACCTACGACAACGACAATCTCATCGAGGAAACGAACTCCGCCGGTAGCGCAGTGGCGCGCTACAGCCAGGGGCTGAACATCGATGAGCCACTCGCAATGTTGCGCTCTGGAGTGACCAGCTACTACGAAGTGGACGGCCTCAGCTCCACCACCTCGTTGAGCAACGGCGCTGGCGCGCTGGCGCAAACTTACATGTTCGATTCGTTCGGGAATCTGACCGCGTCCACGGGCTCGCTCACGAATCCCTTCCGGTACACGGCCCGCGATTTTGACTCTGAGACAGGCCTTCAATTTTCGAGGGCACGATACTACGATCCGCAAGCAGGCCGTTTCATTTCCGAAGACCCAATGAGATTCGACGCTGGAATTAATTTCTACCGGTATGTCAAGAACAACGCAACGAATCTCGCAGACCCATTTGGACTCAAAGTTCAGAAATGCTGCCGCACTACGCAGATAAATTGGTGGGCAGATTTTATCTCAATGCTCGCCGGCCTAAAGCACTGCTTCATCAAGACCGACAAAGTGACGGCTGGGATGGGACCAGCCAACGGCGGTGCGTTGCCAGCGTGTCCGTATAACACTCCAACCAAAATTACAGATCAGTCTGCCGATGCTGTGTCCCCGGGAGATTGCAAAGACGTTCCTGGTGTAGACGAAACCTGTGTGAACAATGCGCTCCACATTGGGACGCCAACAGGGAAATGGACTGTTTCTAACCAGTGCAACAGCTTGGTGAACGGAATCCTTGAAAAATGCAGTACATGCACCAAGAATTCAAGTGGTTTCGACCCGCTCACGTATGGTTTTGCTACGCATTGAGGTTGTTGTTGAAGGAGTGAAGGGACGACATGAATGCAAGAGCCACTAGAGTGGCGTATTGGTTGATCGCGATAGCCCTCCTTTTTGTTTCAGGGTGGTTTTTGAACATCGCGATGTACAACTGGTGGGCGGCGGGCTTTCCCCACAATGAATATCGTCACGCCTATGCTTCACGAGGAAATATTTTCTCCGTCTTGGCCATTGTGCTTTTCGCAGCGTTCGTATCGGTGGTCGTCGCCATTCTCCGTGCGAGTAAAAAGCGACGCATGGCGAAGACTTGACCCTGGTCACGCTGGTGCTTCTTCCCGGTCTTGATGGCACCGGGACGCTCTTCACAGATTTAATTTCTGAGCTTCCGCCAACGCTGAGCGTTAAGGTCGCCAGATACCCGACACAGCGATTCCTTTCCTACTCTGAACTTATTCCTTGCGTGCAGGAGTTAGTCCCAAACAGCAGTCCATTCCTTCTCGTGGCTGAGTCCTTCTCGACTCCGTTGGCCGCAAAACTTGCGGCTACACGCCCGCTGAATCTCGCAGGACTGATCCTGTGTGCTGGTTTCATTACAAACCCAATAGGAAGCTGGGCGCTGCTGGTCAGGGTGCTAGCAAGATCTTGGCTGTTCGAGCTTTCACCACCGGGGTTCGCGCTCAAGCACTTCCTTGTCGGAACCAGTCCGCCCAACGCTCTTGAGGACGGTGTTAGGGAAGCTCTACGACTCGTGAATCCTGGCGTTCTGGCCGGGCGGGTCCGGGCGGTTCTGGACTGCGATGCGAGAGAAGACCTAGCTCGAACTGAGATCCCGATGATGTACATCCAAGCGGAAAGCGACCGCTTGGTGCGAGCCGGATGCTTTAGTGAGGTTCAACGCCTTCGCCCGGATACCGTCTTGGCCTCCATCCCCGGCCCCCATCTTGTCTTACAGAGGGAGCCAAGGAAGGCTGCTGAAGCCATCGTGCGATTCATTCATCGACTGCCCGGTCAGCGCACTGGGGCGAGCTGAGGGCCTGTCATGGCCGGTTACCGCCGAGCGCCGCAGAAGCGCGGGCAGAGCCATGCCTTCGGCATGGGGAGGGGGTATGACACGTCACCCCAAAAAGGGTGTTGCAGAGCAACCTTGGTTGCTGTATAGGAACCATCCCGAAATCAGCGACATACAAAATCTCCGGGCGCTCTCCGTTAACTTGTTGATTTTCCAGCCAGAGTAGCAAACTATCGACCTGTCTCCCCGGAGGCCCTTTCCGATGCCTGCCGACCAACCGCGCACGCGAACCGTAGGCTGGGGAAGCCGGTATTCCGCAGGAAATCCATCGGGACAAAGGTGAGCGAGGAAGAATACGCGCAGCTCGAAGCGCTGGCCGGAGGCCGCGCGATCAGCGAGTGGGTGCGCGAGGTGTTGCTGCGGGAACTGGATGGGAGGCAAGCGCGGCCCGCCGAACAAACGTTGCTGGCGGTGCGTACGATCCTGCTGAATGCGTTTTACAGGCTGGCCGAGAGGGAGAACCTGACGGCGGAAGAATTGTGCGGATTCCGGGCGATGGTCCCGATTTCTACGCGGATTCACTCAACAACCCTGTGAATTTGGTCGATCTGATGGGGACGAGTTTCCTCTGTCCGTTTTTTTCCCCGGGGTGTCCCTCTGACCTGCCTCCGCATCCACCTTCACCACCCGCACCAGGACTGCCCTGGCTTCCCACCTATGACAGCCCACCACCCACTACCGGGCTGCTACCTCTCTATCCGGCAAGCAGCACGCTCCGCTTGTTGGAGTGCGTCCTTGAGAATCACGTCGAGCGTAGTGAGCACGAAAGCCTGCTGCCGTGGCGGCAAGCTCTCGATCTGTTTCATGAGACGGCGGCTAGTGGGTGTTCCTTGCAGTAGTGTCAAGGTACTTTGTTCTAATCAACTCTGGCAGCAATGTTCGCTTTCTCCCTCTGTGGTTCCCTCCGATTCGGACGTTCTCCGAGCCATCCCCCCACTATGAGTCTCTATTCTCCCGCTTAGTCCATGCTCTAACCACTGGAAGCATCGCAAATCGAGACGAGCAAGTCGAGTTACGGGAATTTTGAACTATTTTCAATTTTTAGCGACACATTTTTCCATTCTTTTGCTGATTAGGTAAGTAGGGGGAGAAATTGCTCCTTTCCCCCTTTAGGGGAGTAATCCAGTGCCACAGCCTCTGTCTCCCGCCACAACGTCCTTAATCCGCCCCCGACGGTCGGAGCGGGGCCTAACTGCCTCAGCCCAAGGAGTCAGTGGAGCAGCTCCGCTTCCGGCGTTCCTCACGCCGTACAAGACAGGGGCTGGCGATCCGGAGTCAATCTGCTTGCCTCGGGAAAGAAGACGGCGAGAAACCCGCAAACGATCAGTGGAGCCGGAAGATTCTCACTCTGCCTGTCGTTCTGGGTCGAAAGACAGCGGTAGGAGTCGTTGGCTCTATTGGACAAGGGTGAAGAGCCCTTCACTCCCCAACTTCAACGGCTCTTTGACCATTCACTTCACGCGGACTCAGAAGCTATTTATTCGAGTACTCAAAGCACAACACGTCGCAGAGAAGATCGAATTGCACGCGGCGGAAGACGTGGACGAGGCGGGAGCGACCCCACCCTTTGCCGCACGGTGCGTCACGGGTTCCGTGGGGTCGCTCCCGCCTCGTCACGCAGAAAGCGTGATCGGTTTTGGCCGCGTACGGGGGAAGAAACAAGCAGTCGGAACCGCAGTCATAGGAGATCCCAAGTGAAGAAGGTAAGAAGTTCATTCTTCATATCCGTCATCTGCCACTTCTTCACCTTCGGAGCCCGTCAAGCGAAACAGCACAGAGACCATATGTTCCGGGAACGAAGCAAAAGTAGCATCCGAAAAATTACGGAAATGGGCGGGAGCGACCCCACTTTTTCGGCTTCCAGCCGCCCAAAAAGTTCTTGGGGTCGCTCCCGCCCATTCAATCCCCGGCGACGGCCTTCCGACCAAGCGCAGAAATAGAGCAACAGACCTCGCATGCACCAGTTACTACACGGCGCATGCAACCAAGGAGAACGTCCATGTCAATTCTGAAAGCACCACCGAAGCAACCGAAGAATGCCACGCTGCAACTTCGCGTGGATGAAGAACTAAAGATAAGGCTGGACAAGTACGCTGAGTTCCTCGATTCAACGGAGTCCTACGTGGTTTCTGAGGCGCTCAAACTCGTATTCAACAAAGATACCGAATTCAAAGAATGGTTGGAGCGCCAACAAGCGATTGGCGGGGAATCAACAGAGGAGCTGGTTTCTGTTGCCGCAGTGAAGGAAAAGCGCACATCTGCCTTTACGCCATCGACCCCTAAGGCAAATGGCGGTGAACTCTTCAGATAACGCAGGTTGTACTTTTTCGAGTCGTTCCCGAGATCGAGTAACAAAACATGTGAACCCGCCGCACGCAAATTGACACACGCGAGAACACGGCGACCCCAAGACAGTATTCCTCGTACCCCGCAGTCGAAAGTTATTTGAAACCAATTTGCATTGGAGAGGATCCGGAGATGCACCATTTTTCATTGCGAGACCAAGGCCACGGTCCTAAGTTGGAAAACTCTCTCCATGCCGCACCCAAGCATGCGGCCACAGTGGGGATGACAACGGAAGAACATCATCTTCTAACAGTTCGCGAAGTAGCCGAGTTGTTGCAAGTGCCTGTGTCATGGGTTTATGGGCGCATGCGCAAACGCTCCTTGGAGCGGTTGCCAGGCTATCGCCTCGGAAAATATTGGCGCTTTCGCACGAACGAAGTATTGGCCTGGGTTGAATGTCGCCGCGAGGGGTCGCATACCGCTTGACATGCAGACTAAACTGATAAGTGACGCAGAACAAGCTGGACGGGCCATCGAGGTCCCTAACAAGGGAGGAACGATGGCTCGAAGAAGTTTCCAGCAAGGCAGTCTCTTCCAACGAGGCACGCGAAGAAAACTTTGGGTGGCTCGCTGGTGGGAAGACGTAATGCAAGCGGACGGCGCGCTTGGCAGATTGAGGCGATCAGAAATTGTAGGCACGGTCGCTGAATTGCCGACCCGCCGTAAAGCGATGCAGGTTCTGTCTCAGAAGTTAATGGCAATTAACAGTGGGGAGGCTCGACCGCACTCCATCCGAACATTCGAGGATTTCGCTAAGAATGATTGGATGCCTGTGATCTTGCCGACTCTCAAGTACGCAACACAGAAGCACTATCGATACATGCTCGACACGCATCTCGTGCCGGCTTTTGGCAAAGAGCAGCTGAGAAATCTCACACGTGAAGAACTCCAGCGGTTTCTTGTCAGAAAGCTAAATAGTGGGTTGTCGTGGGAAACGGTTCACCATTTCAAGTGTGGTCTGAGCAAGATTCTAGGCGCAGCAGAAGAATGGGGCTATGTCCTGGACAATGTCGCTCAGAAAACCAAACTTCCACGCCGGCAATACACTGTTGCGAGAGAGGTTCTCCTGCCAGGACAAGTAAAAGACTTGACCGGCAAATTAGGAGAACCCGTTCGATCGATCACGCTTCTTTTGGTGCTGACAGGGTTACGGATTGGTGAGTTGCTCGCACTCCGATGGGGAAACGTTGACTTGGATGCACGCGTACTCCGAGTAATGGAAACCGTGTATGACGGGCATTTCGACAAACCCAAGACGAAGCGCGGTAGACGCACGATTCCGATTGGCGCAGAGACGGCGGATGTTCTCGCTGCTTTCCGACCAAGTTTCGTTGACCCAACGCGTCTTGTATTTGCCCAAAGCGGTGGGAAGCCGCTAGACCGATGGAATCTTCTGCGCAAGCACCTCAAGCCTGCGGCGAAGAAATCCGGGCTCAGCGGCATCACATGGCATCTTCTGAGGCATAGCCACGCGACAATGTTGGACGTTGTCGGCACTCCAATCGGGACGATGCAGTCTCTGTTGGGGCATTCGGCTCCGGAGATTACGCGCGAGATTTATTTGCACGCGATCCCGGAAGAACAACGTCGCGCGGTCAACAGCGTGGAGAAGCTGATATTTGGACCCAAATTGGACCCAAGTTCAGTTGCCGGCGCCGAAGCACGATGAAGTAGTGAATTGAAAATAAAGAAGTAAGTGGTCGGGGCGCCGAGATTTGAACTCGGGACCTCCTGCGCCCAAGGCAGGCGCGCTACCAGGCTGCGCTACGCCCCGACAGTGACTGCTTTATTCATTCTAA
>Ga0209517_10007648_pt1 | contig 12871 bp, 8 predicted proteins | sample PeaSoiMetSII2010_FD_187695 | JGI IMG/M metagenome (GOLD analysis project Ga0209517, IMG submission 187695) | Peat soil microbial communities from Weissenstadt, Germany - SII-2010 (SPAdes) (version 2) | ecosystem: Environmental > Terrestrial > Soil > Wetlands > Peat | place: Germany: Weissenstadt...
TCGGCTCGCTCGGCCCGCAGGATCCGCCGTTCGCCGAGACGAGCCGCTACAACCCTAAATCACCTTACGCCGCCAGCAAGGCGGCAAGCGATTTTCTCGTTCGCTCCTACGCGCACACCCACGGCTTGCCGGTGACGATCACCAATTGCTCCAACAACTACGGTCCGTATCAATTCCCCGAAAAGCTTATTCCGCTGATGATCGTGAATGCGCTGACCGGCGAGAGACTGCCGATCTACGGCGATGGCCGGAATGTCCGCGACTGGCTTTACGTTGAGGATCACTGCGCCGGCATTGCGCTCGTTTTGCAAAAGGGGCAGTTGGGCGAAACCTACAATATTGGCGGCGGCCAGGAGATGACGAATATTGATCTTGTCGGTTTGCTCTGTGACGAGATCGACCGCCGCTTTGCCGCCGATCGAGATTTGGTGGTAAGGTTTCCCGATTGCCCAGCCGCCAAGGGCACAAGCACGCGCGAACTCATAACCCTCGTCAAGGATCGGCCGGGGCACGATCGGCGCTACGCCACTTGTGCCGACAAGCTGGCGCATGAGCTGGGCTTCCGTGCGCAAACATCTTTCGCCGACGGCCTTGCCCGCACCATCAACTGGTATCTCGACCACGAGGACTGGTGGCGCTCGGTCCAGAGCGGCGCCTACCGCGATTGGATCAAGCTGCAATACGGCGGCGCATTGACGGGATCGGCGACGTGACCAATACATTGCCCCCCGATTTGCGGCGCCTCGAAGCGGAATCGATTTATATCTTCCGCGAAGTAGCGGCCGAATTTGCCAAGCCGGTCCTGCTTTATTCGATCGGTAAGGATTCCTCCGTCCTCTTGCATCTGGCGCGGAAGGCGTTCTTTCCATCGCCGCCGCCGTTTCCGCTGCTGCATATCGACACGACATGGAAATTTCGCGAAATGATTCGCTTCCGCGACGACACCGCGAAACGGCTCGGCCTCGATCTGATCGTGCACGTTAATCGCGAAGGCCTGGCGCAAGGGATCAACCCGTTCACGCACGGCTCGGCGATCTATACCCACGTCATGAAAACGGAGGCGCTGAAGCAGGCGCTGACCGAATATGGCTTCGACGCCGCCTTCGGCGGCGCCCGGCGCGATGAAGAGCGCAGCCGCGCCAAGGAGCGCGTTTTCTCGTTCCGCTCCGCCAATCACGTCTGGGATCCAAAGAATCAGCGCCCGGAGCTGTGGCACATTTACAATTGCCGGATCGCCGCGGGTGAATCGATCCGCGTTTTCCCGCTGTCGAACTGGACCGAGCTCGACGTCTGGCGCTACATCGAGCACCAGCAAATCCCGGTGGTGCCGCTCTATTTCGCGGCGCCGCGGCCCGTTGTTGAGCGCAGCGGCGGCCTTATCGTGGTCGACGATGAGCGCTTCAGGCTCGAGTCGGGCGAAAAAATATCGAACCGCACCGTGCGGTTCCGCACGCTCGGCTGCTATCCGCTGACCGGGGCGGTCGAATCCGGCGCCGCGACGGTCGCCGAAATCGTCCACGAAATGGAAACCGCGAGCATCTCGGAACGTGCCGGTCGCCTGATTGATCACGACCAGACCGATTCCATGGAAAAGAAGAAACGTGAAGGCTATTTCTGAACCGAACATCGCCGGGGCCGTTGCCACGCCTGCGTTCGCCACAGGCCGCGATCAGCTTTGCGTTCTGACCTGCGGCTCGGTCGATGACGGCAAGTCGACGCTGATCGGGCGGCTCCTACTCGATGCTTCGCTGGTGCTCGACGATCACATTGCGGCGCTGGCCCGCGATTCGAAAACGCATGGCACCGTGACGGGCGGTGTCGACCCGGCGCTGCTGGTCGACGGGCTAGAAGCGGAGCGCGAGCAGGGCATCACTATCGATGTCGCCTATCGTTACTTCGGCACGGCGCGGCGGCGCTTCATCGTCGCCGATACGCCCGGCCACAAGGACTATACGCGCAATATGGTGACGGGCGCTTCGACCTCGGACCTTGCGATCCTTTTGGTCGACGCCGAGAGGGGCCTCCTGGAGCAGACGCGGCGGCATGCCTTCCTCTGTGCACTCTTGGGCATTCGCCAGTTCGTGCTGGCGGTGAACAAGATGGACCTCGTCGGCTTCGATGAGCGCCGCTTCGAGGAAATCCGCGATGCATTCGTTCAATTCGCTGGCCGATTTCACGGCTGCCACGTCGTCGCCATCCCGACCTCCGCGCTGCACGGCGACAATGTCGTTCGCGCCAGTGCACGCATGCCCTGGTATCAAGGACCGCCGCTGCTCGAATATCTAGAGGTCGTCATCGTCGATGCCAAGCCGGATGTGGCGCCGCTGCGGCTGCCGGTGCAATACGTCAACCGCCCCAATGCTGAATTCCGCGGCTATGCCGGCACCGTGGTATCCGGTTCGCTCCGTGCGGGCATGGAAATTATTATTCCGCGTACCGGCGTCCAGTCGCGCGTCACGCGCATCGTGGCCATGGACGGCGAGTGCGACGGCGCATCCGCGTCGGACGCCGTGACCGTGGTCCTTGCCGATGCCATCGATGTGTCGCGCGGCGACATTATTGCTTCGCCTGAAAAGCCGCCGCAGCGGGCGGACGCCTTCGCCGCCACTCTAGTGTGGATGTCGGAAACGCCGCTGTTGCCGGGCCGGACCTATTTGCTTAAAGCCGGCGGCCAGACATTCACCGCCACGGTGACCGAGCTCAAATATCGAATCGATATCGAGAATTTCGATCATCTTGCCGCCAAGGAACTGCATCTCAACGAGATCGCATTCGTCAATGTCGCGACCGCCGAGCCAATCAGCTTCGATCCCTACGAGGAAAATCGCGATACCGGCGGATTTATCCTGATCGACCGCCACACCAATGCGACGGTCGCTGCCGGCATGATCCGCTTCGGGCTGCGCCGCGCCGCCAATACCTATTTCCAGTCCTTCGAGGTGACCAAGACGGCGCGCGCGCGACTCAACGCGCAGAAGCCAGCGCTGCTTTGGTTCACCGGCCTGTCGGGAGCCGGCAAGTCGACCATCGCCAATAATCTGGAAAAAAAGCTCCATGCGCTCGGCAAGCACACTTTTGTGCTTGACGGCGACAATGTCCGTCACGGTCTCAATCGCGACCTCGGCTTCACCGAGGGCGACCGCGTCGAGAACATCCGCCGCGTGGCCGAGGTGGCGAAGCTCTTCGTCGAAGCGGGCTTGATCACGATCGTCGCCTTCATCTCGCCGTTCCGGGCCGAGCGCGAATTGGCGCGCGAGCTTGTCGAGCCGGGCGAATTCATCGAGATTTTCGTCGACACGCCGCTCGAAGCCTGCGAGCAGCGCGATCCGAAGGGGCTCTACAAGAAGGCGCGGCGCGGCGAGCTGCAAAATTTTACCGGACTCGACTCGCCGTACGAGCCCCCAACCAATCCCGAATTGATCCTGGACGCGCTCCACGACAGCGCCGGCGATCTCGCCGACCGCATCATCCACTTCATGCAGCAGCGCGGCATACTGTCCTGATTTGGCGAAGGATCGCGTGTCCGCAGCGCCGCGTGTTACCGTTGTAACCTCGCGTCTCGATATTGGCGGCGCCGAGCGTCACCTCGCACGCGTCCTGCCGGCGCTGAAGCGGCGCGGCATCGATGTCACGCTTTACGTCATGGAGCGGGGAGGGCCGCTGGAAGGTGATCTGCTGGCGCAAAGCGTTCGTGTCGAAGGCCCACGGCGCGCCTCGCTCCTGCACTGGCCACGGGCGACACTGGCACTGGCCGGCTTTCTTCGCCGTGAGCGGCCGGACATTGTCCATTTCTTCCTGCCGCGTCCCTATATCTACGGCTCGATTGCGGCGGAGCTTGCCGGGCACCGCCGGCGGCTCATGAGCCGGCGCTCGCTGACCGTTTACTGGGAAAAATATCCTTTGCTGCGGAGCATGGAGCAGTTTCTGCACAACCGGACATACGGTGTGATCGGCAATTCAAAAGCTGTTCTTGATCAGCTCGCGGCGGAAGTCGACGATCGGCGCAAGCTCGGTCTTATCTATAGCGGCATCGAAATGCCGGCGCCTGCCGCTGCATCCGAGCGGCAGCGCACGCGGCAATCGCTGCAACTCGCCAGCGATGCGTTGGTGATCGGTGTCGTTGCCAATCTCGTCGCTTACAAAGGCCACCGCGATCTCATCGACGCGCTCGGATTGGTGAAGGCCGAGTTGCCGAAACCGTGGATCGTTCTGGCCATAGGCCGCGATGAGGGTATCGGCACGGAGCTTAAGCGGCAGGCGGAAGCCTTGAATCTCTCCGGTAACATCATGTGGCTCGGCGAGCGATCCGATGTCGAGGCGTTGCTCGCGGCGAGCGACATTTTTGTACTGCCGTCGCATCAGGAGGGCTTTTCCAACGCCTTGCTGGAGGCCATGGCCGCCAATGTCGCGGCGATCGCGACCGCCGTTGGTGGTAATTTTGACGCCGTGACTGATAACGACACGGGGCTTCTGGTACGCCCCAACGATCCACGCGCGTTGGCGGCGGCGATCCTGCGGCTGGCAAAAGATCCCGCCCTGCGCCGCCGCCTTGCCGAGGCCGCGCGCCGCCGCGTCGAGCGAGAATTTTCGCTGGACGCCTGCGTCGGACGCTATGAGAAGCTCTACCGGGCGCTGAGCGAACCCGAGCCCAAGCCAATTGCCGAGATTCTCGCCGACGACAGCGGTGATGCCCGTCGCGGCGCCATGGCGGCGATGCCAGCACATGCAAGTTAGCGCCAATAATCAAGTTAGCGCCAATAATAATGTCGATCCGCAGGTCGCGCGTGGCTTCGGCCAGGAATGGTCGACATTCCGGCAGGACCAGGACCACCTGTCACAGCAACAGCGTGCGGAGATTTTCGAGGACTATTTCCGCATTTTCCCGTGGCATGTGCTGCCGCCGGGCGGCGGCATCGGCATCGACGTCGGGTGCGGCACGGGGCGCTGGGCGACGCTGGTCGCGCCACGCGTCGCGTACTTGCACCTGCTCGATCCGAGTCCCGAAGCCCTGGCTGTGGCACGGGAGAACCTCGCCGCCGCGAAAAATGTCAGTTATCACGCTGCTAGCGTCGCCGAGATGCCGCTGCAGCCAAATTCGCTCGATTTCGCTTATTCGCTCGGCGTCCTCCATCACGTCCCGGACACACAGGCAGCGGTCGACGCCATTGCTGGCAAGCTCAAGCCGGGCGCGCCGTTCCTGGTCTATCTTTACTACGCGTTCGACAATCGTCCGGCGTGGTATCGCGTGCTGTGGCGGGCGACCAATCTCGCCCGTCTCGTGATCTCACGCCTGCCGCACGCGCTTCGGCTCGCCGTCAGCCAGGCGATTGCGGCTCTCATCTATTGGCCGCTCGCGCGCGCGGCGCGCCTCATATCCGAGCTTGGCCTCTCGCCCAAATCGCTGCCATTGTCGTATTATGCCGACAAGTCGTTCTATGTGATGCGGACCGACGCATACGATCGCTTCGCGACGCGTCTGGAGAAGCGCTTCACAAGAATAGAAATCGGGCGGATGTTGCAATCCGCGGGTTTCGAGAATGTCCGGTTCTCCGACCGCGAACCATTCTGGTGCGCGGTCGGCATCAAGAAATAATCTTTCAAGCCCAGCGTTCGCGCCAGGCTTCCAGCATCAGTACGTCCCACAGCAGATACTGCCAATTGCGCCCACCGCCGACGTGTTCTTGCCAGAAGCGGCGGACCACGGCGTGATCGAGCAAGCCCGCTTCGCGCAGCCGCTTTTCGTTGAGCAATGTCTCGGCCCAGTCGCGCAACGGGCCGCGCAGCCATTCGCCGAGCGGAATGCCGAATCCCATCTTCGGCCGCTCGATCAGCGCCGGCGGCACGTGACGATAAAGGATTTGCCGCAAAATCCACTTGCTGGTGGAACCGCGCACCATGGCGTCGCGCGGCAGCCGCCAGCAAAATTCCACGACCCGGTGATCGATCAGCGGCACGCGAGCTTCCAGCGCCACCGCCATGCTGGCGCGATCGACCTTGGTCAAAATGTCGTCGGGCAGGTATGTGACCAGGTCCAGGAACTGCATCCGCGCCAGCAAGTCGGGAAATTCCTTTGCGACCTTCTCGTCGTCGAGAATGCTGTGCGGCTCGTGCGCTTGCGGCATGATCTCTGACGGTTCCCAATGGCTGACGAGCCGGCGATAGATGGCGTCAGCGCTTTCGAGTTTCAGCACCGAGGCGACCTTATGCACCTTGTCGCCGGCCTGCGGCGGGCGGAGCCGCGACGGCAGCACCGACAGGAGCGCGGTCCAGCGATCGGGGGCAATCGCGGTCAGCGCCACAGCGGCGCCTTTTCGCACCGATTGCGGCATCAACGACACCGCGCGCCAAAACCGCTGCGTCAATTGATAGCGGTTATAGCCGCCAAAGAGTTCGTCGCCGCCATCGCCCGACAACGCCACGGTGACATGCCGCCGTGTCATCGCCGAAACGAGGTAGGTCGGGATTTGCGAAGAATCGGCGAACGGCTCGTCGTACCATTCAGGCAAGCGCGGGATGACGTCAAACGCCTGATCCGACGTTACCGTCAGTTCGGTGTGCTCGGTCTCAAGATGACGCGCCACAGCGGCCGCGTAGGGCGCCTCGTCGTAGCCGGGAATGTCGAAGCCAATAGAGAATGTCTTGACCTTGCCGCTGTGTGCCGCCTGCATCAGCGCGACGACGGTCGAAGAATCGACGCCTCCCGACAAGAACGCGCCGAGCGGCACATCGGCGATCATGCGGCGGCCGACGGCATCGCGCAGCAGCTCTTCCAGTTGTTCGATCAGCTCGGCATCGGTTCCTTGCAGCGGCAGATGGGTGCCATTGCGCGCCACCGCACGTGCGTCCCAGAAGCGGGTGATGCGCGGCTCGCCCTGCCACGGCAGCGTGAGGACCGTGCCGGGCTCGAGCTTATGGACGCCTTCGTAGATCGTATGCGGCGCTGGGATGTAATTGTGCCGCATGAAGGCCGCCACCGCGCTCTGGTCGATGCGAGGCGTCCAACCCGGATGCGCGCGCAACGCCTTGAGCTCCGATCCGAATAGCAACAGATTGCCGAACTTCGCCCAGTACAAAGGCTTGATGCCGAGACGGTCGCGCATCAGCGTGAGCGTGCGGTCGCGCCGGTCCCACAGCGCAATCGCAAACATACCGATCATGCGCTTGAGCGTCGCCTCGACGCCGTTCAAGGCAAACGATTCGAGGATGACTTCGGTATCGGAATAACCGCGGAATTTGTGGCCGCGCGCCGCAAACTCGGCGGCGATCGGCTGGTAACTGTAAACTTCGCCGTTATAGGTGATGACGAAACGCTCGTCGGCCGAAAGCATCGGCTGGTGCCCCGCCGGCGACAGATCGATGATCGAAAGCCGGCGATGAATGAGCGCGGTTCCAGCTGCGGCATCAATCCAGATGCCTTGGTCGTCGGGGCCGCGATGCTGCAAGCTCGCGGCCATCGCTTCGGCGACACTGTCGGCGTTGCCGCCGCCAATGTTTGATGCAGCGCCGACGAAGCCTGCAATGCCGCACATAAATCTCGTTCCATGTCCGATGCCGACAGGACAAGCAATATAGACTCGACCAAAAACAGACAATGAAAGTTTTTGTCGCGCGCATCGGTCAATTAACGATGATGCGATCCTGTTGGCTTGAATCGTTCTCGGTGTTGCGGCGACGCACACCCAAGGCTAAAGAGTGCTCCGACGCGCGGGGCGGGTAGTTCGGAGATTTAATCTTTGCCGCATCAACGCAAGATTGCCGTGATCGGGCTCGGCTATGTCGGCCTGCCCGTGGCGATTGCATTTGCGCGATCGGGCGCCGCGGTCGTCGGGTTTGACGTCGACAAAAACAGGATCGAGGAATTGCGCGCGGGCGTCGATCGCACGCGCGAAGTCGAAAAGTCGGACCTAAAGCATGCGACCCTCGTCTACGCGAGCGAACCTAAGACATTGGCACAAGCGGACTTCTATATCGTCACTGTGCCGACGCCGATCGATGCCTCGCGCCGTCCCGATCTGTCCGCAATCTATGGCGCGTCGGAAACCGTCGGCAGATTCCTCAAGCGCGGCGATATCGTCGTGTACGAATCCACCGTCTATCCCGGCGCGGTCGAGGAGGATTGCGTCCCGGTCCTGGAGCGCATTTCGGGCCTGCGCGGCGGCGGCGATTTCACCGTCGGTTATTCGCCGGAGCGTATCAATCCCGGCGACAAGGAGCATCGCTTCGAGACTATCACCAAGGTCGTTTCCGGCCAGGACGAGAAAACCTTGCGCATCGTCGCCGACGTGTACGGCTCCGTCGTCAAGGCCGGCATCCATTGCGCGCCGTCGATCAAGGTCGCCGAGGCGGCCAAGGTCATCGAGAACACCCAGCGCGATCTCAACATCGCCTTCATGAACGAGCTTTCGGCGCTGTTCGAGCGCCTCGGCATCGACACCGGCGACGTGCTCGCCGCCGCCGCGACCAAATGGAATTTTCAGAAATTCACTCCAGGTCTCGTCGGCGGTCACTGCATCGGGGTCGATCCCTATTATCTGACCTATCGCGCCGAAAAAGCCGGCTACGATCCGCAGGTGATCTTGGCCGGACGAAAAATCAATGACGGCGTCGGGCAACGCGTCGCGCGCGAATGCGTGCGCCGGCTGCTCAAGCGCCATAACGGCGACGCGACGGTCACCATCCTCGGCATGAGCTTCAAGGAAAACGTGCCGGACACACGCAATTCCAAGGTTGCGGACATCGTCAGCGAATTGCGCTCGTTCGGCCTCACCGTGCAGGTGCACGATCCGCTGGCCGATCCGCATGAGGTCAAGCATGAATACGGCATCGAGCTCACGGTGATGGAGGCGCTGCGTCCTGCGGACGCCGTGATCTTCGCCGTCGCCCACGAGTCCTTCGTTCGCGGCGGTTGGCCGCTATTGACGCATCTTTTGAAGGACGGGGGCGGCGTAGTGCTTGACGTGAAGTCCGCGCTCGATCGCGATCAGCGGCCCGACCGCATCGAGCTGTGGCGTTTGTGATGCGCACCGGAAAAACGGAAGAAGGCGCGTAGCGTGGCCACGTCGCAAGATCCGGTTTTCGTCACCGGCGCCGCGGGCTTTATCGGCTTTGCGCTGGCGCGGCGCCTCCTCGAAGGTGGCCGCGCGGTCGTCGGCATCGACAGTGTCAATAATTATTACGACCCGGCGCTCAAGGAAGCGCGTCTGGCGGTGCTGCGGCAATTCAAGAATTTCATCTTTCACCGCATCGATCTCGCCGACCGCCAAGCCACGGAGACCGTCTTTCGTGACGGCACCTTCGGTCCGGTCGTGCATCTCGCCGCGCAGGCCGGCGTGCGCTACTCGCTGCAAAACCCTTACGCTTATCTCGACGCCAATCTTGCCGGCTTTCTCAACATTCTCGAAGGCTGTCGTCATCGCAAGACTGGGCATCTCGTTTTCGCGTCATCGAGCTCGGTTTACGGTGCCAACACCCGCCTGCCGTTTTCGGTGCATGACAATGTCGACCATCCGATCAGCCTCTACGCCGCGACCAAGAAGGCAAACGAGCTGATGGCACACGCCTACAGTCATCTTTACGGCCTCCCGGCGACGGGGCTACGCTTTTTCACCGTTTACGGCCCATGGGGCCGCCCCGACATGGCAATGTTCATTTTCGCCAAGGCGATTGCCGAGGGTCAGCCGATCAGATTGTTCAATCATGGCCGCATGCGGCGCGATTTCACTTATGTCGACGACGTCGTGGAGGCGGTCGAGCGTATAATCGCCCGAGTGCCGGCGGAGGATAGCATGCCGCCGGGCGGCGAACTCGATCCGGGAAGCAGCGCCGCGCCATGGCGGATTTACAATATCGGTAACAACCGCACCGTCGAAATCTCCCGTGTCGTCGAGTTATTGGAGCTGGAATTTGGCCGCAAGGCTAAAACAGAGCTGGTGCCGATGCAGCCCGGCGACGTGCCGGAGACCTGCGCCGATATCGAGGACCTAATGCGGGACGTCGGCTTTCGCCCCTCGACGCCGATCGAGGACGGCATCCGCAATTTTGCCGCCTGGTATCGCGAATTTCATCAGCGATGATCGAGACTTATGACATTTCCTCTGAACGCCCCGCTTGGACTATAGTGGCGCCATGATGGGATTTTTAAGCAGCCCACGCCGCGTCTTGATCGTCCTCCATGACCTCGTGGTCACGGCGCTGGCGATGTTGGCGACATTTTATGTTCGCTTCGAGAGTGGGGGACTCCAGGAGCGCCTGCACGGACTATTCCTCGTCCTGCCCTTCTACGTCGCTTATGCCGGCATCGTGTACTGGTATTTCCACCTTTACATTGGCAAGTGGCGTTTTGCGTCCCTCCAGGATTTATCGAATATCATCCGTGCAGTGACCGTACTGGCAGTTTCACTCCTAGTGCTCGACTACATTTTGCTCTATCCGACTTTGTACGGTACCTATTTCTTCGGCAAGATCACGATTGCGCTCTATTGGCTGTTGCAGATGTTTTTCCTCGGCGGCCCGCGCATCGCCTATCGGCTGTTCAGGCACTCGCGCACGCAGCAGCACGTCAAGGAATCCGATGCAGTTCCAACGCTTATTGTGGGGAGCGCGGCGGACGCAGACGTCCTATTGCGCGCCGTCGAAAGCGGTGCCGTCAGAAAGGTACGTCCAGTGGGAATCCTGTCGCCGTCGGCGGCCGACCAGGGTCTAGCTGTTCGCCGCGTTCGGGTACGCGGTTTCTTCGGCGATCTCGAATCGACCGTCCTCACATTGCGGTCGCAAGAAGTACAGGTCGGCCGCCTGATCTTGACGCCCAGCGCACTGGCGCCGGAGCTGCATCCGGAAACGATGCTGATGCTGGCGCGCCGGCTCGGGCTGAGCACCAGCCGAATGCCTTCACTCGATGCCGGCGATGATGCGTTGCGGCTGGCGCCGGTCAATGTCGAAGATTTGTTGCTGCGCCCGAGCGTGAAGATCGATTACGGGCGTTTGGAGGACTTCATCAAGGGCAAGACGGTCGTGGTCACCGGCGGCGGTGGCTCGATCGGTGCCGAAATCTGCGAGCGCGTCGTCAATTTCCACGCCGGGCGGCTGCTTGTGGTGGAGAATTCGGAGCCGGCGCTTCATGCCGTGCTCGAACAGCTCGCGGTCCAGTCGAAATCGACGGTGGTCGAGGGGCGGCTTGCCGATATCCGCGACCGCGAGCGCGTTTTCCGGCTGATTGCCGAGTGCAAGCCGAACCTGGTGTTCCACGCCGCCGCGCTCAAGCACGTGCCGCTGTTGGAGCGCGACTGGGACGAGGGCGTCAAAACCAACGTCTTCGGTTCAGTCAATGTCGCCGACGCGGCGCTCAATGCCGGCGCCGACGCCATGGTGATGATTTCAACTGACAAGGCGATTGAGCCGGTATCCGTGCTCGGGGCGACCAAGCGTCTTGCCGAAATGTATTGTCAGGCGCTGGACTCCGGCGGCAAGAATACCAATGGCGGCAAGCCGCCGATGCGCATGATCGCGGTGCGCTTCGGCAACGTGCTCGCCTCCAACGGCTCGGTGGTGCCGAAATTCAAGGCGCAGATCGAAGCCGGCGGTCCGGTCACGGTCACCCATCCGGACATGGTGCGCTATTTCATGACCATTCGCGAAGCCAGCGATCTCGTCATCACGGCGGCGAGCCACGCGCTCGGTCCGGACCGGTCAGACACGTCGGTTTACGTGCTCAATATGGGCCAACCGATTAAGATCGTCGATCTCGCCGAACGGATGATCCGGTTGAGTGGGCTCGAGCCCGGACGTGACGTCGACATCGTGTTCACCGGCATCCGGCCCGGCGAACGGCTCAACGAGATTTTGTTCGCGCGCGAGGAGCCAAGCGCCGACATCGGGATTGAGGGCGTAGTCGCCGCCAAGCCGGTTTGTCCGTCGGTCGACGCGGTGCGCGGCTGGATCGCGAAGCTCAAGCACGACCTCGACGGCGGCCAACGCGCGGCGATCTATGGCGTGTTGCGCGAGGCGGTGCCGAATTTTTCCGGCGAAGCCGGACCGCTGGCTAAGCAATGAACCGGTCAATGCCCGGCTGAGGAGAGGGCGAGGGAAGAGCGAAATGCATTTTATGACGCATAACATTGCCGCGCGTGTGGCCGTCGCCGCCGGCGCGTTCGTCGTCTCGATGGCGCTGACGCTCGGCGCCGCTCGGGCGCAGGACAAGACTTACCCGATGAAAATCACGCTGGCGACCATCAACGATCAGCTATTCGCTTTCGTCAAGAATTATGCCGCCGCGATCGAGAAGGATTCGGGCGGCCGCATCAAGCCCGAGGTCTATCCGGCGAGCCAACTGGGCTCAATCGCGCGCCAGGCCGAAGGCGTGCAGTTCGGCGCGATTCAGTGCCAGGTCGTTCCGCCCGAATTTCTGGTCGGCATCGATGAGCGCTTTGAGGTGATGGCGGCGCCTGGCCTCGTCGATTCGATGGCGCAGGGGCAACGGCTCGCCGCGGATCCGGAAGTGTTGAAGCTGATGCTCAGCCTCGGCGTCGACAAGGGCATGCATGGCGCGGGTCTGTTCATGGCGAATCCGTCCGCCGTCATCGCCAAAACTCCGATCCGTCATCTCGACGACTTCAAGGGTAAGAAGATACGCATCTTCGCCTCGCCGTTCCAAAGCGTGGCATTCGAACGGCTTGGTGCGACGCCGGTGGCGATGAGCTTGGGCGACGTGTTGCCGGCGCTGCAGCAGGGCGCCATCGACGGCGCGGTCGCCAGCGATACCATCTTTAACGCCTTTCACTACCAGGACGCGGCGAAATACATCACCGAGACCGGCCAGCCCGCTATCTTCGCGATCATCGAAATCAGCAAGAAATGGTACGACGCTCTGCCCGCC
>Ga0209517_10007649_pt1 | contig 12870 bp, 11 predicted proteins | sample PeaSoiMetSII2010_FD_187695 | JGI IMG/M metagenome (GOLD analysis project Ga0209517, IMG submission 187695) | Peat soil microbial communities from Weissenstadt, Germany - SII-2010 (SPAdes) (version 2) | ecosystem: Environmental > Terrestrial > Soil > Wetlands > Peat | place: Germany...
GCATGCCGAACACCCAGCCGCCGGGTACGTCGACGTTGCCGGTCAGCGCCGGCAGCATGGAGATTGCGCGAATGGTCTGGATGCATTTAGGCGTGTGCTCGATCGCACAGCCCCAGTCCAACATGGCTGGCTTGGTACGCGCAAACAGGCGTGCCGCCGCCCGAATCTTCTCTGCTGCGACCCAGGTGATCGGCGCCGCCCATTCCGGCGTGAAATTGCGCACGTTTTCACGCAGCGCATCGAAGCCGTGGGTCCATCGCTCGACGAACGGCGCATCGTATAGCTGCTCGCCGATGATGACATTGAGAAACGCGAGCGCCAGCGCGTCGTCGGTTCCTGGACGCAGCTGCAGCCACACCTCGGCGCGGCGCGCGAGTTCAGTCTCGCGCGGATCGACGACGATGATTTTAGGGTTCGTATCGAGCGCCTCACGCACGTTGAAGCGGGTCTCGCCGTCGGGGCCGGAATTCAGCGGATTGTGGCCCCAGAACAGCATACAGGCGGGCGGCGTTCCACCGGTGAAATCGGAGACGGGAAAATCGCCAAAGGTGAGAATGCAGGTGTTGACTCGTGGATGAAAGCATTGAGCAAAGCCCGGCTCGCACCAGTTCGGCGTGCCGAGCGCATGACCAAACCGCGATACCCAACGGATGTGATGGCGGCCGGTGCCGGTGCCGAGCGCGATGGCTTCGGGTCCAAATTCCTTGCGAATCGCGAGTAAGCGTTCGGCAATCTCGTCGAGCGCTTCGTCCCAGGAGATACGCGTCCATTGGCCCGAAGCGCGCGGACCGACGCGGCGCCGTGGATAGCGCAGGCGGTCCGGATGATTGACGAGGTCGACGGTGACTGTTCCGATCGGACACAACCGGCCATGGTTGAGCGGCGATTGACGATCGCCCTCGACTTTAACGAGGACGCCGTCGCGCACATGCAGCAGCGTGCCGCAACCGCCGTGACAAGAGCGGCAAACGCTCTTAAGGACGACCGTAGACTGTCCGGCGCGGGCGTCGTTCGCTGGATTTTGCCGGAGCGTCATAGGTCGTGTCTCACCGCAAAGGCGCTGGAATGGCGCCGCGTTCGCGAGAGTTTACCTCGTATGCGATCGCTCAGATATGCAGAATGCGAATTCTGTGATAGTTTTTTACCATCACCCGTCGTCATGGTGGCCGGATGAAACTCAGCCAACTTCGAAATTTTATCGCGGTGGTAGAGGCTGGCGCCGTCCGTCAAGCGGCCAACAACCTAAACCTATCACAATCGTCGGTCAGCAAGAGTATCCAGCAGTTGGAGGAGGAGCTGGGCGCCGAAATCCTGCATCGCAACGCACACGGGGTCACCCCGACCGCGGCTGGCAAGGCGCTGCTGAGCCGCGCCAAGGCCATCGAAGCGGAACTGCGCCACGCGCGCAACGATGTGCAAACAATCCAGGGTGCGCAGGTTGGCGAAATCCGCGTGAGCGCCTCGCCCACGGTTGCCATGGGGTTGCTACCGCGCGCGGTCGTCGCCTTCCAGCGCGCGCGCCCAAAGGTGAGCTTTTGCATTTCAGAAGACGTCTACCCGGACATTCTGCCCGCGATTCGCACTGGCGATATCGATTTTGCGATCTGTCTGGTGCCGACTCGGCCGCGCGACGAGACGCTAAACTTCATTCGACTGGTCGAGGATCACCTGGTGCCGGCGGTTCGAGCCGACCATCCCTTGATCGGCACACGCAATCTTCAACTCGCGGACTTGCTCGACCTTGACTGGATCATCTACCGCCGCAGCCATACCGGTCTCGACGTTTTCGAGCAGACCTTCGCCTCCAACGGACTCGCTCTGCCGAAGAGCACGATCGAATGTACCTCGTTCGCGTGCGCGCTCGCACTCGTGGAGAATGGCGACTACGTCACGCTCGTGCCCTCTCAGATGTTTTTCGGTGGTCGCACGCCGCCTTCGATTGCGCTTTTGCCACTGGACTCGCCAATGCAGCCCTGGCAGGTGACGGTCATCTCTCGCGCCAGGCGCGAATTATCCGCGGTCGGTCTCGCCTTTCTTGCCGAAATCGAGCACATGGCGGCCGGGATCGCTCCGTCAAAGGGTCGAGCTCGGCGCGCAGGGCGAGCGGGGTGATAATGAACGTTGCCGGGCGATCGCAAATATCGATCAATATTCAGGGAATCTGCATCAGTTCATGATGATGTCACGGATATAATCGAGGGCCGTAAACGATGTGGTGAAGCGCACTGTGGGCGTGTGCCCTGCGCGCATATCGATTGCGGCGAGAGTCAGGCATCATGTTTTCACGGTTGAAATTCTCGATCATCCTTTTCCTCTTGCCCTTGATACTAAAATTTACTGTGAGCAGGTACCCGGCGTTTGCCGCACGGCTCAAGCAGCGCAACTTGGTTGCACAGATCAAGGCGCGCGACGAGGGGACCGGCCGCTGGATCGAATTCCGCGATGGCAAGATTAGATCGGGCGGCGGGCAGCATCCGAAGCCCGATATCACGCTTTCGTTCAAGAATGCAGCGACCGCTGCGTCTTTGCTGACCCCGCCGATTAACTGGCTCAACCAGATCAACGCCCAGAAGGATTTTACGCTCGGTGTCGACGGTCCTGAGGACCTGACGAACTGGTTCGCGCAGACCCTGATGATGATGCAGACCGCGGGCTGGAAATTCGGCATCCGCATGCCCGACGGCACGATGCGCTATTGCAACATGGCAAATGGCGGCCCGCTTTTCGTCTACGTTAAGGACGGCAAGATCATCCGTACCACGCCGATCGATTTCGACAAAACCGATCCGCAGCCGTGGACGATTCATGCGCGCGGAATGAAATTGACGCCGCCGCGCAAGACGACGCTCGCCCCGCACGGCCAGAACAGCCGGTCAATCATTTATTCGCCCGATCGTTTGCTCTACCCGATGAAGCGCGTCGACTTCGATCCGAAGGGTGAGCGCAACGCGGAGAACCGCGGCAAGTCAGGCTACGTGCGGATTAGCTGGGATGAGGCGCTCGACATCGTTGCCGACGAGATCAAACGCGTGAGGCACGATCATGGCATGGGCGCTATGACCGTTTCGCACGGCTCGCATCATACCTGGGGCCACATCGGCTATTACCTCAGCGCATTATACCGCTTCAGCAATGCCGTTGGCCACACGCCCGTCCACCATAATCCGGACAGCTGGGAAGGCTGGTACTGGGGCGCAGCCCACCACTGGGGCTACACGTTGCGCGTCGGCCAGTGTGAAACTTACGGCACCGTCGAGGATCTGCTGCAGAATTGCGAGATGGTCGTATTCTGGGCCGCCGATCCCGATACCACCAGCGGCTCCTATGGCGCGCAGGAAGGCACGGTGCGCCGGCAGTGGCTGAAGAAGCTCGGCATCAAGGTCGTGCACATCGATCCCTATTATAACTCGTCCGCCCAATTTCTGCCGGGCAAATGGATCTGCCCTAAGCCGACGACCTCGCCGGCACTCGCTATGGCGATCGCTTACGTTTGGATCAAGGAAGGACTCTACGACAAGCAATACGTCGCCACGCATACGGTCGGCTTCGACAGCTGGAAGGCCTACATCATGGGCGAACGCGACGGCGTGCCCAAGTCGCCCGAATGGCAGGAGAAGGCAACCGGCGTTCCCGCCAAAGACGTGCGCGCGCTGGCACGCGAATGGGCGGCCAAACGCACCTATCTCGGCTGCGGTGGCTGGGGCAACGGTCACGGCGGCGCCTGCCGCAATCAGACCGGCATTCAGTGGGCACGCACCATGGTGTGCCTGATCGCGATGCAGGGACTGGGCAAGCCCGGCGTCAATATGGGCAATCTGCAATGGGGTGCCCCGGTCGACCTCAACTTCTATTTCCCGGGCTACGCCGACGGGGGCATGTCCGGCGACATTGAGAAGACGGCGATGGCCGTCGAGCTGTTTCAGCGCATGCCACAGCTGCCGACGATGAACACGCCGCAGCAGAGAATTCCACGCATCTTCCTGCCCGAGGCGATTCTCGAAGGCAAAGCCGACGGCGGTTACCCGTGGAACGGCAAATCGATCGAGTCGCAGTTCGCCAAGTTCAGTTATCCGGCGGCCGGTCACGCGCTGGTGCGGATGATGTTCAAGTATGGCGGTTCTTTGATCCCGACCATGAACAACACGAACCGCCACGTGAAGATGTTCCAATCGCCGAACCTCGAATTCATCGTCAGCCAGGCGATCTGGTTTGAGGGCGACACCAAATTTGCCGACGTCATCCTGCCCGCCTGCACGAATTTCGAGCGGGTGGACATCAGCGAATGGGCTGCGCTCGGCGGTTACGGCCATCACGGCCAGCAGCAGCTCAATCATCGCGTTGTTATCTTCCAGGCGCCAGCCATCGAGCCGCTCGGGGAGTCCAAATCCGATTTCTGGATCTTCAACGAGATCTGCAAGCGGCTCGGGCTCGCCAACTACTTCTCCGAAGGCGTGAACGAGATCGATTGGGTCAAGCGCCTATTCGAAGCGTCCGACATGCCCAAGGTGATGTCGTGGAAAAAGTTCATTCGCCGCGGCTACTTTGTGGTGCCGTCGGAGAAGGAGCATCTGCGCACGCCGGTCTCGTTCCGTTGGTTTTGGGAAGGCCGCAAGAAGGACGTCCCGGAGCCGCACCCATTACCTTCCGACTACTCGGTAGAGTTCCTCAAAGGTCTGCAGACCCAATCGGGTAAGCTCGAGTTCGAGTGCAATAGTCTCAAGCACTTGAACGATCCAGAGCGGCCGCCGGTCGTCGAATATGTGCCGTCGTGGGAGGGTCCGCAGTCGGGCGAGTTGTTCCGGAAATATCCTCTGCAGCTGCTCACGCCGCACAGCAAGTACAGCTTCCACACCCAGGGCGACGGCAAGGACAGCTTCCTACTCAACATCCCGGACCACCGGGTGAAGGTGAAGGATTGGTACTATTGGATCGTGCGCATGAATGCCGAGGATGCCGCGGCACGCGGCATCAAGCAGCACGATCTTGTCAAAGTTTACAATGACCGAGGCGCGGTGATCTGCGCGGCGGTGCTTACCCAGCGGCTGTCGCGCGGCATAGCCCACAGCTACGAATCCTCGGCACTGTACGAACCCATGGGCGAACCTGGCCGATCGGTGGACCGCGGTGGCGTGGTTAATCTGTTGATGCCGCATCGCTCGCAGACCAAGTCAACGCATTCGCTCGCCGGTTCGCAGGGCTTGGTTGAAATCGAGCTGTGGGACGGTAACACCGAATATATCGCCGAGGCCTTCGCCCGAAGGCAGAAAGACCCGCAGGTTAGGCGCAATCTCGAGGCGGCGCTGGCGCCGGCGAAGTGAAGGTTGATGTGAACCCCATCGTTTAGCGCATGAAGGTCCACGCAACGGCCGCAACAGGAGGAGAATATTCAATGGCTTATGTATTCAAGGAGGGCGAACTGCCTTCGCTGATCGACGCCAAAGCGGCGCGCGAGCGTATTTTTTTCGTCAATCAGGAGCTCGCCAATATCGACGACATGCTGGCCGGCGTCATGCACTATAAAAAGGATGCGGCGTCACCGTTACATCTGCACAAGAACTGCGAGCACTTCTATTTCATCATCAACGGCAAGGCGACGGTGGAATCGGAAGAGGGCATACGCCCGGTAGGCCCCGGAGACATGATCTTCATCCCGGCCGAAGAGAAGCACCGCCTGCGCGCCACGGAACCGCTGTTCTATTTCGAGTTCCAGGCACCCAATCGCTTCAAAACCACGATTCTCGAAGGCACGGACGATGACCTGCGCTGGGAGCGCAAGGACGGCCGCGTCTGGGTGCAGACCTGACATTCTTCCGACAGCAAAAGAGAACGATTATGTCGCTCACATTCATCGATACGAATAAGCTTCCCAAAAAGGCATCGACGGGCCAAGGACAGGTCACCGAGGTGCTGAACAAAGCCCTGTGCGGGGCGCGCAACGTGCATGGTTCATTGCGCTGGCTAAAATCGGCCGAGACGTTCAAGCCGGATCTGGCCGACAAGCACCAGCTCATCTACCTCATGGAAGGCAAAGGCCGCATCCGGCTCGACAACCGGGACTACGATGTCGAAAAAGGCGCGGGCATCTACCTCGGCCCGTCCGAGACCGCAACGATCCAGGCGGCGAGCGGAGCGACGTTGCAGCTTTTTCATCTCGTCGTGCCGCAGATACCGAAGTGAAGATTGGTCGGCGCCGGATATGCTCGGAATATCTATAATGCGATTGAAGGTACTCGGCTGAGGATGACCGTGAGGTTTGCGAGCGGGGCGGACGGGTCCTGGAACGATGCGAGATAGACGATGAAAAAATGGAACATGATCATCGACGTTGCCGAGTGCACGAACTGCAATCTGTGCACGCTCGCGGTCATGGATGAGTACGTCGACAATGACTGGCCGGGCTATTCGGCGCCGATGCCGAAGCATGGCCACAAGTGGATCAACATCCTGCAGAAGGAGCGTGGGCAAGCGCCGATGATCGATGCCGCGTATGTGCCGACCATGTGCAACCACTGTGACGACGCGCCCTGCGTTGCGAAAGGCGGGGGCGCGGTAAAAAAGCGAGACGATGGCATCGTGCTCATCGATCCCGTCAAGGCGAAAGGCCGCGACGACTTCATCGATCTCTGCCCCTACGGCCACATCTGGTGGAACGACGAACTGAAGGTTCCGCAGACTTGGCCGTTCGATGCCCATCTGCTCGATCAGGGCTGGAGCCAGACTCGCGGGCAGCTCTCCTGTCCAACCGGCGCAATGCAGGTGATCAAGGTCGAGGACGCGGAAATGGCGCGCCTCGTGCGCGAGGACCGGCTCGAGGTGATGAAACCCGAGGCAGGCACCAAACCGCGCGTCTATTACAAGAATCTGTGGCGCTATTCCAAATGCTTCATTAGTGGCACCGTCTCGGCGGAAGCAAACGGCGTGGTCGATTGCGTCGCGGGTGCGAACGTGCGGCTTCTGAAAGGTGGCGCCTCAATTACCGAGACGACTAGCGACAATTTCGGTGATTTCAAGTTTGACCGGCTGGATGATGGCTCGGGGCGCTACGCGGTTGAAATATCAGTCCCAGGCCGCGCCAAGAAGGTCGTCGTGGTTGACCTCGGCGTGAGTACCAATCTTGGCGAGATACAAGTGTAACGACCTGGCGCGAGCCTCATGCGCACTGATCAAACGAACAGCGCCCAAGCGATTATCGCCCCAACGGTGTAGGATCACGCAAGCGGTGCTAGCATGATCTATGATGTCGCGCTAGTACTGGCTGCAATTCGGCATGACCGAGACTTTGATATTAACGGTGCTTTTCGCGCAGTAGTCAAAAGCTTACAGGAGGAAGGCATAATAGTTGGCGGCGTTCTTCAAGAGGCGGAGTGTTGTACGAACGAATGCCGTGCCCAGCTCAATGTCGTCGAAATCCGGACTGGCAGAGCGACGGGTCCGAGCGTTTCACCGGTACCGGGATTTATCGCGTCGGCGGAGCGGCCAGATGTCGGCTTGTGCCATTTGCCGCCATAGAACGCGTCGCGGTGCTCCGGCAGGATCAGCGGCTGCGCCTTCATCGTTATCAGCGGCACTCTGGCGTTCATATTGTGCTCCCTGCACAAAGCCAGCAGGCTCCACTGTTTGTGTTTGATCTTGACATCGTCTGCTCATTGCCCCGCCGGTAACCTCTGCTTGTAATTCTGCCACGGCCTGTCTGCGTCGAAATTTTCTGCGGCATTGGTCTCCAATTCCGCGTTATCCAGGACCGTGATCTTCGGACTGAGCGCCATAGCGGCACTTTGTGCCTGCGCATCGATATGGGTGTAGATGGTCCGAACGGTGGCCTCCCGGACGGAACCTCCCACAACCGTATCGCCGTGGCCGCGCATCAAGATGACCGGATTCGCGCCCAGCTTCTTGGCCAGCGCATCCCCCAAAATCGTATTGAGCACCAACATGCCGCGTTTCTTCTCGGACGCATTCGCCTCGCGAACCTCGAACAGCGGCGTTTCCGGCGGCAGGAAACCGGCCTGCGCCAACACTGGTTTTAGTGGAATTCCGGCGATACTGAACGGAATGACCGCCAGGTCGTGCGTGTGAATAACGGACTGGACATCGTTCCGCGCTTTGTAGACTTCACAATGGATGTAGCGCTCTCCATTCAGTCGTGGCGCATCGGGCGAAACGGGCTTGCAGTCGAGGCTAACCTCGACGATGTCGGCGCGTGAGACAAGCGCTGGCGGCATTGCGCGCGGCATGAAAAAATGATCGGGATTTTTTGCGGAGCGTGTGCTGATATGGCCGAAACTGTCCAGGATCCCTTCGTTTGTCAGGATATGACTTGCCGTTATTACATCTTGGATTCTAGCCTCGTCCGGGTCGCTCCCTTGACTGCTCTGAGCATGACATGGCGCGGTCAACATTATCGCCGCTAGGAAGAGCGTAATGCAGGCCACAGGTGCTCCTTGCATGATCGGACTCCCTCTGTGTCAGCGGTTGGAGCCGCCTTGGTTTCGCAATATCGGCCCCCAAAGCTCGATGTCTTCGTTCAGCAGGCGTCCGGCCAAATCGGCAGGTCCGCCGACGGGCTGAATGCTCAATTCAGAAAATCTGTTTAGGAGTGCGGCCGATGCGAGTGCCTTGTTGAATCCCGCATTGAGCCTGCCGACGATCTCGTCAGGTGTGCTCTTTGGTAAGAACACAGAAAGCCAGCCGAGGAACTGGTATCCGGGGACTCCCGCCTCCGCGATGGTCGGCACGTCTGGCAGCGATGGCGCTCGGGCGGTCGAGGTGACCCCAAGGGCCCTCAATTCGCCGCCGCGAACCAAGGGCAAAGATTCAGGCAGGCCCATGACCATGGCGTCGACCCGGCCGGCTATCAGATCGGGGGTGGCCGCCGACGAGCCTCGATACGGGATTTCCGTGATTTGGACGCCAGCCTTGGCCGCAAGCAGCTCGGCTGTCAGCGAGGACGAGGAGCCGGGACCGGAGGTCGCGATCGAAACGCGTTGCGGATTAGCGCGCGCACGGTCGATAAAATCTTTCAATGTATTGCCCTGAACGCTTGGGCCGACAACCAGAACGTTTGGCAAATATCCGAGCGTGATGACCGGAGCGATTGCGGATTTCGGATTCCAGTCGGAGTCGGGGAGCATGAACTGGTTGGCGACGCAGGCGATGTTGCAGAGCAGAAGGGTGTAACCGTCAGCCGTGGCGCGCGCTGCGGCCTGGGCACCAACGAGCCCACCGGCGCCGCTAATGTTCTCGACGTGAAACTGCCAACCGGTTTCGGCGCTGGTGAATTGAGCGACCGTGCGCGCCAGAATGTCGGCCGCTCCGCCGGGCGCGAAGGGCACGACAATGCCTATGCTTCGGGTCGGAAATGAAGCCGCATTCTCCGCCCACGCGTTCGGCGGAACTGGCCACAGCATCACAAGCGTGACGACGAGAATCTGTCGGAGGTATCCGAACCTCATGTCCATTTTGATGGTCCCGTGCAACATTGACCGCCGCGAGTCTTCCAATTGCAGCAATCAACCCAAGGTTTTCATGGTGTCGGCTCCAGCCTGAGCGGCAGCTTCGTCCTGATCTGCGATTCCTGAGACCGCAATTCCTCCAACGCACTGACGTTCGTGGAACAGTGGCATGCCGCCGCTCATTGGCAGTCCATTCGGAAACCTAAGCCAGCCCGGTTTTTCCTTGACCCGCTGCTCCAATGCCGAGCTCGGGCGCTCGCGGAAGGCGGCGGTGCGAGCTTTTTGGATCGCGACTTCCACGCTGTTCGGAGATTGCAGGTCGGGCCGTTCCAGGTAGAGCAGGTGGCCGCCGAAATCGACGATCGCAATGGTTCCCTCGAGCCCAAGCTTCTGCGCGTACTCGCGAGCTGCCGCCGCCAGCGCCTGGGCATCCTGCAATGTCAATTGTGGTCTGTTACGCATTTCGCTCCCCGCAGCACTATCTCGAAAGCAGCATCTGCCTACGGGGAGAAACATTAGCCTGATTGGCATTCGGCACGCACCATGGATTCTACAATCAATCTTGCCGCCCCCCGTTGGTTTCCCTAAGGTTTTCGTCGCGTGTCTGCGCCGCTGTTGAATTCAGAATGAGTCCTATCCGCGGTCAATTCGGATACGCTGGTTCGGGTCGCCGGCTCGCGTTGGAGAGCCATTCGTGTCCGATGAAAAACAGCCAGGGACCGGCCGTCTCGCGGGCGGTAAATCGCCGAGCTACCAGCGTGCGGTGAACGAGCCCGAAACGCGGGCGAGCCGCTTCACTGCGCGTTATATGCTAGCGAGCGACATTGCCTATGTCCTGAGCGCTGCCGAACTAGGCGCGACGCCGGCCAAGGTCGCGGCCGGGCTGCTGAAGGCATTACTGCCGCTCTATGACGATGTTTCGGCCATCGACACATCGATGCCGCTCGGCGACGTCGTCGCTCAGCGTGAGGGCTGGGTCGCCGAAAAGGCTGGCCGAGAGAACACCGCATGGCTTCACCTAGGCCGAAACCGCGGAGAAAGCTTGCGCAGCTTCCTGCCGCGCATGTTCTTCCGGCAGACCTTGCACGAGGCCGCACAGGCGAACGCAAAGTTATTGACGAATCTGGTCGCACGCGCCCGCCCTGTTCTGGAATCAATCTCGCCGAATTATCATCATCTTCAGCACTCCGGGTTGACCACGCTTGGAGAATATCTGCTCTCCTGGGCAGTCGTATTCGAACGCTACATGGAGCGCTTTGAGCAGATTGACCGGCGAATCGACAAGGCGCCGCCGCCGTTCGGCGGCCGCAAGATTCTGGACGACTTGTACCGCGACGTTAGCCGCCGGCTCGGATTTTCTCATCGTGCGCAGCTTCGTCGCGACGCCATCTGGGTGCACGACCAATTTACCGAACCGTTCTTTGCACTCACCTTGCTCTCGGTTGACCTCGCGCGGCTCGCGCAAGATCTCCGGGTCTGGATGACGCCGGAATTTGGCTTCTTTGAGCTTGCTGACGAGCATGCCGGAGGCAGCAGCGCCTTGCCGCACGCGAAAGTCCCCTTTGGGCTTCAGGCTGTGATCGGCGGATCGATCATGGCCTCGACGCGCCTCGCCGGGGAAATGGCCGCAGCGAGCAATCTCTCAGAAGGCTCCGAATCGATTTATCAGTCGGGGAGTCTCTATAGCCTTGCTCAAGACATTGTCGCTTTCACGCGCTACATGGGCGACGTTATCGATAAGGGGCGGTTCAATCTAGAGGAACTGCGGCGCAAGGCGATCCTCGACTACGCTGGATCGAGCGAAGCACACGATCGCCTCGTTTATGACTTCCAGGTGCCGTTCCGGACGGGGCATCGCGCGCTCGGTGCGCTAGTCCGCAGCCACTATTTGAAGGAGCCACGGGTCGATCTCAATCAGATGCTGGAAAAGGAGCTTGGCCGGCCTTTCGCGATCGATCAGGACGAAATCATGGATATCGTACTCGTGAAACGGATCTGGCCGAGCATGTTCGATTTTCCTATGCTGCACGAAACTTTCGCTGATTACGAGCGAAGGGCCGAAGCGGCGACAAAGAGTTCCAACGGCAAAGGAGTAGTTGAGCGGGCCATTGATGCGTTGCTCGCCGAGGCGCGCGACTGGCTCGTGAAAGCGGAGGTCTGAGGAGCGCAACGGCCTTTGCACGGGTGACGAGAGGGCTCGTCTATAACAAAACGAATAGGACGGAACACATGCGGACGAAATTGTTGCTTGCGATCGGCGCGACGCTAGTGGCGATATCTACCTCACCAACTGCCGCTAATGCGGAGTATCCTGACAGACCTATCCACATCGTCGTTCCTTATACCCCCGGCGGCACGGTCGACCTCCTCGCCCGAGCGTTTGCCCCTTATCTGACGAAAGACTGGGGCCAGCAGATCGTGGTGGAGAATCGGCCGGGCGCTGGCGGCAGTGTGGGGGCGGAATATGTCGCCGACGCGCCCGGCGACGGCTACACGCTGCTGTTGTCGACCAATTCGCCGCTCACAACTAATATGGCGGTATTCAAGACCATTAAATACGACCCACTGAAGGATTTTGTTCCGGTCATTTTGGCTGGTGACAACTCGCTCGTGCTAGCCGTGAACCCAAAGCTGCCGGTCAAGTCGCTTGATGATCTGATTGGACTCGCCAAGAAGGAGCCCGGACAGCTGATCGGTGCCTCGTCCGGAAACGGCGCGACCTCCCATATGTCGCTCGGCGAATTTGAAAAGATGGCGGATGTGAAGATCACCCACGTGCCTTACCGGGGCGGAGTGCCGAGCCTAACCGCGGTGATTTCAGGCGAAGCCCAGCTCGTGTTCGCTGACATCGTGCCGACTTTGCCGATGATCCGGGACGGCCGGGTGCGTCCGTTGGCAACCACGGGGTTGACCCGCTCTGGCGTCGCCCCCGACATCCCGACGCTGAACGAAGTGGGTCTAAAGGGCTTCGCCGTCACGGCCTGGATCCCCATGGTGGCACCGAAGGGGACGCCCAAACAGGTCGTCGACAAGCTGAATAGCGAGATAAACAGAATTCTCAAGGACCCGGACTTCCGGACGCAGATCATCAAGATCGGAATCGATCCCTTAGGCGGCACTCCCGAGCAACTCGCAACTTACTTGCGCGAGCAGCTTCCGATCTGGACGCAGCGTGCCATCGATGCCGGGCTGGAGCCGGAATAGACCGGAGTGGCACCTGTGCTGCGTCGGTAAGCCTCGCGTGCTTTGATGAGCGCGCGGAGGCGCCCCGGCCCAGCGGTCGCCTCTGCCGACCAGCGAGGGGGAACGAATTTGGACCGACCGCAGCAAACGCTTGGCGGTATTACGCTCCGAAATTGGCAGCTTCGGCCTTCAGCGCCCGCTATCATCTTCGAGGGGCGTACGATCACGCACCGCG
>Ga0209517_10007650_pt1 | contig 12870 bp, 9 predicted proteins | sample PeaSoiMetSII2010_FD_187695 | JGI IMG/M metagenome (GOLD analysis project Ga0209517, IMG submission 187695) | Peat soil microbial communities from Weissenstadt, Germany - SII-2010 (SPAdes) (version 2) | ecosystem: Environmental > Terrestrial > Soil > Wetlands > Peat | place: Germany: Weissenstadt...
GACCAGTTCTGGAAGGAGCGGCTCAACGCTCACGCCGCCCGCAACGACTGCCTCAAACTAGCGGCCTGACTAGGTTACCGGAAGAATTCCGTCGTGCGCCCCCCAGCGCTTTGGAATGTTTTCGGCGGTTGACAATCTGCCTGCGGCTCGTTAGCCTTTCGCTTCGACGCTCGAGACATAATCCCGCCAGAAAGGCTGGGTCCTCGATGGTCGCGGGAGAGGATGTGAGAAAGTATTGACTGAAATTAAGCTTAAAAAAGGCGAATCGGTAGATAAAGCCCTGCGGCGGCTCAAGAAGAAGATCGACCGCGAGGGAACATTGAAAACGGTGCGCAGCCATCGGCATTTTGAAAAGCCGAGCGAACGGCGCCGGCGCAAGGAGAAGGCGGCCCGCTTTTCGGCCATGCTCTCGGCGCGCTACGCCGATCTGTAGGAATGCTCAGCAACGGAGCGGGGTAGAAAAGGAATGCTCGCGCACGGCGCTGCCGCCGAGACTCCCTTCTGCCGCCGCTTTTCGCTTGGTTCCTCATCCCCGTCATTAGGCCTGTGTACTCCTTTTCCACCTGCTGGAATTCCCATCGGCACACCGATGGTCGCGCCCTGTTGCGCGAGATCCGGGACCTGGGCTTTGCCTATGCGGAGTTGAGCCACGGCACACGTATCAGCTTGCTGCCCGGCATCATCGAGGCCGTCCAGTCACAGGAAATCAAAATCTCCAGTTTGCACAACTTCTGTCCGCTTCCCATGGGGGTCGATCGCTCAGCGCCGAACCTCTATCAGTTCTCGGCCGAGCGGGAACGCGAACGGGAGTTGGCCTTGCGCTACACGCTCAAGACGATTGAACTGGCGGCCCGTCTCAAGGCGCCAGTTGTCGTGCTCCATTTAGGCAGCATCGACATGAAGAACTACACCGACAAACTTCTTGGCATGGTCGAACGGGGCGAGAAGCAGAGCCCCAAATACGAGAAGCTCTGTGCCGAGTTGGCCCAAAAACGCGAAGCCAAGAAGCCGCCCTTCGTTGAGCGCGTCAACGACCTGCTTAAAAAAATCCTCCCCGAAGCCGAAACACGTGGCGTCAAACTTGGCGTGGAAAACCGTCAGGGGCTTGAGGAACTGCCGCTCGAAGCCGATTTCCAGTTCCTCTTCCGGGAGGTTTCGAGCCCGAACCTGGCCTATTGGCACGACACCGGCCATGCCCAGATTAAAGAGAACCTCGGCTTCATTCATCATGTCCTGCATTTGGAATCCTTGCGGGAACGCCTCGCCGGCTTCCACATCCACGATGTCCAGTTTCCCGCGAGAGACCATTGCGCACCCGGCTGGGGCACCGTGGATTTCCCTGCGCTCAAACCGCTGGTCAAGCCGGAGCACCTCAAGGTCTTTGAGTTCGGGCCCGCCTTGAGCCTCGAGGAGGTCAAAAGCGGGGTCGAACACGTGAAACGCATTTGGGGCCATGAGTGAGGTCAGCGAAGCTCCGGCGACTCCGCTGCGCGAGGCCGCACTGGGCATTGTTCGGCATCTGCAACAAGCCGGGTTTGCCGCGTACTGGGTCGGCGGGTGCGTGCGCGATTTCCTGCTGGGCCGCCCGCCCGGCGATTACGACATCGTGACCGCGGCGCTCCCCGATCAGATCGAGCAGGCCTTCCCGCATACGGTTCCCGTCGGACGGCAGTTCGGCGTCATCCTTGTCCTCGAAGCCGGCCACCAATTCCAAGTCGCCACCTTTCGCGCCGAAGGCGATTACCAGGATGGCCGCCGCCCTGAACGAGTCACGTTCGGCGACGCCCGGGCCGACGCTGCCCGGCGCGATTTCACGGTCAACGGTTTGTTTTACGATCCGGTGGCGGAGAAGCTCTACGATTGGGTAGGGGGCGAAGCGGACTTGCGCGCCAAAATCATCCGCACGATCGGCCTGCCCGCCGAGCGTTTCGACGAAGATTATCTTCGGCTGCTCCGAGCTGTTCGTCTGGCGGCTCAACTGAATTTCCGCCTCGAAACACAAACCCTCAGTGCCCTCCAGGCAGGGGCCTCCAAAATTAAGGCGATCAGCGCTGAGCGGATTCGGGACGAATTGATCCGCCTCTTTCGCCCGCCTCACGCGGCACGCGGATTGGACCTGCTGCAAATGAGCGGTTTGCTCCAACACGTTCTCCCGGCAATCGCGGCCACTGTAGGGTGTGCCCAGTCCCCGGATTTTCATCCCGAAGGCTCTGTCTTCAACCATCTTCGGCTGATGCTCGACCAAATGCCGGCGGAGGCCGTGCCTGCTTTGCCGTGGGCCATTCTGCTCCACGATGTGGCCAAGCCGGTCACCGCTTCCACCGATCCTGCCACCGGCTCGATCCATTTCTATGGACACGAGAAAATCGGCGCCCAGATGGCGACGGAAATTCTCGAAGGCCTCCGCTTCCCCCGCAGGCAGATTGAGGATATCGTCCAGGCGGTGCGCTGCCACATGCAATTCAAAGATGCCTTACAGATGCGCAAGGCCACCCTCCGCCGCTTGATCCTCCGGCCGACCTTTCCCCTGGAACTCGAATTGCACCGGTTGGATTGCCTCGGTTCACACGGTCGCCTGGACGTCTATGGCTTTCTGGTCGAGCAAGCCGACGCGCTCGAGCGTCAACCCCAAATCCGGCCACCGCTCTTGAACGGGACTGATTTAATCGCCCTGGGCCTCAAGCCAGGGCCCGCCTTAGGCGCCCTCCTGGCCGAAGCCCGGGAGAAGCAGTTGGAGGACCAACTTACGACGCCCGAGGAAGCCCGCGCCTGGGCGAAACGGCGGCTGAGCGCCGAGGCTTCTTCAAAGCCGCCACGCCCGTTGCCGCCAGGCGATAACTCAGCGTGTTAAAATAGCGCCGCTTAAGGCCCCGTTTTTTGCGTTGGCGCTCGCGCGCTAGGATCAAGTGCTCCAGACAGCGCGAGCCCTCCGCGGCTGGCCGGCCGCATTCGGTGCATCGCTTATCCCGTTGCATCCGCAACTGGTACTTGCGCTGCCGCGACACCTTCAACCTCGTAAACTCGTCCTGGATGCTTGCTCTCATGTCCTAATTGGTTTTGGTTAAGAACGCGCCCCCAAAAAGATCCCCCGCCCCCGCGGGGCCTTCGGGTTCGTTGCCTTCAAAGATAGTCAAGACGCTTTACTGGGTCAATCAGGAAAATCATGATTTATTCATCATGGAATCCACGACCCCATTTGCCTCTCCAGGCCTCGCCCGCTTATCTATGCCGGCGATTGACCCACTCGATGGCGCGATGGACCAGTTCGGTGGCGTTCTTCAGCCCGAGCTTTTCCTTGAGATGCGCCCGGTGCGTCTCGATCGTGCTAACGCTCACGTGCAATTCCGCCGCAATTCGGTGGGTCGAACGGCCGGCGCCGATCAATTCGAAAACCTCCAACTCCCGATCCGAGAGCGCGTCAATCTCCGAACCCCGATGGAGCGAAGAGCCGTGAAGCTGCTTATGAACCAGCTTCGCGCGCATCGGTTCGCTCACGTAAAGACGGCCCGCCAAAACCTCTCGAATAGCGCTCATCACTTCGCTGGTGGGCGCTTGTTTCATCACATAACCCTTGGCTCCGGCCCGCAACGCCCGCTCGGCATAGAGCGACTCATCGTGCGTCGAGAGCACCAGTACCGGCAGGCTCGAAAACCGGCTCCGGAGGTTTTTGATCAACTCCAACCCATTCGAGTCGGCCAGCGAGAGATCGACGATGACCAGGTTCGGTTTCAGGGTTTCCACTCCCACCATGGCCTTGGCCGCCGTGCCCGCCTGGCCGCAGACTTGCAAGTCCGCCTGATAATCGATGAGCTGCGCAAAACCTTCGCGGGTCACCGGGTGGTCCTCAACCAGAAAGAGGCGGCTCTTGTGAGCCTTGGGCGGGGAGTGAGCTTGGGAGTGCATAGAATTAGGGGAGGTTCGGCGTAGCCGCCGACGTAAGCAGGCGGATGCTAGAATGAGCTTGTGGGGAGGGGCGTTGGGGGTCTTTCAGGGCCGGACTTCTCCACCAACAGTTAAGGATCGTCCCTCCCCCGGTGACGGAGCGGATGTTCAGCGATGCGCCGATGGTGCGCGCGCGATACTGCATTAGGGGCAGCCCCATACCGCCATTGGTTTGTGGCTTGGCCGGCAGGCCTAAGCCGTTATCACGGACAGTAAGGGTCAGGCGGCCCTGGTGCAGCGCCAGGCGCAGCCAAATTTTGCTCGCCTGCCCGTGCTTGAGCGCATTGTTGATCGCCTCCTGGGCAATGCGGTACAGATGCGTGGCGGCGACGTGATCATGAACCAGCACCGGGCCTTTGAACTGGCAAACGCATGAGACGTCAAACACGCTCGCCACACCCGCCGCCAACGCCTCCAAGGCCGACATCAGGCCGCGGGCTTCCAGGTCCACCGGGTGCAATCCCCGGGCCATATTCCGCGCCTGCTGGATGGCCGCATTAAGCAGGGCCTCGATCTGGCGGGCGTCCTGCGCTTCCTCCGGCGCTTTGGTTTGCAGCTTCTGCTCGAGCAACGTGGCTTTGAATTTGACGCCGCTCAAGAGTTGGCACAACCCGTCATGCAAGTCCTGTCCAATCCGCGCCTGTTCCTGCTCGGAAATCTCCAGAATTTGCCGCTCCAGCCGTTTGCGTTCGGTGATGTCGTTCGCGGCGATGAGCAACCGGCTTCCGAGCAGCGTCCCGACAAATTCCACCCGGCGTAACGAACCGTCCTTGCAGGTGACGGCGACCTCCAGTGGACCAACTTCCTTCCGCGCACTCAGCCCCTTTTTTAAACACGCGGCCCATTCTTTGGCCACTTGGCGGCGATACTCCGGGTTGGGGTAGGCACGCGCGAACCAAGCCGCCGAGGTGGGTACCTCCTGGTGAGCGTAACCAAACTTCTCGACGAATTTTTGGTTGAGGTACTCGATCGTCCCCTTCATGTCGTCCACCGAGAGCGGCACTGGAGACGCATCGATCACGCGCCGGAACTTGGCCTCGCTCTCGGAGTTGTCAATAAGCTGGCGGCATCGCGTTTCGCTCGCGCGCAGCCGGCGCGTCTCGCATTCCAGCGCCGCCAGGCGGCGCCGCAATTTTATTAGTTGGGTCGAGGCTGAGGGCTGGCTGGCTTGGGCGGACCGCGACGGATGCCCCCTGGAATGCGCGGGCGCGGGTCTTTGCGACGCGCCGCCACGCTCGGCTCGCGAGCGGCTCTTTCGGCTCCAAGGCATAGGTTTTTGACCCAACTGTTTCCAGGCGAACGAGACGAACAATAGTCGATTGACCTGCCGAGGGCAAGACCTTCCCGCAAGATGCCGGTCTGGAACGCGTCGCTGGCTGTGCTTAGGGTCTGAGCAAAAATAAGCTCCGGTTTCAAGGCGCAATTCTAACAAAATCCCTGCGCGTCGGGGTATGCTGTGGCGGCGGCCCTCGCGAAGCGTTTGGAGTGCGTGCAGCTTGCTGCCGCTTTCGAATGCCAGGCGTGCCCGAGAGCGCCCGCCAACCGGCGTACTCCAAAGGCTTCGCGCATGAAAATCCGAATTTATTTTTGAACGGACCCTTAAACCAAACGCTTCAATTTCGGGTCCTCGCCCAGCCTCTTGACCAGTTCCTTGACTTTTTGTGCCTGGCTTTTGTGCGCCAGCAACGTCGCATCGTCGGTCTGCACAAGAATGGAATCCCGAAGTCCCACCACCGCGATGGGCGTTCGCCGCTCCTTGCTGCGCGCATCAAAGATAATGTTCCGCGCGCCGTCCACATGGATAAAATCCGCCGCCGCGCAGTTGCCCTCGGCGTCCGCCTTAAGATGCCGGCCCAGCGCCGTCCACGAACCCAGGTCGTCCCAGGCGAAGGCCCCATCCGCGACCAACACGTTTTGCGCCCGCTCCATCAGCGCATAATCGATGGAAATCTTCTTCAGGTCGGGATATTCCTTGGCCAACACACGGTTGAGTTTGGCTGGATCGGAGGCCACCTTGAACCAACGCTGGCAAGCCTCGTACATCTCAGGTTGGTGCTTTTGCAAGCCTTCGGTAACGGTGACAAACGACCAGATGAACATCCCGGCATTCCAACGATATTGGCCGCTGTTCACATACTCAAGTGCCCGGTCGAAGAACGGCTTTTCGACGAACTGCTCGACACGATGGAACACGGTTTTGTAAGTCTTGGCCCCGGGCGGCGTGGGCAGCGCTTCACCCACGCGGATGTAGCCGTAGCCGGTGGCCGGCTCGGTCGGCTTGATCCCGATGGTGATGATCGCCTGCCCGCGCCCCGCAAGGTCGAAGGCGTCGGCCAGGACCTGTTGGAACTTCTTCTCCTCGCTGATTACATGGTCGGCTGGCAAGACGGCCATGATCCCGGTGGTCGTCCTTGCGCCGACCAGGGCGGCTCCGAGGGTGACGGCTGCACAGGTGTCGCGTCCGACCGGTTCAGCGATCACATTGGCTTTGGGCAGCCTCGGCAATTGCTGGCGCACGGCAGCGGCTTGCGCTTCATTGGTAATCACCAGGATATTTTCCCGCGGCACCACGGGCAGGACGCGCTCGACCGCCTGCTGCAGCAGCGAACTGTCGCCCAATAAATGAATCAATTGCTTGGGCGTTTTCTCCCGGCTCACGGGCCAAAAGCGCTCCCCCTTGCCTCCCGCCATGATAATCACGAACCGTTGCGCGTCGGTAGTTTTAGTCTTCATGTTCATCTTATTTTGAATGGCCTCCTTAGGGCCATGGCAGCGGGCAAGGGTATGCTTTGCTGTTTCATTCCAAGTACTGCTTATGCTATCGGGTTTCTCCCACCCAAGCAAGTGGCTGAATCCCGCCAGAGGTAAGGCTCGTCACCACCGAGGGTAGCCCGAAAGCGCCTGCTCGCGAAGACTTCGGAGTCGGGGGTGCTCGCCGCGCCAACTCTCAAATCTCCGCCCACTGCGACGCCTCCCAGGGCCAACGGCCCGTCTCATACCAACGCGGTCGCAGGCGCCACCGCCTTACCCTCGCGCGGAGCGCCCGCCCCCCTCATCCCTCATCCAGCATCCATCACCTCGCCGCGCGCGCATTCCCGGTGCAAGTCCGATCGGTCAGATCGGTCCGATCGGTCCGAGTCCCCATCACCCATCATCCATCCCCGTTAGCCGCTAGGGCGCAATCAACGCATAGAACCGATTCCCGCTCTGCGTGCTGATCGTGATCGTGTAGTTCGTTCCGCTCACTCCGATGCCGTTGGTCACTGGCGTCCAGGTGATCGGTGCGATCAAACTGAAGGTCTGGTTCAACACGAAGCCGCTCGCATTGGTCGGCCAGGAAAGAATCATGTTCGGGCGGCTGGCCACCACGTTCAATGCGGGCGCCGTCAGTATCCCCTTCGCCAGCACACCAGCGGCATCCGCTTGGGAGCCGCTGGCCGAGGGCGCAACGCTCACCGCCAGACCGTTTGGCGTGTTGGCACTGGTAACCTTGTAAAATGCGTTCGGCACGCAACCGGTGATAAAGTGCTGGTTGACGTTCGCAGGCACCGTGTAGGTCGTTCCGTTAAACGGCACTGTGGCATCGACCACAAAAAGTTCCACGGTGTTTCCGACCACCACCCCGTCCATCGGCGTGCCGGACGTGCTATGAACCACCGTGGCTCTATCGGCCTGCACACCGGCATCCGTCGCTTGAAGCACATTCAGGAACCGCTCGTCGATCGGGTTGCTCGGGTCTTGGATCACCAGGCGGTAATGGCATGGTTCGAGGTCGGCCACCGTGGTCAGCGTCCCGTCAATCGACATCGCCGTCATCGTCGCGCCGGCTGGCAGTACCGACGTCACGTAAAGGTTCTGGCCGCCGGGAGTCGTCGTGGTAATGACGTTGCCATTCAGTGTGGGCAAGGTCGGGAACGTCAGGTTAAATTGTTTGAACAGCCCAGCCGTGTGCGAGGTGGCCCGGTCATAAACGACGATGTGGTCCGGCTTCAGCCAAATGATCGAGCGGCTGGCGTGGAGCACATCCAGCGCCGCATTGGCCGGACTCCAAATGTCTGGGCGATTGTAGAGCGGCGTGGCGTCGCCAAAGGCATAACTGTAATTCGTCTGCACGCTGGCGTATACCATCGGGTCGCCGTTGTTGATGCCGAGCGGCCATTGCGAGCCGTTCGTCCAAAACGGCATTTCCCAGCCCAGCCCGTTCGGCGTCCCGTTCGCGCACCAATTCTGCAACGTAAGCGTGTTGTGGTAGTCGGAGGACTGCCCGTTATCGTTGTTGTCGTAGTTGGCCACTCCCTTGGTAAGCCACTCGCCTTTGCGGTAAAACTCGAACTCATTGGCATCCCCTTGCTGATGGTTGATCGATTCCCAACTGCACCGGAAATCGAACAACGTGGCCCCCGCTGTCCAATCGGTCCGATCAATGAGCCGGCCCTGCCCAGCATCAAAGAACGACGTCGCGTAATTCGTGCGCGGATCGGTCGTGGTCGCCGCCGGATCCAACAGCAGGAACAGGTACATCGAGTCCTGCACCCCCCATGTCCACGGATTCTGCACCCGGCTCAGCAGACTGGGTGCGCCCCCGGCAACCCCGTTGATCGCAAACCACCGCTCCGCGTTCAAACGTGAAAGGTCATTGTTCTGGCGGTCCAGCAGGCTCAGCGCTCCGAACACCGACACCATGTCCGGCGTCGCATACATCCGCAGGATGTCCCCGTAACTCGCAAATTCGTAAACCGGCCCGAGGTAACTTTCATCGGCCGGAATCTGCTGCGCGGGCACCAGCGAGGAAATGAACCCAGTCACAAACCGGGACCAAACCGGCGCGTTGTTCGCCAGCGCAACTTGTGGACCGGAGATCGTCGGATCGGCAAACCCGGCCGTCTTTAGTGCGAGTAGTTCTCCCACGATCGACCGGACCGAATCACCGTAGAGCATCCCCTCGGGTGGCAGCCCCCCGCTGGCCAGCCCCACGGACGCCGTCGCGGGCAGCCCGTACGCCGCTTCTACCGCGGCGGGGTCGCCGAACATCGCAAACTGCTGGTAAAGCCACGCCCCGGTCACGTCGAGGATGTAGCTGCGCAGCGAATTCCCCAGCAAGGCCGGCGGCGAATTCGTGTCGAGCGACGGATCGTCGGCCGGGTCCAGGCTCAGGGACATCAGGGCCATCAACCGCGCGTGGGCCTGGTAATAATTGTTCGCGGCCATGCGGTAGGCGTTGCCACCCGGCAGCAGGACGGGATTGTTCATGGCGCCGACGACTTGTGGGCTGTCGCCGCCGGTCGTGGAAGCCGTCAGGCACTCGCCGGCCCAAATCATAAAGACATTCCGAATCGTCGCCTTGTCCTGCGCCGTGAAGATCGGCTGGCCCGCCGCATTGGTGGCGTTGTACAGCCAGTCCACCGTCAGCGGCCAAGCCTCCGCGGTGAAACTGGCCCGGTTATAAATCGGAAAGGTCGGATCTCGAAAAGGCGTGTTGGCCAGCGGCCCTTGGACAGCCTGGTTCATCCCATACATCATCAGGTCATGCGCGTATTGGGCATACTGCATCCGGGCCGATGCGCTCGGATTGATCAGCGCGTTCAGCGCAAACACCAGCATATACTGCTCGCTCAGCAGCCCCGTGTACCCCTGCGAATCCCCCAAATCCGGATACACCGGATTCGGCGCGCCATTGGGAAAGAATTGCGTTTGGTAGTCGCTTACGCATTGCCCCAGCAATGGCACGAGCCCTTGCTGGTAGATTGGGTTGGTCGCCACGGCCCAACTTTGCAACCGCGGCAAATCAGCCGGTGTGATCCACAGACGTGGATGTCCCGTGACCGGCTGCGGGACGTTCGTGAACGCCGGCGGAGCAAATGCGTAGATGGCCGTCACCGTCACATTGCTCGCCGGCATTACCAGGCTCGTGTTCGACGCCGTAGGGTTGGCCACGCTGGCGCCCGACCAACTGCCGAACACCTTCCCCGCGGGTGGTGCGTTGGCCGTGATGGGCACCGTGGTGTTGGCTGTGTAATTGCCGCTGCCCGTCCCATTGACAACCGTGAGCGCGTATGTCGGCGGCGGCGCCCCGTGATTGGCGGTCACCGTCGTCGCGGCGGGCGGCATTGTCAGCGTCGTGTTCGACGCTTGCGCATCGGCCACCACCGCCCCGCTCCAATTTAGAAACACCTGCCCGATCGGCGCTGCATCGGCCGTTATGGGAACAGTCACGTTCGCCGCATACGAGCCGCTGCCTGTCCCGTTGACCACCGTCAGCGGAAACATTGGGGGCGCGGTTCCATCAACCGCGGTCACCGTCACGTTCGACCCCGGCATCCTGAGGGTGGTTGTCGCCGCAAATGGATCGGCCACCGTTGCCCCGGTCCAATTGTCAAAAACCTCACCCGGCGGAGGAGCGTCGGCGCTAATGGATACTGTCGAATTGGTGAGGTAGAACCCACCCCCGGTGCCATTGACTACCGTCAGCGTGTAATAGGTGTTCGGAGCGGGCACTACCGTGATCTGGAAGCTGGCAGCCGCCGTATTCGACACCGCGTCAGTTACCACGATATAGACGTCGAACGGATAACTGAAAACCCACGATCCCGATGCCGTTGGCATCCCGGCGATTAGCCCATTCGTGGGATTTAGCGTCAACAGGCTCGGCAGTCCCCCTGATTGTACGGCCCAGGTGTACGGCGGAGTGCCCCCCGTGGCGGACAACGTTTGCGAATATTCGGTGCCCACAACGGCGTTGGACAGCGTGCCGGATGTTGTGATCGCCAGCGGCGCTGCGCCCAAGGATTCGGCCAGCAGCACCAAGGCAAGCAGCAATCCGCCCAGGTAGGGCGCGTCAAGGTGGGGCGGGCCCGCCCCGCCGTAGCTCGGCGAAGGGGGGTCACTCCGTGCGCGCCGTCCCCCGTCCCGCAAGGTAGGGTGTCGCACTCCGTTGCGCGCCGTCCCCTGTCCCGCAAGGTAGGTCGCCCCACTCCGTGCCCGCCGCATGCTAAGCTGAATAATCTCTGGGTGATGTAGGGCTGCATCCAGCAGTGCCCTGATTTGAAATTGCTTCATTTGTTCGACTTAAGTTGGCACTGTTGTTGCTAATGCCCTCTGTCCAAATTCTTCACTTCGTGCGAAATTCGCAACCGACACTCAGCCTGTAGTCAGCACGACACGCGCCAATTAGTCCCTCCCCCTCGGAACGCCGTCTTCAGGCGCCTTCAGGCGGCAGCAGCCCCAGGGGGCCAACGGCCCGTCTTAAGTCCGGAGCAAGTCCGATCAGCCAGATCGGTCAGACCCCGCTCCCCTTTCTGTGTTCTTCCCTTAGGTAGGGCGCGCCCGCCTTGCCGTAGCTCGGCGAAGGTAGGCCCGCCCCGCCGTAGCTCGGCGAAGGGGGGTCACTCCGTGCGCGCCGCTCTTAGCACCGTGTCCTCACTGACTCACTAATTCATTGATTCACAACTGTCTTCTGATTCACTGATTCACTCACTCACAACTGTCCCTTTAGCCTTGCCACTGTCTGGCGGATAATTTCCGAATGGGCCACGATGGCCAATCCCAAGGGATAGTGAACCGTGCGCTCCTCAAAGGGCATCGAGACCTTATCCGTCTGGCGTTGCATGCCCAAGACTAACCCGACGACGAGCCCGGTCGATTGGCCGGCGCCACCTTCCTCAATCATCACGGGCGCCCCGCTATCGCCCCCGAAGGTGCTGAAGTCCACCAGGAAGGTTCGGTTCGCAGAAAGCGGCATCAAGGGCAAGCTCGCGATCGAACCATGGCGAAGAACGGGGAACCCGGCGTCGTTGGCTTCCAACTGCGCGGGAAAGCAAAACACCCAGGTGCGACTCCCGAGCCGGATTTTCCCGTCGGTGAACGCCTCCGCCCGGGCCAATTGGTCGAGACGCAGTGGTTGGCACGAAACTCCCGACGGCAAAGTCAGTTTGATGGCGGCAACATCTTCATCCGGATGCTTTACCCAAAGCGGCTTTTCTCCGGACCGGATCGTCAAAGGCACCTCCTGGCGAACGAAACCGCCATCCACGCCTCTTCGCCGCATCACGACGACGCATTCCGTGCCGGGCGCCTGCTCCAACGCGTGCGCGGCTGTCACCACGGCGACGGCTCCGTTGGACCACCCGGGAGGTTCAAGGAGGAAGCAGGTGCCGGAGGACTGTTTGTTAGTAATCTTGAACGTGGCAGCCAACAAAACCGAAAGGGAATCTGAATTGGGGTTTGGGTGCTGAGCCCTTGCCGCTGGGACTGAGCCGAGCCCAGCTATTTGCATGAGGCACGCCGCCAGCGCCAGGTTTGTTGGACGGAGGGCCAGCCCAGATGCTCGATCAGCTTTCATTCGTGCCTGGCAGGCTAAGGAGCCGCGCGAAGCCTGTAAAGGCTCGGAGCGCCCGGTTGCCTGCGGAGGTAAAAACCTCCTGCCCGATTAGCGCCCATCAGCGTTTATTAGCGGTTAAAAATTCCGGCCCTCCCTATTCGCGTCGATTCGCGGGAGCGCCGCTTGGCGCAGATCATCAGGAAATCCCAGGATTTCCCAGGACAGAAACTGCCTTTGCATTGATACTATGCACTGGCCCCTTAATCCTAACTCGCCACTCATCTCTCATCCCTCATCGTTCCCTCCTCCTCTTCTTAGAATCCCATCGGGATTCCGTCGTCCAGCCCAGGGTTGGATCGGCAGCGGTGAACGGGGGCCGATCCTACCCTGGGTCAACTGCAAAAAACCATCCTCAACCCTGAAAGGCGTTGCGCCTCCGAACGACGCGCCGCGCGCTGCGCCTAGCCCGACTTCGCGGATTCGAGGGGGGGAGAACGCGAAAATGCCCCCAAATCGAGGCCCCGCCCCAAAAGGTCTTCACTACAAGGGCCTAGCTGGCCAGCGCTCCGGAAGCGGTGATTTTGGGCGGCGGCTGCTCCGGCAATTGCATT
>Ga0209517_10007651_pt1 | contig 12868 bp, 12 predicted proteins | sample PeaSoiMetSII2010_FD_187695 | JGI IMG/M metagenome (GOLD analysis project Ga0209517, IMG submission 187695) | Peat soil microbial communities from Weissenstadt, Germany - SII-2010 (SPAdes) (version 2) | ecosystem: Environmental > Terrestrial > Soil > Wetlands > Peat | place: Germany...
AACGTCATCACGGCCCTGAACTCCAATCTGATGATCGCCCCCAACTACTGGGTGGACCGCAAAACCGGGAACGACTACTTCCTCACCGTTCAATACTTCGAGAACGGCCCACCCGCCATCCACAACTTTATGGATCTCCTGGGAATCCCCTTACGCGGGCCTTCGTCAGCGAAAAAGGCTCTCGGCTGCGCCCCGCCTCCACAAGATCGCAGATGGCAATGGACTGGACCTCTGGCCGATCCCCCGAAGACAGCTTGGACGTGTAATCAGCAATTGCCTGAATCTAAGATTCAACCCCGGCAACTCAGCCATGTCGCCAGACCCATCACGGTCTTAGGTACTGTGTGCAAACTCGGGTTCATTCAAACGCCTACGGAAGTGGACCACTACCAAATCCAGCGCGTTGTCGATGTTTATACAACACCCTCGGGGGAAGACCTGGGACGGGTCACGCACTTGATTCGCGAAATGTTGGAGCATGCCTCCTACCCGCCCAACGTGCGAATCGCGCTGCGGGGCATGGTCGAAGGCATGGAAGCCTCCTTTACGAGTTTCGGACTGGGGTTCTTACTCTCCTTCACGCTGCTGTATCTCATCCTGGTAGCGCAATTTCGCTCCTTCGCTGATCCCCTCTTGATCATGCTGGCAATTCCGATGGGGTTTGTAGGGGTACTGGTCATTCTGCCGCTCACTCACAGCACGCTGAATGTAATGTCCTTAATGGGCGTATTGATGCTCATCGGCATTGCGGATTCCAACAGCATCCTGATTGTGGATTTTGCGCACAACCTGGAAGCGCAAGGCCTCGCGCCTGTCGATGCAGTGATTACGGCATGCCGAGTGAGGCTCCGGCCCATTCTGATGACCTCGCTGGCGACCATCATCGGCATGATCCCCATGGCGTTGAAATTGGGGACGGGCGCCGAACAGTACACACCGATGGCGCGCGCCATCATCGGTGGCCTGACCTCATCGGTGATTTTGACGATTTTCATTGTCCCTGCGGCTTACGTGCTTGCCTACAGAAACAGAAAGCTGCCCAGGAACGGGGCACCAACGGAATCCCATTCGTGAACGCGCTAATCAGCCAACGCCTGCGCGGACGTGCAGTGCCGTTCCGAGCTCTGGAAGTTGGAATCTCAAATCTTCGGTCGCAGCCCTGCCGGGCTGTGCGTCAACGCATCTGTGGTGCTTCCAAAGCGCGGACTTCTCAATCTGACGTGGAGGTTAGGTAGTTATGAACCGTAGATTCCTTGTGCTGTTAGCTTTGCTGATCAGCGGGACGGGCGCGCGGGCTCAGAGTGCCGCGCCGACGCTGCTTACCTTAAAGGACGCCGAGGCTCTTGCGCTCAAGAATCATCCCCAGGTTCTGGCCGCGCAGGCCACGGTGTTGGAATTCAATGAGCACGTCGTCGAGGAGCGCTCTGCCTACTTCCCAACAGTCGACTATGATTTGACCGGGTCAGGAGGCAATCCTCAAGGACGCATTGGCGCGGGTTACCTGCCCGCCTCCCGGCTTTTTGACCGGCTGGGTACAGGAATCACGCTTTCCCAGCTCGTCACCGATTCCGGGCGCACTCCCAACCTTGTGGCGAGTTCCCGGCTGCAAGCGCAGGCCAGCCAGCGGACCTATGAAGCCACCCGTTACGACGTATTGTTAGCCGTGAACCAGGCCTACTTCGACGTCCTCCGCGCGCAGGCGTTAGTCAAAGTCGCGCAGCAAACTGTCGCAGCGCGCCAAATCCTGTCCGACCAGGTAACCGAGTTGGCTAAAAACAAGCTGCGCTCGGATGTAGACGTTGCCTTCGCCGACGTGAACCTGTCCCAGGCCAAGCTTTTGCTGCTCCGTTCTCAGGATCAGTTGCGGGCGGCATTTGCCGAGCTCACGCGGGCCTTGGGGTCACAGCAGGAAGCGAACTACAAATTGACGGATGAGCCGCTGCCACCCAGTCCTGCGACTGACGCCGACTCGCTAGTCGCCCAAGCCTATGCCAATCGGCCGGATCTGCTGAGCCTGCAACTCCAACACCAGGCCGCGGTCAAGTTCGAGCGGGCAGAAAGAGACCTCTCGCTCCCAACAGTTAGTTTGTTAGGTACTGCGGGGGTTATCCCGGAGATTAATCAGATACTCTCGGCTAAAATCCCAAACAACTACGAAGCTGCAGCCCTGAATGTCGAGGTGCCGATCTTCAACGGCCGCCTCTTTACGGCGCGGCGCGAAGCGGCCCGATACCATGCTGAGGCCGAAGACCAGAGGGTGCGTGATCTTCAGCAGCGGATTGCGCGGGACGTGCGCGTGGCCTGGTCCAGCTCCAGAACCGTCTATCAGAACATCGATGTCACGGCGGAGATGCTCCGCGAAGCCTCCCTGGCCCTGGACTTGGCGCAAGGTCGATACAACTTGGGGCTGAGCTCGATTGTGGAATTGACCCAGGCGCAGTTAAACCTAACCCAGGCTGAAATCGAAAACTTGAACGCCAAGTACGACTACCAGACCGTCTATGCGATGCTGCAGTACACCATGGGATTGTTACGATGACGGTAAGCCGCCCCCTACTTCTCTTTGTCGAATTTCAAGGCTGCGGAGTTTAGACAATAGCGAAGGTGGGTCGGGGCTGGGCCGTCTTCAAACACGTGACCCAGGTGTGCAGCGCATTCCTTGCACTCTACCTCGGTTCGCACCATGCCGTACGAGAGATCGTCTTCCGTGCGGATGTTGTCCGGATCCACCGGCGCCCAGAAGCTTGGCCACCCGGTTCCTGACTCAAATTTGGTGTCGGAACTGAAGAGCGGTTTGTTGCAGCAGACGCAACGGTAGACGCCTTTTTCATGATTGTCCCAATATTCGCCCGTAAAAGCCCGCTCTGTCCCCTTCTTTCGAGTCACCGAAAACTGCTCGGGGGTCAGCTCCCGCTTCCATTCTTCGTCTGTCTTCACGACCTTATCAGCCATAACAGTTCCTTCTCGCTTTCCGGAGGCTGTGAATCGCACCGGAGTTGCCGGGTGCGGTTTGCCTTTGTTGCTGTGAAACAGCCCCAAGACCAAGAGATGGAAATATAAGGGGTTTGGTTACAAGAAGTCTCACTCGAGGTTGCCGTGCGGCGCTCCGGGCAGAGGCCAGATAACCTGATCTCGATTTTCAGCGCTCTCCCCAGTCCTGAAAAGGTGTGAAAGGTTTCCAGTCCAGTCTGTCATTCCTGGCCCATGGCTCTTTGCGGACCAAGATTCCTCTCCGCCGTTGGCGGGGGCGCCTGCGGGCTCCCGCTATTGGCGGGGTACACCAAACTTCGATCCGGCTCCCAGGAAAGGTAAACCTTAGCGCCCGGAGATGTTCGCTCGAGCGGAAGTGCGTTCGCGGCCATGGCTCCTCGCACCACCAGCCGTTCGCCGCTCGCAATCCGCACCGTCCAGCGGCGGCTGCCGCCTTCGAAGATGGCCTCCACCACCTCGCCCGGCACAACGTTGACCGCCTCGCTGCTTGGCCGAGGGCGGCCCAGAGTCAGTCGCATGGCCTCCGAGCGCACGCCCAGGATGGCAGCAAAGCCCCGCCCCAAATCCATCGAATTCCTCGACCAGAGAGTCCATCCGGTCTCGGTTTCGAAGCGAGTGCCCTGGTCGGAGTGGCTAAGACAATGGACGGGGAAGAAGTTCTCCACACCCATGAACTCCGCCACAAAGGGCGTTCGAGGCGCACCGTAGGTCTCCTCTGCCGGCCCTACCTGCTCGAGGTGGCCATGATTGATAACAGCGATCCGGTCCGACATGACCAACGCCTCTTGCTGATCGTGGGTGACGAAAATGAACGTGATTCCTAGGCGCTCGCGCAGACGCTTCAGTTCCACTTGCATCTGCTGGCGCAGTTTCTGGTCGAGGGCGCCCAGCGGTTCGTCCAGCAACAGCACCGCCGGCTCGAGAACCAGGGCCCGCGCCAGCGCTACGCGTTGCCGTTCGCCTCCGCTCAGTTGATGGGGGTAACGGTCCTCTTTTCCGGGGAGTTCCACCATCTCGAGGAGGGAACGAACGCGCTTGGCAATCTCCGGGCGCGGCAGATTCTTCTGTTCGAGGCCGAACGCCACGTTGCGAAACACATTCAGGTGAGGGAAAAGCGCGTAGTGCTGAAAGACAGTGTTGACGTTCCGGCGGTACGGAGGCAGGGGCGAAGCGTCGTGTCCGTTAATCAGAATTTGGCCGCTCTGAGGCTGCTCGAATCCCGCCACCAGACGCAGGATGGTCGTCTTCCCGCTTCCGCTGGGCCCTAGGAGCGTCAGGAATTCTCCCCTGCCGACCTCCAGGGAAAAATCCTCTAGCGCTGTGTGCTCGCCGTAGCGCTTGCTAACGCCTCGTAATTCGACAATGCAACGGGGCAACTCTTCCAATTCGTAAGCTGGCTCCACCGCCTCGTGGGATTTCCAGATCATCGTACTCGTGACGTCGAAAAATCACAAGAGCGATTTTTGGGATTTGTGATTTGCGATTTGTGATTTGCGATTGCCGCCGGCACTTGACACCACACGTTGGCCTGTTACCCTTTTAAGTTGAGTCCGGGCACAAAGGGAGAGTATGTCGAAGAAACATAACGAAACGGTCCAAAAGCAATTCACCAAAACGGCCGACGCCTTTGCCAAATTCGCGGTGCGCGATTCAGTCGAAGTTCTTGCCGAAAAAGTGGAGTTTGCCAAGCCCCAAGCTCAGGAACTCGTGCTCGACGTCGCCTGTGGGCCGGGCGCATTCGTTCTAGCGGTCGCGCCGCGTGTGCGTTTCGCTTTAGGCATCGACTTAACACCGGAAATGCTTCGCCAGGCGCGCCAGTTCCAGGCTGAGAAGCAAATCGCCAATCTAGCGTTTGCCCGGGGCGATGCGGACTCCCTTCCCTTTCCCGATGCCTGCTTCGATCTGGTCAGTTGCCAGCACGCCTTTCACCACATCACCAAGCCGGAGCCGGTTCTCCAGGAGATGATCCGCGTCACGAAGCCCGAGGGTAGGCTGTTGATCCTCGATCCGCTGGCACCGGAGAGCGACGCGAAGTTTGAACTTTATAATCACATCGAGAGGCTTCGCGACCCTTCCCACACCTCTTCACTTCGCCTCACCAGCTTCCTCAGCATGTTCGAGCAGCATGGCCTCGAGGTATTCCGCCAGTCGCTTCGACGCCGTCCGCGGTCCTTCAATCAGTGGATGCAGCGCGCGGGCGCTGTGCCGGGTAAGAAACGTTATGCCGAAACGCGCCAACAGATGGAAGAGTCTATGCCGGGAGATAAAGCAGGCTTCTCGGCGAGAGCTGACGGCGATGATATTCAAATCATCCACAATGAAGGAATGTTCCTGGCGAGACGGATTCCCGCAGATAGCGCGTAGAAAGTAACGGCTGTTCGCGGGCGGCGCATAGAGGAGCAGTCACAACAACTAGATTGCTTACCTCGAAAGGAGAGCTTGCAGGTGGCAAAGATATTCGTATCTCACAGCCAGAGAGATAAAGACATCATCCATTTCTTCTTGGAGGCATTCGCCGGGACCACGGTGAAACCTCATCTCGAAGAATTGGAGAAAGATCTGCCGACTGGTGTGACGGCCGAACAAATTGAGCGAGATATTCAGTCTTCGAATGCTGTCTTTGTTTTGCTGAGTGAAAATGTGCAGACTCTCGAACACACGAGAGATTGGATAACTTGGGAATGTGGTACAGCTAGAAACAAAGATATTTGGGTATTCGAGCCGTTCGAGTCCTTGGGCAGGATTAGGGTCGCTGTTCCACGATTCAATCATTACGTTCTCTTCGAGCGAACCGAGGAATGGCGTGAATATCTGCGGTCAATAATCGAATCCTATGATGATTCGCATGTGATCCCAACACTGGCTGCCGCGAGTGGTGGAGGCGCTATGTTGGGCAAAGAAGATAGAGGCGCTGGCGCAGCGATCGGTTTCTTCGTTGGCTTGGCGGGTTTGATCTTGCATAGCGCGTTCAAGCCTTCATTTGGAATTAATGTGATATGTTGGAAGTGTTTCTCGAACTATAAGGTTCATAGGTATGGTAGTTTTCGCTGCGCGGTCTGCAATGCTGGTTCGGTCCTTTATCCACCGCAGACGGCGACCTGCGTAAACTTTGGAGGTTAGCTACAACATTGACAGCTCCAGGGGGAATGGCGTAGCGCGTAGCCTGTTCTGAGGGGTTGTGGCGCCTGGATTCTCGTGGTCCGATGACTGCGGACAGTGGACAACAGGCCCGTGTGAGACTCTCCCCACAATCCGATCCTATAGGGTGTCGCGGGACATATCGCGAAGGGCGCGGATTCGCGGTAGGTACCTTTGGTATCCGGCGTCGGTAAAGCGGATTAGGTCAGGGAAGACCCCCTTGGACTCGACGCTGCCTTCTGCTCTGAGCTCGGCCGCCACCTTATCGGCCAGGTCGGCGGAAAATCCCTTTTCCTCCGCGAGGGCCCGCCCCCCCCCTCCTAGCAGGTCGCCTTTCTCGTAAAGCTGGGCAAGCCCAAGCAGAATCTCATCCTTAAACCCCGCCTCCCCCGTCATGACGATTACCTTCCTTCCCCGTTTTTCAATCCTCAGCCATCGTTTCTCGATCAAGTAACCAAGTGCCTCTCGGAACCGTTTCCCCGCGAGTCTGGGGAATCGTCGTTGCAGGTGCCGACTGCGCACGCCAGACGCACCGGCCCCATGGACAAGGCTGAGGAGCGATTGCACTATCTTGTCCTCCACCAACACCTCATTTCCAGCGTATGCGTCGGTTCGATTCGAATGAGGGTCTGGGGGTGACGGCGGGGCTGGCGCAGAGGCGACAAAATCAACTACGGGATCAAGGGCTATGACCTTTGGCGACGTGAAGACTGCGAAGATTCTCGCTGAGAAACTGGCCAACGCACCCCGTTCACGCGCCGCTTCCTTCAAGGCCAGTAGGCGGAGCAGTGCGTCGACTGTGATCACCCGCATAACCGAGGAATACCGCGAACCCTTGATACGGTCCTCGAAATCGCCGGTGTCCTGCCTCCCTAAAACAAGTAATATGGACGAGTCCTCTTCGCTACCCTTGGTCGAAGCGGGAAGCAGACGCCGGTAACCTGCAAGTTTGTTCAGGTCAACCGCAAAGCTGTCACTGGTTTTAGTTTCCACAACCAGACGGTGGCCGGTTCCGCACGCCCAGACTCCGTCATACGGCCTCCCTCCTATTCCCCGATACGTGCCGGGGGTAACAAGAAAACCCAGTCGCTGGCCGACCTCGTTTACGGTGTCTTGCAAAGCCAGCCCGCTGTCTGTGAATTTCCCTTGAGCCGCCTCAAGCGCCCACGCGGTCAACGCTTCCAATGGCACGTTAGACAAGACCTCTCGTAGCTCAGTTGAAGTGTCGCCGCCGTCGAGCAGTTTTCCGGTACCGGCAAACGCAACAATTTGCCAGAGCCGTTTGGCCAGCATCTCGTTTGGGGAACTTCTCCACAGATCAATTAGCGACATGGCAACGGGCCCGCCGGGCCACCGCCGGGAGGGGCGGACAACCATTATAAACCAGTTGACGCGAAGTTACCGGAGTCTCCAGAGGCTAGAAGCCGAGGAAGGCCCGCTGGAATGCCAGAAGGATTTCATTTCTCCTTTGGGCGGGAGTGGAACATCAAAGTCTATGGGACGCAACAGGTCCGCCCTGTCTTCGTGGAGGGACCGAATGAGATACTGGTGGTAACCGTTTATGTGTATTATTTTTGAAGTGGGAGGCTTCACCTCATGACAATCAGTTATGACAGGGAAGTGGATGCCCTCTATATTCGGTTCATCGAAGCCACGGTGACCACCGAGCAGGTAGCTGAAGGCATAGCGGTGGACTACGCGGCGGACGGCCGCATGGCGGGCATCGAAATCCTGGATGCCCAGAAACGCTTTGGCGACGCGGAGGTGTTTAGACGGGTGGTGCTCGAAGACGTCGCCATGTGCAAACCTGTGCCCGCGCCCGGTTAGTCGCTCGACCGTTTGAGACTAATATCCCGCCGAGGAGGAGAGCTTCGTTCACCACGTGGCGACATCGAGGTTTTCGATGACTTCTTCTCCGCCCGCGACTTGCGTCGCGCGCCTGGCACCTTGCCGATTCGCGGATCTTTGGCGAGGATGAGTTCGCAGGCGCGCAGTGCCGCTTCCTCGAAATCCGGCTCGTTGGCGGGAAGCACCTGCCAGCCCGTTACTTCCGTCCCCAGTACTTTAATGGACCGCATGCTGGGGAACTCGCGTCGCAGGCTCTCATGGTGCTCCCGGGTGGTAGCAAGCCAAACACCGTTGTCTTCCGTGCTCGTGCGCTTATCCCGCAGAACTAACACGATCTTATCTTGAACGTAGACCGCAATGCAGCCGAACAGGGGACGAGTGTACGGCGACAATGCCGCGATACCGTCGAGCACGAACTCAAACGGAACGGCCTTGCGCGGCTTGACGCGAAATAAGGCGTCGTCCAGCGGGAGGGAGGAGGTGTTACGACGGAGCTTAGACATGGAAGTTAGGATACTACGACTCTTGCGTCGATGCGGTCAGCAATTAGGCCGGCATTCTGCCACCTCAGAACGACAGCCTGATGAACGCCTATTTGTTGCCGATTGTCGATGGTCGATTTCCATCTCCGCGTTCCTTGTGGGCCGAAGGTAAGACTCAACGCAGAGGTCACGGAGGACGTCCGTGCTCTGCGTGTTAAGGGTTTCAAGGCACAGAGGCCGCGGAGATGTTCGATTTGCAGATGCAATAGCCCTCTAGCTGCCCGCCCCCTGCCTATTAAACGGCCACTCGCCTCGCAATCGTGCTCGAATGAAGTAAGCGGCGCTGCCCACCGCGAAGACGGCGATCGCGAATAAGAGCGAGCGCCTCTCGGCAGTGCCCAACACATACAGCCAGCCGAAGAGCGAGATGATTCCAGGCACAGGGTAAAGCCACATCCGAAATGGCCGCTGGAGTTGAGGGGCTCGAAAGCGGAGCAGAAAAAAGCCCACCGTTTGGGGCAGATACTGGATGAGCACACGTGTGGCGACCAGGCCACCAATGACCTCATTGAGACGGCCGAGGCTGAAAATGGAAGCCACGAGCCCCAGGGTGATGAGCGAGACATACGGGAATTGGCCTTTGGGATGAAGGCGCGCGAAGACACGGAAGAAGTTCCCGTCGATTGCCGCGGCGTAGGGAATTCGCGAATATCCCAACAATAGGGAGAAAACCGAGGAAAAAGCAATCCAGAGCAGGAGGCCCGTCATTACCTTTCCTGCCGCGTGCCCCTGCAGCGTGTCGATGTAGACGGAGGCGATGAAGCGGCTGTGAATGGCATCGCGCCACGGGATCACGCTGAGGAAGGAGGCGGTCATCAGCACGTAAAGGGCTCCGACCGCCAGAATCGAAAACATGATGGCGCGCGGGATCACGCGCCCGGGGTCGCGAATCTCCTCCGCCAGGTAACAGACATTGTAATAGCCGAAGTAGTCGTAGAGAGCATAGAGTGTGGCATGACCGAGCCCGGCCCAGAAAATCCAGTGCAGGTTAAAGGCTGCGGGAGGGAAATCCATCAACCGAGCCGCGCTCAAGTGAGGCAGCCCGGAAAAGATGATCCAGAAGCAACCCAAAATCACGCCTCCTACCAACACTACGGAGAGGTTCCCGAGGGCGCCGATGCGCCGGTAAAGGAGCACGACCAGCAGCAAAGGGAAAACCGCCGCGACAATCCGCACGCCGCCTGGCGACACTTGGGGCAGCAGATAGTGAAGATAATTGGCAAAGCCGATACTGCCGCTGGCTACCGAGAGTGGCGCGGAAAACATAATCTGCCAGACCATCAGGAACGAGAACCAGCGCCCCGCGCGGTGCGCGCCATAGGCTTCACGAAGATAGTTGTAGCTCCCTCCCGCGTTGGGCATCGCGGCGCCGAGTTCCGCCCAGACCAAGCCGTCGCAGAAAGCAAGCAACGCCCCCACCAGCCAGCCCAGCATGGCTTGGGGGCCGCCCATAGTAGCCAGAAAGAGGGGTATGGTGATGTATGGACCGATCCCCACCATGTCCGTGATGGCCAAGGAGGTGGCTTGGATCAAGCCCAATTCTCGGCGTAAAGCCATAAGTTAGTTATCAGTTCTCAGTCATCAGTTATCAGTTTTCCATAAACCGGCACAGCAACTCCCCACGTCCCAAAAGCGGCTGGATCGGAATGACAAGGTTCGAACTGAAAACTGACCACTGATGACTGAGAACTGATTACTTACCTTTGACCTGCCTCAACAAGTTCGCCTTGGTCTTCGGCCCGGGCGCCACAGGCTGGGCTGCAAGGCTCAGCAGGTAGACCGTTCGGGCGGCTTCCTTGAGCCTCTCCAAACAATGCTCACAGCCCGAGGCCAGGTGTTCCCGAAGCTGCACCGAGTCGGCTTCCAAGAGCGCCCCGAGCAGGAACAGTTCGTAAACGCTTTCTAGATGTCGGCAGTCCAAGTCCCCAACACCGCGTGCTGGCGGTGCCTCAAGAAAGTAAATGCGGCGCGCAAGCCCGCGCTCACTTTGCCCAGCGGCTCGCCGAGCTGCGCGGCAATTTCGCTTTCATTATAAGCTTCGAACACCGCAAGCTCCAGCGCGCGGCGCTGCGGCTTGGGCATTTGATCGAACGCTCGTTGCAGTAGATTCAGGCGCGCCTCCGCCCAGGCGATATCCTCAGGCCGCGGCAGCCAGACCTGGGGCGGAGCGTGGAAAAGGACGCTGTGCCGTTCACGCTCGGCGGGTGACTGTTCCCCTGACTTTCGCCAATCCGTTGTCGAATCAATGCACCTTTCCGCCGCCTTCTCCCCCTTTTTTTGACCCTGCCGGCCCCGACTCGTGACCGGTATAGCCGCCCCGGCCCGCCTTGCGCGAAGACGCTCTAAGCCCACCTGCCGCGCCATGAGCACCAACCAAGCGGCAACGCTCCCCTTGGCTTGGGCGAGTTCGGGCGCTTCTTTCCACAGTCGCAGGAAGACCGCCTCGAGAGCGCTCTCGGCATCCAATTTCGAGGATAATATCCTTACCAAGATTCCCATTAAAGTGGGAGCGAATTGGTCGTACAAGCTCGCCAAAGCTTCCGCGTCACTGTCCGCCACCTTGACCAGAAGTTCTTCTGTGCCCAATTCCGGGTCGGCCCGCGAGGGCTTGGAGAAACCGCTCTTTGCGCTGTTTGGCATGCGCCCTCTCGAATTCGAAACTCGAAGATCGAAATTCGAAGATCGAATTTCGAAACTCGAAGACAAAAACTGGCACGTGATAGCGGCCCGAAGATTCCAAGTTTACGGCGTCACCTTATTGCCCTTCGAATTCCCAATTCGGCACTCCATTTTCGCTACTGATAATTCGGCTACGTGTTTCGAATTTCGAATTTCGAGTTTCGAATTTCGGATTTCGAGTTTCGCTTATCTGGCCCGCCGCCGTGACGGTTTTTTTATGATCACTATAAAAAGGAACGATTGGACTGCTCACCCGCTCCGGGTTGATGATCGTTCGAGTCCCGCCGGAGCATCGGATCTTCGTCGAGAGGACCTTGCCCCCAGGGCTTCGCGGCATGACCGCGGCGGGACCGAGTTCCTCTTCTTCAATTCGGGCCCCAGTTGAGGGGCCCGAATTTTTTTCGCTTAAAGTAAAGCCCGCCTTACGAAGCCGCCGCGCCCACGATTCTCTTTTTGCCCGCATCCCAATTGGCGATGGTGCCATTAAAGTAAGAGTAATTGGCCAAGTGGCAGCAAAGGGCCGTATTGTTTCCGAAGGTTGCATCCTCGACTGAAGGCCTACGGGTCCTCACCGACTCGAAGAAGTTCCAGAGGTGCTCACGATCATCATTGTAGCCCGGCGGCGCGTAATAGCGAGTTGATTCTTCGGTCGAGAAAGACCCGGGTTTGAATTCATGTTCTTTGTGAAACTCGTCGGCATAATCAGCTCGCATTTTTCTGGGCCAGCCGGGAGTGCAGGGCGCGTAGTCTGCGCCCGACTGGGGTGTCAAGGTCAGCTCGCCGTTACGAATCTCGAGCAATCCCCGCGTCCCCATGAAGCGGGTCACCTCTTCTGTCTCGGTGTTCAGCGTCACTCGAAAGGTGGCCCGAAATTGCGGGTATTCGTAGATGGTGGTTAACGAGTCGGGAACATCTCTCCCGTCATGCCAGCGGAAAAGGCCGCCCATCGCCATGGCGCGTTTCGGCGGGGCGGTGATTCCTGCAACGTAATGGACGCCGGTCAAGAGATGCACGTAAAGGTCGCCCGGAATGCCTTCGCCATAATCTTGCCAGCAACGCCAGCGAGTGAAATGGAGAGCATTGAAGGGCTTCTTCGGAGCCGTGCCCAACCAAGTCTCCCAATCGAGAGTTTCCGGCGACAAGTCCGGCGGCACCGTGTACTCCCAAGCGCCGCACGGGTCATTGCGCCCCATCTGGGCTTCGACCAGGCAGACATCGCCGATCGCGCCCCTTTCGTAAAGCTCCTTGGCTTTGGTATAGACGATGTCGCTCCGCCGCTGGCTGCCGATTTGCACGATTCGCTTGTTCTTCTGTTCCGCGGCAATCATCTCAAATCCGTCTTCCACCGTGTGGGACATCGGCTTCTCGCAGTAGACATCCTTGCCGGCGTTGCAACAATCCACCACGATCCGCTTGTGCCAGTGGTCCGGGACCGCGGCCACGATGCAGTCGATATCCTTGTTGTCGAGAAGCTCCTTGTATTGCCGCGTCGTGGGAATGTCTTTGCCGACGATCTCTTTTGCCAACTCGCGCCGCCCGTCGTACAGATCGCACGCGGCAATACACTCCACTCCCGGGAGCCCGATACTCGTCCGCAGCAACCCGGAGCCTTGCATCCCCACGCCGATCATGCCCATCCGCAGTGTGTCACCGGCGGGCACGGGCCTGGG
>Ga0209517_10007652_pt1 | contig 12867 bp, 6 predicted proteins | sample PeaSoiMetSII2010_FD_187695 | JGI IMG/M metagenome (GOLD analysis project Ga0209517, IMG submission 187695) | Peat soil microbial communities from Weissenstadt, Germany - SII-2010 (SPAdes) (version 2) | ecosystem: Environmental > Terrestrial > Soil > Wetlands > Peat | place: Germany: Weissenstadt...
GGCGGCCGCTTACGCCGGATCTCGTTGCGGAGGCCGACGCTGCGTTTGCGGAGATTCACGCGCGCCGCGAGGAGTTCGACGTGCGCGCTCCCGACGGCGCGCTGTTACGCGGGTGGAAAGTGCGTCCCGCAAATCCGAATGGAGCGTGGGTGCTGGTGTTTCACGGCGTTGCGGATAACCGCGTGGGCACCCTGGGACAGACGGAATTCCTACTAAGAGCCGGGTACTCCGTCACCATGATGGATGCGCGGGCGCACGGCGAAAGCGAAGGGCCCATTGCCACGTACGGCTGGCTGGAGCGCAACGACAGCCGCGCGATTGTGAATGCGCTTATCGCAACGGAGCACCCGGCACACATTTTTGCATTAGGGGAATCCATGGGAGCGGGGATCGCGCTGCAATCCGCGGCAGCAGACCCGCGCATCGAAGCTGTCGTGGCAGAGGCACCCTTCGCCAGTTTGCGGGAAGCTTCGTATGACTATGCGGGGCTGCAAAGGTATCCGTGGCTGGGAAAAACGATCTTTGCGCCCGGCGCCTGGATGATGCTGCGCCATGGGCAAAGTCTGGCGGGCTTCCCCTCCGTAGATGTCTCTCCGGAACTGGCGGTGGCATCGCGCGCTTTTCCCGTTTTCCTGATCTGCGATACCGCGGACACGACGCTTCCCTGCCGCCACGCCGAAATGATTTATCGCGCGGCACGCGGGGCGAAAACTCTTTGGGTGGTTCCCGGAGCGTTTCACACGGCGGCGATAGGATTTCAGCCACAGGAATTTCGCCGGAGGGTATTGCAGTTTTTCGCGGACCCGGCGACGGCGCCGTAATTTGCGGACGTGCTCAGTTTGTCGTTTGAGCCACCTCGCGGGTCATGGCCTCGGACTGCGCTTCCCATTCGTCGCTCAGCCGCCGTACGGTTTCCCGCATGCGCACGGCGAGCGCAGCAATGGTTTCCAGGCGGCGTTCCGTCTGCGGCGGCAGTGGTACTTTATTGCGGCGGAGTTCCACCAGCAGGAGTTCGGCATTCCCGAGGATTCCGGTCAGGGGATTGTTCAATTCGTGGCGCAAGATTTCGCCGAAATCGCGAGCCTCCGAGTCCACGGAAGGTCCTTCCATGACAAGCGGCTGAACCAACCGCGCACTTTTCCATCCATTGCTTCGGCGCAGGCGGCGCTCCACCAAGCCCAAGGCAAGCGGCAAGCAGCCCAAAGCGCGGGTGACAAAATCGACCGTTCCACCGGCCAGCAGCGCTTGCAAACCGGCCTGCTGCCCGGCGCTTCCGACCACGATCGTCGGCGCGTGACCCGCAAAGAGCGCGACCATCGCGGTCAATGACTGCGTTTTCTCGCGTGCCGCTCCGGCGGCCGGTGCGCCGTCCTGCTCCTCGAAAAGAATCGCTACCGGGGTCCGCGCTTTGAGAAGATTGCACGCGGGCTTCCAGCCATCCACAAATTCCAGACGGACAGGGTTATGGCGTTGCCGCCATGCTTCCCTCACTTCTGCGCTGAATTCGCGATCACCGCATACCATCACGAACTCTTCCTCTTCCGCTTGTTTGTTGCTCCGCATGGTATGGTCCAACTCTCTAGGCCTGTTTTGCCCGGACGGCAGCCTTCAGGGCCGCCATCTCTTTTTTCTTTCCCAACATGGCCTGTACCGCTTCGTTCAATTCCTCCATGCGGAATGGTTTGGCCACATGCGCCAGATGATGGCGATCCAGGAACTCCTGTGTGCGCGGCGCGAGAATGTCTCCGGTGACGAACAGCACATGCTCGTGAAGGGGATTCTGCCGCTGCGCCAGAATCTGATAAAAACGCTGGCCGTCCATGCCGGGCATTTTCACGTCACAAATAGCCAGGTCGTAGGATTCCCGCTCGGCCTGTTGAAGCGCATGGCGCCCGTCCAGCAGAACATCCACGCGCATGCCTTCCTCGCGCAGAAGATCGGCGATGAGGCTCGCCACGGTCGGTTCGTCCTCCACGACGAGGATTCTTGGCGCACTGGCGAGCGGAATCTGCTCGAGGGCCGCCGCCTCCGCCGGAAGAGCGAGTTCAATTGGCGCCAATGCTATACATTCCTCGTCGTTCTGGAGATCGGCTTCGGGAGCCGCAGGGAGTTCCACGGTAAAACGCGTGCCCCCATGCGGGGGACTCGTCAAGGTTACAGTGCCGCCATGCTGGCGCACCAAGCCAAGCACAATGGCCAACCCCAGTCCGGTACCCACCCCCGGCGGCTTGGTGGTGAAAAAGGGATCAAAAATGCGCGATTGGATCGCGCCGGGAATTCCCGGCCCGTCGTCCCAGACTTGCAGGCAGACGCGGCCGCCACCAGCAAGCGTGGTGCGTATGCCGATGGCGTTGCCTGTTCCACTCTGTTCGATGGCTTGCTGGGCATTCTGGAGCAGATTCATCAAGACCTGCTGCAATTGCCCGAAATCCCCTTCCACGGGCGCCAGCCCGCGCTGCTTTTCAACAATCAGGCGAACGCGATTGCCGGAAAGCGCAAGCCGTTGCAGTTCCACGGTGCGATCCACCACATCATTCAAGGAAAAGCGGCGGCGCTCCGGAAGCGATTCGCGGGAAATGACGAGCAACTGCCGAAGTATATTCGTGGCGCGCTCCGACTCCTCCAGGATGTTCTGTGCGAGTGTGGCACGGGTTCCATCGCTTTCCTGAGAGCGCAGCCGTTGCGCGTTCACCAGAATGGTGGTCAGGGGGTTGCTCAATTCATGGACAATCCCGCTGACGCGCTGCCCGGTGGCCACCAGTTTTTCCGTCTGCACCATGCGGGACTGGAACAGACGCTGGGCGCTCATTTCGCGGTACACCTCGACGCGGCCCAGTCTTCGCCCATTTCTGCCTATGATGCCGCGGGTGCAGCGCTCAATTACCTGCGGAAGTGGTCCCTTCATGCTGAGTTCCTCGCGCATCCCCTGTTCGGCGCCTTGGGCAAAGGATTTCCACCGCGCCGCGAACGTTTCAGGCTCACTGGCACTGTTGGCCGTGCGGCGAATCAACTCATCGAGGCTATGCAATTGCGCGGCATCGTCCGCACCGAGGCCAAGGATCTGAAGAAAGCGCACGTTTTTCGCGCGGATGCGATCATTTTCGTCGAAGACCACCACACCTTCATCCAGCCAATCCAGGACCTGCTGAAGCTCCGCCTCGACCTCGTGGACTTCTCGTCCGCGTAACCCATCGTCCGCGCGCTCGAGACTTATAGAGCAGTACTCCCGGTCGGAGATCTCCATGCGTCGCAAACGCAATGCGGTGCCGTTTTTCGCGTGCGCAAGGAAGGAGCCATCTGGTGGTTGCGCGCCCCCGGCAAGATCAGAGAGTACCCAGCGATGGACGTCCTCCCATTCCCGTGGCCGGAACAACTCCGCAAAACGCGGGAGTGTTGGGACAGATTCCATCGTCACGGAAGAATCTGCGGTCAGTTGCCGGGCCCCGCGGCTTATACCGTTGATGAATCCCTGGCGGTCCACGATCACCACGGGTTCTTCACTGGATTCCAGCAAGACGCGTTTCTGTGCTTTTTCGCTGGACGCGCGTGCATCACGGTTTCTGCGCTCGAAGACCTGGGCAGCCAACAAGGCGCGGAGTTCCAGGCGCTCCAGAACAGCGAGCGAGCCGCTTCGCCGGGGAAGCCCGGCCAGCAAAACAGCGTTTACGTCACCATCAAATTCAAGGGGGATGGCCACAATCCTGGAGATATTTCGCGCCAGCGGAAGCTGATCGGCTTCCACGCCGCAGACGTGCCTGGTTTCCACGGCCTGACGCCACAGATTCTCCAGCGGGCCACCCTCCAGACTGTGCGCCCAAGCGGGATCTCCGGTTTGGGAGCGGAGAAGCAAACGATCCGCTCCGCCGGCAGTTGCGGGCGTTTTCACTGGCTGACGGCTTTTGCACTCGGCGAGCAGGGCGAATACGGCGCCGGCTCCGCTTTTTCCTTTTTCCCCAGCGCAACTTTCCGTCAATTCGCGCAGCAGATTTTCCGGGACTTCCGGCTGCTCCAGTTTGTCCTGTACGCGCCGCCACAGCGTCAAATCTTCCTGGCGTTCGCGAGCAAGACTGCGCTCTTCCTCGATTTCCAGCAGGAGGCCGAGTTCCGCGGCGATGCGCTCTACCTTGGCGCGCGGCAGGGGTGCGTGCCGCGGTTTGCGGCTTCCGGCAAGAATCAGGCCACCGAGGTTGTGGTGCCCATTGACCGGCACCCAGAGGACGCGCTGGAGTTCCACGAGTGGCCCAAGCATGGGCAGAACCGTGGCGCCTTCCAGTTCGTATTCCACACTGTTCGTGCCATGAAGAACTTCCCGGGGCAATGGCGCTTCCGCGGAAATTCTGCGCCATTCGCGCGGCAAGTTGCCACCGTTGCGTTCCCAAACCGCCCCAGTGAAAATCATCGTTCCGCCGGTGTCCTCTGCATCCGCCGCTGGCACCAGCCAGATTCCGGCGCGATCAAACGCGGATTCCTGCACCAGTTCGTCCAGGGCAACCTGGATCCACTCGGCACGGCCGGCGCCGGCCCGGGCCGCGCGCAACACGCCACCAGCGGCCACCGCCTGCAGCGCCTTGGTTTGACGGCTTCGCGCGAACATGCCAGCTCCCAGTGCGTACCCAAGGTTCAGCTATGCATTGGCTGGTCCAAACTCGTAGAGAGTGGCTATTATTGAAAAGACAGGGGATGCGAATCGGGGGGAATTGCCAACTCGACACTCGCAACAATCCATTCCCAAAGTGAACCTAAAGCGGCGCGTGCGGTGCTAAGCGTCGGTGCGTTCGATCTGGTATTGCTTCAGTTTCCGGTATAGCGTGGTTTTGCCGATTCCCAGCATGCGCGCGGCGGCCTGCTTGTCGCCGCCGGTCTGCCGCAAGGTGCTGAGGATGGCGCGGCGCTCCAGTTCATTCAAAGGAAGGAGTTCCTCTTTTTCCGGCGCGCGATCCGTGGTTGGATATTGCAGATTGGTTGGCAGGTCGTGGACACTCACGAGAGGCCCAGTGCTTAAGGCCACGGCGCGTTCAATGGTGTTCTCCAACTCGCGGACATTCCCTGGCCAGTCGTAGGCCATCAAGCGGCGCATGGCGTCTTCGGTGAGTTCGCGGTGAACCTCGTCGGGGTCGGCAAATTTCTCGAGGAACGCGGTCACCAGCAAGGGGATGTCGCCTTTCCTTTCGCGCAGCGGCGGCAGTTTAATCTGCACAACATTGAGGCGAAAATAAAGGTCCTGGCGGAAGAGCCCGTTTTTAATGGCCAATTCCAGGTCCCGGTTGGTTGCGGCAACGATGCGCACGTCAATGGTTCTTCGCTCCGTAGAGCCCACCGGCTTAATTTCCCGCTGTTGTAGCGCGCGCAGCAGCTTCGCCTGCATCTCCAGGGACATTTCTCCGATTTCGTCCAAGAACAAAGTGCCACCGTTGGCCGCTTCCATGAGTCCCTGCTTGGCCTGGAACGCTCCGGTGAAGGCTCCCTTGGTGTAACCGAACAACTCCGATTCCACGAGGGTGGGCACAAGGGCCGAACACTCCACGGGGACGAACGGCCGGTCTTTGCGAGGCCCCAGAAAATGCGTGCTGCGGGCTACCAGTTCTTTGCCGGTCCCGCTTTCGCCAAGGATCAGCACGGGATGCATACGCCGGCTCACCTTCTCGATTAGCTTGTACACCCGCTCCATGCGCGGAGACATTCCGATGAGCCCACCAAAACCGGGCTTCGTGCGCACCTGCTCGCGCAACAGGCGGTTTTCCCGCTTCAACTCCACAGAATGGACCACCTGCTCCAGGCGCGCGCGCAGTTCCTCCACGCGAAACGGCTTGGTGACATAATCGGCGGCACCCATACGAGTGGCCTCGACCGCGGAATCAATGGTGCCATATTGCGTGAGCATGACCACGGCAACGTCAGGGTGGATTTGCGTGACACGCCGCAACAGGTCCAGCCCGCTTGTACCTGGCAAGCGCAGATCGGTCAGCACGATATCCACGGAGGCCAGTTCCATCACTTCCAGCGCCACTTCCGCAGTACTGACGTCCGTCACCTTCATGCCACAATCTTCCGCGACGCTGCGGCAAACATCGCGGATATGGTCGTCATCGTCAACCAACAGCAAGTGCATGGGAGTGGTAGCCCGCTCGTTGCGGGCAATGCCTTCGAACGGCACCTTCTCGATCCCACTGCCGATAGAAGTGTTCGCAGGCCGGAATCCTTGCAGGTTTGCCATGGTCGCTCCGTCTCACGCGAGAGTTGCACAGGGCCCAGGGAACGAATTCCGAAAGGGGAAGGAGGGGCATTCCACCCAGGGAAAGGTCGTCCTGAGGTCACTTCTATGACAGATTTGTAGTATTGTCAATCCGTTAATTACCAAAATAGGACTGACTCGAAAGGTGTACTGAAATGGAACAGTTATTGGGAGGGTTCCGCCACGCAGGCCTACGCACGTTCCGTTCTGTCCATCCCGCGTTCGCTGGCGCCCACTAATTTACGGGAGGCAATTCCAATTGGAGCACGCCCTCGCTTTGAGATCCTACAACCACAATCCCGGGGTCCGTTGACACCAAGCCTGTCACGCTGCTCTTTTCCGCATCCGTATCCAACCTCGTCCAGGTAGTGCCCTCGTCGCGGGAAAGATAAATCCCGCCTTGCCGCAGGGTCGCCATCAGGTAGCCGTCGCCCCTGAGCCACTTCTCGACGGGCGCGGCAGGCAAACCATTTTGGTGGCGCATCCAGTGAGTGCCGCCGTCGAGGGATTCGAACAGGCCTTCCTGAGTTCCCAAGAAGAGGGTCAGCCCTGCTGCGGTCAACCACCCGTCCAGCCAGGTTGCTTCATTAATGCCCGCCGGCAGATCGCGCCACACAGCATCCGCCCCGGCGTTTACGGAAATCCCCAGCTTTCCATCGGACACCACTCCCAGGAGTTGTCCGTCTTCCGACGCCCAGATGACATCCACGAAGCTGCTGCGCCCGAAGGCTTTCAAGAGCACGCAAAGCGTAGCGGGCGAGCAGCGCATCACGCCATCAGGAGCCGCAAGGAAAAGGGCTTCCCGCGAAAACGCTATAGTATTATTCGTCAGCTTCGCGTAGGTTCGCGTGGCGATTCGACTGTTTTGGTGGATGCTCCGTGAGGGGCTGCCTTGCACAGGCGCCAGCGCGAGTTTCCACTCCTTCCATTTACCTTTCGTTGCGTCCCATCGCCAGAGCTGGCCATTATCCAAGCGGGCCAGCCACCCCCACGGGCTCGCGTAAATGGTGCGCAGCATTTCAGGAGTGAGGGCTGGTGTTTTCGCTAGGCCTTCTGCCGCAAGCTCCGCCGGCGCCCAATTCTTCCCCGCATCGCGGCTCTCCCATATTCGTTCGCCGTCCTGCTCGGTTATGAGGAGCAACTGCCGCGGATCGTTCCAGGTATCTCCCACGAGTTGTTTGACGATCTGGTGACGAAATCCTGCGTTCGCTTCGACGAAGTCTTCTTCCGCATCCTCGCTAGCAAGGATCCCCTGTCCCTCCGTTCCCAGCACGACTTTTCCCGGCGCATCCGCGCTCCCAGACAGAATCACTACAGCGGTCGCGACCCAGTTGTTGGGCGTGGTTCTCTTCCAGTTTTCGCCGGCATCCCGTGTGACCCAAAGTCCTTCGGTCGTCGCGGCATACAGAGTGTCCGGGCGGAGAGGATCCTGGACAATCTGCTGCGTTCTGCGCGCGGCATACGGAACGCCTTGAAGTTTGGTCCAGACGCCGCCCTGGTTCTCGCTGCGGTAAATCCCCGAGCAGGCGCTAAGGTAGAGACGAGAGGGGCGCGTGGCATCCACACGCAAGCTCATGATGTCCGAATCATCGATCAGACCCGCAGCGATGGAGTTCCACGTCTTCCCACCATCCATAGTTTTCCAGGGGAGATGGTAGGTGCCGGCGTAGATGATATTGGCGTCAACGGGATCCACAGCGATGGAATCGACATTCTTCAGCTCGGCATCTCCGGCTGGCGAGATGCGCTCCCAGTTCTTTCCGGCGTCGCGGGAACGAAACACGCCACTGCGCGTGCCCGCTACCAAGACGTCCGGCCGGCCGGTGGCAAATTCCAATGCGCGGACGGCTTCGTCCGGCAATCCGAGCAGGCTCCAGGTTCGCCCGGAGTCCTCGCTGCGAAAGACTCCGCCGCTTTGTCCGGGCGCTCGAAACCACACTGCCGCGTAGAGGCGATTCGCTTCACGCGGGTCACCGATCAGCCGTGAAATTACGGCGTCCGTGCGGGATCCTATGCGGCCGCGCAATTCCCAGCTCCGGGCGCTATCCTCGCTCGCGAACACGTGGCCATCGGCGGTGCCAAGGTATAGGCGTCCATTTGCATCCCCTGCGAGCGAGACCACCATGCCCCCGTCCGGACCCAGGCGCCGCCAGGTCTGTGCGCTCATATTCGCACCCACGCTCAAAACGAGGAAAAGCAACGCGCCGATGTTGAGCCCCAAGCGCCCCGTTGTTTCACCGTGTTTTGCCATGAATGTCATTCCAAAAGAAACCGGGCTCGCCAAAGTCACCTTCGGAGAGCCCGGTTCTGTGTACTGTTCTCAAATCCTGTCACGAGCGAAGCAGCACTCGCGCCAGGCATGGGTTCCTAGTAGGTTGCGCCTTCCGGTACGAAGACGAAGTCAACGCGGCGGTTGTCCTTCTCCATACCCTTCATGGTGTTAGCGGTGCCGGTACGGGTGGTGATGCGCGAGGCATCAATGCCCTTCTCGCCCAAGTACTTCTTGGCGCCTTCCGCACGTGCCAGCGCCAGCTTATCGGGCTTGGGTTCCTTGGGATCCGCGAAGCCGATGATCACCAGCTTGGCATTGGGTTCATTGGTCAGGCGCAGGGCCACGTCGTCGCCCACGCGCTTGCAGGCATTGTCAAACCGGCCAGCGCCAACCTTGGTGTAGCCGCAATCGCCCACCTTGCTAGCCTGCGGCGGGGGAGCGGGAGCTTGTACGTCCACGGTTGTCTTGGCGTCAGTGCGGCCACCACGGCCATCATCTGCGGTGCAGGTGATGCTGTAGCTTCCCGCGGCCAAGCCAGTGGAATCAAACTGTGCGGTGGCGGTGTTGCCGGAAATCTGGCCGCTCGTCGCTGCATAGCTGTAGGTAATGGGATCGCCATCCGGGTCGGAGGCGCGGGAATTGATGGCCACGCGTTCACCGGCGATGATCGGGTTGCGTTCGGGCGAGCAGGAAATCGTTGGCGGAGAGTTCGGACGCTTGGCAACAGCGACATCGGCGGCGCAAGTTGCGGTGCCGCCACGTCCGTCGTCCACCTTGACGTTGATAGTGTAGGAACCAAGAGCCAGGCCGGAAGGAATCCAACGTACATCCGGGCCGTTGCCGTCGACGGTACCGCCTGTTGCGGAATAGCTGTAGGTAAGCGGGTCATTATCCGGGTCGCTGGCGTTCACGTGAATCGCCACGGGATCCGTCGAACCCTGATAAACGGAAGGGACGGCTGCGGAGCAGGCCGCCACCGGGGGATGATTCGGCTTGGGCGGAGCTGGAGGATAATCCCACCGCACCACAAGGCCGCTGCCAATCCGGAAGTTGTTCTGCCGGGCGCTGGCGGAAAGTTGCGAGCCGGAATAGCTGGTCATCAGGTAGTCGGCTTCGATGAAGCGCCAGGAGAAGTCCTTGGTGATGACGACATCAACGCCACCGCCGACGGCCAAGGCAAAGGCAGTCTGGGAATTGTCGCCTGTAAGTTCAGGGCTGCCGTGGGCGCCACCGAACAGAGCTTCCGCGAAGGGCACAAAATGATCGAAGCGCCGCCAGTTCAATCGGGGACCAAAGAGGTAGGTTTGCTGCGTGCCCTTAATGGTGGTCAGCACTTGCTGGGTTGCGCCGGAAGGCAGGACATAAATATCGCGCCGGAAGCTGTAGGCACCAAATTCCCCAACCAGGCCGAGCCACTTGTTGGCGTTGTAAGCGAAGGAGCCCGTCCCACCCGTGTTGTTGAAGTTGTTCTCGGCTCCGGGTTGGAAGTTGATGTAGCTGAAAAGTCCCGCGACCTCGAATCTGGGCGTCAGCAAACCCCAAGCGTTACGGTTCCAAGGGTTGTTCGCCCAATCCGAAAATATGTCCGCAGGTTTCGCTGCCGCAGCCGCGGGCATGGCAAAGAGGCTTGGCGAAGCCGGAGCGATGCTGAAATCGCGCGCGCTTGCCGGCGTCGCGACCACAGTTTCCGATTTAGAATTCGAACTGCTCGCTGTGCCGGTATCTTTCTGTTGGGCACAGAGTGGCAGGGCAAAGAGCACGCCCACCGCCAGAGTTGCACACCATTTCCGCATAGTATTCCTCCATGAATACATTTCTGAGAATCTTTTGTAACCCACGCGCATTCCTTTTAGGCCGTCAACTGACGGGGACGGAGGACGCAGGACAATATACAGAGCACTGCTGGTCTCTTCGCAGTTGGGCGGAAATCATGCTAACTAACTCGTAAAAGCAAAGCGGAAAGACACAAGCTGCTGCCCCAAGAGCATAGTCTACAACTTCGTTATTCTGCAAGGATTTCCTCATGGCCGAAAGGCATCTCAAGCTCGTGCAAATGGTCCAGTTATAGTACGCGGGGCCGCGGTTTTACCTGCTGGATTTGCGTTAAACTACAGTTGTTTATGACACTCGCAATCCCCCTCGATCTGGGTTGGGCCGGTCATCCCCGCTCCATCGCTTCCGCTTTATTGCGTTCCGACGATTTTATCGCCCTCGTTGACCCTGGGCCTTCTTCCACGATTCCGAATCTCCGCGAATCCTTGAGAGTTCACGGTCTGCGTATTCGCGATCTCCATGCGCTCTTTCTTACCCACATCCACCTGGATCATGCGGGGGCTACCGGTTCGCTGGTCCGGGAAAACCCGCAATTGCAGGTGTACGTGCATTCGCGTGGCGCGCCGCACATGACTGATCCTTCCCGATTGCTGGATAGCGCTCGGCGCCTGTATGGCGACACGATGCAGCGTCTGTATGGCGAATTTGTTGCCGTGCCGCAGGACAATTTGCGCATTCTGGAGGGCGGCGAAAAGCTTTCCGCTGGTTCGCGGCAGATGCGTGTCCTATATACTCCGGGGCACGCCTCGCATCACGTTACCTATTTCGACGAGGCGGAGGGCATCGCTTTTGTTGGCGACACCGCGGGCATCTGCATCGAGGGCAATCCGTATATATTGCCTGCGACGCCTCCGCCGGACATTAACCTGGAACTCTGGAACAACTCGCTCGATACCATCGCCGCGCTGGACCCCAAGCGACTCTTCCTGACGCACTTTGGGTATTCCGATGATCCGGCACGGCACATTGCGAACTACCGGGAACGCCTTTCCCGCTGGAGCGATCTGGTTGCCAAGATTCTGTCCAAGGGATTGGACGAATCCGAGTCCAGCGAGGCATTCCTGCAGGCAATTGCGGCGGAGGCCCAGAAGTCCCTGGCTCCCGAGGATGTGGATCAGTATCTCTTCAATGGGGCCCTACGGCTTTCCTGGCTGGGACTGGCGCGCTACCACCGCAAACGCGCCGCCGCTCCGGTCTGACGCGCTTCTCTTCCAAATACTGGGTAAAGATCTGAATGTCCCGGGGACGAGCAGGGGTTTACGGTGTGACCTGCTCCGGCATCGCCACCACGCCCGATTGCGCATAATCAAATCGCAGTAGCCATTCGCTTGCCACGCTTTTGCCATCCAATTCGGGCGAGCTAAAAACCCACTTCTGGGCGGCCTTTAAAGCCAGGTCCGCAAAATAATGACTGGGGCCCGGCGACTCGAGTTCTGCCTGCGAAACACTCCCGGCGGCATCCACATGCACGCGAACAACAACCCTCACTACTCCGTGGATGGTGTTGAGCGCTTTGTCTGGAGCCTGCGGCAAGACCTGCTCCAGCACTTCACCGCGAGCCGGCGAATCGCTGGCGAGCTTCGCCGTGTTTGCCGCGGAAACGTCCTCCGTGCGCAGTTTGGCGGGCGCGGGAGACGCGGGAGGAACCTTCTCCACCGCGGCCCTGGTGGAATCCTTTACTGTTGGCGGGGGAGAGAGAGTTTTCTTGGCGGTGTGGTCCGCGGGTTTCGCACTTGGCGGCGCGGGAGTCGGCGCGGTTGCGGCGGAGGACGTAGCGGTTTCCTGATGCCGCAGGAGTTTTGGAAGCGCAAGTAGGGCGGCAACAATGCAAATCCCCGCCAGGAGCGGAACAGTGTAATTGGGAAACACAAACGTTTTCTTGGACGAGGCGCTTGCGCTCTGGTGTGGCGGAATCGCTCTCGGAGGCGCAACCGCCAGCTTGGCCACGGGAATCCCGCGCTCCGGCGAGAGCGGAACGTCCAAGGGAGATATCTTTGCCGCGGCGGGTTTTACCGGTGGAGCGATTGCAACGGATGGCGCTTCGCGTTCCACGGGTGGACCCAGCTTCAAATGCGCGGCGACATGGGCCACGGTCCAACGCAAAGCTGGGTCCCGTTTCAACGTCTGTCGCGCGATTTCTTGAAACGGTTGAACAAGCGTCGCGGGGAGTTCTGGATCGGCTTGCTGACCTGGCAACAATTTCGGAGCGTGCTGCGTCAGGGCTTCGACCAGGGTGATGCCGAGCGACCACGCGTCGCTGGCGCGGCCCACAGGAGACGCGGGCAACTCCGGCGCATCATACGCGTCCGAGTCGCGTCCAGCGAGCAGCGATTCCCCGAAGGTGGTCGCGGTGTCCACTGAAAGCTTGATCTGATCGCCCGACGCGTGCACATTCGCGGGCTTGATGTGAGCGTGTGCGAAGCCTTGCGCGTGCAGGTAGGTAAGAGCGGCGAGAACGGGCGCGATCATCCCGTTGGCTTCCTCCACCGTCAGCGCTCGTTCCGGAAGGATTTGCGCAAGATTTTCTTCC
>Ga0209517_10007653_pt1 | contig 12865 bp, 9 predicted proteins | sample PeaSoiMetSII2010_FD_187695 | JGI IMG/M metagenome (GOLD analysis project Ga0209517, IMG submission 187695) | Peat soil microbial communities from Weissenstadt, Germany - SII-2010 (SPAdes) (version 2) | ecosystem: Environmental > Terrestrial > Soil > Wetlands > Peat | place: Germany: Weissenstadt...
CGGAGCGCCGGTAGGCGCAACTGTCCCGTGGGGCCTCGCCACGCCAACAGATGTTGCCACCTGTTCGCGCTTCGGGCGAAGCCGCGCGTCCAGCGGGGCGCGCTCGCCTTTCGGCGCTCCACCGCGGTTCTCGCCAGGCTGTGACCCCTGACTCAGCTCCGGGCCGCGTTTCCTGGAACCGCCGGGTACAAACGGGAGGACCCTCCCCGGCGCCAGTGCAGCGAGCTCCTCGCGGACCGGTCATAGTGCCGGACGAGCGGGGCCCCAGAGCCGCCCGGGAGCAGAATGTGTCGTTCCGCCCGCGGGGACCGCGCCCGCTACCGCAACCAGGAGCACCCTCATGATGGCGTCCCTTCGCAACGGGCGGCGCGCTTAAGGGCAAATACGGATGGCGCCGTCAAGCGCAAGCGCGAAGCGGTAACGCTTCATCCGTGTAAGTCGCTGGAAGGCAATTGTTTTACCCCTCTCACAAAACCGCGAGGTCATGGCAGAGCGCTGCCGCTCCTCCCGATTGCGCGGTTTCACCGCAAAGATTCGCAAAAAAGATTTGCAAGCCCGTAGGATGGGTGGAGCGAAGCGAAACCCATCCTACGAATTATGAACTAGCCGTATTTGGTCGGCCCTTTGCCGGTCCAATTCGGCGGATTGCTCGCCTTGATGCGGCGCGCCTCTTTGACCAATTCCTTGATGGCGCCGGTGATCGGCAGCGACAGGCCGGCTTTGTCGGTCATGTCGGCGACGATCTGCATGTCCTTGAGCGCCCAGGTGAAGGAAATCATGTCCCATTCCTTGAGCGCGTCCGACGCGCCAGAGCTCATCAGCAGCGCCTCGCGCAATTTGACGAGATCGATGCCGGTGGTTTCGGCGAGCTTGCCGGCTTCCATAAGTCCGACCGCGTTCACCCAGAGCAAAAGATTGTTCATGGTCTTGCCGACTTGGCCATGGCCGACCTCGCCGAGATGCACGATGTCGGAGGCAAACGTGCCGTAGACCGGCCGGGCGCGGGCGACCACTTCAGGCTTACCGCCAACCAGCGCCAGCAGCGTGCCTTCGTCGGCGGCGAAGCGGCCGCGGCAGATCGGCGCGTCGAGCACCTCGATGCCCTTTTTGGCGACGCGCGCGGCGACGGCTTTGACGGTGTCGGGCTTCGCCGTCGACGACACCGCGATGATCGAGCCGGGCGCTATGGTCTCCAGCAAGCCGTTGTTGCCGAAGACGACGTCGTTGACCTCGTCGTCGTACCCGACGCCCAAGATGACGATATCGCTCGCCTTGCCGACCTCCGCCGGAGTTGTTGCGATTGACGCGCCAACGGCGCGCGCGGCTTCGCGCTGCTTCTCGCCGATGTCGCAGACCGTGACCGCGTAGCCCTTCTTGATCAGGTGCTTGAGCATGGACAATCCCATGCGTCCGGCGCCGACGATCCCGACCCGTTCCTTCTTTTCATTCGCCATGACAATCAATCCTTGCTGCCGTAATCGCGCTCGGCCGAAGCGGCCGAGACGTAGCCTTCGGCGATATCGCGCTTGAGCGCCGCGCTATCGCGTTTTTTCGGATCGCCGTAGCCGCCGCCGCCGGCGCTCTGCAACAGGAAGCGCTCGCCGGCGCGCAATTCGTAGCGGCCCGAGGCCGGAGTTTCGCGTTCGTCTTTCGCGCCAAGGTGAATGACAAAGCGGCTGCGGCCGCCGGGCTTGCCGCCGCCGACGCCGTTCGGCGGAAATCTCGCCCGGTCGTAGCGGCGCACCACGCTGGCGTCCTGCAGGAGTTCGTAGATGCGCCGGAACGCCAGCCCGCCGCGGAATTCGCCGGCGCCGCAGGAATCCCGCACCATGTCGAATTCGACGATGCGGCACGGAAATTCGGTTTCGAGAATCTCGATCGGCGTGATGTGCAGGTTGCTGGTATGGGTGGCGACCGCCGAGGCGCCGTCGTTGCCGTTGCCGCCGCCGTAGGCCGAACCGAGAATTTCATATTGCAGCGACGGCTGGCCCGGCCGCCCGCCGTCCTTCCACGAGATCAGCATGGCGCCGCTCGAGCCGCTGTTGGCGAGCGCGCGCTCGGGGCGGAACGGCGCCAGCGCTTCGAGAATCACGTCGGTAAGCTTCTGGTTCGCCGCCTGATAGGAGCTGACCGGCGCCGGCGCGCTGGCATTGGTGACGGTGTTGGGCGCGTAGACGAACTTCACCACGTCGCGCATGCCGTCGTTGAAGGCCAGCTTCGGATCGAGCGCGCCGATCAGCGAATAGAACACGCAGGCCTCGATCATCGACGGCCGCAAATTGATCGGCCCCTTGGCCTGGCGGTCGCTTTTGGTGAAATCGAAACTGATGTCGCCGCTCTTCACGCGCACGGTGCAAGCAAAGCGCACCGGCCGGTCGAGCTCGACGCCGTCATTGTCCATGAAGCCCTCGGCGGAAGCCTCGCCGTCGGGCAGCGCCTTTATCGCGGCGCGCAATTCCGCAGCCGCACCCGCGAGCAGCGCTGCGAAAGCTTCCATCACCGCCGTGGCGCCGAACCGTTCACACGTTTCCAGGATGCGCGATGCGCCCATTTGGGTCGCCGCCATCTGCGCATGCATGTCGCCGCGCACCAGTTCGGGTTGCCGGCTGTTGGCGAGGATGAGACGCTCGAGATCGTCGTTGTAGACGCCGCGCGAATAGATTTTCACCGGCGGCAGCAGCAGGCCCTCCTGGAAGATCTCTGTTGCGTTCGCAGAAGTCGAGCCCGGATTGGTGCCGCCGACGTCGGCCTTGTGCGCGATCGATCCGGCGAAGCCGATCAGCGTCGTGCCCGAGATGATTGGCGAAACGAAAGCCATGTCGGAAACATGCGGCAACCCGCCTTCATAGGGATGATTGCAGACGAACATGTCGCCGTCGACGATATCGTCGCCGTGCAGCGCGAATATCTTCGCCACCAGGTGGCGATAAACCGGCGCGTGGAAGAACATCGGCGGCGCCACGATCAATCCGCCGTGGCGGTCGAGGATCACGCAGGAGAAATCGCGCGATTCGCGGATGATGGTCGAATAGCCGGAGCGGTAGAAATGATAGTGCATCTCCTGCATCAGGCTGCCGATGCGGTTGCGCACGACTTGGGTGGTGATGGCGTCGACCATGGCGCTCAATCTTTGCGTTCGAGGATCAGGTTGCCGTAGCGATCGACGGAAGCGTGCCAGCCTGGCGGCACGACCGTCGTGGCATCGAACTGCTCGACGATGGCCGGGCCGGTAAACGTGACGCCAACGCATAGCTTATCGCGATCATAGATCGTCGCGTCTATCGGCTTGCCGGCATCGAAAGATACGCGTCGCGTGCCGTTGATCGACGCCGGCTGCGGCGATGAGGCAGTACCAGCCGGCAAGGTATGCGGCTGGTATTTCGGCACGGCGACGCGCACGCGTAGCCGATAACTGACGACTTCGACGCCCTTTTCCTTGGCGGCGTGGCCGTGAATTTTGGCGTGTACCTCGTCGAAGCGCTCGCGCGCCGCCTTGAGCGCATTGCCGTCAAGCGCGTTGTGCCAAAGTCCGCTCAAGGATACGCGCAGCTCATAGCCTTGCCCGGCATAGCGCATGTCGAGATCGCGCTCGAACGACGCCGCGCTCGGATCGAGGCCTTCTTCGGCAAGCTCGCTCGCCGCCTTGGCCTCGATGTCGCGAAAGAGCTGCTCGGCGTGGGCCGGATCGAGCCGGTCGAGCGCGCCAAGCTCGGAGCGGATGTAATCGTGCAGCACGTCGGTGCAGAGCAGCCCGAGCGCCGAGAACGCGCCCGGCCGCGCCGGCACGACGATGCGGCGCATGCCGAGCTCTTCGGCGACCGCGGCAGCGTGCACCGCGCCGGCGCCGCCGAACGGCAGCAGCGCAAACTCACTCAAGCCTACGCCGCGCCGCGCCGCGAACACCCGCACCTCGTCGGCCATGCGCATGTCGACGATGCGGCGGATGCCGGCCGCCGCCTCGGCCAGCGTCATTTTCATCGGCGCGGCAATTTTGCTCTCAAGCGCGGCGCGCGCCGCGGCCGCATCGAGCTTTTGTGTGCCACCGAGGAAATAATCCGGATTGAGCAAGCCGCAGACGATATCGGCGTCGGTCACGGTCGGGTTGTCGCCGCCGCGGCCGTAGCACACCGGTCCTGGATCGGCGCCGGCGCTTTGCGGGCCGACGCTCAAGAAGCCGGCGCGATCGATCCACACTATCGAGCCGCCGCCGGCCGAGATCGTGGTGAGGTCGAGCGCCGGAACGTCGAGCTGCCGCCGCGCCACGGTGCCTTCGGTGACTTCGAGCGGCGCGCCGCCTTCGATGAAGGCGATGTCGCAACTGGTGCCGCCCATATCGAGGGTGACGATGCCGCGTCCACCCGCGCCGCCGTCGTCGCGCGGCAGATAAGCGCTCGCCCGCGCCCCGGCCGCCGGCCCGGACAACAGGCTATGCACGGTCTTGTGGCCCGTTACCGCGGCGGCAAACGGCATGACGCCGCCGTTCGACTGCATCAGGAAGCGCTGCTGCGTGGTCACGCCGGACGCGTTGAGGCGCGTTTCCAGGTCGGCGATGTAGGTGACCAGCACCGGCGCCAGATAGGCATTCAGCAGCGTCGCCGACATGCGCGGCCATTCGCGCACCCGCGACAGCACCTCGGACGACAGCGAAATATGCGCCTCGGGGAAAATCTCGCGGATCAGCGCGCCGGTGCGCTCTTCGTGCGCGGGATTCATGAAGGCGAACAGATAGCACACGGCGATCGAGACGGCGCCGGCGGCTTTCAGCTCCGCCGCTGCACGCCGCACCGCGTCCTCATCGAGCGGCTCGAGCACGGCGCCGGCGTAATCGATGCGGCCGCCGATCTCGCGGGTCAGACTCTGCGGCGCGATCGGCGGCGGTTTTTGGAAGAAATAATCGAACACATTGCCGTCGCGCGCCTGCCCTTGCGTCTCCTGGATGGCGCGAAAGCCGCGGTTGATGAGCAAGCCCACTTTGGCGCCGCGCATTTCCAGCAGCGCGTTGGTGGTGATGGTGGTGCCGTGGGAGAAAAATTCGATGCCGGACAGATCGACGCCGCGCGCGGCAAAGTTGCCGATGCCGTGCATGACGCCGAGCGCGGGATTTTTCGGCGTCGTCGCCACCTTCTCCACGGCGAGCGAGCCGTCGGCGACGTCGAGCAGCACCAAGTCGGTATGGGTGCCGCCGACGTCGACGCCCAATCGATATTTTCTTGTCGTCATCGCGTGGACGCTTTTCCCTCGACTTGCCCGGGCAATACGCCGCGGCACGCGGGCGCCGCCGGGCCCTGGCTCGCACTCCGGGGGTTTTCTATAGTCGCTGGCGCCATCCGCGCAAATGCGTAAATCCGGGGATCGACATGCCGAGACTACGTGACTTCGTCCTGGCTCTGTTCTTGGCGCTGTTCTTGGCCGTGCTCGCGACCACCGCAGGCCGCGCCCAGGACACCTACCCGACGCACGTGGTGAAGATCGTCCTTCCGGTGGCGCCGGGATCGACCACCGATATCCTGGCGCGGCTGATTGCCGATCAGCTCAGCCAGAAATGGGGCAAGCCGGTCATCGTCGAAAATATGCCGGGCGCGGCGATGAATATCGGATCCGAATACGTGGCGCGCGCCGATGCCGACGGCTACACGCTGTTGCTCTGTCCGCCGTCGCCGCTGGCGATCCAGCAGTTGCTCTATCACGACCTCAAATACGACCCGACCAAGTTCGTGCCGATCGCGCTCTTGGCCAAGATTGCCAACGTGCTGGCGGTGCGCCCGGATTTCCCGGCCAAATCGGTCGAGGAGCTGATCGCCTACGGCAAGGCCAATCCGGGCAAGCTCACCTTCGCCTCGCAGGGCGTCGGCTCGACCGCGCATCTGTCGGGCAGCGAGCTTGAAGTGCTCGGCGGCATCAAGATGGTGCACGTGCCCTATCACGGCGCGCAGCCGGCGCTCACTGATGTCATGTCCGGCAATATCGACATGTTCTTCGATACGCTCACCACCTCGGTGCCGCTCTACCGCGCCGGCAAGTTGAAGCTCCTTGGCGTCGCCAGCGCCGAACGCTCCAAGGACGTGCCGGAAATCCCCACCGTCGCCGAACAGGGCATTCCGGGCTTCCGCTCGATCACCTGGTTCGCCATCGCGGGGCCACCCGGACTGCCCGCGCCGCTTGCCGAGAAGATCAATCGCGACGTCGCGGAGATTTTGCAAAAGCCCGAGATCGTCGCAAAAATTCAGGCGCTCCGCCTCGAGCCGATGGGCGGCACCACGGTCGACGCGGTAAAGTTCATCGGCGACGAGACCCGATTGTGGGGCCGCGTCATAAAAGAGGCCAACATCACCTTACAGTAAGGTTCGTCATTCCGGGGCTTGGACGAAGTCCGCGAACCCGGAATCCATAATCACTGTCGGCGCCAATCCCGCACCAATCGTGGCTATGGATTCCGGATAGCCGCGGAGATTGTCATCGGGCCGGCCACTTCGGGCCGGACCCGTTGGCGGCTTCCGGAATGACGAGGATCAGAACCCCGGCGCGCGCTCGACCTGGTCGTACCAGTCAAAGCCCATGTCTTTGACGATGCGGTTCGACATGACGATGATGCGGCATTCCTGACCGGCATTGGCGAAGTGCTGATGCATGGTGAAGGGCGGAATGTAGACGTAGTCGCCGACCGTCCATTCATACTTCTTCGGCGCCTCGGCCCATTGCCAGTCGAAGGCCTCCAAGCAATCCCATTTCAGGTCCCAGTGCAGGTCGTAGCCGGAGCCTTCGACCACGAAGAACAATTCTTCCCACATGTGGCGGTGCTTGCCGGAGCGCTCGCCATCTTTCAGGAACTGCATATAGGCTTCGATGCAGCACTCGCGCGTGTGCATCTTCTGGTTTACCAGATGCTTGATCAGGCCGTCGGGCGAACGCTCCCACGGCATGTCCTTGGCCTTGATGACGTTCGGCAGCGTGGCGTAATCGGCGCGGAATTTTTCCGACTCGACCATCGCCTCGGCGAGGAATGCGCTGGTGTTGTCGCCGGACAGCGCGGCCTGTTTGTCTTCGAACAGTGTCATGATGCCCTCGGCCCTTTAAATTTCCGTCGGCGGATGGAATTCCTTGACGCCGGGCGGCAGCTTGTCGGTCGGCCATTCCACCATCTTCTGGAACAACAGGTGCATGAACAGGAATAGCGGCTTGGCCTTGAACACCAGCAGGATGCAGGATTCCTTCTCGTCGTCGTTGAAGTGCTGATGCACGCAGCCGTTCTCGACCAGCATGACGTCGCCGGCCTCCCATTTCATGTAGCGGCCGTCGTGCACGTCATGGCCGTGGCCCTTGAGCACGTAGAACACCGCGCTGTTGAGATGGCCGTGCTTCTGGCCGGCATTGAGCGGCGCGTAGCACTCGATATGCGATTCGATCGACTGCACGACGCTGACCGCTTGCGGCGAGATGATGTGCTTGCCGTACATCGCCGGCCCGCCCTTCCACGGATGGTCCTTCGACGAATAGACCCGCGGCTCTTCCAAGAGCTTCTTGTAGAGATGGCTGTAGGTGCCTTCGAGGGCACGGACGAAAGTGCGCTTCTTCGACCAGCGCTCCCATTTGCCGTGCTTGATCTCGTCGGCGTCTTCGTCGGACGGCTTGTTATGGCCGAGCCCGGGCACTTCGTGTTCCAGCATTCCCGTCATGGCGCGCTCCTAATTGCCTGCCGCTTCGTGGCCGGTCCTTACGAGATTTGCGCCGAACGCGCAATGACACAGCCGCGGAGCAAGGCGCCGCGCCATGCCTCGAAATCAGATCAATCCGGTATAGGTGCGCAACTCCGGAAATAGATCGCCGAGCAGCGATTGCGGCCAGGCGACGCCGAGCGCCCAGTGAAACACCACCCAGCAGAGCAGCGTGGTGGCGGCAGCGTAGCCCAGCGAGGGCAGCGGCGGCTCGCCGAAGCCAAGCGCCATATAGGCGAACACGAATACCGCGATGGCCGGGATGAAGCCGATCAGCGCGACGGCGCCGATGAACAGCGCCATCCAGACGAAAAAGAGGGTCGCACGACGGCGCAACAGGTCGGGTGCCATGCCGAGGTCGCGGCTCTGACCGCCGACCTGCACGGTGGCATCGGCATGGGCATCGACCGCCTGCTCGCGGCCGAACAGCTCGTTGACGAGATTGAGTATGGCGGCGACCAGCGCCATGCCGCAGGCAGTGAGCGGCACGATCTTGGCATCGTGCGGCCAGCCGGCCGACGAGGCGATGGCGGCGACGATCAGCACGATGACGGCGAGCGAAAACGCCGGCGCGGCGCCGAACCGCGGCTTGCGGCCGCCGACCTCGCGCAACTGGCCGATCAAGGTCACGGCAATCTGCGACAGCGGCCGGTACAGCGCCCAGACCACGCAAGCGAGGATCGCCAGCACCGCCGGCCGCCACAGCCAGCCCCAGCCGTAAAGCTGGGTCGAGATGAACAGGTAGCGCTCGAAAATCGCGCCGACGACGATGCCGAGCACCATCGGCGGCCGCGGCCAACCGAGCCGCTTCATGATCCAGCCGATGACGCCGAAAAACACCAGCGCATAGAGATCGCCCCAATCGTGCTCGCCCTCGAAGGCGGCGACGAAGACCAGCGCGATGATGATCGGCAGCAGGATTTCCGGCCGGATGCGCGAGATCTGCGCGAGGTAGCGGCTGCAGGCGAGACAGATAACGGCGCCGATGACATGGGCGAGCGTGAGACTCCACACGATCATGTAGGTGAGATCGAGATGCTTGGTCAGCATCTCGGGCCCCGGCGTCAGCCCGTGCATGAGAAAGGCGCCGAGCAGGATCGCCATCGACGCGCCGGCCGGCACCCCAAAAGCTATCGTCGGCACCAGGTGGCCGCCCTCCTTGGCGTTGTTGGAGCTTTCCGGCGCGATCACGCCGCGCACGTCGCCCGTGCCGAAGGTCTCGGCGTTCTTCTCGGTGCGTTGGGCATAGCCATAGGCGATCCAATCGATCACCGCCGAGCCGATGCCCGGAATAGCGCCAAGCCCGGTGCCGAGCACGCTACAGCGCAGCACCAGCCACCAATTCTCGGCGACGTCGCGCACGCCTTGCCATTGGCTGGAGAGATTGATGTTGGGTGCGTTGTCGCCGGCAATGCGCTTGCGCGACACCGCAAGCTCGCAAAGCTCCGGCAGCGCGAAAATGCCGAGCGTCGCCGGAATGAGCGGCACGCCGTCCCACAGATAGAGCCAGCCGAAAGTCCAGCGCAGCGTGCCGGTCTGCGAGCGCGAGCCGACCATGGCGATCATCAGGCCAAGGCCGGCGGCGGTGAGTCCCTTGAGCGGCGCGCGGCCGGACAACGTCGCCACCATCGACATGCCGAACAGGGTGAAGGCGAGCAGTTCGGGCGAGCCGATGGAGAGCATCAGCGGCCGCAAGATCGGAATGCTGATGCCGAGCACGATGGCGCCGACCACGCCGCCGGCAAGCGAGGCGGCAAAGCCGGCGCCGAAGGCGCGCCCGGCTTCGCCCTTGCGCGCCATGGCGTGGCCGTCGATCACGGTCGCGGCGGCGCCGACATGGCCGGGCACGCCGAACAGCACCGCGGTGATGAAATCCGACGACGTGATCACCGCCGCCATGCCGAGCAAGAGCGCAAAGGCGGTGTATTCGTCGAGATTATAGGTGAACGGGATCAGCATCGCCAAGCCGACGATGCCGCTCAGACCCGGCAGCACACCGATGGCGAGCCCGATCAAGACGCCGAGAAACAGCAGCAACAGCCGCGTCGGCTCAAGCAGGAGATGCAGCGCGTGCACGGCGCTCGCGATCATATCCGGCTGCATCGAGCGGCTCCCCTTGCCCACGGCCGGCATCGCGCACCAAAGGCGCCGATGCGTCAAGCCCGCGCGGGGATGTTGCATTGCCGCATCGGTTGCCGCAAATAACGTGGAACGCGCGCGCATTTGAGCGCGTTACGAGGAGGATCATGAGACTTTCCCAAAATCATATTGTCCGTGCTATTGCCGCTGCGCTGCTCTCGTTCGGGGCAACAGGTTTCGCCGCCGCGCAACAAAGCCCGGCCGATTTCTACAAAAATCGCAATGTCGACGAATATATCGGCTACTCGAGCGGCGGCGCCTACGACTTCTACGCCCGCGTCATCGGCCGCCACATGGGCGCGCACATTCCCGGCAATCCGACCCTGGTGCCGCGCAACATGGAAGGCGCGGGCTCGCTCCGCCTCGCCAACTGGCTCTATCGCGTGGCGCCGCAGGACGGTTCGGCGTTCGGTACCATCGGTCGTGGCATCGCCTTCGATCCGCTGTTGATCGGCAAGGGCGACCAGTTCGACGCGCAGAAATTCAACTGGCTCGGCAGCGCCAATAACGAGGTCAGCGTCTGCGTAGCGTTGAAGGATTCCGGCATCACCAAATTCGAGGATTTGTTCACCAAGGAGCTTGCCGTCGGCGGCACCGGCACCAGCGCCGACACCGATCAGTTCCCGCGCGTGCTCAACAACGTGCTCGGCACGCATTTCAAGGTCGTTGAAGGCTATCCCGGCGGCAACGACGTGGTGCTGGCGATGGAGCGCGGCGAGGTCAGCGGCCGCTGCGGCTGGTCGTGGTCGAGCGTGAAGTCGACGCACAAATCCTGGATCGACGAGAAGAAGATGATCGTGCTGGTCCAGCTCTCGCTCAACAAGCATCCCGAGCTGCCCGACGTGCCGTCGGTGCTCGATTTCGCCAAGACCGACGAGCAGCGCGCGATCCTCAAGATGATCTTCGCCCGCCAGGTGATGGGGCGGCCCTATGTGGCGCCGCCAAACCTGCCGGCCGACCGCCTCGCCGTGTTGCGCCAGGCCTTCATGGCGACGATGCAGGACAAGGAATTTCTCGCCGAAGCCGACAAGACCCAGCTCGAGGTCAATCCGGTCTCCGGCGAGGAGGTCGACAAGTTGGTGAAAGAGATTTACGCCACGCCCGCCGACATCGTCGCCGAGGCCAAAGAGGCGGCAAAGTAAGCGGCGAAGGCTTCAGCCGACTTTGATCGTGATGTTGATCGTGGTGCCGGCTGGCGCCGCGATAGCGATTTCTTTCTCGGCCGGAGCCGCCACGCGCAACGGCGTCGCCACTGCCACTTTCGGCGGCAAGCAAGCCGGCAGCAGCGGCTGCTTGGGATCGAGCAGGTTCAGATAGGTATCGATCGAATGCCAGCACTCCAGCGACCACCAGGTCGACGAGCCGGAATTATAGAGCTGCTCGGTCTGGATGTGCCAAAAGGGGAAGATCGGCAGCTTGGGCACGATGTCGAGCTCGTTGACGATGCGCCACGACGGGATGCCGAGTCCGTCGAACGTGGTCGCAAAGGTGTAATCGCCGACGCGGGGCGACGCGTAGGTGCACAGCAAGGGCGTCTTCACTTTCTTGGTCCGTGAATTGTCCGCCACATAGAGCGTCGCCAGCGCGCTGCCGAGGCTGTGCGCGGCGACGGTAACCGACTTCAGCGCAGCGGCCGGTTGCGCCGGCTGACTTTCCGCCGCATGGCGCCGCACCGCTTCCGCCACCTGGTCGGCGAAGGTGCCGGCCGCTTCGAGCGACTCGCCCTGCCCTCCCGGCGCCAGCCCCTTCAACGGATAGATGATGCGCATGGTCTGGTAGATGCGGTAGAAGCCGTAGCCGACGTCGCCGCCGAAACCTTCCATCGGCCACGGCACCATCGAGGTAAGATCGTCCCACCATTCGGTCAGGTCACTGGTGCCGCGAATGGCGAGCACGTGGTCGTTGGCGTCGGACGGGTTCTGCGCGATCAGGCCGTAGAAGGTCCAGTTGCCACTTTCGAAGATGAAATCCCGCATCTGCACCCAGGCGATGAACCGGTAGTTCCCAGGCAAGGGCTTGGGCCACGGTGGCGTCGGGTCGCTTGTGTGGTTGTCGTACATCGCGTAGGCCGCGTTGACCAACTGGCCGTAAAACACAGCCTTCGCAGGGTCGAAGGACGGTGCAATTGTCGAGCCGAGCTCAGCCATTATCGGACCTCACCGTTCTGTCGCGTGATCGGGAGGGCAAGTGTAACGCGAAAAAAGTGTCACCACTAAGACGTGTACAAATTCTTTACGTCTACTAAACCATCAATCGCCAAGATTTCGCGAAGCCTAAGTCACTGCGTTCGCCGCCCCAAGCGCCGTGGCCCGGTATCGGTCACGCCGAGATGCTTCTCCAGCGCGGCACGGTCGGCGATCAATGTTGCACTATCCGCACTGTGAACCACGCAGCCGCGCTCGATGATGATGGCGTTGTCGGTGACGCCGAGAATTTTTTTCGCATTCTGCTCGACGAGGATCGCCGACATGCCTTCGTCGCGGATGACGCGGCGCAGCGCCGCCAGCAGTTCCTCGACGATGATCGGCGCCAGCCCTTCGAGCGGCTCGTCGAGCAGCATGACGCGCGGATTGAGCACCAGCGCGCGCGCCACCGCGAGCATTTGCTGCTCGCCGCCGGACAGCTGATTGCCGAGATTGCCGCGCCGCTCCTTGAGCCTCGGAAACAGCGCGTAGACTTTGTCCGTGCTCCACGGTCCCGGCTGCGCCACCGCGGTGAGATTCTCGTGCACCGTGAGCGATTTGAAGATGTTGCGCTCCTGCGGCACCCAGCCGATGCCGACATGGGCGCGCTGGTCGGGGCGCAGTTTTGTGATATCGGCGCCGTCGAGCGCGATGGTGCCGCCGAAATAACGGGTGACACCGACCACGGTATTGACCAGCGTGGTCTTGCCCATGCCGTTGCGGCCAAGCAGCGCCAAGGACTGGCCTTCGGCCAAGTTGAGCGAGACGTTCGACAGCACCACGGCCTCGCCGTAGCCGGCCGACAGATTTTCGATGCGCAAAAGCTCACGC
>Ga0209517_10007658_pt1 | contig 12860 bp, 13 predicted proteins | sample PeaSoiMetSII2010_FD_187695 | JGI IMG/M metagenome (GOLD analysis project Ga0209517, IMG submission 187695) | Peat soil microbial communities from Weissenstadt, Germany - SII-2010 (SPAdes) (version 2) | ecosystem: Environmental > Terrestrial > Soil > Wetlands > Peat | place: Germany...
AAGTCACCATACACTAGCGTATGGAGGACGGTTCGATGCGCGATCTGTTCCTGCAATGTGCGGGGCTTGCCGCGATCGCGGTAGCCCTGGTTCATGGCATCCTCGGCGAAACCAGAGTATTTGCCCGTGCCACCATCGAGCCGCCGAGGTTGCGCAATCTGATCCGGGTCTGCTGGCAAATCGGTACCGTCGGCTGGATTTGCGGCGGGGTGCTTCTGCTGGCGGCGCCCTCGCTAGCGTCGACGCCCGCCCGGCACTGGATCGTCATCACGATGGCCGTGATGTACGGCGTCGGCATGCTCGGCAACGCCTGGATTTTTCGCGGCCGGCATTTTGGATGGATGGCGCTCGGCGCGGTGATCGCGATGGCGGCCGTGGGCTACTAATGCTCGGGGCGGCGGCCGTCGATCCCAATTGATCCATCGCAACACATTAGAAGCTCTCTAGTATAGAGAGTTTGTTCATCTCTCCGGCCGCAAGTGCCTGTGCCGGTTTTAAAATCCCTCTAAGGTCAACGTGTTTCGGGCCGCCGCGCTTGACCTTCGCGTCCGCGGTTGGAAATACACACCATGACCACCATCAACCAGATCGATGCGCCCCCGCAGATACCCCTGGGCTTGGCCAAGCGCGGCTATTCCGGCGTGATCCATCACCTCGCCGCCGACAAAGCCAGTTCCGCGCTTTCCGCGATCGAACTCGAGAGCCGCCTGATCGAACTCGGCTTCGTGGAAGGCGCCAAGGTCGAGGTGCTTCACGAAGGCATCGTCGGGCGCGACCCGATTGCGGTCCGCATAGAGAACGTCACGGTCGCGGTGCGACGGCGCGAGGCGATGGCCGTCATTGTCGTCTGACGAAGCGGTACAGCGCCATGGAAGCCCCGTTAATGCATCTCGCCCTGGTGGGCACGCCGAACAGCGGCAAGACGTCGTTGTTCAATGCGTTGACCGGCAGCCGCCAGAAGGTCGCGAATTACCCCGGCGTTACCGTCGAGCGCAAAGAGGGCTTTTTCGTTACGCCGCTGGGGCGTCAGGTTTCGGTGGTCGACCTGCCCGGCACCTATTCGTTGCGCGGCCGTAGCCCCGACGAAGAAATCACCCGCGATTTCGTGCTCGGACGCGCCACCGGCGAATCGCTGCCCGATCTCGTGCTGTGCGTGGCCGATTCCACCAACCTGCGGCTGACGATTCGCCTGGTGCTCGAGCTCAAGCGAACCGGCCGGCCGCTGATGCTGGTGCTCAACATGTTCGACATCGCCACCAGACGTGGCGTCACCGTCGACGTTGCCCGCCTGTCGGAGATGTTGGGAATACCGGTGGTGACGTCGATTGCAGTGCGCAAGGGCGGCACCTCCGACCTGTTGCGGAAAACCGATGAGATCGCCACGCAAGCGCCAATCCAGCCGAAGCAAAATCTCTGGCAACCGCTGTCGGTCGCCGAGTTGCGCGCCACCCAGCGCGATGCCGACCGTATCATCGCGGCTACCATCAGTCTTCCGGCAAGACCCGACACCTGGACGGCGCGGATCGATGCCGTGGTGCTGCATCCGGTGGCCGGGCTCGCCATCCTCGGGCTCGTTCTATTCATCATGTTCCAGGCGGTGTTCGCCTGGGCGCAGCCGCTCATGCAACTTTTGTCGCTTGCCTTTGCAGCTCTGGGTCAATTGGTGCACGACACATTGCCGGCGGGCTTGCTGCAAAGCTTCCTTCAGAATGGCGTGATCTCCGGCGTCGGCAGCGTCATCGTGTTCCTGCCCCAGATCATCATCATCTTCCTGTTCATCCTGCTTCTGGAAGATTTCGGTTACATGGCGCGCGCGGCGTTCCTGATGGATCGCATTATGGGCGGTGCGGGCCTGCACGGCCGTGCCTTCATTCCGCTGCTCTCGAGTTTCGCCTGCGCTATCCCGGGCATCATGGCCACGCGCGTGATCGACAACCGCCGCGACCGCTTGACCACGATCCTGATTGCGCCGCTGATGACCTGTTCGGCGCGTATTCCGGTTTACACCCTGATCATTTCAGCGTTCATCCCCGCCGAACAGCTCGGGGGCTGGGTCGATCTTCGGGGCCTCGTTATGTTCGGCCTCTATGCCGCGGGCATCACCAGTGCGCTTGCGGTTTCTTTCCTGATCAAGTTCTTCATGTTGCGCGACTATGCGCCCGCGCCATTCATGCTGGAATTACCCGACTACAAAATGCCCCGCCCGCGCAGCATTGCGATCGGCGTCTATACGCGGGCGAAAATGTTTTTGCAGCGGGCCGGCACCACGATCTTCTCGATGATGGTGCTGATCTGGTTTCTGGCGTCGTTTCCGACGCCGCCCGCTGGCGTTGAAGACCCCGCCATCAACTACAGCTTGGCCGCCATGATCGGCAAGACGCTGGCGCCGCTGTTCGCTCCGCTGGGGTTCAATTGGCAGATCGTGGTCGCGTTGATTCCCGGCATGGCGGCCCGCGAAGTTGCGGTCGCAGCTCTTGGCACCGTCTATGCGATCGAAGGCGGCAAGGAAGCCGCCGAGCAGATCGGACAAGTGCTTGCCACGAAATGGAGTCTGGCGACGGCGTTATCGCTGCTGGCCTGGTACATCTTCGCACCGCAATGTGCTTCCACGCTGGCGGTGATCCGGCGCGAGACCGGAAGCTCAAAATGGATGGTGCTCACCTTCGCCTACATGTTCGTGCTCGCTTATGCCGCTAGCCTTGCGACCTACGACGTCGCCGTCGCGCTCGGAGCCGGTTAGTCGGGGCCCGCGAAGATGCCGCGGGACGCACAAATCGGCAGATTCGTCCGGCCAACCGGGATCATCCGAGTCTCTTGTCCACTTTAGTTTTGTTCTAATTCTAATGTGGAGGGATTCCAGTCGCGGCGCGGCGTTTCCGAATTCCAAATCCATCTCGCAACGGTAATAGGTGCCAAGAAGTCGCGGAGCCTTTGATCTCCGCAGATTGGGGGCTCCTATGTCGTTGCATCAAGTTCTGCACCTGACTGTATCCGCATTCAGTCCGGACCATCGTTCCCTGCGAAGGCGGCTGCTCGCTGCAACCGCGTTGACGATCGCAAGCTGCGGCGGCGCGTGGGCGGCGGACGATGACGTCAACGAAGCCCTGATGAAGAAAATGGAAGCGATGGAGAAGCGCATCCAGTCGCTTGAAGCTGAACTCAAGCAGAAGCAAGCGCTTGCTCCTGAAAAGCCGGCTGCCCCGGCCGACAAGCCGGCCTCCTCCTTCGAAAAGATGCCCAAAAAGGCACCTGCTCTGGAGCCGAAAAAGAGCGCCGCCGCCGTGGGAGCAGCGGACCCTGCGCCGGACGCTTCCGGCAAGTCGCCAAAGTCGAAGCCGCTCGATGTCTCGTCGAAACCGTCCGATTTGCCGATATTGGGCCTGGCGCCTTCGCCGGTGGCGGGACTGAGTATCGGGGCTTATGGCGAGGTCAAGTTCGGCACCATGCAAAATCCCGCGGCCAACGGCCAATGGCAGAACGGCTTCGATGCGGCGCGTATGGTGCTGTTGCCGACCTATGCGATCACCGACAACATTATTTTCAACGCCGAGATCGAATTCGAGCATGCCGGTTCGGGTTTCGACAACGACGACAAGCTGCACGGCACCGCCGAGATCGAGCAGCTATGGATCGATTTCAAGATCGTGGATCAGTTCAACTGGCGCGCACCCGGCATCGATCTGATACCGATCGGCTATATCAACCAGCATCACGAACCGACCCAGTTTTACAGCGTCAACCGGCCCGAACTCTACAACGGCCTCATACCATCGACCTGGAAGGCGCCGGCCACCAGCGTTTACGGCACGATCACCGAAGATCTGAAGTATCAGGTGATGGTCAGCGCCACCAACGAGGATTTTGGCGATTCCTTCGGCAACCGGACGGCGGCCAGGACCGTCCCTCCACCCGGCACGCCGTATTTTCCAGGCATTGACGGGCTCAATGCCCTGACATTCTCAAACCCGCCGCTAGGCGACTTCCAGCAGCTCTCTAACGCCGTTGCCGTATCCGGCCGGCTTGACTTTACGCCGACATTCCTTCCGGGCTTTGGAGGCAGCGTCAGCGCCTATTACTCGCCGAACGTCGTGCCGCGCGGCGCCCATGACGACCTTGGCAACTTCCTCGGCCCGTCGAGCCTCACCATGTTCGACGCCGAATTCCGTTACCGCGTGCCCAATACGGGTCTCGAGTTGCGCGGCGAATACGTCTTCGTCGGATTCGGCAACCCGCAGGATTTGCGCGCCAACAACGATACCGACCCCACCGACAATGTCGGCAAGACGATGTTCGGCTATTCCGGCGAGATCGCCTACCACATACCGCTCGGAACCTTCCTGAGCAGCGACTGGGAGGCGGTGCCGTTCTACAATTACACCTATGAGAACCTGCAGACCGGTGGATTTGCCGGAACCGATGCCAACATGCCGACGGGGGCAGGCCAGCGCCAATTCCACACCGCCGGCGTTGCGGTCTTCCCGTCGCCCAAAGTGGTGCTGAAGGCAACCTATCAAAGGGTGATCGACAAGAGCGCAACCGGCGCTCTATCGGATTCGTTTCTCGGCGGCGTCGGATTCTTCTTCTGATCCCGAAAGATATTCGCATTTGGAAATGCCACGGGGGCTAGGGCAGCGGCTTGCGGGCCGATTGATTTGACTGGGAATGCCGGAGCAAGGTGAGTCATGACGCAATGGGTTCGATACACACTGCCGGCGGCGGCGATCGTCTCGATCGCCTCGCCGGCCTATGCGATGCAGTATCTTTCAATCGAGGAGGCGCAGAAGCACGCATTCCCGTCGGCGACGCATTTCACCGAAGTGCAGGCGGGCCGGATCTGGAAAGCCGAGGCCGGCGGACATGTCGCCGGCTTTTTCATCTTCGATCGGGTGATTGGAAAGCATCTCTATATCGACTACGCAGTGGCGTTGACGCCAAGCGGGGCGGTGCACGCCGTCGAGATTCTGCAATATCGGGAGTCCTATGGCGGCGAGATCAGAAGCCCCAGCTGGCTGGCGCAGTTCGTCGGAAAGACCAGCGGCAGTTCGCTCAAGATCAACGGCGACATCCGCAATATTGCCGGCGCGACCCTGTCCTCCACGCACGTCACCGAGGGTGTGAAGCGAGTATTGGTAGCTTATGGCAACCGCCTCCGATAAGGTTCGCCGCGCCAAACCGATGCTCGGCACCTTCGTGGAGATCGAGCTCGCGGGAGCGGCCAAATCAGAGATGAATGCGACGATTGACGCCGCGTTCGAGGCCGTTGCGTGCGTCCACCGGCTGATGAGCTTTCACGAGCGGGACAGCGACGTCAGCCGTCTCAACCGCGACGCCTGCCTTCAGCCGGTCGGCGTTCACGCCTGGACGTTCGAGGTCCTCGAAGCCGCCGTTGAGATGCACCAAAGATCAAACGGCATTTTTGATGTTGCCGTCGCGCCGATTTTGCAGGCCATGGGGCTCTTGCCGAACCTCCGCGGCGATGCGCCCATCGGCGGCAACGCGCGGGCGTTCGATGCCATCGAGCTGATGGACGGGCAAACCGTCCGCTTTCGACATGCCGACGTCAGGATCGATCTCGGGGGAATCGCGAAAGGTTTCGCGGTCGATCGGGCGATCGAGGTGTTGCGCGGATCGGGTGCCACCAGCGGGCTGGTGAATGCCGGCGGCGATCTTGCGGTTTTCGGACAAGAGCCGCAAACAGCCCACATCCGGCACCCACGCGACCCCCGAGGCTTGATCTGCAGTGTCGAGGTCACCGGCGAGGCCTTGGCGTCAACGGCGCGTCGCTTCGATCCCTTTCACGCTGCGCGTACGATGGACTCTGCGATTATCGATCCCGGTAACCGAAAACCCGCACAAGGCATCGAGGGGGCTACCGTACGGGCGCATTCCTGCATGATCGCGGATGCGCTGACGAAAATTGTGATGATTGCCGGAACGGACGCAACCGGATTGCTTGAGCACTACCACGCAAGTGCGCTACTGGTTGCGGCGGACGGCGACGTCCTGATCACCCCCGACTGGCAACACGCAGTGCACCTTGCGGCTTAAACCTTCATTCCGTTTTGCGATCTACACGGCTTTCGTGGTTCTGTTCCTGTCAGGCCTGGGTTGGCTTGTCGCGGACTGGCAAAAGGATCTTTCCAGCGACGAGATCTGGCAACAGAGCATCGCGTATTTCTTGATGGTGCATGGCGGAACCGCGATGGTGACGCTGCTCATGCTGGGTGCCCTGATCCCCCTGCATATGTTGCGCGCCTGGCGGAGCCGGAAAAATCGAATTTCGGGATCGGTCATGGCCACGTTCAACGCGGTGCTGATCGCAACCGCCTTCGGGCTTTATTATCTCGGATCGGAAACGATCCGTCCCTGGATGAGCTGGATCCACATTGCCGCGGGCGTTGCCCTCTGCCTGTGGTTTCCTCTGCACATTTATTGGGGCCGACGCGCGCTGCGCTAGAGCATGATCCGGAAAAGTGGGAACCGGGTTTCCATCGCGACAAACGCGAAGCGTTTGCGCGGAGATCATGCTCAAATAAAGAGATCTAGCCCGGCCAAAGGCAGGCTTACTGCAAGCCCGTGTCACCGCTGGTGCGCTTCTTGGCGAGGTCCATTTCGGTGACCGCAATCAGAATCTCCGCGCGGGTCTTGAGATCCGGCGCCTCCAACATCGCCTGCTTTTCCGGCGGCCCGTAGGGCGACATCATCGCCAGCGCGTTGACCAAGGCCTCGTTGGGAGCGCTTTCGATGCCCTCCCAGTCAACCTTGAGATTGTTGGCCTTAAGAAAATCCGTCAGCACCTGAAGCAGGCTCTCCCGATCGACCGCTTCCTCGCCTTTGCGCGCCGTGAAATCGTCGATGTAGGGGAAGTAGTCCACCTTGCATTGCCGGTATGGCGTCAACACGGTCATTTCCTCAATCACCTTGAAGCGCGTAATGCCGGTGAGTTCGAGGATGTAGCGGCCGTCCCCGGACTCGGCGAGCTGGGTGATGCGCCCGACGCAGCCGACGCGAAACAGCTTCGGGTGAGCTTCGTCCGGCGAGTGAGAAACATCCGGCTGGATCATACCGATCAGCCGGTGACCGTCACGGAATGCGTCATCCACCATCGCCAGATAGCGCGGCTCAAAGATGTTGAGCGGCATTTGCCCGCGCGGCAACAACAATGCGCCGGGCAGCGGAAACACCGGAACCACCTCGGGGAGATCACCGGGTCCGCGGTATTCGGCATTGATCGGCATATGCGGTCCTGGTGCTGGCCTCTGGGCATCAGTTTGGCGCGTATCATGCCACAGATCAGCCGACGCAATTTGCGTTAACCCGATCGCGCGGCAAAACCGGCGGCCACTCTCGCAGAATAAAGTCTACGCAAACAAGATCGTCGACAGCCGCTTTCTTCCCTCAACCGTCGCCTCGTCGGTCGCACCCCAGGCGTCGAAGAACTGTACCAGTTGTTTTCGGGCGCCGTCCTCGTTCCATTTGCGGTCACGTTTGACGATTTCGAGCAATTGTTGCGTAGCCTCGGTGCGCTTGCCGCTGGCGTTGAGCGCGGTCGCAAGATCAAATCTCGCCTGATGATCAAGCGGGTTTGCGGCGACTTTCTGTTCGAGTTCGGTCACCGGGCCGAGCGCCTTGGCCTGCTCGGCAAGATCGATCGATGCCTGCACGGCCTTGACAGCGGCGTCGGCGCGTTTCGATTCCGGCACCATGGCCAGCGTCTGCTTGGCCTGTTCGATGGCGCCGGTCGCGGCGTAGCACTTCGCGAGCCCCGCAAGCGCTGCGATATTGGTGGCATCCGCCGCCAGTACTTCGGCATAGATCGATGCGGCAGTGGCGGGATCGCCCTCGGCCAGAACGGTTTCGGCCTCTTTGAGGATTTCGGCGACATTGGGCTCGCCCGGCATGCCCGCGGTCAGCTTGTTGATGAAGGCGTTGACCTGGCTTTCCGGCACCGCGCCCATGAATCCGTCGGCGGGCTGGCCGTTGACGAACGCGATCACAGCCGGGATCGACTGGATTCCCATCTGGCCGGGGATCGTCGGATGCTCGTCGATATTCATTTTGACCAGCTTCACCTTGCCCTTGGCGGCGCGGACCGCCTTTTCGAGGATTGGCGTGAGTTGACGGCAGGGGCCGCACCACGGCGCCCAGAAGTCGATCAGCACCGGCTGGCGCTTCGATTCCTCGATGACATCCTTCACGAACGTCTGGGTGGTGGTTTCCTTGATCAGATCGGGCGCCGCCTGCGGCGCTGATCCGCTACCCTGCTCTAATATGGCCACGGGAAAATCCTCGTCTCATGTCCTTCCGGATCGCGCCTTTTCTAGCACGGCCCGGCGTCGCGGTTGGGAAGCACTTTACCCAAATGGCGGTTTGCCGGGAAATTTCAATCGGTTCCGGCCTCACCCGAACGGGGGCTCGGCACGAGCGCGGCTGGCTGGGGGCAAAGCGAGATCGGGCGCGGCACCAATGCGACCAGACCGCTGGACCGGCCAAGGAAGAATTCGTCCAGAAATCACATGAATGGCGAGAAGGGGACCCGGCCTTCTGCGCGTCGCTCTCGGCGTGAAACGTTGCAAACCGCGGCGAGCGCTGATTTGCCTGCTATTCCGGCCGATTTCGGCCAAATTGGCTGCAAGATCCAGCTATTCCGCCGGTTTAGGGGATTTGCGCCGGCTGTTGCATTCGAGGGCCGCATTTGGCATAGCTCTGCCGTCGTCGGCGACCATTCGCCGGCCATCTCTCGGATGCGGGTGTAGCTCAGGGGTAGAGCACGACCTTGCCAAGGTCGGGGTCGAGGGTTCGAATCCCTTCGCCCGCTCCAAGTTTCTCAATATGGCAATTTGACGAAAGCCCGCTGGAAAGCGGGTTTTTTCGTCTGTTCAGTGGGATTTTCGCTTGCGGCTCCGAACCGGACAATTCGAAGAAATCCTTCCCCACCCCGCGAAGCTGCGTCGTGTGCCCTTCTCTCCCGCAGGGGATGTGATAACATTTTTTGGTCTGACCCATCTCGTGGCAGGCGGGACGTTCGTCTCTTGTAGGCGCACCAAATAACAAATTAGCAGCCATTCGGCTGCACAGGGAGAGTGACGCGATGAAATCGGCTTTCAATCGATCTATTCTTGCGCTCGCAGCAATCGTCGTTGTCGCGGGGGCCGGTCAGGCCGGCGCGCAGGATAAACCGCTGAAGAAATACGAGTCCGGCACCAAGGATTTCTGGAACAATCCGCCGCCGGACTGGTTCCTCGGCGACGAAACTGAAGCTCAGAAAGGCCTCACGCCGGTAGCGGGGCCACCAACCGGCGCATCGGACGCAGAACTCGCGGCGCTGATGAAGAAGATCAAGCTGCCCGACGGCTTCAAGATCGAAGTCTACGCGTCCGGCGTGCTGTCCGCGCGGCAAATGGCCTGGGGCGACAAGGGCACGCTCTTTGTCGGCTCGTTCGGTCTCGGCAACGTCTATGCCATCAAGGACAATGGCGGCAAGAAAGAGGTCAAGACCGTCCTCAAGGGCTTGAACATGCCCACGGGGCTCGCGTTCCGCGACGGTGCGCTTTACGTCATCGCCACAAACAAGCTGATCAAATACGACAACGCCGAAGCCAATCTCGACAAGCTCGGCGACGGCAAGGTGGTCTATGACGACATGCCGTCTTACGCCGCGCATGGCTGGAAATATCTCGCAGCCGACAAGGACGGCTGGTTTTATATTCCGTTCGGACCTCCCTTCAACATCGGGATTCCGCCGACCAGCGTGTCGCAGATCCGCCGCGTCGATCCCAAGACCGGCAACGCCGAACTGGTGGCACTCGGTGTCCGCAACAGCGTCGGCGGCGACGTCGATCCGCGCAGCGGAAAGTATTGGTTCACCGAGAACGCCCGCGACTGGCTAAGCGACGACACCCCGAGCGACAAGCTCAACATCATCGCGAAGCCCGGCGAGCACTTCGGCTATCCCTACTGCCACCAGGGCAACCTGCCCGATCCGAAGTTCGCGATGGGTCACAAATGCTCGGAGTTCACACCGCCAGTACTCAATCTCGGCGCGCATGTGGCCCCGCTCGGCATGAAGTTCTATACCGGCAACCAGTTCCCGCCCGAGTACAAGAACTCGATCCTGATCGCCGAACACGGCTCGTGGAACCGGCATAAGTATCAGGGCGCAAGAATCGTCCGCGTCACGGTCGATCCAGATGGCAAGAACGCCAAGGAAACGGTGTTCGCGTCGGGCTGGCTCGAAGGCGACCGCAACTATCTCGGCCGTCCCGCCGACATCATCCTGGACAAGGACGGCTCGATCCTCGTTGCCGACGATTGGACCGGTGCGATCTATCGCATCAGCTACAGCAAGAAGTAGTGGTTATGTGATCCGGGGCTGCGGCCGCTCGGCGACGAGCGACCGCAGCTTCGCATTTTGATGACGTGGCGAAGAATGGGAATGCCGATCATGCGCCGTCGATCTGTTCTCGAGACCTTGTGCGGGATGGCGTTATGGGTGATCGCGGCGGCTCCGGCTCCCGCCGCCGATCTGGCCGCCGGCAAGGAAAAGGCCGAGCTCTGCACCGGCTGTCACGGCGAAAGCGGCATCTCGCAAACCGAAAACATTCCTTCGCTGGCGGGCCAGCAGGATCAGTTCATCCAGTGGCAGCTGGTGTTCTTCCGCAGCGGCACGCGCGTGAACGAGCAGATGCAGCCGGTCGTCGAGCAACTCAACAACGAGGACATCCGCAACCTCGGCGCTTACTTTGCCTCTCTCGATCCGCCGAAGTCCCCACCGGATGACAATCCGGATTTATCGCGGAAGGGCGCGCAGGCCGCCGCAGGGCGGCGCTGCGCCTCATGCCACACCGACACATATGCGGGTACCAAGGCGGTGGCGCGCATCGCCGGTCAGCGCGAGGAATATTTGTTGAAGGCGCTGCACGACTATAAGTCGAGCACGCGATCCGGCGGCGGCAATGCGGCGATGGCCGAAGTTGCCTATCCGCTGAACGAGGAGGAAATCATCGCGCTGGCGCATTATCTCGCGCATTTGTAGACATTCGTCGTCCCCGCTTTCGCAAGGACGACATCGAGAAAACCTTACGCCCGCTGCTTCTCATATGCCTTCAAATGCGTGTAGGCGATCCGCAGTTTCGGCACCGGAACTTTCGCGGCATCGCCGCGTGCGATCATGTCGCCTACGACGTGATCGGCCTCAACCCGTGCGCCCGCTTTGATGTCTCGGAACATCGATGCGGTGAGCGGCGATCCCTCGGTGGTCAGCATTCCGGTGATTCGAGAAAGAAACGCTTCACGCGGGGGATAGTCCGCAGCCTTTGCAACCGCGATACATTCGTCACGAACGCCCAGTATGAAATCCCGTCCTCCCGGCGCGGCCAAGATATGGCCCACCGCCGCGCGCATGAGAGATGTCGAGCTGGCAAGCGTCGTGAGCAATACCCACTTCTCCCACATATCCTGCATGATGTTCGCGCTTGCCTGCGAGCCGATATTGCCGGCGGCAAAATTCTCGGCGATCGCGCGGACGCGATTCGACATAACGCCATCGCGCTCGCCAAAGCCGAGCGATTGAAACGCCGGCGTGAGCTGCACGACGTGACGGTTCTCGTCAAGCGTGGCGGCGATGCCGCACTGGCCGCCGAGAACACGATCCTTGCCGAAGATATCATCGAGAACGTCGATGTGACGCATTCCGTTCAGCAGCGGGATAATTGCCGTCTGCGGTCCGACCGCTGATGCAAACGACTTGATTGCATCGTCAAGATCGAATGCCTTGCAGCTCAACAGGACGACGTCGAATTTTTCGTTGAGTTTATCCGCCTGCACGGTCGGGGGATTTTTCAGCGTTACGTCGCCGTTCGGGCTTTTGATCACGAGGCCGTCGCGGGCCAATTCCTCCGCGCGCTTCGGGCGCACCAGGAATGTCACATCACGGCCGGCCTGAAGCAGTCTGCCGCCGAAATACCCGCCGATGGCGCCCGCGCCGACCACGAGAATACGCATTGCTGATTTCCTTTTAGCGAGTTGCGAATAGAGCACTTGCATTCGCTATTCAACATTCTACCCATTTCTCGCTCACTCTACCACTTTTCCCCGAACGGGCGGATTTCGAGCTCGAAGGTCCAGGCACTGCGCGGCTGCTGGTAAAGCTGCCAGTAAGAAGCCGCGACCGATGCCGGCGGCATCAGCAAATCCGGATTATCCAGCGCTTCCTTGCCCCATAGCTGCTCGCGGCGCTGGCGCACCCAGGCGGTGTCGACGCCGGAATCGATGATCAGGTGCGCGACGTGGATATTCTTGGGACCGAGTTCGCGCGCCATCGATTGCGCCACGGCGCGCAGCCCGAATTTGGCGCTGGCGAAGGCCGCAAAGCCGCTGCCGCCGCGCAAGGAAGCGGTGGCGCCGGTGAAGAAGATATTGCCCTTGCCGCGCGGCAACATCACGCGCGCCGATTCGCGTCCGGCAAGGAAGCCCGCCCAGCAGGCCATTTCCCAAACTTTGCGGAAAACGCGATCGGTGGTCTCCAGGATCGGGAAATTGACATTGGCGCCGACGTTGAAAATGCAGACCTCCAGCGGCGCATGCTTGTCGGCGTCGGCGAGGAAGGCCGCAACCTCTTCCTCCTTCCGCGCGTCGAGCGCGCGCGCCACGATCGATCCGCCTGCCGCCTCGATATCCCTGACCAGAGGCTCGAGCTTGGCGCCGTCGCGTCGCCCGGCGAACACGGTGAAGCCTTCAGCCGCAAATTTCTTGGCGATCTCGGCGCCGATATAGTCGCCGGCGCCGATCACCGCGACCGTCGCGTTGCGTTTTTCCATTGGTGCTTTCCTTGTTCGTCATTGCGAGGGCAGGGCGACGAA
>Ga0209517_10007659_pt1 | contig 12858 bp, 12 predicted proteins | sample PeaSoiMetSII2010_FD_187695 | JGI IMG/M metagenome (GOLD analysis project Ga0209517, IMG submission 187695) | Peat soil microbial communities from Weissenstadt, Germany - SII-2010 (SPAdes) (version 2) | ecosystem: Environmental > Terrestrial > Soil > Wetlands > Peat | place: Germany...
GAATGGCCAACCTGCCCTCCGCACAGAGAGCCAGAGGCCGAATTATGCTGTGTTTTTGTGATTACCGAGCCGTGTTCTCAGCTAATTTGGACAGCAATGATTCATGAAGTAATTCAGAAACTCCGATAACAGAACTTTCCGATCAACAAGAACCCTCACCAAGTAGGATGCGAAGCAGTAGTCTCCTCGAAGAGTAAAGATGCCGGTCTTGCCGACCAACTCAACGCTGTTCGTGCGATTGAACAGGACATCTCCAGGCCGGAGTTTGTACTTCTCGAATTCTGCACTTGCGATGTCGGCGTATTTCATTTGCCCTGTATCACTCAAGCGACCGTCCTGGAGTTCGCCCATCCGAAAAATCTTAAAGCCCTTTCCTTCCTCATTCATCGGTTCGGATAAGCCATATTGCGTATCCGCCACGTCGCGAAGGTACCGCTCCAACCATCCCTCTCCGCGCTGGCTAAAGACGGATTCGAGGTGGCTTTCAAAGAGGGCGCGGGCGTTTTGGAGGCTTTTTTCGGCGTTGGCTTTGGCGGTGGCGATGCCGTCAAACGCTTCGTCGAGAATTCCGACAACCCTATGTTGTTCTGTCAGTGGAGGCCTCGGAACAGTTACGGTTCGCAAGTCGCGAAGGTTTATGACTTGCTGAACAGAGCCACCAGTTTGGGTGCCGAGTGAAGCTCTCCCTTCCGGCGATTCAAGAAAATAACGTACGAACTCTGCACTCATTTCACTACGGAGGCGAATTAATCCAACCTGCCGTGCTATGTTGGCCCCAATTAGCGCCTGCGGCACAACCGCTACTTGGCCGGGATTTCCAACGAGTGAAATCAACAATTCTCCGCCCCGAAGCAGGGTGCGCCTATATTGCTCTGACACCTCATTTGTGATTGTGCGTAGTCGACTATCGAGAATGCGGCCATTGGCGAGGTCGCCTCCGCGTATGAAAACGATGTCGCCCTCCTCTCCGGGCTTCACCACGCCATAGGTGATGGGTGAGCCATCCTCAACGAGATCTTCCAGCTGAGCTGTTGTGCGGGTCGTCTTCAAAGCAGGCCTCGGATAGCCTGCAAGGCACTTGCACTTTCTGCATCCAGTTTAACGATTTCCTCTAGGATTTTCCTCGGGGTGCGATGTGCCACGATCTCACTGCCGTTCGGATTCTTCACACTGAGGTCAATCGTTTCTTGGTCGATGGTCTTGGCGTCCACGGTCCAGGATTTTGGCGAATTGGCGAAGGTATTCTGGAGCTTCACAAATTCGGCGAGGTCTTCGTCGCTCAGCGGATTGGTTTTGCCTAGGTTGCGGCCGGGATCGAGCTGATAGAACCAGATCTTGCGCGTTTTTGTGCCCTTGTCAAAGAAGAGCACGACGGTCTTTACGCCCGCGCCCTGAAACGTGCCGCCGGGGCAATCGAGCACGGTGTGCAGGTTGCAGCTTTCGAGCAGCAGTTTGCGCAGGCTGACCGAGGCGTTATCCGTATTCGAGAGAAACGTATTCTTGATGACGATGCCGCCTCTCCCGCCTGCTTTCAGGATTTTGATGAAGTGTTGGAGGAAGAGGAAAGCGGTTTCGCCGGTGCGGATGGGGAAATTCTGCTGGACTTCCTTGCGTTCTTTGCCGCCAAAGGGCGGGTTCGCCAGCACCACGTCAAATCGGTCTTTTTCCTGAATGTCCGCCAGATTCTCCGTGAGCGTGTTGGTGTGGATGATGTTGGGCGCATCGATGCCGTGGAGGATCATGTTCATGATGGCGATAACGTAGGCGAGGGACTTCTTTTCCTTGCCGAAGAAGGTGCGCTTCTGGAGAGTTTCGTGGTCTTTGGTGGTTAGCCTGGGAACGCCATTCTCCGGAATGGCGTTTTTTGCCTTTGGAGGGGCTTTCACGGCGCCAATCGGGAGATTGGCGTTCCCGGGGGCGTTCCCGGATTTCATGTACACGAAGGATTCGCACAAGAAGCCCGCGGAGCCGCAGGCACCGTCGTATATGCGCTCGCCGATCTGCGGCTTGACGACCTGAACGATGGCGCGGATGAGGGGGCGGGGAGTGTAATACTCGCCGCCATTGCGCCCGGCGTTGCCCATGTTTTTGATCTTGGCTTCGTAGAGGTGGGAGAGTTCGTGCTTTTCGGTTTGCGAGCGGAAGCGCAGCTCGTCAATGTGGTCAATGATTTCGCGGAGGTTGTAGCCGCTTTGGATCTTGTTTTTGATTTCGCCGAAGATTTCGCCGATTTTGTACTCGATGGTGTTGGGGCCGCTGGCTTTTTGCTTGAAGCCGTGGAGATAGGGGAAGAGTTTTAGATTTACAAAGTCTCGGAGATCGTCACCCGTGAGGGCCTTGTTGTGATCGATCTGGCCGTCCTTGGACTTAGGCGCGGCCCATTCCTCCCAGCGGTAAGGCTTGTCGAGGAGAAAGGCGTACTTTTTGCCCTGGAGGGCGGCTTCGTCGGCTCTGTCCTGTTCGAGGCCGTCGAGATACTTGAGGAAGAGGAGCCAGGAGGTTTGCTCGGTGTAGTCGAGCTCGGTAGTGCACCCGGCCTCCTTGCGGAGAACGTCGTCGATGTTCTTGAAAGCTTGCTCAAACATGGCTCAAAACCTTTCCGATGGCAGGAGGCCGGGTGGAGGATGGCATTTGCGATTGCCTGATAGCGTTCGCGATAGCTCTCACAAAAGATACTATTTGCGGCGAGAAAATACGAGGGGCGGGGAGCGGCGGGGCGATGGAGAAGAGAGCAGAGTCGTTCAAGCCGGTTGAAATCACCGGGGGGAGAAAGAATTTGAGGAGTTTATGTTTTGGGGGTGGGTTTATGTCGGACATGAATGTCCGATCCCCTAAAGAGGCGGAGAGATCCCTCGCGTTGCTCGGGATGACAATGCGGGGGAAGGCGGGAAAAGGGAGAGATTGGGGAGGGTTTGTTTTGTTTTCGTTTCCCAGCCCTGACGGGCTGGGCTAACGTCTGGCGCGCCTCCGGCGCTGAGGAGAAGAGAGAGCGATGACGGCGAGGGGGAACAGAAGTAGCGAGTGGCGAGCAAGAGGCGAGGAGGCAGGGAGAGTTTGGAGAGTTTTTGTTTTTTGGAGTGCTTGTATGTCGGACATGAATGTCCGACCCCCTAAAGAGGCAGAGAGAGGAGGAGGAACAGGGAGTTTGGAGAGTTTTTGTTTTTTGGAGTGCTTGTATGTCGGACATGAATGTCCGACCCCCTAAAGAGGCAGAGAGGTCCCTCCACTCCGCAGCCCGACGCGCCGCAATTCGGCGCGGGGGAAAAAATCGGGCTGCTCCGGTCGGGATGACAAATTTTGGGAGACTTTGTTTTGGGGGTGGGTTTATGTCGGACATGAATGTCCGACCCACTAAAGAGGCGGAGAGGTCCCTCCACTTCGCGGCCCGACGCGCCACAATTCGGCGCGCGGGAGAAAATCGGGCCGCTCCGGTCGGGATGACGAAGGGGGAGAGAGGCGGGCACGATGTATCGTGCCCCTACGGGAACGCAAGCGGGATGACGGCGGGGAATCAGGCAGAGGCGGCGGCGTCGAGGGATTGGCCTTCGGCGAGGACGTGTTCGGGAACTTTGCGGAGATCGCGGACGATGCGGAACCAGGAAAGGACTTTCAGCGCGTAGAAGGTGATATCCACTTCCCACCAATAAAAGCCCTGGCGCGCGCTGGCCATGTAGTGGTGATGATTGTTGTGCCAGCCTTCGCCGAGCGTGACCAGCGCGAGCATCCAGTTGTTCTTGCTGGTGTCTGTGGTGGGAAAGCGGCGCTTGCCGAAGAGGTGCGAGAGCGAATTGATGGTGAACGTGCCGTGCCACAGAAACATCGTGCTAAGGCAGAAGCCCCACACGAAAAAGCCGAAGCCGCCGATGAGCCAGACGGCCGCTCCGAGAACGATGGGCGGCACGAGATAGTATTTGTTGAGCCAGCGCAGTTCCGGGAATCTGGCGAAGTCGGCGATGTAATCGAAGCGCGTGGCCTCGTACCTGTCCGAAAGGATCCAGCCGACATGCGCCCACCAGAAACCGAAGAGCGTGGGCGAGTGCAGGTCCAGATCCTGATCGGAGTAGCGATGATGGTGGCGATGATGCGCCGCCCACCACAGGACGCCCTTCTGCGAAGAGGACATGGCCAGGAACGCCAGCACAAACTGGAACACGCGGCTGGTCTTGAACGAGCGGTGCGCAAAGTAGCGGTGATACCCGGCGGTGACGAAGAGCATGCGCGCTTCGTACATCAGGAAGCAGGCAAGCACGTAATACCAATGAAAGGGCACGAAGAAAATGGCCAGCACGGAGAGATGCGCCAGTACAAAAGGAATGCAGGTAAGGATTTGCAGGCGCGCGCCGTTAGGCAGGGGTAGAGAGAGAGTTCGTGCGACTGAGGCCATGCAGAGTGCTCCTGCGCGGTAAACCACGCTGACGAGAATCATGCGCGCAAGAGTGGACGGAGGCTCAGCGCCACGCTCTACAGTACAAGTTTACGGGGCGATGCAGGACGGGTCAAGCAGAGGCGCAGCAGGAATGTACGACGAGAGAAACCCGAGAGATAGGAACAGGGCGGAGGGATGTGCTATCGTCGCAGGGAAAGAGAAAGAGCGCGAAGGAGAAGGCATGGCGGAACGCCCGGTATTGGTCGGATTGATTCCTCAGGTGGTGGTGCTGGACCCCGGCGACCAGGTGAGCTGGATATCCGACGCGGGGAATTTGCGCGTGGAGTTTGACACCAACCGCTGCCCGTTTTCATCGAACATTTTTCAGGCGCCGATGGGCATGCGCCTGCTGAGCGGCCCGCCGGTGCCGGGAACAAAGGCGGGTAGCTACAAATACCGGCTGTGGCTGAACGAACAGATGGTGGGGCGCGGCGAAGTGATCCTGCGGGATAAATAGAGTTAAATTTGAGGTCCCAGCTAGATTCCTCCGCTCCAGGCCGGCCAAAAACGCCGGCCCTCCGGTCGGAATGACAAATTCGGGCGGACGATGAAGAGTTTTCCCAGCGAGAAGTGGCGCGTTGCAAGCGGGAGCTAATTCTTCCCGGCAGCGCGATAGCCGGCCTTGATGGCATCGGCTTCCGACATGTATTTGCCCTGCTTGGTCTTGCCGTAGTAGCGCGTGCCGGGCTTGTGATAGATGCCGGAATCCGTATTGACCCAGACCATGCCAGTGGTGTTCGCGGGACGAGTTTGCTGCGTGGCGGGCTTGGGAGCAGCGGGAGTGCTCGCGGCTGAAGCGTTCGCTGCGGCAGGCTTGGCAGCTGGAGCAGGAGCAGTGGGCGTTTGCATGGACTCAGCGGGTTTCTTGGTGGTAGTGGAATCGGTCTGATCGCCGGACTGTTGCGCGGCCGCAGCCCGCACGGTGAGCGCCCCAGCAAACAGGAAGAGTGCCGACAGTAGAGCGAGATAAAGGGTATTGCGGGTGTGTTTCATTTGTGGAAGTCCTTTCGCCCGGAACGGCCGCGTCATTGGTATTCCTACGTAGAAGTAACGCATGATGTAATAGATTTTTAATAAAGTCAAGAAGCTGTAAGAATCAGGCGCGGTGACTAAGCGGGCCGGGTGGGGAGGTGCATGGTCAGTCGCCGGCGGCGGGGACGCGGGCAAATTCTACGGCTTCGGCAAGCCCACGGCGAATAGGCCCAAGGACGAAGGCCGGGACATCGCGTTCGGGCTCGACAGAGAGGTTGGCGGCTCTGCGGGGAAATTCGTTGCGGCGGTCCAGGTGAAGACTCGCTTCCTTGAGGAACTCGGCGGAGAAGCCCATATCTTCCGCGCGGTCCACTCCCCAGAACCAGAGTTTTTCTTCATTGCGCTGAAGGAAATGGAGGGATTCCTCGAGCTTCTTCATGGCGCGATCGAAGGAGGAAGCCAAGAAGTAAACGGCCAGAGTCCAGGCATGCCGGGGATACAGGACGCGGATGCGTACGCAGTACTTGCCGGTCTGATTCTTCTCAATGCTGCAACGATAGTCGTTGCGGATGCCGGACGAGCGAGGTGGCACGGTTTTTTTCATAACGAAGGCAATGAATTCCTCAACAGAGCCAAAAACGCGGCAGGCACTCGGAATCCTTCCCCCAGAAGGTGGGTGAGCGGGCAAAAGGGCGGACGAAGCCGAGACATAATGCCAAAATACGTCTTTTGAGTATGCCTGACCAAGACGCAAATAGGGTAGCGAGCGGGGTCCGGGAGAGCAAGGGGGTCCCGCTAACTATTTAACTTGTTTATTTTCTGTTTGTTAGACTACCCAAGGTCGCCAAAGCCGCGCATTTTTTCTGGCATCAGCTTCAGCGTGCCGTCTTTCTTCATGCGCTCTTCCAGCGCGGCACGGAAGGCCTCAAAGGCTAGGGCGCGTTTGGACTGAAGGAGGGTGTCAGCGATGGTCTTCCTTTGCTTCTCCAGATCGGCGGGATTGGCTTCCGTCTTTTCCACAACCTGGTAGACCACCCAGTTGGAGCCGAGAACGAGGGGGGCCCCGACCTCGCCGGACTTCAGGGAGAATGCAGCAGCGAGTTGCTTGCCACTGCCAAGACTCGGAACCGAGCCACTGCGGGCAAATGCTTCGGAGGTCTTGGGGTCGAGTCCCAGAGCCTTGGCGGCCGGGGCGAACTTCTCGCCGGCTTTGACGTGGCGCGCAAGTTCCGCGGCCCGGGACTGCGCCAGTTGTGCGGCCTTCTGCTGCTTCAACTCGGCAAGGACCTTCTCGCGGACTTCCTCCAGTGTTCCCTGGTGTGTGGGAAGAATCTGCTGGACGGAGATCACCACATAGCCCCGGTCAGTGCGGATGGGCAAGCTCAGATCGCCCTGATGCAGCCGGAAGAGCTGGTCCTTAACCTCCTGGGAGTTGCCGAGTTCCAGGAGGGGTTCATTGGCCGCGACCGGGCGAGTTTCGGCCAGGCTGAGGTGATACTTCTGGGCGAGCCCGTCGAGCGTAGTCTTGTTGGACTGGCGAATCTCCGCGGAGATCTTGTCAGCGATGTTGCCGGCTTCCGCGTCCACCTTCTGCAGGAGCAACGGGGCCCGGATGGAGTCCTTGACCTCCTCAAATGGCGTGGTGTGCGCGGTTTCCTTGTCGAGAACCTTGATGATATGGAAGCCGTACTGGGTGCGGATGAGGCCCGACATCTCGCCTTTGTTGAGGCTGAAGGCGGCCTTCTCGAATTCAGGGACGGTTTGACCCTGCAAAATCCAGCCCAAGTCGCCACCCTTGGTCTTGCTGCCGGGATCTTCGGAGTACTTTTTGGCGAGTTCCTCGAAGTTGGCGCCTTTCTTATGCGCCTGTGCGAGAACATCCTCGGCCTTCTTTTTGATCTCTTCGATTTCCGCGTCGGTTTTGCCGCCAACGGTGAGGAAAAGAATGTGCTCGGCGTGAACGCGATTGGGCACTTCGTACTGCTGGATGTTCTGCTGGTAGAGGGCCCTGAGTTCGTCGTCGGTGACGGGAACGGTCTGGCGAAGCTGGGCGAGATCGACCAGGGCGTAGCGAGCGGCGCGCTTTTCGGGAATCTGGAAATTGGCTTTGTTCTTGTCGTAGTAGGCCTTGATTTCATTCTCATCCACGGTGACCTTGCCGAGCAGGTCATCCGGCTTGATCAAGACGTAATCGAGCTTCACCTTTTCGTTCTGGTAGCGGAACTCATCTTGGATCTCGGCAGGGCCGATGCTGATGCCATCGGTTATGAGCTTGCGGAACTTTTCCTCCACGAGGCCCGTGCGCACGAGATCTTCAAAAACGGGCACGGTCATCTGGAAGCGCTGCTGGACTTCGCGGGCGTAGGCATCCATACCGACAAAGGTGTCGCCGTTGAAGGCGGTAGGCACGTACTGGCGGATGCGGTCGGCGCGTTCCTTTTCGCTCACGGTGATGCCCATGCGTTTGGCTTCGTACTCCACTTCCTTCTGGAAGACGAGTTGATTGAGGATCTGGCGCGCATAGAGGGCTTCGACCTGCTTAGGGATAGGATTGTTGCGGCGAATGTCGTCGAGTTTCTGGTGCACTTCGGCGAGGGTGACGCTCTGATCGCCCACGCGGGCCACGACGTCCGAGGAAGTCTCCGCGGAATTGGGGCCCTGCGGCACGAGATAAAGGAGCATGCTCACGGCGAGCAAGCCGATGACGACGCCGAAGAGGATCCGGACGCCGGTTTTCTTGTTACTAGAATCGCCAGCCATACCAGGTATCTCCCTAATGGATCAACAAAGCGGTGAACAAACTTAAGATTATAGTGGAAAGAGAGCGAAAGGCCCAAATGAAGTTACGGGGGAAGTGGACAGGTTTCCGCGGCGTGCACTCATCATATGGATTTCTTCCGAGTGTGCCGTGGTAATGCAGGCGCAATCCAGGCCCAGTTGCGCATGGGCGAACGCTCACGTCCAACGTGAGAAACGCCTGCGCTCCAATAGGGCCTTTAAAAAAGATCGCGGCCGCGGGATCAGTGGTGACTAACCCACTCCGTTTGCAGTTTCGGTGGCCGCGTCAAGGTTTGCATCACCACGCAATACTGCTCCGTTTTTTCTCGCAATGCGCTCAATTGTTCCGGGGTGGCCTTCGGCGCAGCAATATCCAAATGGAGGCGAATGGCCTCAAAGCCGACGGGCACGTCTCTCGCTATGCCAAGGGTGCCCCGAAGATCCAAGTCTCCCTCCACGGTGACTTCAATGCTCTCGGTGGGTACACCCATTGCCGCAGCCACCATCTGACATGTGATCTGTGCGCAAGCCGCCAGCGCCCCAAGCAGAAGGTCCCCGGAACAGGCGCCGACACCAGCGCCTCCGACACCCTTGTGGGCCTCGGCATTGTAGATGGCACGCCCGAGATCGACCGAGCATGCAACCGGAACATCCGTCTGCCCGCCTTTCGCCCGGAGTGTGATTCGCGATGCATTCGGGTCATTGCGGTATTGCTCTTTCAGGGGCTTCTGGAGCGATCGAAGATCCATGGCAGCCTCGTTCTTTTGTTCTTGCTTGTTTCTCGGTGACTGGGGCAGCTTCGGCCAAGCCGTATTGAAGCCGCTTGAGTGGCATGCTAGCATACGTGCCCACCAGGGGAGCACGCATGCCCAAATTCGTCATCGAACGCGAAGTACCGGGAGCCGGGAACCTAACAGACGCTCAATTGCGGGAAATGTCGCAAAAGTCGGTCGACGTTTTGAAGGGATTGGGCCCCGAGATTCAGTGGCTCCATAGCTACGTGACAGGCGACAAAGTGTATTGCGTCTACCTCGCACCAGACGAGACTCTCATTTACGAGCACGCCAAGCGCGCAGGCATCCCCGCCAATCGCGTTTCCGCCGTGCGCCGACTAGTCGACCCGACAATCGCAGAGTAAGTACTGGCTGATCCTTACAGGGGCAACGGGATTTCATTCGCCACCAGCGTCATCCCGTTCGGGCGTACCTGCACTAACCCGAGGGAGATGCAGCCTCGGGCATCAGCACCTCCTCAACAGCCTTCTCGACCGGCAGAGACCAACCTTCCAACCAGGCCGTCGCGCCTGCCGTGTTGGTCATAAGCTTCCGTGCCGGGTCCAGAGTGGATTCCAACTTGGCCTGTTCCGCGGGCGCAAGCGGAACACCAATGCTTTGGCGCAGCGCCGCCGCTGCGCCTGCCAGCCGGAGTGAACCTTCTGCCTGGAATTGAGCCGCCGCTGCGCACGCGAAACACTCCAGCAGGCGGGCAATTCCTCGTTTATGGTCGAGTTCCTGGAAGATTCTTATACTTTCCTGGTACAGAGAGCGGGCTGTGGGATAATCGCGCTCCTCCATCGTCAAGTTTCCGAGATCAGCGAGTGTGGCAGCAATGCCCCAGCGGTCACCGAGTTCCCGAAAAATTGCCAGGCTCTGTTCGTAGAGTGTCCGCGCGGCTGGGAAGTCACCCTGATCGCGAGCGACATCCCCCTGGTGGTCTAGCGCCCAAGCGACACCTGTGCGGTCTCCCAGTCCTTGAAAGATAGAGAGACATTCCGCATACAAGGAGCGCGCACGAGTGAGGTCACCCTGGAATCTGACGACATTCGCCAGGTTACTGAGCGAACGCGCAACCGCCTTCAGGTCCCCCAATTCTCTCCACACCTCCAGGCTTTCCTCGCATAGGGAGCGCGCGCGCGCGACGTCACCCCGATCCTGCGCAAGGACTGCCAGCGCGTTGAGTGAGACGCCGACGCCCTGCATGTCGTGCAACTTACGTGTGATGTCCCGGCTTTCTCCGACGAGCGACTCCGCCGAGGCGTAATCTCCCTGCACGCCGGCGAGTACGCCCGCAGCAAAAAGCGCGCGCGCGCGGCCTTTCGTGGGAGCCGCGGCTCCCGCGAGCTTCAGCAACTTGCCCAACCTCTCTCTACCTTCGGTGAGATACTCGCGCATCTCCCAAAAGCGAAAGAGGGCCGCGCCAAGACGCAGGCCCCACTCCGCATCTCCGGTCTCTGTCAGCCACTCGAGGCCCGCACGAAAATTGTCATATTCGGAAGCGAAGTGTTGCAGCCATTCCGCCCCTTTCGCGTCGCTCTGCTCCGTAGACACTTCTTCTGCCAGCACCAGACAGTAGGCGGCATGGGCGCGCTTGGTCGAGGCTTCCTCCCCACTTCCCACCAGCTTTTCCAGAGCGTACTCGCGAACCGTTTCCAGCATCACGAACCGTGATTCACCCTTCGTTTGTTCGGCCTGTTGCATCAGGCTTTTGTCCACGAGGGATGCCATACCGTCGAGCAGATCCAAATCGAGATCTGTTTTGGTGTCGCACACAGCTTCCACGCCTTCCAGATTGCATCCTCCCACGAACACCGATAATCTTCGGAGAAGCTTCTGCTCTGCAACGTTCAACAGATCGTAGCTCCAATCCATGGCAGCGCGAAGGGTCTGCTGGCGCTGCGGCAGGTCTCGTGCGCCCCCCGTCAATAACTGTAACCGGCTTGCGAGCCGCGTCCGCATGGCAGAGGGCGAAAGAACTTTGATCCGGGCGGCTGCGAGTTCGATTGCAAGAGGCAGGCCATCCAACCGGGTGCAAATCTCGGTGACGGCGGGCGCGTTTTCCCGGGTAAGTTTAAAATCCGGCCTGGCAGCAACGGCGCGTTGTACGAACAGCGCAACCGCAGGAAACTTTGAAAGAAGCTCCACAGAGGGCATGGATCGCGGATCCGGAAGCGCAAGTGGCGGCACCGGGAATTCATGTTCTCCGTAGAGGTGCAGCGCTGCACGACTCGTTACCAGGATTCTGAGACTCGGGCCGATGGCCAGCAATTCCGCCACGATGGGCGCCGCCTGAATCAGGTGCTCGAAATTGTCCAGCAGGAACAGCATTGGTGCGCGCGATGAATCCTGTAAGTTCTTTTTAAGTGTTTCGAGTGGCGACTGACCTCCCGCCTCCCGGATACCTAAGGTCTTAACGATAACGGAGACAATCAAGTCCGGATCGCTCAGCGGGGAGAGAGGTACAAAATGAATCCCGCCTGGAAAGCGTTCGACCAGGCCATTCGCCACTTCCACCGCCAAACGAGTTTTGCCGATCCCCCCAGGACCCGTCACCGTGACCAGACGCACATCCTCGCGCAACAGCAGTTCTTTTGCTGCCGCTATTTCCCTTTCTCGCCCCACGAATCCCGTGCGCTGCGCAGGAATATTGGTAGGGCGCGGCTCCGCCTGCCTGGCGGGTTTCTCCGAGAAGCGGTCGCGAATGGTTGCCAGCTCTCGTGCCAGATCCCGCGTAGAGACGTAGCGCTTGTCGGGCTCTTTGGCCAGACACCGTTCGATAGCCCAGCATAGCGGCGCCGGGGCCTCTGGGTTTAGCGCTCCGATGGGTTCGGCTTGTTCACGAAGAATGGCCATGAGTGTGCCCACCGCGGTGCTTCTTGGAAAAGCGCGCCTTCCGGTCACCATCTCATAGAGCACCGCGCCGAACGAGAATTGGTCTGTCCGGATATCCAGCGGGAAGCCGCTGGCCTGCTCCGGGGACATGTATTGCAGCGTTCCAACAATCAGACCGGGTTGCGACTGCGCCGCGGTCAGAGTGCACATGTCCAACAGCTCTCCGCCTGTCGGCGCGAGCTTCACCAAGCCAAAGTCCAGGATCTTGACGAACCCATCGTCCGAAACCATCAGGTTCTCGGGTTTTAAGTCGCGGTGCGCGATGCCCGCTTCATGCGCCTTGGCCAGCCCCTCTGCAATCTGCGCCGCGATGTCAATTGCTTTTCGGATCGGCAGCGGCCCTGCACGCAGCAACTCGCGCAGCGTCTTCCCCTCCACGAGCTCCATCGCAATATAGTGAGTGGAACCGTCCTGTCCGAGCTCATAAATGGTAACGATATTGGGGTGGTTGAGTGCAGACGCCGAGCGGGCTTCCCGCTCGAAGCGAATCAACCGATCAGTGTCTGCGGAGAATTCCGCGGGGAGAATCTTGATCGCAACACTGCGACGCAAACGAACATCTTGCGCCCGGTACACCTCACCCATGCCGCCCGCCCCTAGAGGAGCGACGATCTCATACGACCCTAGTTTTGTGCCCGGAGACAGCATCATTGTGGGGATAATTATAGGTCTAGCCTTGTGGGAACTTTCCCCCTTTTCCTTCCGCCCGTGCATGGATGTATAACAAAATCCCCGTCGATGTGACAATGCGGATTTCGGCGTTCATTCACGTGCATGCGGCCGAGGATTCCGGACGAGTGCCCGGCAACCCGGAAGTCATTTTCAGTCTTGACTCATCCTGGATCGTGAGTTGGCTTATAGGACATCAAGCAAGCTGACTCCTGGGTTAATTCCAACTCTCCGGCAGGTGCAACTATCGAGGTTTACCAGGGCCTGTGACGGCACGCGGGCCGATTGGAGATATACTTTCTGGCACCCGGCCTCGCACATTTGAGTCTTCGTGGAGGCACACCA
>Ga0209517_10007663_pt1 | contig 12855 bp, 9 predicted proteins | sample PeaSoiMetSII2010_FD_187695 | JGI IMG/M metagenome (GOLD analysis project Ga0209517, IMG submission 187695) | Peat soil microbial communities from Weissenstadt, Germany - SII-2010 (SPAdes) (version 2) | ecosystem: Environmental > Terrestrial > Soil > Wetlands > Peat | place: Germany: Weissenstadt...
AGGCGGAAAAACCCATCGGCGGGGAATTGGGCCGCATCCAGGGACTGCTGCGCGAAGAGGTCCTGAAGCTGCGGGAGCTGATGCAGCAAATGAAATCCATTGATGTGGACGCGCAGCGGCTGCTCGGGGTTTTAACCGACACGGTCGAGCGCTTTCAGCGGGAGACGGGCATCAGCGCCCGCTTCGTTACCGACCTGGAGGAACTGGACATGCCGCAGCGGGTGTGCCGCGAAGTGCTGCGCATTGTGCAGGAGGCGCTGGTGAACGTGCGGAAGCACAGCGGCGCGCGTCACGTGCTGGTTCGGCTGGGAGCTGCGCCGCAGAAATGGAATCTTACGATTGAAGACGACGGCAAAGGCTTTGCCTTCGCCGGAAGACTGAATCACGACCAGATGGAAGAGGTTGGCAAAGGACCTATGATCATTAAGGAACGTGTGCGTTTGATTGCCGCTGAACTCACTGTAGAATCAAATCCCGGGCAGGGAACTCGACTGGAAGTTACCGTGCCTCGCGGCTTGGAAGTGCCTCATGAATTTTAGAAAAGCGCAGGGGGTTCGCATTGTCATTGCCGATGACCACCCGATTTTCCGGGATGGTCTGCGGCGGCTGCTGGAAGCCGAACCGGACCTCAAGGTTTTGGGGGAAGCTTCCGACGGCGCCGAGGCGGTGAAGCTGGCGCGGCAGTTGAAGCCGGATGTGCTGCTGCTGGATCTGGCGATGCCGAAGCATCCGGGCCTGGAGGCGCTGCGGGATTTGAGCGTGGCGCCGAACGCGGCTCCGGTGCGAGTGATTCTTCTGACCGCTGCCGCGGAGAAGAGCCAGATCGTGGAAGCGCTGCAGTTGGGCGCCCGCGGGGTCGTGCTCAAAGACTCGGCCACCCAGCTTCTGTTGAAAGCGATTCATACCGTGATGTCGGGGGAGTACTGGGTGGGGCGGGAGAGCGTCTCCAACCTGGTGCAGTACCTGCGCACGCTGATGCAGTCCTCCAACGACGAAGCGCGGCAGAAGAAATTCGGCCTCACGCCGCGGGAACTGGAGATCGTTTCCGCCGTAGTCGCGGGGTACTCTAACAAGGAAATAGCGGAATACTTCAAGATCAGCGAAGATACGGTGAAGCACCACCTGAGCAATATCTTTGACAAGCTGGGGGTCTCGACGCGGCTGGAGCTGGCGCTGTTTGCAGTCAATCAGGCCCTGCCGCTGAAAAGCATCACTTGAGTTGGGCGCCCGAGCACTGGGGGCACCTTGGTGCTATGGGCTGGCGCGGATTCGGAGGCTATGATGGCGGAAATACCCAATAGCTTGAGAACACTGTGCCCGCGTGTGATCGGTGGATGACTCCCCGTGATTGTGGGTTAGTGCGAATCGAAGTCAGAAAAGAGGGAGCCCTTGGCACGATTGCTGCAGCAGCTTTGGAGCGATGATCGAGGTCAGGATATTGCAGAATACGCGGTGATGCTGGCCGTAATTCTGGTGATCGTGGTGGGTACGATCCGCCTCATCGGGTCCAACGCCAACACTGTTTTCTCGCAAGTCGGCAGCGCCATTCAGTAACCACGGCCTTCAGCCGGCGACGCGTAACCCCTGACAAGGCGGAGGGCGAAGAATCGGTGGTCAACGCCGTCTGGAGTTTCCCTTCCAGCCCCATCCCACAAATCAACTGCAAGACGCTCTGGAGTATTTCTAAGACCAGGCGAGAAGTTCCGCAGCAGCGCGCTGACCGCTGGCGATGGCGCCGTGCAGGGTCCCGTTGTGTCCGCTGAAATCGGTCGCTTCTCCGGCGAAGAACAGGGTATTTTGAACCGGCGCAGCCAGCCGGCGCGCAGCCTCCTGGTTGCCGGCGAGAGCGTAACTGTAGGCGCCGCGGCAGTAAGGATCGGAGTGCCAGTCGTGAACAAAGGATTCTTGCAACAAGTCCCGCAAGGTTTCCAGCGGTACGGCGAAGACGTGGTGTAAGGCTTCCAAGCCGCGCTCCAGGATGGCTGCACTTCCGCGGCCCGAGAGTTGCTCAGCGCGGACTCCACCGCACCAACCGGTCAGCACGGCGGTTCCCGGAGACACCGACGACCACCACGTGGGGAACGATTCTTCCGGGGATGACAAGAAGCTCATGTCGGGCATGGGGGATTGCACCAGCTTCGGGTCGGTCCAGAAGCAATGGTGGAAACAGAGGACGAGCCGGATGGCGTCGCCCATCTCCAACTGGCTGAGGGCCTCGGCCTTTTCCGTCAACTCCGGGCGAAAGGAGACGGCGCCGCTGGTTCCGGGGAGCGCCTGCAGAACGCCGAGGGGCAAAGTAATCACGGCAGCTTGCGCACGAATCCTGGCGTCGCGCTGCAGGTCGGCCGATTGGGTCACTACCTCGACCGCGTTTGGATTCCAGGCGATTTCAGTCACGGCGGTGTTCAGCCGCACGGTGAGCAGATCAGGTTTGCAGGCGGCCACCAGTGCTTTCACCAGACCCTCGGCTCCGTTGGGGAAACGGAAGCCGCGATGTCCCTGGATTTCCCGGTCGCTGCGATGCCAGCGGGCGAGCGCATGAGCGCTGATACGGTTTGCGTTGCATGCGTGAAAGCTCTCAACGTAGGCGGCGGCTTCGGTCCTGGTGTGCCGAGGCAGACCGGCACAAGTGTGGTCGAGAAACTCCTGGAATGATTGATCGGGCGCGAATTCATCAATCCGGCGAAAGATACTGTCAATCGCCTCCCAGGAACCGCTTGCGGGGGCAAGTCGGGCTTGCTCCAGGCGCCACCGGTGTCCCGTCAGCTCATAGGTCGGCAGTTCAGCGCGCTCCACAATCTGCCATACCTCGCGCGGCAGGCCATGGATGAATTCTGCTCCCAGTTCGATCGGCGCGTTTGCCAGCGAGGGATGGGCAGTCCAGACGCGCCCACCGACACGGCTCCGCGCTTCTAGAATCGTTACCCGGACGCCTGCTTCACAGAGCGCTTGCGCGCAGGCGAGTCCGGCGACTCCACCGCCGATCACCACAACCCCGGTAATCTGTGTGGACATGCCTGCTCCGCGACCTGAGAATGAGATCTCGATGAAGGATCCCAGCTAGGATACCTGCAAAAAAGGAAGCGGTGAAAGATACTTCAACTTTCGCGCAGGTTTACTTTTGCTCAGGTGCGGAGGGCGACGAGGTAGTCAGCGCTACCTTCTCGACGTTGCCGGTTGAAAACCGGGTGAGGTGGGGGAAGAAGGGAGTGATCTCAAACTCCATCTTCTCGTGAGGCGAATTGAGGATCACGGCCTTGGCCTTGGACAATTCCACCTGATCGGTCCAGGGATCGACTTTGATGCGGCCGCCCAGAGGCAGGGCAGCAATCTGGTCGAGGCGCTTTTCGTCGAGCGCGGGGGCCGAAGCCAGCAGGCCCGACATACGGATGCTCTTGCCCTCCGCCATGCTGTTTCCCAGGTGAGGGCGAATCAGATTAGGCAGATCGGGAGCTTTCTGCTGCAAGGCCTTCAGAAATAATCCGGCATTGCCCAGTTTGTCTTTGTAAGGCGAGTTCTTCAGCAGTTCGAGCGCCTTGGCGTCGGCCGCTTCCTCGTCGGCCGGATTGCGCTTGAAGTCGAGGCGCCGGAAAGATTCTTCGTCCGGGAAGAACATCTTGTCGTTGAAGGCGAGCTTGGTATCGAGGCGGTGTCCCAGCACGACGTGGCCGAGTTCATGCGCCAGCACCATGGCCAGAGAAGCCTCGTCGGGGAGAACATCGAGCAGGCCGCGGCTCACGACAATGGTGTGGCCGATGGTGAAAGATTCCAGCGGAGCGGTCAGCAACACGCGGCAGCGCAAGTCGCCCTGCAAGTCAATGTTGTTGGTGAGCAAGAGATTGTTCACGACCGTGCAGAGGATTTTGTCCACTTCTCCCGAAGGCGCGAGCAGGCCGATCTTCTGGAGCCGCTCCACGACGTTGTCTTCGGCCTGCTTCTCCCACATGCGCTCGGCGACGACCGGAGTCGCGTCGGCGGCCGCGTCGGTCTGGTCCCGCACCGACTGGGGAGAATCCACCAGAATCTGGGTGAACTCCTCATTCTTGCCGAGACCGTGGAGATCGTAACCCCAGAGCCGGGTTTGCGCCTTGAAATGCAGGGTCTTGCTCAGGCCGGTCTTGAGATTGGATTCCTCGGTGTAGATGTAGGCCGGCAGCCACGTTCCCGGGCGCATGTTCAAGCGCCAGCTGTCAAAGTGGAAAAAGAAATTGATCTTGGGCTGCGGGTAGTAGGTTCCGTTAAAGCGGACGATGTTGTAATCCTGGTCTTCGACCCAGATTCTGCCCATGAAGCGGGCATTCTTCTGGCCCTCTTTGGGTTGGACGTCTATGACGAGGCAGCGGACATCACCCAGGAATTCGCGGCGCACAAAACTGAAGTTGTAGTACTTCCTTTGGAAATCGGTGTCGAGCACGACCATCTGGGCGAAGCCCAGGGGAAGGAAATGCAGAGAATAGATTCCGGTCAGCTTGAGCAGGAGACGGCGGCCGAAGCCGGGCTGGCCGACGAAGGAAACATCGTCGGGGCCGTCGGACATGTCGAGGCGGCCGAGAAAATAGGAATCCTTGACCGGAATCGGGTTCTTGGAGCTGTCGTCCCGGAGATCCTGCAGGTAGGTTTCCACCATGGGGTGCATGTGGCGCATTTGGGCCATGAAGAGGTGCTCGCGCTGCACGACGCGGTCGAGGACATCATTGAGCGTGGGACCGGCCGGGGGCAGCGACGACGAGCCCTGTGCGGCAGGTTCCGCTGGAACTGGCACCGGGGCCTGCGCTGGGGGCTGCACAGCAGGACTGGAAGGTGCGGTCAAGGCGCTCGCGGGAGCCGCCGCAGGAGCAGAGTCCTGGGAAACAGCCGGCAGGAAGCAAGCCACGATGAAAACCAACAAAGCGGAGCCCGAACGAACCATTCGCATAAGAACCTTCACCACAAAACTAAACCAACAAAATCAGGCTAGTAGAACCAGGCCAATCAAATCAGGCTAACAGAATCAGGCAAGTTGAAAAATGATGTGCAGCACCGCGGTCGAATCCGAGGGCTGGCCATCCTGCAAAGCGGGCTTGAAACGGATCTGTTCGGCGGCGCGCACGGCAGCGTCGTCGAGTCCATGCCCCAGCCCGCGGATCACCCGCAACACATGTATCTTCCCTGTCGCCTCGAACACTACTTCGAGAAGCACCTCGCCCTCGATGCGCTGGGCGCGAGCCTCGTCGGTATAGATGGGAGTGGGCTTGGAAAGGATTTCCGCGGGAACAATTCTTGCGGCCGCAGCGGCCGGACGCGATTGCACTGTGGGAGGAGCGGCAACGTCGGCATCCCCGAACCCGCCCTGCTTAACCACTCCTCGCGGGGCGGCCGGTCGCTGAGGGACGGCGGTGCCACCTCCGAAACCTGTGCTGGCGACCACGCCGCGAACGCCGTTGGCGCCGCCCGTGCCGTTGCCATAGCCGGGTCCGGTGGGAAGGTCGAACCCGCCGGATTGCGCGATATTAACGGGGGATTTCCCCGTGTTCAGCTTAGCGGGCACGCCATGGGGATCGCCGAATCCGCCGGTCTGCACCTGCTGCGGGGCGCGCTCGATGGTCTGGGGCGCCGAACTGCCGGTAGAGAAAACGTTCGTCCGCACAATTTGTTTGGGAATTGCCGGCGTTGCCGGAAGCGGAATATCCGGCTTCTTGTCGGCGATCTTCACCTCAGGAGCAGGAACATCCTCAGTCTTCGGTTGGGTCCGCGGCAGCGGCGCAGCCAGACGCAAGGCCGCCGGCGGCGGATCGAGTTCGGCCACCAGCACTCGCTTGGGCAGTTGCCGCTGCGGTTCGTGGTTGACCGGGACGGGCGTGGGGACCAGTTCGATGGCGTGATAATCGCGCACCGGTTTCTCCAGAATCTCGGGGTGCAGAAGCGGAACCCAGATGAAGATGGCAATCACGACCGCCTGAGTGCCATAACTGAAGACAAACTCAGACCACGGCATCTTCCATTTCGGAAGGGGCGTGAACAGGTCTGATTGGCGCACGAGAGATCCCATAATCGCTATTGGCCGTTACCGGCTATAACCCAGGCCAGGCTGCAAAAGTTGTTCGTTCGTTTTCTTGAACTTCGTTTTTTGAACCTGGTTTTTTTGAATCTGGAAAAAGCCTGGGAGCCTGCTTCCAGACAAGTGTACAACCCCGAGCGTAGCCTGCACGAGAGAGGCCACTTTCCACGGGGAGGTTAAAGGTGTAAATGACTGTTCATCAGTATTTTACGCCGATCCTGGCAGGAGCCGGACCGGTTTTATGGGCCAAGCCATGCAAAAAACTACACCCTGCGTAGATAGATTTCCCACGTGCGAAGCCTCGAAACGAGCCACGAAATAAGGCCGCAGGCCCGGTCTCAGCAGCGCACGATTTTGCTGCTTTCGATGCCGCGCGTGGCATTGCGAGTGTCCACCACCAATTGCGCCTGCTCCACAATAGCGCGATAGTCGTAATCGGAGTGATCGGTGACGATTAGAACGCAGTCGTATTGCTCCAGGTTCTTCAAGTCGGCGCATTTCATTTGCAGATCGTATTTTCTTCCCTTGCCGATGAAAGGGAAATAGGGATCGTGGTAGCTGACCTGGGCCCCGTCTTTCTGGAGCAGTTCGATGATGGTGAGCGCGGGCGACTCGCGCAGGTCGTCAATGTCTTTTTTGTAGGCCACGCCGAGAACCAGAATTCGCGCGCCATTGATGGACTTCCTGCGGCCATTCAAGGCGCCGGCGACCGACGCCAGAACGTGATACGGCATGTTGGTGTTGATCTCTCCGGCGAGTTCGATGAAACGCGTCCGGAAATCCCATTCTTTGGCCTTCCACGAAAGATAGAAGGGGTCCACCGGAATGCAGTGTCCCCCCAGGCCGGGCCCGGGGTAAAAGGGATGAAAGCCGAAGGGCTTGGTGGACGCGGCTTCAATCACTTCCCAGATGTCGAGGCCCATGCGCAGACACAGCAGTTTGAGTTCGTTGACCAGAGCGATATTGACGCAGCGGTAGATGTTCTCGAGCAGCTTGGTCATCTCGGCCGCGGCGGGCGAGGAAACCAGGACGGTGCGATTGAAGATGGATCCGTAGAGCGCGGCCGCGAGTTCGGAGGCCTGCGCATTCACTCCGCCGATCACCTTGGGGATGTCGCGGCGGGCGACAGTCATGTTGCCGGGATCTTCGCGCTCGGGAGAGAAGGCGGCGAAGAACTCGTTGCCCGGGGCCTGCTTGCCCGGGGCAGCTTCGCCGCGCGCGGCTTTCAGCCCGGTCCTATTCTCCTTTTCGAGGATGGGGACCAGGACCTCTTCCGTCGTGCCGGGATATGTCGTACTCTCAAGCACGACCAACTGGCCGGCGCGCAAATGGGGAGCAATGGAGTGAGCCGTGCTGGTGATGAAGCTGAGATCGGGCTCGTGGTGTTCGTCGAGCGGAGTGGGAACGCAGATGATGATGGCATCCATCGCGGCCAGACGCGAGTAGTCGGAAGTGGCTGAGAATCCGTAGCTCTGCGCGGCCTGGATCTCCTGCTCGGGGATGCGGTAGATGTAAGAGCCGCCCCGGTTCAGCGCCTCGACTTTGCGGGGGTCAATGTCAAAACCGGTGACGGGAAACTTCTGTTCGCTGTACAGCAAGGCGAGCGGGAGGCCCACGTAGCCCAAGCCGATGATGCCCACAGCAGCCTGGCGCTGCCGGATTTTGGCCATGAGTTGATCGAACGAGGTGTCTGCGGCGGAGGATGTGGTCATGAAAATTCCGGAATGAGCAGGCGATTGACAGCGAGAGCGCTCTAATTTTAGCACGCTAAAACGGACCGGCTGCGCCCCAGAAGACGGGGATTGCGGCGGAAATACCGACTTGGGAATTGCACCGGACCGAGCGATTGACGGCAAACCATTGATGACGAGTGAGAAGAGAGGAAAGCGCAAATGGATGATGGCAGCGTCAGTTGCGGCTGTCCTGCTGGTGCTGTTCGCGGCGAACGCGGGCCGGATGCTGGTGGTGGATGCTCCCGAACGATCGGACGTAATTCTGGTTCTGGCCGGAGAGACGGACAAGAGGCCGGCGCGAGCCCTGGAATTGCTGAGTCAGGGTTACGGCCACCGGGTGGTGATTGATGTGCCGGCGGGGGCGAAGATATACGCGTTCACGCAGGTGGAACTGGCGGAGAAGTACGTGCATGACCTTCCGCAAGCCGCGTCGGTCGGAATTTGCCCAATCGAAGGACTTTCCACCCGGGACGAAGCCCGTGACGCAGAGAAATGCCTGGCCCCGGAAGAGGGCAACCGGATTCTGATCGTCACCTCCGATTTCCACACCCGCCGGGCTCTGAGCGCCTTCCGCCGGGAGATTCGCGGCAAGGTTTTCGCCGTTGCCGGAGCCCCCGACGACACGAATTTCGGGATCCGCTGGTGGACGCACCGGCAATGGGCCAAGACCTGCGTGGACGAGTGGCTGCGCCTGCTGTGGTGGACGGCCGTGGACCGCTGGCGCTAACCTGCCGCCCCGGCGCCAGCCGAGGCAAACCCCATCATGAGATTTCCACCGAAAACGCACCAGTTATGCACAAAAGGGCATTGACTGGCACCAGTGAGAAAGGTAGGATTCCGATCTAAGGCACCTAATTAGTTATTAACGGAGTGTGGGAATGGGTCGGTCCGGTTTCCGCAGGATGGTCAGTTGCGTGCTTGTGATCCTGTTTCCCGGGGCTATGTTCGCCGCCGATTCCAACGCGGCCATGCTTTACACTAACGGCCCAGCCTGGGTGAATGGTTCGCATGTTCCGCGCAGCGCTTCCGCAATTTTTTCCGGCGATCTGTTGCAGACGCGGTCCGACTCCGTGGCCAATATTAATGAGCCTGGTTCGAGCATCACGGTCCAGGCGGATTCCCTCGTACAGTTTGAAGGCGCGTCGGTGAAAATTGAGCACGGCGGAGTGACGGTTTCGACTTCGCGGGGAGTTGGAACTACCGCGGGCGACGTGAAAGTGACGCCGGCAGCGTTCTCCTGGACGGAGTTTGATGTGGTGGATGTGGACGGCGCCGTCAAGATTCTGGCTCGCAAGGGCGACCTTACGATCACCGACGGCAGGGAGACCTTCACCCTGGCGCAAGGCCAAGAGACCACCCGCGACGAAACTTCTGATACCGATAAAGATGGCAAAAAGAAGAACAAGAAGCGGGCGGCGGGGGCTGCTCCGGCTGCGGGCGGCGGCATCCTGAGTTCTCCATGGGTCATCGGAATCGGCGGGGCTGCCATTGTTGGCGTCACGACGTGGGTTCTGGTGCAGAACAACAACCCGGCGAGTCCAAGCACGCCCTAATCCTCAAGAACACCCTTCTTACTCTCCGGTCTAGCGCGACATCACGAATTCTACTTCCCGCTCAATTTCAGCAATGGCGACGGGCGCGAAGTTAGCCTCACGCAGTCGTTGGTTGAGTTGCGCCAACCGCGTTTGCTTGAATCGGGTCCACTCTGCCAGGCGGGCCTTTGCCTGCTGGCTCGACTCTTTGTAAACCGCGATGGCCTGCGAAGGCACGGCCCGATCCCCGCTTTCGACAACTCGCAGAGCAGACACCATAGCGTTGTAGACATCCTGCAGTCCGGGACCTTCTTCTGCCCGGCGTTCCTTATTCATCACAATCTTGCCGATTGCGGATTGAGTATCTGTGAGCGCCGACTTGAGTTGTGCGTTTTGTGATTCTGATTTCAGTGGCTCCAGCTTCTTTTGAATGTCGGCAAGCTGTTTCTGAACCGACTCCATTTCGGCCAGGGCGCGGCGCGGTTCAACCGTTTCGGCGAATATTTGTTGGCCCAGTTGCAACTGCTGCGCCAGTGCTTCGGGAGTTGCGGGCGAGCGCGGATCCATGATGACGGTTAGAGGCTGGTTTTGAATGTTTCCGTCCACCGTGAGGCGGACCTGGTAGATTCCCGGAACCGCCTTGGGCCCGCCGGGCTTGTGGTATTCGGCGTCTTCATCCGGGGTCGGGCCTCCGGAACTGCCCCAGGTGAGGTTCCAGACGAAGCGGTGCATGCCGGGAGTCTTCTGGAGGACTTCGGGCTTGGTGAACCACCGTTCAGCGATGGGAAGCGGCAGGTACTTCGCCGGGATCTGCTCTTCTGAAGAATGACCTTGTGAAGAAAACCGGCGGACGAGATTCTGTTGGGCATCAAACACTTCAAGCTGCACCGTGCCCGCGGGAGAGGGAAGGAAGTAGTCAATCATGGCGCCATTCGGGGGATTTTCGGCCGCGGGTTCCTCGGGCGGAAGCGGCGTGCCGAAAAACGAGTCGTTATCCACGCGAACTGCCGTAGCCGGCCGGTAAAGCCACGGAGCCTTCATTCTGCTCGCGTCCAGCGTCTGCGCCTGGCGAAGCGGCGTGATGTTATCGAGAATCCAGAAGGAACGCCCGTAGGTGGCAATGACCAGGTCATCGCCGTGGAAGGTGAGATCGCGAACTCCGGTGACCGGCAGATTCAATTGCAGAGACTGCCAGTGATCGCCATCGTCAAAAGATACGTAGACGCCGAATTCGGTGCCGGCGATCAGGAGCCCTTTGGTCTGCGGGTCCTCGCGCACGGCGCGCAAGAATGCGGGTGCAGCGAGGCCGTTCGTGACCCGTTGCCAGGTAGCTCCATAGTCGCGCGTCCGATAAATGTAAGGCGTCCGATCGTCTATCCGGCTGCAATTAACGGCCGCATATGCGACCGCGGGATCAAAATGCGAAGCTTCGATCAACGATATTTGGCTCCAAGCGGCTAAACCCGGCGGAGTGACATCTTTCCAGTTCTTTCCCCCATCCCGAGTGATGTGAATCAATCCCGTATCGCTTCCCGCCCAGACCAGGTCGCGGTTCAGCGGCGATGGCGCGATCGTGAATACGACTCCGTAACCAGCGCGTTTGGCGTTCTCGAGAGGCGGCGGAACCTGGATTGACGGAACTTGACTTGGCGGACTGAGCGGTTTCTCGCCCGTCGCTCCAGTGAGATCGGGGCTGATGGTCTCCCAGTGCAGGCCACCATCCACAGTCGTCATCACATACTGCGTTCCGAGATAAAGCCTTGCCGCGTCAACCGGGGATTGAACCAGGGCGGGGGTCCAAGGATCACGATACTTGCGCTGATTGATCTCGGCATCAAATGCAACGGCCGGCCAGGGAGTAATGTCCTGGCTGAAGCCAGTGCGTTGGTTGAAGCGCGCCACAGAACCGTAAGTCCCACTCACATAAATGATGTTGGGATCGTTGGGATCGACCACCAGATATCCGCTTTCGCTGCCGCCGGGGAGAAACCAGTCCCGGGGCGTAATTTGCCCGTGGTCGGTGCGGCTCAGAACCGCGGCGCTGCCGCTATCCTGCTGCGCGCCATACACGGCGTAGGGAAACTGGTTGTCCGTCGTCACGTGATAGAACTGCGCCGTGGGCTGGGTATACCAACTGCTCCACGTTTGGCCGCGGTTGAGGCTGAGGGTGGTTCCCTGGTCCGTTCCGAGAACTATGCTGGCAGAATTGTTGGGATCAATCCAAAGCTGGTGATAGTCGTCGCCGCCAGGGGCGCCGCGCACGACCGAGACCGTCTTTCCGCCATCCTCGGAGCGATAAAGAGCGACGTTCGGCATGTAGATCACGTCGGGATTATGTGGATCGATGGTGATGCGATTGAAGTACCACGCCCGGCTGGTAAGAGGAGGACCGGAGTTGGCCAGCACCCAGGTGTCGCCACCATCATCGGAGCGATAGAGGCCGGATTTTCTGGTCTGGTTCTGGGTCTGGATCTCGGTCTGAAGAACGATGAGTGCGTACACACGCTTGCCGTCGGGGGAAACGTCTACTCCCACACGCCCCCAATCGCCTTCGGGCAAGCCCTTTCCGTCAAGACGAGACCATGTCTTGCCGCCATCTTGGGAACGGTAAAGGCCGCTGCCTGGTCCCTCGATCGGAGCATAGGTGCTCCATGGCGGACGGCGCACGTGCCACGCGCCGGCAAACAAAAGCTGGGGAGCAGCGGAGGCCATCGCCAGATCTGAAATGCCGGTCTCCGGCCCCAGATCGAGAACCTGCGCCCAATGTCCTCCGCCATCAAGCGATTTATAGACGCCGCGCTGCTGGTTCGGACCAAAAACGTGTCCCAGAGCACCCGCAAAAACGACGTTCGGGTTTTGCGGGTCAATGACAATGCGGCTGATCTGGCGCGTGTCTTCCAGTCCGACATGCTTCCACGTCGCGCCACCGTCAGTGGAACTGTAAACACCGTTGCCGGAAGAAAGATCCTCTCGAATGTCGGACTCGCCGGTTCCGGCGTAAATCGTTTTGGGATCGGAGGGAGCGACGGCCAGTGCGCCGATCGAGGCGACTGGCTGGCCGTCAAAGACCGGCTTCCAGACAACCCCGGCATCGGTAGTCTTCCAGATGCCGCCATTGACCGAGCCAAAATAAAAAGTTGTCGGGTCGCCCGGTACGCCGGCCACCGCAACCGCGCGTCCTCCGCGGAAGGGTCCAATCAAGCGCCATTTGAGCCCGCTCACTAGTTCCCGCGGAACCGGCTGGGCAGAAGCGGCCAAGACGAGCAGCAGTAGAGTGAGCAGCAGAAAAGCGCACGTAAAGATACGAATCGCCAAACACGATCTGAATTTTCGCAAGTGCCGAACCCCGTTCTGAGTATTGCAAGTAGTTGATCTATTATGCCCGAAGTAAAAGCGCCGGTGCCGCAGGCTATCGGTTCGCGTCATCGTTGCTGCACTCACACACTATCCCGTCAATTCGTTGACTAGCGGATGCCGCGTTCGTAAGATGAGGCAATCCATAAAGAGAAGCAAATAGCCGCTTACGTTGTAATTATTCGTGAAAGCCAAACCA
>Ga0209517_10007665_pt1 | contig 12854 bp, 10 predicted proteins | sample PeaSoiMetSII2010_FD_187695 | JGI IMG/M metagenome (GOLD analysis project Ga0209517, IMG submission 187695) | Peat soil microbial communities from Weissenstadt, Germany - SII-2010 (SPAdes) (version 2) | ecosystem: Environmental > Terrestrial > Soil > Wetlands > Peat | place: Germany...
TCGTTTGCGGCGCTCGCGTTGATTCTTGCCGTCATCGGAATCGCAGGCGTGGTGGCGTGGTCGGTGTCGCAGCGGACCAACGAAATCGCGATCCGCGTGGCTCTTGGCGCGCGCTCTTCAAACGTAATCGCCATGATTCTCCGGCAGGCATTCCTGATGATCGGCGGAGGGCAACTGATCGGCCTGATTGGGGCCTTGCTGCTTACGCGTGTGCTTTCGAACTTTCTGTTCGGAATTTCTCCCGAAGATCCGGCCACGTTCGCCGCCGTTGTTGTACTGCTCGCCTTGGTGGCGCTCGGGGCTAGCCTGCTCGCTGCACGCCGGGCTTTGCGGATCGACCCGGTTATTGCGATGCGGGCTGAGTGACCTCGCGCAAGCGTCGCTCCAGAAAGCGCCGCTCGCTATCGTTTGTGACCAGCTCCAGCGCCCGCCGGTAGCTTCTCGCCGATTCCTCAAACGATTCCATTCGCCGCAGGAGATCGGCGCGGGCCGAATACAGCAAATGATAATCCTCCAGATCACCGGCTGCCGCGAGTTCCTCGATGAGTGCCAGACCGGCCGGTGGACCCTGAGTCATCGCGACCGCTACCGCGCGATTCAGCGTCACGATTGGAGAAGGCTGAAGCCGTTCCAGGAGGCCGTACAACAGCGAAATTTGAGGCCAGTCTGTATCTTCAGGCCGCTTCGCCTGGCAGTGCAAAGACGCAATCGCCGCCTGCACCGCGAGCGGTCCAGGCCCAGCTCGAAATGCCTCCTGCGCCATCGGTAACGCTTCGGCGATCTGCGCTTGATTCCATTTGCTCCGGTCCTGCTCTTCCAGAACCACCAAGTCGCCTGCTTGATCCAAACGAGCCTCGCGCCGGGAGTCGTGTAGCAGCATGAGCGCCAGCAATCCAAGGACTTCAGGCTGCGGGCGCGGAAACATGAGCCCTCTCACTAGTCGCCCTAGCCGAATCGCCTCCGCGCACAGATCGGTCCTCATCAATGGACCGCCTCGCGTGCTCGCATAGCCCTCGTTGAAAATCAAATAGATCACCGTCAGCACTGCATCCAGCCGCTCCGGCATATCGTTCATGCCCGGCACCGCGTACGGAATCCCAGCATCGCGAATCTTGCGCTTCGCCCGGACCAGCCGCTGTGCCATGGTCGCCGGAGCGACCAGGAACGCGCGTGCAATCGCCTCCGTCTCCAGGCCGCCGAGGGATCGAAGCGTCAGTGCTACTTGTGAATCCGGTGCAAGTGCGGGATGGCAGCACGTGAAGATCAGGCGAAGCCGCTCATCGGGGATTTCCTCGGAGTCGTAGTTTGGCTCTTCCGTGGTACGAACCGAAGTGGCATAAAACTCGACTTTTTCCTGGAACCGAGCCGTGCGGCGTATTCGATCGATGGCTTTATGTTGCGCCGTCTTGATGATCCAGGCGCGTGGAAAATCTGGAATTCCGCCCGTTCGCCATTGGTCCACAGCCGCTGTAAATGCTTCTTGCGCAGCCTCTTCGGCGATTTCGAAGTCGCCCACCAGCCGGATCAGAGAGGCGACGATGCGGCCCCATTCGGCGCGATAAACCTCTTCGACGGCCCGGTCGGCGTCCCCGTACATTAAAAACGATGGTAAAAAAATATGGGGCGGGTTGTCGATTCGGCCGCTCGCCTTCGACCTACTTATGGAGGCGCACACATGCAATACATGCTGTTGATCTACATCGACGAGCAAATCCTCAGCGATAGCGATCGCGAACAATGCTACCTGGAATCCGCCCAGTTCGCGCACCGTCTCAACGAAAAAGGCCAGTATCTGGGCGCAGCGCCGTTGCATCCCGTCGCCACCGCCACCAGCGTCCGGGTGCGCGACGGCAAGCGTCTGGTAACCGACGGTCCTTTCGCCGAAACGCGCGAGCAGCTTGGCGGCTTTTTTCTAATCGACGCTCCGGACCTGGACCAGGCCATCAACATCGCCTCCACCGTTCCGGCCGGCAAGTGGGGGACGGTCGAAATCCGGCCGGTGATCCAGGTGCCGACGCTTCCGGAAAATTCGAACGCGAGAAATGTCGATTTCGCCGCGACCCGTTCGTCTCCGTGACAGAGGAACACGCACACATGCGATTTATGATGATCGTCAAAGCCAGCAAGGAATCGGAAGCCGGCAAATTACCCAGCGAAGAGCTTCTCAACGCCATGGGCAAATATAATGAAGAGCTGGTCAGAGCCGGGGCCCTGCTCGACCTCTCGGGACTTCACCCGAGTTCCAAAGGCGCTCGTATTAAATTCTCGCAAGGGAAACGCACCGTGATCGATGGTCCTTTCGCCGAGACTAAGGAACTGATCGGCGGGTACTGGATGATTGACGTAAAATCCAAAGCCGAAGCGGTCGAATGGGCGTTGCGCGCTCCGGCTCCTCATGGCAAAGACGCGGATGGTGAAATCGAGATTCGCCAGGTCTTTGGACTCGACGACTTCCCACCGAGCGACGCGGTCGATTGTGCGCGCGAGTTGGGCAAGGAGCTCGCGAATCAGAAAAAATAGAAAAGGGTCAACCCGCTTCGCTATCGAGCGAGGGATTTGACCCGCATGCCGGCAAGGGTGATATAGAAGTATGGATACCGATCAAAGGGGCGAGTGAATGAGTAAAGTACGAGTATTAGTTGGAACGCGCAAGGGCGCGTTTATCCTGACCTCCGACGGCAAGCGCGAAAAGTGGGATGTCAGCGGTCCCCATTTCGGGGGCTGGGAGATTTATCACATGAAAGGATCGCCGGCCGATCCGAACCGGCTGTATGCATCCCAATCCACCGGATGGCACGGCCAGGTGGTCCAACGGTCGAGCGACGGCGGCCAGACCTGGGAGCCGGTGGGCAACAAGTTTGCTTACGAGGGGGTGACGGGCACGCATCAGTGGTACGACGGGACGCCGCATCCATGGGAGTTTAAGCGAGTCTGGCATCTCGAGCCGTCGTTGAACGATCCCGATACGGTTTACGCTGGCGTCGAGGATGCGGCGTTTTTTCGCTCGACTGACGGCGGCAAAAACTGGAATGAGCTGCCCGGCCTGCGTGGCCACGGCTCCGGCCCACGCTGGCAGCCGGGCGCCGGCGGCATGTGTCTCCACACCATCGTTCTCGATCCCGCCGATCCGAATCGCATCTTCATCGCCATCTCCGCCGCGGGCGCGTTTCGCACCGACGACTTGGGCCAGACCTGGAAGCCGATCAATAAAGGACTCTACTCCCAATACATCCCCGAGCCGACTGCCGAAGTTGGCCACTGCGTGCATCGCATCGCGATGCATCCTTCGCGTCCGGGCGTCTTATTCATGCAAAAACATTGGGACGTCATGCGCAGTAACGACGCGGGCGATTCGTGGCAGGAAGTCAGCGGCGACCTGCCTACCGATTTCGGCTTCGTGATCGACGTCCACGCGCATGAACCTGAAACCGTGTACGTAGTTCCGATCACCAGCGACTCGCTGCATTTTCCTCCGGAAGGAAAGCTCCGCGTATATCGCAGCCGCACAGGAGGAAACGAATGGGAGCCGCTCTCCAACGGCTTGCCCCAAAGCGACTGCTATGTAAACGTCCTGCGCGACGCCATGGCTGTCGATTCGCTCGATTCCTGCGGCGTATATTTCGGCACCACCGGAGGCCAGGTATACGCGTCCGCCGATGCCGGCGATCATTGGGCTCCGATTGTCCGGGACCTTCCGGCGGTTCTTTCGGTGGAGGTCCAAACGCTACAGTGATCAGGGTCGTAATTCCGGCGCATCTGCGGACTCTCGCGAAAGTCGACGGCGAAGTGAAGCTCGATCTCGATGGCCGAGTCACGCGCCGCGCCATTCTCGACACGCTGGAGTCCCGCTACCCGATGCTGCTCGGGACCATCCGCGATCAAGTCACCGGACAGCGCCGTCCCTTCGTTAGGTTCTTCGCCTGCGAACAGGATGTGTCGCACGATTCGCCCGATGCGCCGCTTCCTGAAGCGATCACAGCCGGAACCGAGCCTTTTATCATTCTCGGCGCCATCGCGGGCGGATAAGCCCTTTTTGTTCTAAACGAACAATTCAAGGAGGGTAACCATGCAACTCAGTCCCTATCTGCATTTCAAAAGACCTTCTGGGCGCTCCGCTTCGGCATGGTCGTCGATCGATTCGATATTCCATGGATGATTAATTGCGGCCAGCCTAGCTAATCTTTGCCGTACACAAACGCGGCGCTGCGGCGGCTGGATATACTACTAAAAGCGTAGATGGAGCCCGCGAACAATGTACCTCCAGGGCCGGATTTTCGGACTTTATTCGAGTCGGCTCCCGGACTTTACCTGGTCCTGACACCGGACCTGAAGATCGTCGCCGCCAGCGACGCATATCTTCGCGCCACCATGACCAAGCGCGATGAAATTCTGGGGAAGGCGTTATTCGACGTGTTCCCGGACGATCCCAGCGACCCCGCCGCCACCGGAGTCCGCAATCTGCGAACATCGCTCGACCGTGTGCTTCGCGACGGCGTCCCCGATACTGCAGAAATACGACATCCGCCGGCCTGCCGAGGAAGGCGGCGCGTTTGAAGAGCGTTACTGGAGTCCGGTCAATTCTCCGGTGTTCGGCCCCGGCCAGCGGATCGCCTACATCATTCATCGCGTCGAGGACGTTACCGAGTTCGTGCGCCTCCGGCATCGCGAAACCGAGCAGGGCAAGCGCGTCGAATCCATGGAAGCCGAAATCTTTCAACGCGGTTCGGAGTTGCAGAAGAAGAACCTGGAACTGGAGCAGGCCAGCCGCACCAAAGACCAGTTTCTCTCCAACATGAGCCATGAGCTCAGAACCCCACTGCACACCGTGATTGGCTTTTCAGAGCTATTAGCCGAGGAAACTCCAGGCACGCTCAACCAACAGCAGAAGCGCTTCGTGGATCACATTCACAAGGACTCGCTGCATCTTCTCGAATTGATTAACGACGTTCTCGACCTCAGCAAAATCGAAGCCGGCCGGGTTGAACTACGCAAGGAAGTTTTCGACATCCGCCACGTCGTGGAGGAGGTTCTGTCTTCGCTCCAGGCCCGTTATCTCGAAAAATCCATTTCCGTGGAAACGAAAATCGCGGCTCCTCCGTCGCTCGAAGCCGACCGCGTGCGGTTCAAGCAGATCCTGTACAATCTGTTAGCCAACGCCGTGAAATTCACTCCCGAAGGCGGACTGGTTCGCGTGAACGCGGTGCGCCGGAACGGCGAAGTAGAATTTTCCGTCGCCGACAATGGGATCGGCATTCCCGAGGAAGATCACGCGCACGTCTTCGACAAGTTTTATCAAGTCGGAAAAGTTGCGGTCGGCCTCGGGGAAGGCACCGGCCTCGGATTAGCGATCACGAAGCGTCTGGTGGAGGAGCACGGCGGCCGCATCTGGGTTTCCAGCCAGCCGGAAACGGGCAGTTGTTTCTCTTTCACGATTCCGCTCACGCCGGAAGATCAATGCATTTCCACCGGCGAGTTCAGTGCGACGAAATAATCGTGCACGGCTTCGCGCACCACTTCACGAATATCGTCAACCTCAAAAATGGAACGCAATTGTTCCCGTCACCGCGCGCGGCGTAACATAGTGCGTCCCGCTGAAAGTCGAAAGGAAGTTATAGAGCGCTTCCTTATTCGTCAGGTTGACGATCGCCACGCGAGCGCTCCACTTATAACGATCGCCATGAAACAGGTTGTCATGTCCGACCGACAGGTCAAACAGGTTGCGTGACGCGATGCGAGGCGGGTTGTGATCGTCGTCCTCCGTACCGGCGGCGGGGATCTTCACCAAAGACGACCCGTACTGCGAGGCCGGGCACAAGCCCGACGCGCTGATGGGAGTGGTCGGCGTTGCGTGCACGCTGCCGCAGAAAAGTCCCGCCTCGAACTGTTGATCGGGCGTCAGATTGGAGACATCGACGATCGAATCCGTCCCGTTGGGCCCGTTCGCGCAGTTGCCCCCTGCGCACGGCACCGGCCCTGCCACCAGGCCGCTGTCATATCGCCAGTTAAATCCGATCCACGGCCCGCGCTTCGCGATCTGATACTGAAGATGCGTGGTTTGGTTGAAGTTTTCGTCATGATCGATTCGAAATACGCCGCCCGCGCCGAACGACGTGGGCGTGGTGCCGATTCCGCTCACTTGCGGCCCGAAGAAACGGGCGGCCACGCTGGAGAATACGACGAACGCGGTAAAGCCGTGGAAATTCGGAACGCTCGCGCGCACCGCATAACCGGGGATCTTGGAGCTATTCCACTCGATCGGATAGGTAATCGGCGTGTTACCCAAAACGCTGAAATCATACGCCAGGTGAGTGTACTTCCAAATATACTCGGCATCGATCACCAGGTACTTCCCGAAGGCCTGCTGAAGACCGGCATGGAACTCATTGCGGTGGCCCGGTTTCAGCGGCGAAGTCAGGCACGGATAGCCTTGTATGGTCGCCGACAGATCGTTGACCACGGGGTCGTTACAGCCCAAGCTTGCCAGAACCAGATTCTCGTTGAACGGCGTCTCCATGGTCCTGGCATAAGAAATACGGGCCACGGTATTGGTCCGCTTAAGATTGTATGCAATGCCGAGACGAGGCTCCAGTTGATTCGCAGTAGTGATCCCGCGATATATATCCTCGCGCAGCCCCAGATTGAACGTCCAGTTGTTTTTTGTGATCGAGTCCTGGAAAAAGAGAGCTACCTGCCGGATATCGGCGTGGCCATTGAAAGTATACAACCCGCTGTGCGATGCGGGACATCCGTCGGAGGCAGGTAGCGGAGCTGTACGCGTCAAGTCGTAGCACGCTAATAGCGGGTCAAACCCTGGATTCGCCTGAAGAGCTCCTGCGCACCCGCCAGGGTCTGTGATGCCTGCGCCGGTAAAGGGGCTCCCATCGGCATTTAGACAAACCGGGTTGAAGGTAGGATCGACGATGCCGAAAGAATCGCCTTCCGTCAAAATCGTGTCTTCATACGTTACACCAGCCTTAATATTGTGAATACCCTTCACATAGGATAAGTTCGCTCGCAGGCCAAGATTCGTCAGCCTTCGGTTCTGTCCAATTGTCGTAGTTTGAAGACCCGGTATCATGTCGGCAAATGGATCGGCGCTGGGGTAATAATTGTATTGATCCTGGCGTACGAATCCACCGAATGTGAACAGAGTGCTGGCGCTGATCAGCCGCGTCCAGGTTGGCGCCAGATTAAAGGTCCTGATTTTGGAAACTTGATCAGTGGGGCCGACTACCTGCCCGTTCGGGCCCAGTCCATTGTTATCCGCTACCAGTCCCGACCAGGCGGTCGCATTTTGCGCATCGAACGAGTTTGGTGTTTGAAACCAGGACCGCGTAAATTGAAAATTCAGATTGAACGTGTCATTTTGAGAAGGCTTGAAATCCAGCCGGTCAAAGATATTCTCCTGGTTGCCATGATCGTGCATGACAGTGAATTCCGGCCCGTCCAGAAACCGGTTCGTGTTCATGCCGCTGCCAGCGATGAAGTTACCCCACTTCTTGCCACCATACGCCAGGTCGAACCCGCCGCCGGAGGTTCCAAAGCTTCCAAAGGAAGTGCTGACGCTGCCGTGGGGCTCGGTCACGCCCAGGCCGGAACGAGTGGTGACGACGATCACCACGCTGGTTTTATCTCCATATTCCGCGGGAGGAGCGCCCTCGATAACCTCCATGGATTGCACCGCCTCAATCGGAATCTGGTTCGAGAACACTTTGCTCTGCTGATCCGTAATCGGCTGCCCGTCGAGCGAAAACGAATTGGAAGCATGGTCGCCCAGCCCATGGAATAAGCCATTCGAATCGGCCGAAATGCCCGGCGAGGCCAGCGTCACCAGCGAACTCAGCGAGGACGACTGGCTTTCGAGGGGGAGCTTGTCGAACAGGCCACGGTCGATGTCGGTGTGCGTAGTCGGATCGTTCTCCACCAAATCCGCGGCCGCTTCCACCGTTACCGCAGTGGTGGATGTGCCGATCTTAAGGCTGATGTTGACCTCCACGGGAATGGAAGACCGCACGTCCACGTCCTGGGCGCCTGTCTCAAATCCGGCGGCCGTCGCGCTCAGGTGATAGTTGTTGAACGGAACGTTGACCAGCTCGAACTTTCCCTGGCTGTCCGCCTGCGCTTTTTGATCGTAATGCGAAACCGGATTCTGAATCTCCACCGCGGCGCCTTTGATGGCGGCGCCTGATGGGTCGAGTACTGAGCCTCGAATCGTGCCGGCGCTCCCGGAGCCTTGGCCCAAGCAGAATGGTGTGAGTACGAGAATAGCAAGACCAACAGTTTTCAGCATGGTATAGGCGAGATTACAACCTTTGTGAAATTCGCTCTAGCAAATAACGGCAAGTGACCTAAACACGTCGTATTCGGGCTGAATTTGCCAACGAACGGACCGAGGGCGCCTGAGCTCTGCGCAATCGGTTCGGCGCTGTCCACTCATGCAACGTTCCGGATCGTTGACCGTTCCTTCGTGCCCGCTCATACGAAAGTAATAGGCCGATCGGCTGGTTCATGTTATGACAATCTGCGCCAGTTGTTTTTCGCAGCATGAGCTTGAGGACCCTCATAGTCGACGACGAGCCTATCGCCCGCAAGATCCTGCGGGAGGAACTGGAATTAATTCCGGACGTTGAGGTTGTAGCGGAGGCCGACAATGGATCCACTGCCTTGGACGAGATCGCGAAGTACCAGCCCGATCTGGTCCTGCTCGATCTTCAAATGCCCGTGATGGGAGGCTTCGAAGTGGTGCGGAATCTCACCTGCGGAAAGCATATGCCCGTGATTATCATCGTCACGGCTTATGACAAGTTTGCGCTGCAGGCATTTGAAGCTGGCGCGATCGACTACTTGCTGAAGCCGATCCGGCATGAGCGCCTGGCTCACGCAGTTGAGCGGGCCAGTCGTCTGACTAACACCGAAGCCGTCGAACGGCTGGCGCAACTTCAAACCATCGCGGATCACGCCGTGGAGCACAGAGCGAGGCGGATCGTCGGACGCGTCGGCGAAGAGTATTTTTTATTATCTACGGATGAAATCTACGCGTTTCAGGCCGAAGGCGACGTGGTCTGGATCTTGACCGCAAAACGCAAGTATCAGGCGACCCAAACTCTCAAGACGCTCGACGAACGCCTCGGAAACTCCGGTTTTCGCCGCATTCATCGGAACGCCATGGTCAATATCGATCACGTCCGGAAAATGAGCATTCTAAGCAGTCAACGATGGTTGATCACGCTGAATAATGACCAGGAATTCATCGCCAGCAAGCGCCAGGCTCGCGCGGTCCGCCAGCTTCTCAACTGGTGACCGAACCTTACTCGTAACGCAAAGCTTCGATGGGATTGATTTTCGCGGCCCGCCGCGTCGGTACCCAACAGGCCAGCAGCGCGACGCTGGCGAACAGCAAGCCCACGCCGGCCAGCGTCATTAGATCGGTAGGCTCAACTCCGAATAGAAACGACTTTAGGACCCGCGATAACAGGACCGCTGCCGCGATTCCCGAAACCACACCGCCGGCGATCAAGCGAAATCCTTCGGCGAAAACCAAGTTGCGGATGTCCCTCCGCTCTGCGCCCACCGCTGTTCGAATCGCGATCTCCCGCCTTCGCGACGCCACCGAAAGCGATAGTACGCCGTAAATTCCCACCAGCGTCAATACACTACCGACCAGCGCGAACCCGATCAACAACTGCATCGCAAACGTGCGCGACCCGAGCGAATCGTCGCGAATCTGTTCGAGCGTCTTCACATTCTCCACCGCCGCCGTCGGATCCACCGAGCGTAACGCCTGCCTTACGGCCTCGATCATCGACCGCGGATCCGCCGCCGTCCGCACGGCCAGTGTCTTCGAAAACGCGTTCGCTTGCCACAGCGAAAGATAAATCTCCGGGCCCGCGGCGTGAGTCAGATCCTCGGTCCGTCCATTCGTCACCACGCCGATAATCTCGATGGCAGGCTTCTGCCGGTCGCTCATCCAGATCTTCCTCCCGATCGGATTCGCCCGCGGAAAATACCGGTCTGCCAAAGCCTGATTCACCACCGCGACGTTCACCTGCTTGCCGCTATCCGTATCTCGAAAATCCCGACCCTCGGTAATCGCCTGCCCCAGCAGCTTGAAATACCCTGGCGTCACCGCCCGCAGTGGCACAGCGATCCGGTCGCTTGGCTTCGTCGGCAGTGGCTGACCTTCGATGTCGAGCGACCCTGCCCAACTGTTCCCGGTCAGCGGAACGCCCCACGCGAATCCCGCCTGCTCGACGCCCGGAATCTGGGATACCCGCTCCAGCGCCCGGTGATGAAAGTCCGCCCACTGCTTGTATTCCCCTACCGCCGTCACACTCATCGTCAAGATACGCGACGTCGAGTACCCCGAGTCCACCTTGGCCAGATTCATCATGGTCCGGATGAGGAGTCCCGCGCCCACCAAGAGTGCCAGCGTCAACGCGGTCTGCACAGTGGTCACGATGCGCAGGATCTGCCTTTCCCCCGGCCCCGCGCTGCTCTTCGGACCCGCGCTTTTCAATACATTCATCGGATCCATTCTTGAAGCGCGCAGTGCTGGAAAAACTCCCGCCAGAACAGCCGCCAAGACTGCCGACCCCAGCCCGCATGCGAGCACTGGCCAACCCGTCGTCACCGAGTCGAGGCGCGGAATCGCATGCCCGGCAATCGCCTTGAACACTTTGACGATTCCGAATGCCAACCCCACGCCGAACGCTCCGCCCAACAGCGCCAGCAGCAGGCTCTCCGTCGACACCTGCCGGAACAGCGCCAGTCTCCCGATTCCCAGCGCGCTGCGCACCGCATACTCCTGCTGCCGTTGCAGTCCTCGAACCAGCAGCAGCGCAGCCGCATTTCCGCACGCGATCAGTAACACCAGCGCTGCTGCTCCCAACAGCGGTAATAGAATCCGGCGTCCATCGCGATTCAGCTCCGCTTCAAGCGGCTGCACCTTCGCCGTAATCCCTTCGAAATCGTGATCGGACTGAGCCTCTCTCGCCGTCAGGATCTTCAGCTCCGCCTGAGCCTGATCGACAGAGATCCCGCTCCGCAGCCGCCCGACGACGTCCCAATCCTCGCTCTTTAATCGGTCGGGGCTAACATTGACGGGTACCCAATAATCTACGTGAGCGTTCACGTTGTAATTGGGCTCCTGCGCGGTTCCCGGCGACGGAAGAAATCGCACGCCCTCCGGCATCACCCCGATCACCCTCGGTGGCGTAGCCCAGCGGCTGATGCGAATGGTCTTGCCGATGATATTCCGATCCCCGCCAAACCTCTTTTGCCACAAGTCGTATCCAAGGATGATGACCGACGGCGACTTTACGCCGGTTTCGGCTTCAGCGAACGTCCTCCCGAGGATGGGTTGGAGTCCGACCGCCCGGAAATAATCCTGCGTGACATACATTCCCTCCATGGACGCGCTTCCATCCGGCAGAACCAGATAATCGAAGCTCCACGAGTAAGCCCCGATGGCTTCGAACGACTTGGCTTCTTTCTGCCACTCCGTCCACTGCGTCGCGGCCCACTCGCGGGGATGCGTCAACTCCTGCCCATCGGCCCGAGCCGCAGGAATCAGCACCAGCCGATCCGGCTGCCGGTAAGGTGGCGGAGTCAAAAGGACTCCTTGAATCAGGCTGAAAACGGCGGCGGTTGCCCCAATTCCCAGCGCTAGCGTGAGAACCGTGATCAGGGCGAAACCCTGCTGCTTCCTAAGCATCCGCACGCCAAACCGCACATCCTGCAACATGCTTGCTCTCCCGATTCGCGTTCGCCTCCACATTTGACGAACGCAACCGATGAACGGTTCGCAAGGAAAGTAAGACGAGTTTGGTGACGCTTCCAACGCGCACCGCGTCCGAAAATACCTATTCCAGCGCGAACGCGACTACCGAGTCTCCCATTTTACTCTTCATCTTCCCGTGCCCTCCCGCGCAGATCACGATGTACTGTTTCCCCTTCCACTCATACGTCATGGGCGTCGATTGAGCGCTTGCCGGGAGCTCCACTGTCGACAACTTCTTGCCGGTGTCCGAGTCGAACGCCCGCAGATGCGGGTCGAAGGTGCCTGACGCGAAGATTAATCCGCTCGCGGTCGCGATCGGTCCACCGAAGTTGTTCGATCCCTCGGGCGAATCGTCGCCATACTGGCCCACCGCCGTTTGCCAACGTAGCTTTCCCGTGTTCAGATCGAACGCCACCAGCGCGCCCCATGGTGGAGCGTTACACGGCTGGCCGTTGGGCGCGACCAGCCATTCACGATGCATGGCATAGGGCGTCCCACGCTGGCGCGCGAATTCGCCGCCCCACGCCGTCTCCGTTTCCTTGGCGTGCTGTATCGCATCCAACATGTCTTCTCTCGGAATCAGTTTCGCGATCGCGGCCACGCGATTGGTATTCGCCAGCAGCAGGTTGCGCGTTGGGTCCCACGCCGCGCTGCCCCAATTCACGCCGCCGACATTTCCGGGAAACGACAACGACCCGCGCATGCTCGGAGGCGTGAACAGCCCGTCATTTCTCAGCGATTCGATCTTCGCGCGGCACCACGCCTTGGTCTCCGGAGTAGCGCCCCAGGCGTCGTCCGTCGTCAGCTTTTGCGGAACCATCGCGCTCCACGCTGGAATCGGCTGGCTCGGCGCCGCATCCTCGCCGGGAATGTCGCTCTTTGGAACCGCCCGCTCCTCTACGGTATGCAGCGGCTTCCCCGTCATTCGATCCAGCACGAACACATTGCCGATCTTGGTCGTCACCGCGACCGCCGGTTTGCCATGAAACTCGATCAGCGCGGGCTGTGACGCGACATCGAAATCCCACAGGTCATGATGGACCACCTGGAATCCCCACACGAACGCGCCGGTGGA
>Ga0209517_10007666_pt1 | contig 12852 bp, 10 predicted proteins | sample PeaSoiMetSII2010_FD_187695 | JGI IMG/M metagenome (GOLD analysis project Ga0209517, IMG submission 187695) | Peat soil microbial communities from Weissenstadt, Germany - SII-2010 (SPAdes) (version 2) | ecosystem: Environmental > Terrestrial > Soil > Wetlands > Peat | place: Germany...
TTCATCGCCCGCTCCGCTGCGGTCCTCGGATAGATCTCCATGCTCTCGCGCATGGCTCCATCCTCGCCGCCCGTTATGCGGACACTTCACTTGCTAAAAACACCGGACATATTATTAGCTAACGACAGTCGCCAACCCTTCAATCACTCTTTGGTAAACATTTGGAGGCGGCAGGATTCGGTTGTAGCGGCCTCCAGACGATCCCACTTTGGCAGCAAAAACAAAAACATCAGGAGGGTGGAGCACCCGCGGTTAGACGCGGCTTCGCAGCGTGCCTTGTTTTTCGAGAGCGGGGGCGGGCTGTCTGTTGAGGGAGCTGGTCGGAGAGCTAGCCTACCCACCCAAGCGAAGCTTAGATCCACCCCACAGACGAAGACCTGTCTGTGGGGACCCCGGGGATGGGGCACCCCGATTTCAGGTTTGTGAACCGTGAGCAAAGTGCGGGTGTTGATCAACGAGTAATTGAAGGATGGCCGGTGATCCGACCGGAGTCCGTTGGACGGGACCATCGAATGGCGTTTCTCTCGCGAATTTGTCGCTAACAGAACCATTCTGGTGCAGTATGCAGAATTGCAACCGCCCTCAGAGACGCGGTGAATGTTTCGATGCGGTAAACTTTGTCGCTCATCCATGGCGAAGTTCGCGGTGCTATAGTTAGGCGGAAAATCTCAGGGGTGCGCGCTTGACGATCAATCGACGCAATTTCCTTTTCAGTCTTGGAGCTTCAGCAACGTTTCCGGCATTAGCGCCAATGAGCCATGCAGCGCAGCCCTTCACCAACGAAAGTCAGTCGAGAACGCGCGTTGATCTGAACGGAACCTGGGAGCGGCGGGTGCAAGCGGCGCACTACGACTTTATCTCCGTGCCGTCATCCAACCGGCCGATTGGGCAGTCGCTGCTGAAGCGTGAGTTCACGCTGCCCAGGCTCACGCCGGGGACGCGAGCCTTTATACATTTTGAGGCGATTACCTATTACGGACGCGCTGCCATCAACGGCGCACTTCTTGGAGAAATGGGGCCGTACACGCCTTACGAGTTTGAATTCACACCGACCGCAAGGGAGGGAACAAATTCAGTTTCACTCGATCTGGCTGACCTGGTTCCGTTTGCTGACGGCTCGGGATCGGACGAGATCGCGCTCGGCGTGAGTCCCGGCTGGGAAGCTTATAGCGGAATCATCCGCGATGTCTATATTGAGTTGCGCCCCGCGACGTTCATCGAGAATGTTCGGCTGGAATACGAGCTAACCGAGGATTTCAAGCGGGCGCGATGCACGGCGCAAGTAATGATTTCAAGCGCCGCTACGGCTAACGCCGAGATCTCGTTTCGTCTTGTCCACAACGATTTCGAAGCGGCGCATATGGCGCAGACGGCGAAGTTGCCGGCGAGCGAAGGGACAGCAGCCTTCAACTTTAACGTTGACAATCCAGCGCTATGGTCGCCGGCGACTCCCGCGCTATATCGGTTCGATGTGCAGCTCAAGTCGGGCGATGCCATCGACACATGGGCCTGCCGCACAGGATTTCGCGAGATGAAGGCCGTGGGCCGCGAGTTTCGTTTGAATGGAAAACGCTACATTCTCCACGGAGTGTGCCGCCACGACATGTGGAAGGACCAGGGCTTTACGTTGACGCACGCCCAACAACGCAAGGACATGCGGATGATCAAGGATCTCGGCTGCAATTATGTGCGCCTGGTTCACTATCCGCATGACCGGCACATTGTGGAGTTGGCCGATGAGATCGGCCTTATGGTGAGCGAAGAACCAGGATACTGGCAACAGGACTTTCACACCTTGTCGCGCGGCGAGACTGAGCTTGGTTACGAAACCCTGGAGCGCACCATTCGGCGCGATTGGAACTCCCCAAGCGTGGTGGCGTGGTTGCTCGCGAATGAATGCTCCCTTACGACGGAATTCCTTAAAGAAGGCAAACGCCGCTGCAATGCGATCGATCCGCTCCGCCGGTTAGTCTCGGCCGCGAACGATCGCAGGCCAGAGATCACAAAGCCAATGTATGAAGAGGCAGGGATGGACTTCTTTGACAGGCACCTTTACACGTTTCAGGTGGAGGATTTCGAAAAAGAAGCGGACTTCTACAGTTCAGGCAAGCCGCTGACGTTCACAGAGTGGGGCGGCAAGGCGATTGGGCAGGGACTGGCCGAAATGCAGGAGACCGTGAACATGATTTTGAGGCTGGAGCAGGAAGGTAAGATCTCCGGGACGTCATTTTGGTCGTGGCAGGACCTCAGGCAATACACACGCGTCGATCCCGAAATGCACGACGGCATTCTTGAGTCCGGCGTGGTGACGGAGTCGCGCGAGCCCAGGCCTGAGGCGTACATGGAGTTGAAACGGCTGTTTGAAGGGCGCGCGCAGTTTGCGACGGTCGAGCCGAGGCCGGCCATTCTTCCGCTGCGGAGGATTCCGTGGGCGACGCGCAGCGAATTCTTGCCGATTCCGCTTGACGAAGTACTCGCTGCAAACACTGGAGCGTGGAAGGCTTTTGAAGCGGCGATGGAAAAATACTGGCCTGCGGTACGCGCTGGGGATCAGTGGGAGCGCTCGGGATCGAAATTCGAGTTGTGGCGCCAAGACTCAGAAGACGAGATTCTGTTGGCGGGTGTCCAGTTCCGTCCGGCGCTCCTGAACGGACACGTTCGGCCGCTCGTCTGCGGCAGCGACTTCGAACTGGAGATTCCCATCCGGCAGCGCTGCACGCGGCTCCATGTTTTGGGAAACATTTCACTGCCGCTGGGATATCCCATTGCCGGGAAACCAGGTGAAGTTGCCGCGACGTTTGAGCGGCGCTGCAGCAGCGGCAAGGTGACGGAGATCCCGTTGCGCTGGGGGTTCGAAGTGGTCCAGGGCAATATGATTCACGATGGCACGCGCATTCTGCCCGTTGCTGCGGAGGCTCAGGCGGCAATCGAGTACATCAAGGATGTTGCTCGCGAGCAGTATCAGATCCTGCTCTACTCCACGCCGCAGATTAAAGCAGAAATGATCGCGTCAATGCGGTGTAAGGTTGTGGATACGCGGAATTGGCTTGCTCTTTTCGCGATCACAGCGGAACAGGAGCAGCGATCGTAGCGACCGGGGTTGGCGGATGCAAAAGCCGTAACAGCCACCGCGATGCGGAACCCTCAGATTCCACTTCTGGATTCCGGTCGAGTTGTCACCTCCCCCCAGTTGCAAACCAGAAAGCATCCGGAGGTCACAGGATTGGGCTGTGGCGGCTTCCAGACGATCGTGCTTTGGCAGCAAAAACAAAAACGTCAGGAGGGTGGAGCACCCTGGGGTTATGCGCGGCTTCGCCGCGTGCCTTGTTTTTCGGGAAAATGGTGGGCTCGTATCCCAGGGTTTCACCCTGGGCTAATTTCCATCCATCCCTCCGGGACGGTGCGCGCGGAACCGAGCGCTACAGCTACCCTGAGCGGTATGCGAAGAAGGTGCGCAGGTTTGTCGTCAACGCGCGCGCGGAAGCCTCGAACTAATTCCGGCCCTGATCTTCAACGCTGAGATTGCGGAAATAGCCCTCGGTCCCTGGCCCTATCCATAGGGCGATTGCGCCTTGCGAGTCTCCGAGCTTGAGATCGTGGACCAGCAGGCAGGGCTGCTCGGCATTTCCCACATACAGAGCCGCATTGGTTCCGTGGATCACGATGCGGAGGTGCGTCCACTCGCCCGCGACCATGTCGGCGTAGGATTCGTACACTCCCGGGGTCTCCTTGCGCAGCCGGTCCCAGGGCCAATCAGGAGCAGATATATATTGTGTCGAGTGATTACGCCGAAGCTGGTCGTCAGCACGCCCGTTGGTGGGCCGGATGTAGATGCATTCGTAGTGCGAGGCATCGGCACTCACGTGAAATGCGATTCCGATGAAGCCGCGCGCACCTTCGAAGGCGGATTTCGATGGGGCGCCGGCTACGTCCAGCGCGATAACGCCATCATGGAAGGTACGGTTCTTAAGGATTGCGAGCGCCTGAGCGGAGCCTTGGCTTGTTTCGGTGAGCTCGAGCGCCGACTGTCCATGATAGGTAGTCACTTCCGCTTGTGCGTTTCGCAGGTCGAGTTGAGAAACGCTTATGAGCGGAATCTGCGCTGCGCAGGATGCTGGCACAACGAGAAGAATGGCGAAAAGCGAAGCAGGAGTTTTCAAGGCATTGCCACCCCGAGGGGCCTCGAAATGAAGAGCCGGTCGCGGCCATCTTAGATGATAACTCGCCAAACTCGGTGGCAGGTCAGTACCCTGAAGCCGCGGACGGATTGTCGTCTACTCTTCAGTTGCTCTCCGGCAAACATCCGGAAGTGACAGGGTGAGGAGTGACGACCTCCAGACGATCCTGCCTTGGCGGCAAAAACAAAAACGTCTGGAGGGTGGAGCGCCCCGGGGTTAGACGCGGCTTCGCCGCGTGCTTTATTTCTCGAAAAATAGTGGGCTCGTATCCCAGGGTTTCACCCTGGGCTAATTTCCATCCATTCCTCCGGGATGGGGTGGGCGGGGCGACGTTTGCGCGCCAGGTGGCCCGCTCACCGATCCAGCCACCCGCCTGGGCTTCGCAAACAGGTAAGTCTGTGCCCTATTGATCGCGGCCTTATCGCGATGAGTGGTCCGCGAATTCTTGCCATCCACTGCGACTCGATTTCAACGACTCCTCGGATTCCGGTAGCGTAGTGGTTGAAGCTGCTCCATCGGTACTGCTCGGGCGATGCGACCAGTCCCCTTTTTACGGGCTTCCACCCCAGCGACGACGACCTGTCGCCGGGGCCCCCGGGGGTTTCGGTGGATATATCGGATCACTTCGGACCGGGCTGTTTCGCCGTGGATGTTCGCGTCAAAATAACGATCCTGCCAGAACTGCCGACGTTCGCCTCGCAGTTTGCGTGAGGTGATCTGCTTGAGAGCCTCGAAGGAACTGCGCCACCAGAATCAGCGGCGGCTCGTTGATCAGCAAGTGGATATGTTCAGGCATCAGGACGTAAGCATAGACCCTGGCCCGGTGACGTGACCGAGTCTGTTCCAGAACGAACTCAAACATCTCCCTGGTTGCCGGCGCTTCAAGGAACGGAAGACGGTGGAAGCAACTGAACGTAATGAAGTGAAGGGCTTCGGCGTTCTGGAACCGCTTCAGGCCGTATGGCATGGAGCTATCGTAACTCTGCTGGGACCAAGCCGAGGACCCGCTCATCGCGATAAGGCCGCGATGAACGGGGCACATCTCCCGATACCGGGATGAATGGGCCACCTGCCTACAGTTTGCGGTTTCGCGATCTCCACACACTCGCCGCCAGCGCGCCCGCGCCGCCCACCAGGGCGAGCATAAGGGTCGGGTCTTCCGGCAAATCGGTGCATCCGGTCTGAGCGCACAGGGGAAGCGCCACGGTGAGCATCAGGACGAGACCGAAAAGGAGAAGCATCTTCTTCAAATTCATGGTGTCCTCGAGTTCGCGTTCGTCGTTTCATCCGAACGCTTCATGGTGCGAAGACCGTTTGTAAAGGGCCGGGCACGGCAGCAGCGCCGGGCCGGCCAGTTCGAGAATAAGCGATCAGGGCTTACCAAAAACTCATCAAGGCTCACCGAAACTTACCAAAGTCATCAAGACTTATCAAGGCTCATCAGGGCTCATCAGGGCTTGTTGACGGCATGTGCGCCGTAGGGGCTCAGGAGATTGGCGACCATGGGCGTGACCAATGGGGTGGCCACACCCACGAATTGCGTGATGCTGACGTTTCCTGATTCCGTTACCCACACATTTCCAGATCCATCGATCGCGAGGTCAACCGGGGCACTCAGATTGATGGTTGTGTAGCCACCGGAGCCGGAGATGGGCGAGCCGGAAGCGGTGAATTCGCTGAGAGCCCCCGGACCTTCGCTTACGACCCAGATGTTGCCCGATCCATCAACGGCGATGCCATAAGGTATGGTGCCCAAGCCGCCGCCCGTGTAGCCTGCGGAGCCGGAAACTGCCGAGCCGGAAGAGTTGAACTCGCTGATCGAGGAATTGGAGTTGGTAGCCCACACATTGCCGGAGTAATCGACGGCGATGCCGCCGGGAAAGAGCAATCCGCCTCCGGTATCGCCGCCGGCACCGGACACGGCCATAGCGCTTGATATGAATTCGCTGATGCTATCGGCATTGTCGTTGGCAAACCAGACGTTGCCGGCAGCGTCGATGGCGACAGCAAGAGGATAATTCAGGCCCCCGCCGGTGAAGGGAGAGCCGGTGGCCCAGGTGCCACTGGAGCCGGAAGGCAGAAACTCGCTGATGGTTGCGGTGTTGTTGTTCGCGATCCAAACATTTTTTGACGCGTCAATCGCAATGCCAAACGGAGTCGTCAAGCCACCGCCGCTCAAAGGTGACGCGGCAAACGCGGTGCCGGTACCGTCAAACACGCTGATCGTGTTGTTCTTGTTTGTTACCCAGATGTCGCCAAACTTGTCGATGGCGATACCGCGAGGCTTGTTGAGCCCGCCGGTCGTGATGCCGGACGCGAACAACGCATTGCCCGTGGGACCGAACGCACTGATGCTGTTGCCGGTGAGGTTTGTCACCCAGACCCTGCCGGCACCATCGACTGCGAGGAAGTAGGGCTGATTGAGCCCGCCCCCGCTGTAAGTGACGGAAATGGTGAAGTCATTGGGCGCTGCGCTCAGCGCCGGCAGGAACGGCGTGCCCGCCCCCGTTTGCAGACCGTAAAGGTTGCCGATGTTCGCACCAGGATTATGCGCGATATTGATCGCCGCCGTTGCCGTGTCCGCGGGCGTTGTGCTGCCGTTCTTCGCGTTGGCGAATAATGTGGCGCACTGCGATGACGTTGGCCCGGTCGAGTTGACGCACGCCGCGAGAATATTCGCCAGAGTGTTGATCTCGCTCTGCGGAACGGTTCCATTGCCGCCGTTGGCTATCGGCGCAGTGGCCAGGGCCACGCCTGTGTTCAGCGTCTCGAGGTTCGTGACCGTGGCGAAGGCGTTGGTGATGCCGGTCTGCGCCAGCGTGTTAGCGGGGCTCGAAACGTGGAACGGGTCGGTGGCGTAGCCGGCAATGGAATATGCCGTCGCGATGGTCGAGACCTCGTTGATGATGATGTAAAGCGAAGGGGAGAGCGTGCCGTTGGCCGGGCACGTTCCCAGCGCGGCCAGCAGCCCGATCGCCGAGTTGGCTCCGCCGCCCGGATTCCCTCCCGATGCGTACAGATAGAGCTGCGAGGCCGTGCTCGGGCATGTGTAATCGCCGGTGATCGAGAAGCCGCCTTGCGAGTCCGTCGTCACGTAGTAATTGCCGTTGCCATCTTTTCCGCCTGCGGGGGTCTGGCTGAGCACGGTGGAATTCAGCAGCGAGGTTGCAGCGCTGCCGTAGCCCGTGTTGTTGGCCGCATACAAGTAAACGCTGGCGCCGGCGAGCGGTGTTTGACCGCCGTGGACACTGCCCTGAATGGCCGCACCTTGAGCAGAACTAGTTTTGACTGAGATTGTGAGCGGCCCGCCCGAGCAGGCGACGAGGTGGAAAACGCACGAAGACGCCAAAATTGCAATGGTCACACGCATGGTCATGACACTCCCCTCGAAGGATTTGGGTTCGGCTCTGGCATGGAGGATACTCGGACACCATCGTGACGAGGAGTGACATAACGGGGCACCCACAGGGCATTTCAGGGCATGTATACGCTACGTTGCGCCTTTTCACGAGAACTGTGGGCGGTATACTGATTTCTCCCTAACCGATTGACCCGGGCCCTGCAGCGAATGAGCTGGAGAACTGCGCAGCGATGGCGACCCCAGGCAAAAACGTTGAGCTTACTGTCGGCCGCCGCGGGTTTCTTGCATCCTGGAAGAGCATCGCCGGTTATTTCGGATGTAATGAGCGAACCGCGAAGCGTTGGGAGGAGCGCGGGCTGCCTGTGCACCGCGTGCCCGGCGAAAAACGCGGCTACGTCTTCGCCTACCCCTCAGAGCTCGATGCCTGGCTACAGGCGATGCGACTGAAGGATCCCGACCTCGTGAACGACGGGCCGGTGGAAAGTGTCGATGAGAGTTCCGCTTTGCCGGGCGCCGGGGAACGATTCGCCTCAAACGCCGAGGGTTCGGCGGGGGTCTCCGGGATCAGGCCTCTGAAGCCTGACGCGACCGCGCATACGAAGCTGCTCTGGGGAGTTGGGTGCCTGGCCATTCTGCTCATCGTGGCAGTCAGTTTTCGTATCCTGCGTGATCGAAATGCGACCGGAGGGAAACATGGACAAAGCAGCAATCCCTCGATCGCTTCCCGGCATGTTCCGGCTCCCGGCGCAGAGGACCTGTACCTGCAAGGCCGCTACTTCTGGAACCTGCGCACCGCGGATGCCCTCTCCAAGGCGATCAACGCATTTACCCAGGCGATCGTGAAAGACCCGGCCTATGCCGATGCCTATGCGGGGCTGGCCGAGAGCTATGATCTGCTGCCGGAGTTTACTCACGCTGATGCGAGTGACTCGCTGCTGCGCGCCGAAGAAGCTGCCGATCGAGCCATCGCGCTGGACCCGAACCTGGCTGCCGCGCATCGGGCAAAGGCCTTTGCGCTGTACTTCAGGGATTGGGATATTGCTGGTTCGGATGCGGAGTTTCAACGCGCGCTTGCGCTGGACCCCCGGTTCTGCGGAGACTCACCAGTGGTATGCAAGCAGTTTGCAGTGCAGGGAGGAGGGCGCGGAAACGTTGAAGGAAATCGACGAGGCGCGCCGATTGAACCCGGCCTCGCCTGCGATTGCGGCGGAAGCGGCGTTCTTCCAGGCAGACTATGGCGACCTTGGCGCCGGCATCCGGGCTTTGCAGCAAATCGAGCAGACCCAGCCGAATATGAGTTCGCCCGCGCTGTACCTGGAGATCATTGACCTCGCCATCGGAGATTATCCGGGTTACGTTGCGGACACTCGACACTACGCATCGATCACCGGCAGGCCGGACGATGTTGCCCTGGCGGACGCGGTTGCGAAAGGTTGGGCGCGAGGAGGCAAGGCCGGCTTGCTGGAAGGAAGGGCCAGGAGCCTGAAGGCGGCTTACGACCATGGGTCGGAGACTGGATTCCTTCTCGGCCAAACCCTGGTGATGCTGGGACGCCCGAAAGAAGCGCTGCCGTACTTCAAAGCGTCTTTGAATTCCCGCGTCATCATTTTGACCGTCATGCAGGACTGCCCCTGGGCCAAGGCTCTTGCGAAGGATCCCGGCTATGCAGCGCTCTTTGCCGAGGTTCGCGCGCGCATGCATGGGGGCTACCCGCATTCTCCGCCTGTGGTGCAGGTTTCAATGCGCACCCCAAACTGAGGTCTGTCGAATCTGTCGCACTTGTCACGGCGGCCAAGCGATTGCTTTTACGCTTTGCCAATCACCCTAGCGAGGGTGGCGCCGATTTCGGCGGGCGAGACTACGACGTGAATCCCGGCTGCGGCCAGTGCCTTCATCTTGTCGGCGGCGGTGCCCTGGCCGCCGGAGATGATGGCGCCGGCATGGCCCATGCGGCGGCCGGGAGGCGCGGTCTGGCCGGCGATAAAACCGACGACCGGCTTCTTCACGTTCTTCTTGACGAACTCTGCGGCGGCCTCTTCTGCCGAGCCGCCGATCTCGCCGATCATGATGATGGCTTCCGTTTCGGGATCATCGTTGAGCAGGCGCAGCGCGTCGATGTGCGTGGTGCCAATGATGGGATCGCCGCCAATGCCAATCGCGGTGGACTGGCCGATGCCGCGCTGGGTGAGCTGGTGTACGGCCTCATAGGTGAGCGTGCCCGAGCGCGAGACGATGCCGATGGAGCCTTCTTTGTGAATGCGCCCGGGCATGATGCCGATCTTGGCCTTGCCGGGCGAGATGACGCCGGGACAGTTGGGGCCGACCAGGCGCGATTTTGAGTTCTTGAGCTTGGCCCACACCTTCACCATGTCGAGCGTGGGAATGCCCTCGGTGATGCAGACGATGAGCGGAATGCCCGCGTCTTCGGCTTCGAGAATGGCGTCGGCGGCAAACGGCGGCGGCACGAAGATCATGGTGGCGTTGGCGCCGGTTTTCTCCACGGCCTCGGCCACGGTGTTGAATACGGGCCAGCCCTCGTGCGTCGTTCCGCCTTTGCCCGGCGTGACGCCGCCGACCACCTTGGTGCCATACTCCGCGCAGCCCATCGCGTGAAAGGTGCCTTCCTTGCCGGTGATGCCCTGCACGATGAGGCGCGTGTTGTTATCGACGAGTACAGACATTTAAGTTGCCACCTCCGCTGCTGCCTTTACCACCAGTTCCGCCGCATCCTTCATGGTTGCGCCGACCTGGAAGTTGAGGCCGGATTCCTCGAGGATCTTGCGCCCATCTTCGACGTTGGTTCCTTCAAGGCGCAGCACGATGGGAACTTTGACGTGCAGATTGCGCGCCGCCGCTACGACGCCGGTGGCGAGCCTGTCTACGCGCAGAATGCCGCCAAAGATGTTGATAAAGATGGCCTTCACGTGCTTGTCTGACAGCAGAATCTCGAATGCGTGCTCGATCTGTTCCTGCGTTGCGCCTCCGCCCACATCGAGAAAGTTTGCCGGGCTGCCGCCTGCGTACTTGATGATGTCCATCGTGGCCATGGCCAGGCCCGCGCCGTTCACCATGCAGGCGATGGAGCCGTCGAGCTTGATGTAGTTGAGCGCGTATTTGCTGGCTTCGACCTCGAGAGGATCTTCTTCAGTGACGTCGCGCATCGCTTTAACGTCGGCGTGGCGGAAGAGCGCATTATCGTCGAAGTTGATTTTGGCATCGAGAGCAAAGAGCTTGCCGTCGGTGGTGGTGATGAAGGGATTGATCTCGAGTAGCGAAGCGTCCGTGTCGATGAACCCGCGGTAGAGGCTCTGGAAAAATGCGACGGCATGGTTGATCTGCGCGGGCTTGAGGCCGAGCGCGAAGGCCAGCTTGCGCGCCTGCCATGCGCCAAAGCCGACGGCCGGATCGATGGTTTCCTTGTAGATGGCTTCAGGCGTTTTGGCGGCCACTTCCTCGATCTCCATGCCGCCGGCCTGCGAGGCCATGAAGACGAGCTTGCCCGTCGCGCGGTCGAGAACGATGCCGAGATAAAGTTCGCGCTCGATGGCCGCGGTTTCTTCGATGAGCAGCCGCTGCACCTTCTGGCCCTGCGGACCGGTCTGGTGCGTGATGAGTTGCATGCCGAGGATGTTTTTGGCGTGCTGGTCGGCTTGCTCGCGGGTCTTCGCCACCTTGACGCCGCCGCCTTTGCCGCGGCCTCCGGCGTGGATCTGCGCCTTGACGACCACGCCCGAGGCGCCTTCGGCGAACAGCTTGCGAGCCACGTCATTGGCTTCTTCCAGCGTGTTGGCCACTTCACCTTTGGGCACGGCCACGCCGTACTTCGCGAGAATTTCCTTGGCTTGATATTCGTGGATTTTCAACGGGTGGAAACCTCAACCAAATCCAAGATTATCATGCGGATTTGGGACGGAATCTCACGCGCGCGGGCGGGTTGCAAGCGGCATTTGAGTTCATTATGTCGATGCCGCTCGGTGCTGCGCGGCACTTCACGTTCACTTTGGCGGGCTGAAGTGATTGGCAATTGAGCAGAAGGGGCGGGATTCGAAAAAAGCCGGTCGACGCCAGCAAAGCGCGCGCGATTGCAAAGGCGAAAGTTCGCGTGCACAAGACACTGTCGCTTATGACGCTCGGCTCTGCCATACTTTCTCCATGTCTTTGGTGAAGGAGCTGCTTCGACCACTGGCTCAGGATGGCGCGGCGCTTAGCCGCGAGCAAGCAGACAGTGTGCTCGAGGAGATTCTTACCGGCAGCGTGCCCGAGGTGGAAACGGCGGCGCTGCTTGCAGTGCTGGCCACGCGTGGTGAACAGGCGCCTGAGCTGGCGGGATTTGTGGATGTGATGCGCCGGCACGCGACGCCGCTGCCGTTCAGCGATGACGAGCGCGAGCAGCTTGTGGACTGTGTGGGTACAGGCGGCGGCGGACCGCAGACGTTTAATATTTCCTGCGGAGCGGCGCTGGTGGCGGCTGCGGCAGGAGCGCGTGTAGCCAAGCACGGCAATCGCGCCGTCACTTCGCAATGCGGCGCGGCCGATGTGCTGGAAGCGCTGGGCGTGCCCATCGAACTGGGGCCTGAGCTGGCGGTTGAGTGCCTGCGCGAAACGGGATTCGTTTTCCTGTTTGCGCCGCTGTATCACCCGGCGATGAAGGCTCTGGGGCCGCTGCGGCGCGCATTGGGTTTCAGGACGATCTTCAACCTGGTGGGTCCGCTGACCAACCCGGCGCATGCGCGCACGCAGGTGGTGGGAGTGCTGGCGCCGAGCCGTGTTCTGCTCGTAGGCCGCGCGTTGGCCGCGCTGGGAGCCAAACGCGCCTTTGTGGTGCACGGCACCGACGGCATCGACGAGCTGACAACAACAGGCGAATCGGTGGTGGCGCGCGTCGAAGAGAATGCGGAAGGCAAGCCGAACCTTCACCTCGGCGACAAGGACCCGTCGCCGGGGACCCCGACTCTCAAGGCCGCGCGTATTACGCCGGAGATGGCCGGGCTGCCACGCACCACCATTGATCACTTCACCGGCGGCGACGTGGCTACGAACAAGGCGCTGCTCTACGATGTGCTCACGGGAGTTCCCGGAGCACGGCGCGACATTGTGCTGCTGAACGCGGCGGCGGTGCTGGTGGCGGCGAGTCTGGCAGGTGATCTGAAAGAAGGCGTAGCAAAGAGCGCGGAGGCGATTGATTCAGGCGAGGCTGCGGCGACGCTGGAAAAGCTGCGGCGGTTTGGTGTAACGCACGCAGCGAAGCGGTAGCCGAACGAAAGAAAACAGCGCAGCCTTGCTTGAGGGCGCGAAGCTTGATCCATGATGAAT
>Ga0209517_10007667_pt1 | contig 12846 bp, 13 predicted proteins | sample PeaSoiMetSII2010_FD_187695 | JGI IMG/M metagenome (GOLD analysis project Ga0209517, IMG submission 187695) | Peat soil microbial communities from Weissenstadt, Germany - SII-2010 (SPAdes) (version 2) | ecosystem: Environmental > Terrestrial > Soil > Wetlands > Peat | place: Germany...
AACTCCTCAGATTGGGCCTTGATCTCCGTTTCCATCCGCACCGTCTCTTCTCCGCTACCCACCAACAGGACGCGCCGCCGGAGCTGCGCCTGGGCTACTTTGCTCTTAAGCACCGCGCGGAAGATCTCTTCCTTGGCGAACACCAGGCCGAAGCTGATGAACCCGAACCAAAGCACGACCGTGCGGGGCATTCCCGCCTGGCGCAAGAACAACACCAGGACCAGGCTCAGTGCCGTCAGGAGACAGCCCTTGAACAAGATCCACGCGGTCCGCCGCGCTGGGCACAACAACGGGCGGTTGTAAAAGCCCTGTGCCTCCAAAATAAAGGGCGCCACCGGAATCAAAATGACGTTCAAGATCAGGTAATCGATTTCCTTGATGGGAGGAAGCGCCTTGAGGTTTAAGAGGTCGATAATGTCCGGATTCGCTCGTAATGTGAACGCCAGCCAGAAGCTGAGCGCGAACAGCCCCGCATCCATCAATTGATGGACTTGCATCCGGATCAGGCGGTGGCGGCGCAGCATGGTTCGGCAAAATCCGACAAAGGGGTTCTTACTTCATTTGCCTGTTCAAGGCAATCACTTTGCGCCCGTCATTGCGCTTCGGAGGTCGTACTGTTGGCAGAGCCGCTCGCCGTCGCCATGGTGCTTCCCGGGCCCGGCGTCAATTGAAACTCGGGCACAGCCGCGGCAATAAATTTCTTAACGCGCTCGAAGGCCGCGTCTTCCTGGCCTGGCGCGCACACCGCGAGGCAGGAAACGTAGGCCCAGCGGTCTAAGACCCCGGTCCGGATCAAGTCTTCGGCCATCCACCACATCCGCTGCCAATGGCGCGCGGTGTATTTACGTTCGGCCACGAACCAGTACACATAAACCGCGCGCATCGTCTGGGGCTGTCCCCGGACGGTCCCTTCTTTGGTGGCGATGATCCTGCTAACGGGCAGATCGTATGGCCAAGGCCGCTCCATATGCACCTGGTCCTCCGTGCAGCTCGACGCGTCCAGCTTCCAGCCCTGACCCTGCAAACAGAACTCCGGTTTGTGCAAGCTCGTCCGGTCGGCTCCCATCAACACCACTCCCAAAGACACTCCGAAACCATCCGGCGCCGAGTAAAGCCTGTGTCCAAAGCTCGTGTCCGGCGGCAACGTCTCCAGTTCAATCTTTTCGGGTTCGACCGCTTGCGACTTAAAATCCAGCACCTGCTCGGGCAATTCGACCGCGAGCCGTTGGGTCCCCGGCAAAGGGCTGGTTTTGACTGCCGGTGGCCCGAGCCTCTGCTTGGCCCGCAACTCGGCTAACAGCGTTGCCGTCGCGCCAATCAGCAGCAGCGTGGCGAGCACCATGACCCATTTCTGTCTGTTCATAGCAAAGGAGCCTACCTATAGCAGAAATCCGGCCAAAAGAAAAGACTTTTCCGCAAAGTTGACCGGGCGAAGGCCTTTGATTTAATCTCCGCCATGCGTAAGACGATCCTCGTGACCGGCTCGAATGGACTGATTGGCTCGGAAGTTTGTTTCCATTTTGGCCGGCGGGGATTCCGCGTCGAAGGTGTGGACAATAATCAGCGGGCGGTCTTTTTCGGACCGGACGGGGACACCCGGTGGAATCAGCGGCGCTTGCAAGAGACCCTGCCCGGGTTCACCCATCATGAATTAGACATCCGAGACCGAAAGAAAGTCCAGGCGCTGCTGAAGGAGGTCTCCCCCGAGTTGGTCATTCACGCTGCCGCCCAGCCCTCGCACGATCTGGCGGCGACGATCCCCTGGGACGACTTCGACACGAACGCAGGAGGCACGCTCAACCTGCTCGAGGCCTGCCGCCAGCACTGCCCCGCCTCCCCCTTCATCTTCATGTCCACCAACAAGGTCTATGGCGACGGACCGAACCGGCTGCGCCTCGCCGAAGGAGAAAAGCGGTGGGATTATGACGACGACCATAAAGAGCATGGCATCCCGGAGACCTTTCCCATCGACCAATGCCTGCATTCACTCTTCGGCGCTTCCAAGCTGGCGGCCGACGTTCTGGTGCAGGAGTACGGGCGATATTTCGGCATGCCTACCTGTTGCCTGCGGGGTGGGTGCCTGACCGGTCCGAGCCATTCCGGCGTCCAACTGCACGGCTTTCTCAGTTATTTGGTCAAGTGCAACCTCGAGGACCGGGAGTACTCCGTGTTTGGGTACAAAGGAAAACAGGTGCGCGACAACCTCCATTCGGAAGACGTGGCCAACTTCATGCACGAGTTCTACCAACAACCCAAGTGTGCGGAAGTGTACAACATTGGTGGTGGCAAGCAGAATTCCTGCTCGATTCTGGAGGCTTTCGAGATGGTCGAAGCTCTCACCGGGCGCAAGCAAAAACACACCTACGTGGACAAAAACCGGGTGGGAGACCATATCTGCTATTACAGCGATTTGAGGAAAATGCAGCAGCATTTCCCCGGCTGGCGTGTCACGCGCTTACTGCCGCACATCTTTACGGAAATCGTGAGTGTCTGGCAGGAGCGGCTGAAGGCCCGCTCATGAAGCTGCTCGTCACAGGCGTTTGTGGTTTCGTGGGCAGCACCTTGGTGGTCGAACTGAAGCGCCGACTCGAAGGCGTCGAGATCATCGGCGTTGATAATCTCAGCCGGCCAGGCAGCGAAGCCAATCGCGGGCTACTGAAAAAGCACGGTGTTCGCCTGGTTCATGGAGACGTTCGCCTTGCCAGCGATCTTGAATCGCTGCCTAAGACGGAGTGGGTCATCGATGCGGCCGCTAATCCTAGCGTGCTGGCTGGCGTGGCCGGGGCGACCAGCAGCCGGCAGCTCCTCGAACACAACCTCGGGGGCACCATGCAGCTCTTGGAATACTGCAAGCACCACGCTGCCGGAATAATCATGCTGAGCACCAGCCGAATTTACTCGGCTCGAAGGCTTTCTGATCTGCCCGTCGAGGTTCAAGGGCTGGCGTTCGTTCCGCGCTTTCCCGCCATTAACGAACCGGGCTTCTCCGAGCGGGGCGTGGCCGAGAACTTTTCGACGCAGTTCCCACTGTCTCTTTACGGAGCTGCCAAGCTCGCATCAGAACTACTGATCCTCGAATACGGGTCGGCTTTCGACTTTCCGGTCCAGATCAACCGCTGTGGCGTTCTAGCGGGAGCGGGTCAGTTCGGCAAGCCCGATCAGGGTATCTTTTCTTTCTGGATCCATTCCTATTGCCACAAACGACCCTTGAAGTATATCGGTTTCGGCGGCGCGGGGCATCAGGTCCGGGACTGTCTTCATCCGGCGGATCTGGCTACGCTCGTGGCCACGCAATTGAAATGTCCCGAACGAGCCGGAAAAACTCTCAATGTGAGCGGCGGCACGGCTAGCGCCACCTCGCTGGCCCAGGTAAGCGAGTGGTGCCGGGCGCGTTTCGGAGCTCATCCCATCGGCAGCGTTGCCGCCCTCCGGCCCTACGACGTGCCTTGGTTAGTTCTTGATTCTACCAGAGCCGAGGCAGAATGGAACTGGCGTCCCGCCATTAAACTCGAAGCCATTCTGGAAGAGATCGCCCGTCACGCGGAGGCGCATCCCGACTGGCTGGAGATCTCGAGCGACACATGAAGAGTCCTCCTTCCACCAACCCGCAACCACTCTCTCTCCTCTCCGTCGTGATCCCGGCCCGCGACGAGGCCGGATGCATTTGCTCAACCGTCGAACACCTCGATGTCGAGTTGCGGCTGCATGACGTCCCCCACGAAATCATCGTGGTCGATGACGGCAGCACGGACCAGACGTGGGAATTGCTCACCGCCATGCAAGCACGCCTGCCCGCCCTGCGCCCCATTCAAAACAAGGGCGCCCATGGCTTTGGGCGAGCGGTGACTTGCGGGCTGGACAGCCTCAAAGGCGACGCGGCCGTTATTATGATGGCAGATGAATCGGACGATTGCCGCGATGTGGTGCGCTATTGGGAGGAATTGAACAAGGGCTGGGACTGTGTTTTTGGCAGCCGCTTCATGAAGGGGGGCGGCGTAATTGATTATCCGCGGGTCAAACTCGCCGTCAACCGGCTGGCTAATTTCTTCATCCGAACGATCTTCGCGCTGCGGCTTAACGACACCACCAACGCCTTCAAAGCGTATCGGCGCACCGTCATCGACGGCTGCCGGCCGCTGATCTCTCCGCATTTCAACCTCACCGTCGAGCTGCCTCTAAAGGCCGCCGTGCGCGGCTTTTCGTGGACCGTGATCCCGATCACCTGGCGCAACCGGCGCACCGGCGCTCCCAAGCTGAAGATCAAGGAGATGGGCAGCCGCTACCTGTTCATTTGCCTTTATGTTTGGCTCGAAAAGTACTTCAGCCGCGGCGACTACAAAAAGCACGACTGAGTAAGGTAGCACCTGGCGCAGATCATCAGGAAATGCCAGGATTTCCCAGGACAGGAACTCTTCCGGTACGTGGACGGCCGCGAGTAGCGACATGTCAAGTCAAAAACTGTAAATTCAGATTAGCGGCCCATTATCGTGGATTAACGGTTAAAAATCCCCCCGTTTCAGCGTTTCAGCTTTTCCTCGATTTAAACGTGGCTTTTACGAGGTTGAACCGGTCGTGGGCGTTGATGCCCCTTTTTGCGCCCTCACCATAAACGCTGAAAATGGCCCAGACCGTCAAGCCGTCGGCGCTCATCCATTTCTGCGGAAACGTGCACGTTAGGCCCTCCCCTTCAGTACCCATTTTGCCCCAATCCTCGTAATAAGGAGCAACCTGGGCCAAGGCCCCGTGGCGCTTCGGCAAGGGCGAGGGGAACTTCCAACCAGCGGTGTTCCTCTCGTGCGGTAAGGATTACCACGGGTTGCCTGAATCGCTGGAGGGTTACGTCTATATTTACGGGCCGAGGCAATCGCGCGAGCGGGGCAACGGTAATCGCCTCTATTTGGTCCGGGCGCCCCGCAACAGGCTGCGAGAACGCTCTGCGTACCAGTTTTTTCAGCGCACCGACGCAGCCGGCACATCTGTGTGGACCTCAGACAGCATTCGGGCACAACCGATCTTCACCGATCCAAATGGCGTGGCGCCAGGTGCAGTTGTCTATGCTCCAACGCTGAAACGTTTCTTGCTGACCGGTTTTCATGTCGGGCCGAGTCAACTTGGCGTATTCGATGCGCCGAATCCCTGGGGCCCTTGGACAACGATCGCCTTTGTTGGTGGACCACGCCAGCACGTGGCTGACATCCGGCCACGCGCCTACGGGAGAGACTGCCAGCGCAACCGGAGCCAAGAAAAGTGTTGCCAACAGGAGGCGTTTCATGATCAAACGAATAACGAATGAGGTTCGCTCCAGCGCACGCAACGATGCAAGGCAGAAGCGGAGCTCCGAGGGCATCCGCGAATGGACGCGAATCTGATCCGATGCGGGGAAGAGGGCTACGACCTTCGGCTTTCTGGCAACCCTCTAGGTTGGGTAGGGTCGAAAATTCACCCGCCGGAGTCGGAAGAAGGTGGGGTGCGAGTGGAGAAATTCAAAAGCGGTTCAGGGTTTGCGGTGTTATAGTTTGGCACGGAAGCTGATGTACGAGCCTCGGTTTTGACATAATTATGAGTGTAGCGAGTCCAGAGGGCGTGATCAGGTTTTGCGTCGAATGCGAGGCCACAATGGCCTGCGATGCCTTTGAAATCGAGGATTTGGAGGCGTGGCGTGTAGAACTCCTGCGCCGGGGTTTGATTGGTCAGGCTGCCGGCCGATATGGCGGCTTGGGCTTCGGCAATTTATCCAAACGGCTGGATCATGGAACCTTCCTGATTTCGGGAAGTCAAACCGGTCATCTTCGGGGGCTGACTCCGGCGGAATACGCCAGGATCATTGATTTCAGCCCGGAGCGGAATTGGGTTCGCTCGGTGGGGCTGACCAAGCCTTCCTCGGAAGCGTTGACACACCTGGCAATTTACCAGTCGCTTCCCGCCGCGCAGTACGTTTTTCACGCGCACAGCCCTGAAATCTGGAACCGCAGGCACGAACTGAACATTCCTAGCACCCATCCCAAGGCCGAAGGCGGAACAGTCGCAATGTTTTACGAGGTCGCTATGCTGCTTCAAGATCATGCTGTTTCTCAACGGGGCATTCTTGCCATGGGCGGACACGAGGATGGCATTGTAACTTGGGGACAGACGGCAAACCAAGCCGGCACTGTGCTGCTGCAGTTCCTTGCGACTGACCGCAAGACACCCTCGCCAACGGCGGCCTGAAACGAACCGCTCGTCCGGCCTATCCCTCGCCTGGAAACGCTGAGCCCCCCGTTGCGGCTTTTCGGCTCGGGACGCGAGCGCGGCGATTGCGTCGGTCACTGCGACAGTTACCCGGTTTCGCCGGCCCTCCCGCTTTCCGCATCAGGCGAAAAGCCCAGCAATCCGGCTTTGAATCGCTTCCGCCGCTGCCTTTGGATCCGGGGCTTTGCGGATCGGGCGGCCGACCACGATGTAGTCCGCGCCATTTGTGAAGGCCTGCTCCACATCGACCGTGCGCTTTTGGTCATCGACAAGCTTGTTTTCTACGGGACGAATACCCGGACTTACGATCAGGAAGTTGTCTCCCAGGTGGTCTCTTAGCTTAGGAGCTTCCAGACCCGAGGAAATGACTCCGTCGCAACCGATGTCGAGCGCGCGGCGCGCGCGCGAAAGCACCAGTGTTTCGACGTCGCATTGGAAACCCAATGAATTCAGGTCAGACTGGTCCAAACTCGTCAAAACCGTCACGGCCAAGATCTTGACGCCGTTTTTCCGTTTGTTCGCAGCCCGCAGAATATCGTCGTTGCCATGCACGGTGGCAAATTCGATGTTGCGGTTTTGAAGCTGGGCGACGGCTGATTCGACGGTTTCGGGAACGTCAAAGAATTTGAGATCCACAAACACTTTCTTTCCCCTTTGACCCAGCCACTCGATCAGCTCGTAATAGCCGCCGGCCATAAAGATTTGCAGGCCTAATTTGTAAAAGAGCACTGAGTCGCCAAGCTTTTCCACCCATTCCTGGGCGCCGGCTACGCTGGGCACGTCAAGGGCAAAAATGAGTCGCTCCTTTGCGGGGATTTTCTTTTTCGAAAGTGCAGACAATTTGATCATCTCCGAATTCTGAACCAGAGCCGGGAAAATTTAAAAGTATTTTTACGAACGCTTGGTGGTTCCGCGAAAACGTCGATTCCGACTCACGTAGGCCGCCACGCCGGACCTGGATAGCCCCCAACTCAGCCTTCATCCCGGAACAGATCTTGTCAGGTCCGTAATCGCGGACCGCGGACCGCGAACGCCCTTTGGTTCAAAACCCGCCGGCCTGGCCGATTTGGCGGAAGTACCCGCTCCAAAACTGGACGACGACGTAGGCGATGGCGAGCACCACCAAGAGATAGACGCCGCGCGGCACCCATTGGGCGACCAGGTGGAGTTTCCGCGAGCCTTCGTCCTCGTAGTAGCTGCGCAGGCGCTTCAAAGTCTCCTCGAGTTTGCCGCTCACTTCCCCCGTGGTGTATTGGCTGGCAAAAAGTTCCGGGAAACTGCCGGAGGCGTTGAGAACTTCGGCGGGCGTTTGGCCAGCATCAATCCGCGGCCGCCAAGCCGTGACCACCCGGCGCAACTGTGGCGAACCGCTGCCCTGAGCGGCCAAGTCCCAGGCCTCGACGATTGATATACCGGCGCTCAGCAGCGCCTCCAAGGCGGCGGCCAAGCGCGCCAGCGCCAAATTGCGCCGCGCCGTACCGAGGACCGGGATCGGATGCACAATTCTCTCGACCCAGGCGCGCCACCGCTCGCCATGCCTGCTTTGGGTGCAATAAATGAGCAGCGCGATCAACGCGTAAACCGGCACCAGGATACCGAACGTCCGCTCGAGGTAGGCCAGCCAGTTGCCAGTGATAAAAAGCTGGGAGAAGGGCAGAATAAAGACCGCGGCGTGAAACAGAAAGGCGGGGTAAAGCAGGTCGCCGAGCATCTGCCGGGTGAGGCGGGCGTGGTCACGGTAATAATCAGACAAGAGCCGCAAACAGGCCTCTAATCGGCCGCTTTGTTCGCCCGCTTGCAGCAGCGCGAGGTCGAATTCCGGCAGCCACGGGCCGGCGTGTTGCAGTGACTCGCTGAGGGTGTGGCCGTGATTCAGTTGTTCGAGCAACTGTTGGATGGGCAAACGGTACTGCTTGCCGGGAGGATGGCGTTGAAGATGTTCGAGCGCCCCGATGAGTCCCAAGCCAGCGCCCGAGAGTTGCGCCAGTTGATGGTAAAACTCCGCGCGGCGCGCAAACTGCCCCGGCGTGATCATCAGCGCCATGGTCCGAGCATAGCGCAGATCTACCTGCCCGCAAGCGATAATGCGCTTGGGCGCTTGGGGAGCTAGAGTCCTTGAATTTCGAAACGTGTCCTAAACAAGTCCACGAACATGCCCCCGCCCGCGTGGTTCGGCGGCGGGCAAGGGACTGCCCGCTCTACCTGGTCTGAGGTGCAGCCTCGCTAGGGCTTGAGTGGCGCGCCTGAGGCTTCGCCGACGGTTCGATCGATCTTGGTCTTGAGATCGCGCTTGCTATGCAAACCGTTGATTTGGTCGGCCACTTGTCCCTGGCGGAAAAGCAGCAAGGCAGGAATGCTGTTGATTCGATATTGAGCGGCCAGCTCTTGTTGCTCGTCAGTGTTGACCTTGCCGACCTTGACTCGTCCGGAGTATTCCTCGGCCAAATCATCGAGAATGGGGGTGAGTGCCCGGCAAGGACTGCACCAGGGAGCCCAAAAGTCCACCAGTACCGGCGTGGAAGATTGGAGCACTTCCTGGGCGAAATTCTCCTGCGTTAGATTAAGTATATTTGCACTGGCCATAATTGATGCCTCATTAGCCGCCCAAAGGCTTGAAGAGCGTCAAAAGAAAGCCGGTGCTGGCAGCAGCCGCGACCACGATAATGGCTGCGGCGATAGCCAAAATGGTGTCGAATGTGCTCACCCCGGCACGAACCACGGGGGCGGGGGCTGCGGCCGCGGGTCTGGGAGCGGCGGGGGCCGCAGTGCGCGGCGCGGCCGGGGCGGCGGCGGTGGCGCGTGGTGGGCTGGGCACATGGGCTGGCGCAGCGGTGCTCAAAGCAGGTGCGGGTGGGGCCGTGCCCACGCCCGTCGGCCCCCCGGGGGGCAAAGTGGGAAGCTTGATCGTCGGTGCTGCCGAAGGTTTCGGCGGCAGATTAATGCGGACCGTTTCTTTCTTGGGTTGAACCTTGCCAGTTTCCTTCTTTGGAGGAACAGCACCGCCCGGAATATTAGGAATATTGTCTGCCATATTCGTTATCTTTCATTCCAAGTTTAGAAGCCCGGGCCGCTGGTGTCAAATGCATTCGCCAGGTGGCCAGGTGCTCAGCAGACCGGCAGCCTCAGGCTTTCTCTTCGAGCAACTCGCGCCGAGCGCCACTGAGTAATTGTTCGACGAACGTCGTAGAATAGACACCGCGCCGGAAATTGGGATCCTGCATAATGGCCTGTTGGAAGGAGATGGTGGAGCGGACGCCGGTAATCATGTACTCACCCAACGCCCGGCTCATTTTGTCCATGGCTTCACGGCGGTCGCGGCCATAAGTGATCAGCTTGCCGATCATGGAATCGTAGTGGGGCGGAATGTTGTAGCCGGCGTAGGCGTGGGTATCGACGCGCACGCCGCGGCCGCCCGGCTGGTAATACATTTCAATGCGGCCCGGACTAGGGCGGAAGTCATCGAAGGGATCTTCGGCATTAATGCGGCACTCGATGGCGTGGCCTTTAAATTGAATGTCGCTTTGGGAATGGCGCAGGTGTTCCCCCATGGCAAGGAGGATTTGGTAACGCACCAAATCGATTCCGGTCACCTCTTCGGTGACAGGGTGCTCGACTTGGATGCGTTTGTTCATCTCCAGGAAATAGAACTGGCCTTGGTTGTCCACGATGAATTCTACCGTGCCAGCGTTGGTGTAATGGGCTTCCTCGGCGATTCGGATCGCCGCTTTGCCCATCTTCTCCCGCAGGCGCTTGAAACGGTTGTCGATGAGAGGCGAGGGGCTTTCCTCGACCATTTTCTGGTTGCGCCGCTGGATGGAGCAATCGCGCTCGCCCAGGTGGATAATGTGCCCTTTGGCGTCGCCCAGGATCTGAAATTCGACATGGTGAGGGTTCTCGATGTATTTCTCGATATAAACAGCGGAGTTGCCGAAGGCCTTCTCGGCTTCGGTGCGCGCAGTGTGAAAACCCTTCACCAGCGAGATGTCATTATGGGCCACGCGCATGCCCCGTCCTCCTCCTCCGGCGATCGCCTTGATCACGACCGGATAGCCGATACGCTTGGAGACGCTCAGGGCGTCCTGCTCGCTTTCCACGACGCCCTCCGAACCGGGTGGAACGCTGACCCCAGCCTTCTTGGCCAAGATCCGGCTCACTGCCTTGTCCTCCAAGGCACTCATCGCCCGCGAGCTGGGGCCGATAAACCGGATATTACAGCTCTCGCAGACGCTGGCAAAATGGGCATTTTCGGACAAAAACCCGTAGCCGGGATGGATGGCATCGACATCCGTGATCTCGGCCGCGCTGATAATCCGGTCAATCCGCAAATAGCTCTCGCTGGCGGCTGGTTTGCCTATGCAGATCGCTTCGTCAGCCATTTGCACATGCATGGAATTAGCATCGGCTTCGGAATAAATCGCCACCGTGCGGATGTTTAGTTCCTTGCAGGCACGGATGATACGGACAGCAATTTCCCCGCGGTTGGCGACCAGGATTTTCTCGAACATGAGCGTTTTCCGGTGGACCAACGCGCTTAGGTCGGCCGGAGCTTATAGAGCGGCTGCCCGAACTCGACGGGTTTGGCATTTTCGACCAGAACCTGCGTGATCACGCCCTTAGCCTCGGCCTTAATCTCATTCATCACCTTCATAGCCTCAATGATGCAGACGACCGTCTCCGGGTTGACCTCAGAGCCAACTTCGATATAGGGCGCCGCCTCCGGGGAAGGAGCACGGTAAAAGGTGCCGATCATCGGGGATTTAATTTCGAGGTCGGCATTCTGAGCGAGGGGAGTTGGAGGAGCGGCGGTCACCACTGCTGGCGTTGGCGCATAGGTTAAGGCCGCACCCTCCTCGTTCGAGGCCGCACCTCCCCCATTGGGGCTTCGCTTAAGCCTGATCTTGAAATCCTGCCGCTCGAGCTCGAACTCGGATACAGCGTTCTTCTTCATCAGGTCGATGATGGCTTTGATGTCTTTAAGGTCCACAGCTTCGTTTGTTAAGTTACGGTCCATGCCCTTCTGCTCCCAGGACGCATTTGAAAGAGCTCAGCCTGCACCCGCCGCCATTGGGCCCCGCCAGCCCACAACTTCCGAACGGGAACGAACATAAGCAGAGGCGGAAAGGGCGTCAAGTGGCAAAAAACTGGCTAATTCGTTATCGACAAAAATCTCGAACAACAACGGAAATGATTGGATTTCAGGGTTGTTCTTGCCGCTCGTTAACGTTAATGATCGCTTCCAGAGCCAAAATATAGGAAAAACCACCAAATCCAGTGATTTGGCCACGGCACACCGGGGCGATGAAAGATCTGTGACGGAACTCCTCACGGGCTTGCGTATTAGACAAGTGAACTTCGATAACGGGGAGTCCGATGGCGCCAATAGCGTCGCGCAGGGCAACGCTGGTGTGAGTATAAGCGGCGGCGTTAATTACGATGCCATCGAATGTGCCTTTTGCCTGCTGGACCCAAGTCACCAATTCCCCCTCAAGGTTGGACTGGCGGAAATCCACCTCGACCTGCAGCCCTTTGGCTCGGTCCCTTACTTGCGCCTCGATCTCCGCTAAAGTGGCCGAACCATAGATTCCCGGCTCGCGTTGGCCGAGCAGGTTTAAGTTGGGGCCGTTCAGGAATAGGATTCGCATTCCGAGCCCGAGGCTAGAGGAGCTACTACTGGGTGTCGAGCCGGATCTTAGACTGGCGCAATTACATGTCCGTGGAGCCTCTGCCCAGCAACCAGCCTAGGAACGCAAAGGCGGGCCACGCTAAGGCCGGTATGTACAGGCCGAACTCGAAGAGTCCCTGCAAACTCCAGCCCAGCAAGCCGAGCCACACTGCGAAAACCTCCCATTCGTCCGTTCCTCCCGTCTTTTCCCGATTATCGGTCGGCTGCGCGGAGGTGCCAGCCGGTTTCTTCCTCATCCTTCCGATTCGCCTACCGCTCCAGACCAGCCCTGCCCCGATGAACGCGAGGTATGCTGCTGCCCCGATTACCCCGGAATCCGAGGCCTGCTCCAGGTAATCGTTATGAACCAGCCGGGCGGGTTCTGATTTAGGTTCCTTGATTTTCAGGTAAGGGATGAAGAATGTCCCTGGCCCGGTACCCAGCAAGGGGTGCTCTCGGGCGATTTGGGCCGCCGCCCGCCAATAGTCGAATCGGGCACCGACGCTGGTCGCACCCTTTTTGAAAAAGGCCGCGTATTTGAAGAAAAAGCCGGCCAGCCCCATCGCCAGGACCACAGTAATCAGTGTGAGTCGGAGGTGCCGGGCTAGAGGCAGGCGGAGCATTGCCACCAAGCCCAGCACAATCATCAGCAGCCATCCGCCTTTGGAACCCGACCAGTACAAGCAGCCCATAGCGCCCAGGGCGATAACGGCGACCAGAAACGTTCGGGCGCCAGACGTGAAAGCCTCGCGCATCTGCCAAACCGTGCAAAGCATCGCCGGCAGGAGCAACAAGATTGCGCCAGCTAATGCATTTGGATAAAACAGTGTGGAGAAAATCCGGTCGCTGGCTATTTTCTTCAGGTAATCTGGCTCAACGCCCAGCTCGAGCGCCAGTTTACCGAGGGCGGCAGGATTGGTGGAGATGCTCTGGAGATAGTTCGGATCCACCGGTGC
>Ga0209517_10007671_pt1 | contig 12839 bp, 9 predicted proteins | sample PeaSoiMetSII2010_FD_187695 | JGI IMG/M metagenome (GOLD analysis project Ga0209517, IMG submission 187695) | Peat soil microbial communities from Weissenstadt, Germany - SII-2010 (SPAdes) (version 2) | ecosystem: Environmental > Terrestrial > Soil > Wetlands > Peat | place: Germany: Weissenstadt...
TTTCTCCGTCGAAACCTCGGGCGTAGTGCCCTCGAACGACCAGGTCATGGTTAGCGCATCCAGGTCGACGTCGATGGTCATGTTCGTATACGCGCCGTTACGGTCGAAGCCGAAGAATTCCTGCCACGCCTCGAGGTCCAGAATCGAGGGCAATCCGGGTCCCGAGATCCAGTTCAGCCCGCGTCCCACCGACTGGTATTCACCCGTCGCCTCGCCCCAGTCCTTGAGATAGAGATTGCCATCCGCCGTGTTGTCCGTGTTGGCGAAGTCGATGCCCTTTCCGCAATGATAGAAAATGTTGTTGAGGACCTTGTTGCGGCGCGCCGTGCCGCCGCGCGTTTCCACGATGCGATCTTCGGTAACCCTAAACTTAATACCTGCATCCTGGGAATATCCTATTAAGTTATGGGCTATCACTGCGTGGTCGGTTCCCTCCAGCGTGATACCCCAGCCGCCGAGGGGTCCGAGGTTGTGGCGCTCGGTGCCTCCCTTGCCTTCCGTCGCCTTCCAGATAATGTTGTGGTCCAGCATGTCGGCATCGTGCGAGGCTTCGAGATAAATGCCGCCCCGTATGGTTTCGAGCGCGTCGCCCATCACATTCCCGGTGACGCGCGTATTGACATTCGCGTAGTCGAGCCAGATGGCCTCAGAGTGGATCATGTGCCGGATGACGTTGTGGCGCAGAAGGCAGTTCTTGGTCTCATGAAGCTTGATGCCGCCGGTCTCAAATTGCAGTTCGGCGTCCTGGTAGCCGACGTGCTCGATGAGGTTCTCCTCGATCAGCGTGTCCTGCACCCCTAACCCAGCGATCCCGCAAATGCCAACGTCATCGATGTGATTACGACGAACGACGCTCACACCGGTGACGGCGGGGCGCTCCATGTCCCAATGCTGGGCGCCGATGTCGAGCGCCACGCCATTAGCGTGCCGCAGAGAGCAATCCTCGATGATCCAATGGTTCCCCCGATTGGCGGAAACCATCCCACGCTGGGGGACAGGAAAGCCGTTGGCGGCGTGCTCGAAGGCGATGCCCTTAATTCGAACGTAGTTCAGTCCCATCGTCACGGGTGCGAAAACCTGCTCCTGGATTACCAGTTCGACCTCGTGCCGGGCGGGATCGCCATCGTGGGCAAGACGAAGGTGGACGGAGAGCCCGTTGTCACCGCACCAGAAGACGCCATCTTTCCGGCCGAGTTCCTGATAGGACTCGACCTGCTCGAGCCGCTGCCCGTCCACAAACACCATTCCGCGGCGCAGCAGAAACGGCCGCCAGTCCTCGTCCCTGGGCGAGAAAAAATGCTCTTGCATGTTGACCATGGCAAATGGGTTATAGCCCTGAAAATCAAGATCGTCCAGATGGCGCTCGTAGATCTTCAACTGGGAGCGGGCTGCCGGCGCCAAGCCCTCGAGCGCAAAGCCAGTGGAAGGCTCCCAACCCGTTTTGATCAGGCGCGAGCCCTTCACCACAACGTTCGCTCCCGGCGCTGCCTCGTAGCTGATCATCTTGTCGGGCCCGCTGCCGCCGCGCAGGGGAACTACGCGCTCGCGATATTCGCCCGTCATGATTACGACTCGCTCGCCCGGCTCGAGCACTTGCGCCGCCTTGTTGATGGTGAGAAAGGGCAGTTCCGTCGTGCCCGGATTCGAGTCGGCGGCGCGCGGGTTGCGGTTATCCACGTAGTAGGTCTTGGAGAACTGCAGGGGCCGCTCCCAGGAAACGAACTCGCGGCCATCCGGCAGCAACACGCCCGTGCCGGTCTGCCCGCTCGCCAAGGATGTGAATTTCAAGCTGCTTAGTATTAACATCAGTGCCGGCAGCGCCTTCCAGCGATGCGCGGCAAACCAGCGCGCTTGCTGCCTCGTTTTTCGCTCCCAGCCGGCACACGGCCGCAACAGCTCGCTACCTGTATAATCTCGCATGGGATAATTGCCTCCATCTCAAAACCATGAACACGCGCGAAGCGGCTTGGAGTGCGGCGGCTTGACGCCGCCTTGGTTATGCACCGACGGAGCTCCTTATCGTGTGGAGAACTCTAAGAGGATCGGCGCCTCGCCTAAGTGAATGCCCCGCTCTGATCCCAAGGTGGCGTCAAGCCACCGCACTCCAAGGTGGCTTCTGCACAAACATTTTTCAACCAAGTGCGCATGCCGGCAGCGGCGCCCAGAACAATGAAAGAAGCGGTCCGGTCGGGCGACGGAGCGTGGGCATCCCGCTCGCCCCGTCATTCGGTTGCAAAATACCCTGGCGAGTGTACACCTCGCATCGAAATGGTGTCAAAGAGCGAGCCGGGCTTTGTATATGGTTTGGACCGGCGTGGCCTTACGCCCTGTTGCGCGGAACCGCCCGATTCGGCAACCATGCGGGCGCCGTGGCGCACGGGATTCGGGTATAATGCTGCTGTGTTGATGGGGACTTCCGGGTTCGGAAACCGACAAGAGACCTTGGATCGCTGTCGGCAGAAGTGGGTTGCGGTAGTGGATCTCATCCAGGACGTCCGAAATTGCGCCCGTGTACATCACCGTCCCCTAAGGCCCTCGCCGCTCGTACAATTATCCGGTCTGGTGTAGGGAACAAGTACTGGTCAAAGTTCGATTCAAAGGTCTAAGACGAAACGGAATCGGAGGGTAAGAGAAGCCGGGGGAAGACAGCACTGAGCCCTCAACACTATCTGCTTTAGATTGTGCCGGAGAACGGCCCTCGAGTCGTCGATCAGTGACGCGCGGCGGCAACATGAGCGAGGTAGTACCCGGCTCGAAACCTTCGGAAATTCATCCTGAGGCGCCTGCCGCGCTCGGGCCAAACTCCCGCGTCACGTCCGAAAACGCTCCAGCCAAGACCTTTGGTACAGTTCTGGTGCAGCCAGAGAAGCCGTGCATCGGCGCTCCTACAAATTCTCGCATCACAGGTACTTATGGCAGCTGGGGAGACACTCCACCCATGGACGTGTTGCTTTTGAAGCAACAGCTCGGTCTCGTCATTAAGCTGTTTAATTACAATGAGTTAGGTTTTCTTTGGGCTGTGAAGCCTATCGTGTCGGCATATGTCGTGGGGGAGCCGGCCTTGGAAATAAGTTATTTATTTACAGATAGTTGGTACGGCTGGCAGGGTTCGAATCTGCGACCTGTTGCTCGGGAGGCAATTCGCTCTCTTTCCACCCTTTCAGTATCTCCCACCTTTTCTTTGCTTTCCTCTTAATCGGGGCGTCTGCTCTCGCTCGCAAGCTAACCCCTTTTCCCTCAATTGAGCGATTTTTAGTACATTTTTAGTACGGTCGCCAAAAACCATGTCGCCTGCTGTGCGTGGTAGTGTGCCTTGCTCCACTGGTGTGTATGCCTTTATTCGTTATGGCGACCGCCCCAGATCCATTCGATCTGCGCCCTCCCATGCCGGGTCTGTCTTTTGGCCCGGTAGGTGAGATCCTGCCTCGACTCCGCATCACCGCATCCACGTGAAGGTTCCCGCCAACATCGCTGAGCAAATTGAGGCAGCTCGTAAGAGCTACCACCGATTTGGCCAGTTTTCGGACGGCTTGGGCCAAATTCGTGCTCGCATCGAGCGCGAGCCTTTGGAAAGGGAACAACTGCGCAGCCTCTGTTGGGACCTTGGTATGCCTGGAGACTTCGACGTCGCTCAGATCAGCTGGCATCCGGATTACGATGCCTTCTTCTACCAGTAGCTGTGCCGGCGGGCGCGTCGGATCTACCTCTTCCGCGATGAGTATATTTTCGATCTACCACGCGTGGTCGCGGTCGAGACACCGCAATTGGGTCATGCGACGTACCTGTTTTCCAAGCCGCAGAGCATCGAAGCCTTCCTGGCTGCTTACGTTGCCACTACGAAGGAAGCTATCCGGCACAATCGTGCCAACGTGGCCGACCGGCTGGGATTTCTAGGGAGCATCGTTCACGGATCGATTCCGCGCGTCTGGCTTCGAGCCTTAAAGGACCGGCTGGGCGAGGCAGCCGATTCGCCTCAGGTCGCATCCGAGGGAGAGTGAATATGCAAAACGTGACGAACACGACGGCTGAAATCATTGCCCTGCTCGAATGCCGGACGTAGGTGAGCCTCGAGAACATCCGTCAATTCATCCTGGACCTGGACGAACGCGATTACATGGAGTTCCTGTACCCTTCTGAGCCTGATTTCGTCGAAGAACTTGAAGCGCGGGATGCTGAGGCTAAGGAGATGCTTGAAACCCTGAGAGACATTGAAGGAACTCTTCGAGGCCTGGATCGAGGCAAGATCAAAATCCAATGACTCTTGCCGTCGGCCAGCGGCGACTTTACGACTTCTGGACCGCCACCACAGGAATGGGAGAACCGCTGAGCCGCCGCCAGTGTTAGGGCGCGAGTTGTGCCTGATTCGATGACAAGGTTCACCGGAGGATTTTCACAAGATAGTCTCGCCATTCCTCAAAAGCTGTCTGCCGAATTGGGCAGGCACAGCTCCGCTGATACCGCGATGTCCGAGGGAACTTTCATACGATATCATGGGACGTGGGATCGGAAGTGCAGATGCGGAGTGAATTCTCGCGCTGGCCTGGAAAGGTCGCAGGGGCATCCGTTGGTGTCTGTTTGGTGTCTATTTCTGCGAAGCACCAGAGAGATGACGGGGGAACAACGAGACCTAATAGAATGCCGGTAGTATCCTGTATTCATGCGGCCGTGGAAGAGTTCTGTTGATTCTATTAGGGGTAGCCTATTGTGCCAGTATCGAATCCTCTCTTCGGCACCAACTGACCGATTTCCTTTTCACTTGCAATGCAGTCCCAACAAGCGTGTCAGGATTATCAAGAAAATCCGCGTAGTCGAGGGGGGGCTGGAGGATGAATCCTCCTGAAGTTGAACTGTGCTTGCTCCTGTCTCGCGCCCGGCTTTCGCCGCAGGCGCGGGAGCGGGCGCAGGAACTACTGTCTGCTCCCTTGCGCTGGGAGTTTCTCTTCGAGCGCGCCAAGGCCTTCGGTCTTTTTCCACTGGTCTACACTGGGCTCAGCAGTTGCGGGTTTCCGGGTGTTGCGGATGGGGTTCGCGCGGAATGGACCGACATCTTCCGATGGCACGCGATTCGCACCGAACTTCTCGCGATGGAGTTGGCGCGAATTCTCCGGCTGCTGAGTGATGCAAGCATATCCGCCATGCCGCTGAAAGGCATTCCGTTGGCGGAGTCGTCTTACGGCGACGCGGCCCTGCGCGTCAGCGACGACATTGACCTCCTCGTTCCCATCGGCCAGGCCGTCGAGGCTTTTCATATACTCGTGGCTGCCGGTTTTCAATCGGAGCTCACGCGCCAACCACGTCTCTTGGAACTCATCGTACGTTACGGCAAGGATTGCCTGCTGACCCGACAGGACGGCCCGTACATTGTCTTCCTCGAGCTCCACTCGGCTCTGGTTTGGGGCAGCTCACTCGACCGCGGGCTGCTCGAAGAGGTCTGGGCAGAAGCGCAACGCGTCACCTTTCGCGGCGTCCCCGCCTTTGCCCTAAGCGCGGAGTGGGAGTTCTTGTACCTCGCCATCATGGCGCGCCGGCACAGCGAATCTTCACTCAAATGGTATACGGACCTCGACAGACTTTGCTGCCGAGGCTCGATAGACTGGGAGAAGGCGAGCGAAAAGGCAATGTCGCTGGGCTGGGCGGCGGCGGTTCGATCCAGCCTCGAAGCTTGCCGTTCTCTGTTCGAGACGCCCATCGATACGGCGTTCCTCACCACATCTCGGCTGAGTCGGGCTCAGGTTCCGTCTGCCTCCGAACTCCCGGCACCTGCATCAAACCTTTTTCTGTTTGGCTTGCTTGACAAACCTGGCCGCAAGCTCCGGTACCTTGCTACTCGCCTCTTCGTTCCAACTTTGGCCGATTGCAAATCCCTCCCTCTACCCCAGTCGCTGTTCTTCCTCTATTACGTGTTGCGGCCTTTACGAGTCACGGTCAAGGTCGGAGAATGGTTCCTTGCCGCAGGCATCAAGAGACTAGCGCGCCTGCTCCGCGACGTCCCCTTGTCGTGATTGCAGGGGCGTCTTCACAATCTGGCGCTAACCGCCGGGCTACCCGCTCCCCAGACTCTCTGGAAGCTGTTTCAAAACCACCCGTCAGACGAACTATTACTGAATGCTATCCAGGATCCCGGGCCGTCGTTTGAGCGCTTAGCCCCGCAGGGGCTGGACATGAGTAGCCGGGAACAGCGCCCCCGGAAACGTCGCCCCTCACCCCCTCTCCCCTCTCCCCGCCTGCGGGGAGAGGGGTGCCGAAGGCGGGGCGTGGGGGCCGTTGTCCGGGGGTTTCACCCCCGGCTACTCAATTTGCTCCCCTCCGGGGAGCACGGGTTCACGCGTCGTCGACGATCCCCGTTGCAACCGGATATAAGAGGTTTTGAAACAGCTTCTAATCTCTAACCCCGTCGCCGGCCCTTTGCCAAGTCACGCGCGGCAGGATGATCTCCGGCTTGATGCGCGCCGCATGCTCCCGGACCCGATTGACCATGCTCTCGAGCAGTTCATTGGAAAGCAGGCGTGGCTCGAATCCCAGCTCGGTCAACTTGGTGTGAACGGGATTGTAGTAGTGCTGCTCAGCCTCCAGCCGGGGATTCGTCAAGTGGTCAATCTCCACCTTCAGCCCTAGTTTTGCCGCCTGCGCCTTCACCATTTCTGCCAACTCGAGCACGTTGAAAGTCTCTGTGAACTGGTTGAACACCCGGTATTCACCGGCGGCGGGCGGATTCAGGAGAGAAAGTTCCACGCAGCGCAGCGTGTCGCGGATATTCAGAAAACCGCGCGTTTGCCCGCCACGCCCATAAACCGTAAGCGGAATTCCGGCGACGGCCTGCACCGAGAAACGGTTGAGAGCCGTTCCAAACACTTCGTCGTAGTGGAAGCTGGTGGCCAGCCGCGCATCCAGCCCCGTTTCCTCCGTCTCGATGCCGTAAACCACGCCCTGGTTCAGGTCGGTGGAACGCAGTTTCCAGACCCGGCAGGCAAACAGGATGTTGTGACTGTCATGGACCTTGCTTAGGTGGTAAAAAGAGCCCGCCTGCTTCGGAAAGGGAAGAACGTCCTTGCGGCCCTTGTGCTCAATCTCGATGAAGCCTTCCTCGATGTCGATATTGGGCGTGCCGTATTCGCCCATTGTGCCGAGCTTCACAAGGTGCGCGGCGCGACAATGCTCGCGCATGGCCCAGAGGACGTTCAGCGTGCCCGCCAAGTTGTTCATCTGGGTAAACGTGGCACGGTTGTGATCGATCATTGAGTAGGGCGCGGAAGGTTGTTCACCGTAATGGACGATGGCCTCGGGCTGAAACGCCTCGAAGGCTTTCGACACCATTTCGTAGTTGCGGAGATCGCCTACGAAAAGCTCGATGCTTTTGCCCGCGACCTCGCGCCATGCCTTCACGCGATCCTGCAAAGTGCGGATGGGGATCAAGGGCTCAACGTTCAGTTCCATTTCCCAGCGGCGCTTGGCGAAGTTGTCAATGATGCCCAGCGTGTGCCCGCGGGCCGATAAATACATGGCAGTCGGCCAACCCAAGTAGCCGTCGCCGCCTAAGATTAGAATTCGCACTGTCAAGGTCTCCTAAATTTAGAGTCAGTTCTCAGGATCCAAGTACGGGGCCTGCGGGATCGCTCTTTTACCTTCCGCCCGGCGCGCTACACCTGGTCCCGATGCCCATTACAAGACGGAGAAGATATCATGGCATTTGGACGGGTGGTATACAAATTGAGTTGCGGTGTGCAGAGTGGACTGAACGGAATAGATGTAATAGAATAGCGTGCATAGGCAGAATTTATACAGACTCAGGAAATGTTTGTTGATGTGCGGTGACTTGGTGGAAGAAGTCCAAGTCGAGTGCTTTCTAGGGCATTAGACGTTAAGTTTCCCCAATTAAAGTGAGTAAACGTTTATGCCATCCCGCAGATTATTTCTTGCCATGACCGCAGGCGCATTTGCCTTGCCTGCAAGTCCATCGGGAGGCGCTAGCGTGCCCACCGTACTCGACCACATTCTTCTCGGCTCGAGCAGTCTCGAGGAAGGCATCGCTTTCGTGGAGAAATATACCGGGGTCACCGCCGCATTCGGCGGCGTTCACCCCGGACGCGGCACGCGCAACGCTCTCGTCTCCCTTGGCGACAGACACTACCTCGAAATCATCGCGCCCGATCCCGCGCAGAGCGGTGTGCCCGACCACTATGATTTAAAGAAACTCACCGTGCCGCGCCTCGTTGGATGGGCGGCGCATCCCGGCGACCTCAACGCATTCGCGCTTCGCCTCCGCAACGCCAAGTTTGCTTTCGACGGACCTACGCCGGGCTCGCGCCAGCGTCCCGACGGCCGCCTTCTCAAATGGAAGACTCTCAATCTTCACGACACTCGAGACGGGCTTCTGCCCTTTTTCATCGAGTGGAGTACCGACACTGTCCATCCCTCCGTCGACTCGCCGGCGGGGTGTAAAATCCTTCGCTTCGAACTCTCCGCGCCCGACAGCGCCGAATTGCAGCGCATTTCGACGCTTCTCGACTTTGGCGTTCCCGTTACGTACGGTGAAAAGCCCCAACTCTTCGCCCGTATCGGAGGCCTCGATGGCAGATTGGTTTCACTCACGTCGTAGTTCTCCGCCGTTTGGAGTGCATGGATTCCTCGCAGGGCACCCTGGTGGCTGCCTGAGGACGGCCAAAAGTCCGCCCTCGAGCGGAATCCGTCTCGCCGTTCCGCAGGACTTGTTCCTGCATGACCTCCTCCAAGCAGCCGGGAAGACCAAATCCGCCAAGGCTATCCAGAACACCACAACAAGCAGTCCGCTCACGTGCTGGAAAGATACTGCTCAGTCGACCTGGCAGTACCTTCGTACCGTAGACTCCGGTCGAAGGTAATGGGACCTTAGCGTTAGCCGCGTGGCAACGAAATTGCCCTCGATCGTTTTAGGACACGAATCCATCCGAGGCCGGCACCGCTCCGGCCGGGAAGTCGTGCAGTATGGTAGCAAGGTCACTCCATTCTCCCCACGCCAAGGAAGTGTTGCTCGCCTTGGTTTGCATCGCTGGCACCGTATGCTGTATCTCCTGCGGCGGCGGGGGAAACTCGGAAGTTGCTCCTATTCCCACCGCCGGTTTTTCCTTAAGTTCCACGACTATTGATTTCGCCAACCAGGACGTAGGTATTGCCAGCGCACCTTTATCCGCCACGCTGGCCAATAACGGCAACGCCAGCCTGACTCTTTCGAGCATCGAAGTTAATGGGTCTAACGCCGGCGATTTCAATCTGACCAACAATTGTGGCTCCGCACTGGCGCCTTCCGACCAATGCAAGCTGACGGTTACCTTCAAGCCCAGCTCCGCCGGAACTCGCAGCGCTTCGATCGTGTTTGCGGACAATGCCGCCGGCAGTCCACAGACCGTCAGCCTTTCCGGGACAGGCATCGCGCCGGCAGTCAACCTCTCCACCACCAGCCTTTCCTTTGGGAGCCAGGCTATTGCGATAACCAGTGCGGCCGAGACCGTTACCCTGACCAACACCGGCAGCGCGGCCTTGAGCATCACCGGCCTTGCGGTTGTGGGCGCCGAGGTTGGAGATTTTCGAGAGATCGCAAACACCTGCGGTGGTACGGTGGCAGCGGGCGCCGTCTGTACGATCGGGGTGACATTCACTCCGAGTGCCAGCGGAGCGCGCGCAGCCACTCTCAGCATCACGGACAACGCCGCGGGCAGCCCGCAGAATGTGAGCCTCGCGGGCGCAGGACGCCATGATGTGTTTCTCTCCTGGACCGCCAGTGGGACGAGTGAGAACGTGACCTATAACGTCTACCGGGGAACCACCTCGGGTGGCGAGAGTTCGACTCCCCTGAATGCAGCGCTGATCAGCGGCACCACCTACGTGGACGAGGGTGTTGCCGGCGGAGCCACTTACTTCTACGTGGTTACGGCGGTAGGCGCAAACGGCGCGCAGAGTGCAGCCTCAGGCGAAACTGAAGCTACTGTGCCGGCATATTAATCCCGTCTGCGTCCAGGGCGACACCTCGACGCAATTTCCCGCACTATTGCCCTGCCCCAAAAAGTATCCTCGCGATACAATTCCTGCCACCTGTCTTGAAACGCTTTTGCTGTGACGTAAGCGAGGCGAAGATGAACCTGCAGGAGTCGGGCAACCAGATAATTCGTTATGACGAACTCCGCCCATCGGGACTCCGTGATAGAATCTTGGACGCACACTTACATTCTTCGGAGGAAAAAACCATGCTACGCCCCCGCTACTTATTTGCGTGTGTCGCTCTGTTCGCCCTGATGACCGCCTGTTCAAGCAACGTCCCTACCTCGCAGAACGCTGACGTCGCAGCGGTGAGAGGCGTCGAGACTGCCTGGGTCAAGGACATTGCTACGAAAGATGTGGACGAGTATGTGAGTTACTATTCCAATGACGCATCAGTCCTGCTGCCCAACGAGATGATGATCACCGGAAAAGACAACATCAAGGCCGCGCTCAAGCCAATGCTGGCTGACCCCAACTTCGCTCTGACCTTCCAGTCCACGCGCGGCGAGGCGTCGAAAAGCGGCGATTTCGTATACCTGATCGGCACCTACTCGATGACCTCCTCGAGTCCCACAGACCAGAAGCCGGTTACCGATTCGGGCAAGTACCTGACGGTGTATAAGAAGCAGGCGGACGGAAGCTGGAAAGCTGTAGCCGACATGGTAAACTCCGACCTGCCTGCCCGAACCGAGCGTCCTCAGGCTGCGCCGCAACCCAAGAAACATGTGACTCACCGCGTCACCCGAGCCCACAGGCGCCGCCGTACCTAAGCCGGCATTTGCCGACCCTTCGCTCCGCTCAGGGCAGGCTCTGAGGGTCGGCGCTGCTTTGAAACAAGGCAGAACCGGGGCTTCCTGTCTCTTGCCCAACATTCTATAGTAGGCTATATAAATAAGCTTACAGTGGGTCGGCTAAACCCGCAAGCGGTGCGAGTGCGGATCGATACAACAGCCGTGGGCTGGCGCAGACGTTGCCTTTGAACGTCCGCGATGCGCCGGAGGCGCAGTTCGGTCAGGTAGCACCGCCTGCACTGACCTGTCCCTTCGGGACATCACAGGGTCGAAAATGTGATTTTCATCAGCTTTCGAGAGCCGCAGGCCCTAGACGACAGATTCCGCATTTCGGGGTCTGTGACTGGTGGGATGGTGTGGCTGATGGCTGAAAGCTGACTGCTGAGAGCTGAGTTTTGAACGATCGAACCGGGAATGTCCATGAAAACAAAGGGTGAAATCGGAGAGAGTCCATCTTGGCCTCAAAAAAGCATAGAGTTCCCGGGAGAGTGTGAGATCACCCATTCAGGGAGGGCTGAAGTGCCGTTGATGGATCGGCGAGGATTCATTTCGAGTAGTCTTCTAGGAGCAGTTGCAGTCGGCGCAGGAGCGATGGGGGCCACGGGGGCTGACGACGACAATAAGTCCCCTGCGAAGCCCAAGATACTCAACTTCAACCCTGCCATGAAGTACCGCCCCATGGGCAATACCGGCATCCTGGTGTCCGAGATCAGCCTGGGCGGACTGGTGATGGCGGAGTCGGTGCATCGGTACGCCATCGAGCACGGCGTGAACCTGGTGCATGTCGCTTGGGACTACCTGGGCGGGCAGTCGATCAAGACGCTGGGAGCAGGGCTCAAATCCCTGCGCGATAGGTTTTACCTGGCACTGAAGGACGACTATCCCAGCATCGACGAAGCCTTGAAGGTCCTCAATACCGACCACGTGGATTTCCTGATGTTTAACCGCCACTTCCCTTTTTCGGCTTCCGACGCAAAAATCGCCGAGACCTTCGAGAAGCTGAAGAACCAGGGGAAAGTCAGGTTCGCCGGTTTGACCACCCACGCCATGGTGAAGAGCACAATAGCGGCGGGCCTTCAGACCGGCTACTACAACGTCGTCATGCCGGTGCTCAACCAGCCCAACCTCGAAGCCATGACGGAAGAACTTCGCCTGGCCGAGCAGCGGGGCGTCGGCGTAATGGGCATGAAGACGATGAAGGGGCTTAAAGGGCTCGACTCGGAAGTCGCCTATTTGAAAAAGCTTCTGAGCAATCCGGCGGTCACGACGGTGACCAAAGGCATTGGTTCTTTCGATATGTTCGACGCCTATTTGGCGGCGCTCAAGGAGCCGCTGACCGCCGCAGAAGACCGGGCCCTGTACCGCTACGCGCAGGCGAACCGCTCGAGCAATTGCATGCTCTGCGATGAGTGCAAACAGGCCTGCCCGCTGGGGGTCGAGGTGTCCACCGTTTTGCGCTGCAAGGACTACTACTACGACCAAATGGGAGACCGGCAGACGGCATTGCGTACTTATCGCGAGCTCCCGGCGGAGAAAACCGGCAGCGAGGCCTGCCGCCTCTGCAAGCGGTGCGAGCCTGCATGCCCCAACGGGATCGCCATAGTCGAGCGGCTTATGCAGGCACGAGCGGTGTTTTCGGCTGGAAGCATCGGTTAACCCGAGGGTGTCGTGAATGGTACGACTCCCTCACCATCCGGCCCCTCTCCCCCAAGTGGGCGAGGGGAGAATCGAGAGGCTCATAGTTTTTTCCTCTCCATTTTTTGGGGGGGCGTAAATGTTCAGATGTAAGTCCCTCTCCCCCTTGGAGGAGACAGGCGCTAGATTAAGGGCTCGACTGCCTAATGCAAGCCCTTTTTACAGGCCCGGAGGGCCGATAGAGAGTAGCCCACGGCGTGAGCCGTGGGATCCAGGGCCAACCTCGGGTCGCTCAGCCCCGTTAGGGGCGGCAGAGGCTGCTGCTCATGCTCTGTCGCCCCTTCCGGGGCTGGGAATGTTAACGCCGCATCCGTCCCACGGCTCACGCCGTGGGCTATTCTC
>Ga0209517_10007672_pt1 | contig 12839 bp, 11 predicted proteins | sample PeaSoiMetSII2010_FD_187695 | JGI IMG/M metagenome (GOLD analysis project Ga0209517, IMG submission 187695) | Peat soil microbial communities from Weissenstadt, Germany - SII-2010 (SPAdes) (version 2) | ecosystem: Environmental > Terrestrial > Soil > Wetlands > Peat | place: Germany...
TTGCAGTGTGGCGGGCGAGCGGCACCGAATCGGGCGATGTGCCGATGGTCCAGGAATGCCTTCCGCCGACAGTCCGTATGGTGGCGGGCGATTCGGGCGACCATCCCACGTTGGTCGCGTCGCGCAGCGTTTGGCCCAGGTTCTCGAAATATTCGGAGTCCGGCTCGGGTGGTATCGGGTGGACGAACCCCGTGGAGGCGAGTGGCGTCCCTTGCTTGCGCTGAAACTCATCGTTCAAACGCTTGCGGACCACGGTCCAATCGCCGAGGTTTTCCGTGATGGCCCAGAACAATTCCAAGCGGTTTTGGCTGAGCTCGCGGATGCCCGCGCGCGCCGACGTCAGAAACTCCGCTGCTTGCGATCGCACTTCCTCGGGAAGAACCACCAGAAACTGATCGCCGCCGCTCGACCCCAGCAGCATCTTTGAGAGTCCCAACTCGGCAATGAGTGCCCGAGGCAGAATCTCGCTCAGCAGGCTGACCCACCGCATGCGCCCGGTGAGGAGGGCTTCGGCCGGCTGCCCGGACGGCAGGAAGTCCTCGACACCCAACAACTTGCCCTGCAATAGGATCTGTACGGACATGCGACGCGGCGGTGAAAGCTCAAATGTACCACGAGACTGCGGATTGCGCCCGCCGACCGTCGTTAAAATCCAACTTGCTCCCCGTCTTGACTATGCCTACATCTCTTGCTATCATGTAGGCATGAAGTTGCAGCTCACGCAAATCCTAGAGCCCATTCAGTACACCGTTCGCGGCGTCCCTCCGGAAGTGGATCGGGCGCTGCGGAAAAAGGCGTCTCAACTCAAGCTGAGCCTCAATCAACTGGTGGTCGACGAGCTGACCCGCGCGACGATTGGGCGTCCCCGCAGAGCAGATTTCTCCGATCTAGTGGGCCGGTGGACTCCGGATCCCGCGTTCGACGAGATTATTGCTTCCCAGCGCCAAATTGACTGGGATAAGTGGAAGTGAGAATCGCTCTCGACACCAATCGGCTCACCGATTTGTTTCAAGGCGATGCGGAGTTGGCTGATCGGTTGGCCGAATGCGATGAGGTTTGGATCCCGTTAATCGTACTGGCCGAGATCAAGGCGGGATTTTACGGCGGCTCGCAGCAACACCGCAACGAACTTCTTCTGCAGAGCCTTCTGGCAAAGCCCACAGTCGGAATTTTACTTCCGACGCGGGAAACGGCGGAGCATTACGCGCGCTTGTTTGTCCAACTCAAACGAGCCGGCACCCCGATTCCGGACAACGACCTTTGGATTTCGGCCCTCGCGCTGGAGCATGATCTGCTGCTGATCACTCGCGATCGGCATTTCGAGCAGGTGCCGCAGTTGTTGCGCCGCTAGTTCGTCGTTACTGCGCCTGCGCCTGCGTGATATGCGCGCGGCGATTCTTCTGCCAGCAATCTTCGTCGTGATCGGCGCACACGGGCTTATCCTTGCCGTAACTGATAGTCGCGAGCTGGTTGCTAGGCAGACCCAGCGTCGACAAGTATTCCTTGGCCTGCTTGGCGCGCGCATCGCCCAGCGCCAGGTTGTATTCATCCGACCCACGCTCGTCGCAATGCCCCTCCACCGACAGCTTGAAGTCGGGGTACTGCTTGATGATGTCGGCCAACGTCTGCGCGTCGGTCTTCAGCGCCGTTTCGGCGTCCGGACGCAGCGTGTGCTTGTCGTAGTCGAAGTAGGCGTCCTGGATGCGGTTCAGCAAATCCTGGATCCGCGCGCGTGTCGCAGCATCGGGCAGGCGAGAGGGCGCGCTCGAAGCCACCTGCGCCGCCCGCGAAGAGTCTCGTGCTGGCGCTGGTTTGGACGCCACCGCGGGTGCAATAGGCGTAGAAGTCTGCGGAGACGGCGGAGCCTTCGCAGCTACTTTTTTCGCACAGCCGGCGAAAGTCAGAGAGAGCGCTGCCAAGGCGGCGCAAGCCAAGAATCGGGATTTCATCCAAAGCCTCCTAAGGTTTCGTAGTTACAGAATACGGAGATGCGGCCCGGTAAAGAATCCCGTCGGCACTGTATTTCCTTCGGCCATTCCCCTAATACAGGATGGACGTGATTCCCGTATTATGCGCCAGGTTCTACCTTAGAGAAGTGTGGTTTCGTCCCGCCGCCCCACTACTCCCACGTCCGGTCCAATACACTGAGGGAAGAATGCGACAGCGCCCGGGAGTGGTCTTGGTGGCGGGATTTGGCGGCCTTCTGCTCATCATGGCGGCAGCCGAAGCGGGAGCCTTACTTCTCCTCAACAGCCTGCGGCACAACGACACCGAGCTGCAAGCTCGCTTCCTGGCGCGAAATCGCACCCTCGAGCGGATTCGATCCAACATCTATCTCTCGGGAACATTCGTGCGGGATTTGCTGCTCGCGCCGGAACAATCGGGCGCACGGGCGCAACTAACCACCCTGGATGGCCTGCGGCGCGATTCAGAGAACGCGCTAAACAGCTATGCCGCGGCGCTGGAGCCGGAAGAAGCTGCGCCTTTCCAGGATCTAAGATCTCAAATTGAGGCGTATTGGAAGGTGCTGGATCGCACGTTTGCGTGGACCGCCGAAGAGCGCGACAAGTACCGCTACGCCTTTTTCTACGAAGAGCTGGTTCCGCGCCGAACGTCCATGCTGCAAATCGCCGACCGAGTCGAGGCCTTGAACGAAGAAGCGCTGCGGCGTGGCGATGTGAAACTGGGCGATCTGTTCGGACGCCTGCAGTTCGGGCTGCTCGCGATGATCGCGGTGACGCTGGTCGGCGGCGCCACCCTAGCCATGTTCACCATCTTCCACATTTTGAAGTTGGAAGCCGAGGTGCAGCAGCGCCTGAAGGAAAGCGTCCATTCGCAGGCCAGCTTGCAGGAGCTGTCAGCACGGCTGGTGCGGGCGCAGGAGGAGGAGCGCCGCGCTTTGTCGCGCGAGCTGCACGATGAAGTCGGTCAGGCTTTTTCCGCGGTTCTGATGGAAGCCGAGAACCTGCTCGATCTGGACCCCGCGCCGGAAGTGCGGGCGCATCTGGATTCCATCCGCGGCGTGGCTGAAAAAGGCATGAACGAGATCCGCAACATGGCGCTCCTGCTGCGCCCTTCCATGCTGGACGATTTCGGACTGCTACCGGCTCTGGAATGGCAGGCTCGCGAGATCGGCAGGCGCACCGGTCTGCGCGTCCAGGTGGCGAGCGAAATGACTGACGAGCTGCCGGAGGAGCACAAAACCTGCGTGTACCGGGTGGTGCAAGAAGCGCTCAACAACTGCGCGCAGCATTCGCAGGCCAGCGCGGTGCAGGTTTGCGTGCGGCAGGAAAACGGCCAGATCCTGGTGACGGTGCAAGATGACGGCAGCGGGTTCGATCCGGAGCGCGTGCGCGGATTGGGACTGCTCGGAATGGAGGAGCGGGCGCGGCATTTGGGAGGCACGTTCCAGATTGATTCGCGGCCCGGGCGTGGGACGCTGTTGCGCGTGACACTCCCGCGCCGGGATGTTGTACTCCCGGAGCCTGAACATGCCGTCGGGACCGTATGGGACGGAGGCCTGCCTTATGGAGCAGATCCGCATTCTGCTGGCTGACGATCACAACATTCTACGCGACGGAATGCGCCTTTTATTGGAGCGCCAGCCCGGGTTTATCGTGGTGGGCGAAGCAGCGGACGGGCGCGAGACGCTGCAGCTGGCGCAGGATCAATGTCCCGACGTGGTGGTGATGGACATCGCGATGCCCAACATGAATGGCATCGAGGCCACGCGGCGCATTGTCGAAAAACATCCCAAGACCGGCGTCGTGATCCTGAGCATGCATCACGATGAAAGCTACGTGATCCGCTCGCTCAAGGCGGGCGCGCGGGCATATCTATTGAAGGACGCGCTCAAGGTCGAGCTCATCGCGGCCATTCACGCCGTCGTGGAAGGGCGCTCCTTTTTCAGTCCCAAGGTCAGCCGCATTTTGCAGGAAGACTACTTCCAGGCGTTGGGCCGCAAGGACGCCGACTCGAGTTATGAACTGCTCACCAGCCGCGAACGTGAGATTTTGCAACTGGTGGCCGAGGGCAAAACCAACAAAGAGGTCGCGAACACCCTGAATCTGAGCCTCTACACCGTGGATACCCATCGCACGCACATTTTACAGAAGTTGAATCTGCATAGCGTGCCGGAGCTGATCCTGTACGCGGTCCGCAAGGGAATTATTTCGTGACTGGTTCCGAATTGTCCGTCACAAACACTTCCATCACGATGCTCACATGGCCTTCCAGAAAGTGCCCGCCCTTCGTGCTGCCATCAGGCAGTCCCACCACCGCGTGGGCGTGAACATACGGCTTTCCGTTCAGCATCGAAATACCGCCGACAAAGGACAGCAGCTCGGCCTCCTGGTTGATCTCCACTTTCTTAAAGGCGCGCTTATCGGGATCGGTCCAACCCAGCAAGGCCGAACTGAAGGCGCCTAAGACAGCCTTTGCCGAAGGTAACTTCGTAGGTGTGGCCGGCCGAACCCAGATCCTTCACTTTCATGGCTAGCGCGAGTCCCCGCGCGGTGATTTCCTTGCGCACGGCATAGCCATCCGGTCGCCGGCGCCTGAGCCTACGCCGCACCCGCGAACAGTATCAGCAACGATGTTCGGTTCATACGTGGAAGCCTATCACGATCCCGCGCTACTGGGTCACGGTCAGCTTGGCGGGTTGGCTGGCGACGCCGCCAACGGTCACTACCACTGGCTGAGCGCCGAGCGGCGCATCGGAGGGAACCGTGTAGTTGATTTGAGTGACACCAACCAAACCAGCCGGAATGCCAATGAAGTTGATGGTCGCCGTTTGGTTTGCGACGGTCAGCGAATACGCGAGTTTCGGCTTCGGAAGATCCGCGAGCGGCGTTCTCGAAGAGGGCGAGTCGCCAGTGCTAACGCCCGGCGTGACCTGGCCTTCGCCGGTGATGAACAACGTGGTGATAGTTCCGCGTCCTGCGCTGGAGAAGGGTGCGGCGGTGAATCCGTTACTCATGAAGATGCCGGGCGCTGCCGGGACTATCTTGAGCTGGAAGTCGACGTTCAGGTACGGGTTGCCCACCGTGAGCGTCGCCAGTCCGGGTTGCGTCTCATAGGGGATCTGCAAGTTCACTTGGTCCGCGGACACGTAATACAGCGGTGCCGTGACGCCGTTCACCCACGCCTCGAAGCCTGCCAGGTACTGCGGTAGCGGAATCGTTCCCGCCGATTGCGCGAAATCCCCAAACGCCGTTCCGTAGACGCTCAACAGCATGCCCGGAGAGTAGGCCTGCGCGCCCGATGCCGCGTTTTTTGCGCCGCCCACGACGAGCGGCGTCTGCGGACCATCGAACGGAATGGCTAGCAGTTCCGACCACCGGTTTCCGAGCGCATCGGTGCCGCTGTATCCGAACACCACGTTGGTGGGCGGCGACAAATTCGACAGGCTGAAATTTGTGGTGAAAATCGATCCGTCCGCCGGGATGCTGGCAGTCCCGAACAAGGTGTTCACGTCGTAGGATTTCCCGTCGATAGTGAATGAGGTGAGAGTAGCGGAGACGCCCGCTTCCTCCGATAGCGTGATCGTAAACGGCCATGTATTGTTCTGCTCAAACACCGGGTTCTGATCGATGGACGCCACCACCGCCGCGGCCCTCGGAGCCTGGCTGACCCACGCGTGGATTAGATTGTACGCGTCGGGAGAACCCAGGCCGGACGCCCGGTCATAGCCCGGCCCCGCGCTATATCCGAAGCTTCCGTTAACGCAATTCGGAGAACCGTTGACGCACGGAAGATCGTTGTTGCCCACCGTAATATCGTGAAACACTCCGTTCGTGTTTTTTGCCAGGCGATACAACTCGGGGTTGATGTTTGCAACGCCGGGCTGTGTTTGCTCGCCAGTCGACACCAGATAGTGGTTGAGCAGCGTGATAATTCCAGCCATGGTCGGCGCGGCGATGGAAGTTCCGCCGTAAGGCTGAAAGCTGTGTCCGGTGTAAACAAAGTATCCATCGTGATCCGCCGAGGCGGCAATCGAAACGTCGGGAACATTGCGATAGGTGTTGCCCGGAACGCCTGGGCCGTTCTGCCACACCGGTTTTGGAAACAAAATGCTGGTTCCCCCGCCGCCCGCGGCAAACCCGCCTCCCAGCTCGGTATCGTTCCACACCCGCTCCGGAATGTAGGACAGAGCCGACGCCCCGGTGGCGGTATTGGTGTCGCTCCAATAATTGCCGCTTCCTTCGTTGAACTCACTGCCTCCCATGGAGGTCACCTCAGGTATGCTGCCCGGTGCATCCACGTTCAACCCATCCTGCGCAATCAGCGCATTTTGGTCTTCGCAATCTCCGGCGCCCGAGTCCCCTGCAGCGTTGAGCCAGGTTATGCCTTCGGCATTGGCTTGCAGCGCCATGCTTCGATCCAGCGGAAGATCAATCAAGTCGCCGTCCTCGCATAGCCCGTAACTCATGCTGACCACCGGAGCGACTGCTTCATCGATGGCATGAGTCATTGATATGTTCACATCGTTGGAGTAGACAAAGATAATGGTGGCGTTCCGCGCCACCGCGCCGGACCATTCCAAATCCAAGTCCGCCTCCGGGAGGTCGCCCTGGCTGAAGCCCGGATCGGGCTGCACCAGAATCTTCGTCGGAGCATTGGGCGTCAAACCATACCTGGAGCGGAACGTTGCGATATCCGAAAGGTTGACATCCGTCTGGCCGACGATCGCCAGTTTCTGGCCCGTTCCATCGATCTTCTCGTTGTACAACCTGGCGACGTCGTAGATGGTGGCGAAGTCGTCAGGCACCATTTGATGATCGCCCCCGCCGGTTGTGTTGGTGGGATTGGCCGGCCCGGCGACCAAGCGCGGCTTTAAGCGAAAGTCGTGCAATCCGCGCAATCCGCGCACGATTCCGGAGAGCGCCGCGGGAACGGATGGATCGTTTGCGTTCGCGTAGTGAACCTTGCCGTCTTCCAGGTACTGATTGATCTGGATATGCAGCGCGGCCTCCACTTGCTCCGCCGAGCCGCTGAATTGAATAAAGGTGCGGCTGCGGGCCACGTGTTCCAGTTGCAGACCTTGCGACTGCAGCCAGGCTAAGATGCGGGCGATATCGTTCGGGCTGACGCCAAACTGATCGGCGTACTGTTCAGGCGACAGCCACTTGTGATAGTTGGCCGAACCGGGGTCCCGCTGGCTGGCCAGCAACTGCTCGAGCGATGTCTGCTGGCTGGACGAAGGCGCCAGGTACATCGTGATCAGGGGCACAGGAAAAGACGCCGCCACGGGTCCCTGATCCACCGCCGTCCGCGCTCGGGCCGGCACGTGGCCGCGAAGCACAACCGTGGGACCGTTACTAATCCGCGCTCCGATGCGGTCCTGCTGGGCTTCGGCGGTCAGCGCAAGCAGAGCGCATAGAGCAACAAGGAGAGCCAGTGTTCGCGTACACATAAACATAAGGGACGGCCCCAAAAGGCACTGAATGTAGGATGGACGCGTAGAGAACTTGGTTTCAACCGGATTACTAAACTAAAAATTGATCCCGAGTCGACTCTGCCTTCTATCTTCCCATAGGTTTCCGATAAACTAAAACACGGATGCAACCGGCGTGTCGCACAATATTGCTGGTGATGGCGTTACTGCCTTGCATTGCCAACGCATCCTCACCTTTCGCGGGCCGCTGGGATTTGACCATTACAACTCCGAAGGGCGCTTATCCATCTTGGATGGAGTTCGCTGACGAAGCCGGGACGCCGGCCATACGCATGGTCGGCCGCACTGGCAGCGTGCACGCGGTGCGCGACGCCAAGGTGGAAGGATCGCACCTGATCATCACCGATCCCCCGTGGGATCTAACCGTGAAAGATCGTAAGCTGACTGGCCGAACACCCGACGGCACTATCACTGGAGAGCCGGCGCCCGCTTTGAACCGGCAGGCGCCCAAATCCTGGACCGCGCCCGAGCCTTTGTTCAACGGCCACGATCTTTCGGGCTGGGTAGGCATTGGGGCGGCGGACAACCACTGGATCGTCAAAGAGGGCGAACTTCAAAATCAGGCCCCGGGAGCGAATCTTCGCACCCTGCGCTCGTTCGCGGATTTCAAACTGCACATCGAATACAATTGCCCGCCCGGCGGAAACAGCGGCGTATATTTACGCGGCCGCTACGAAGTGCAGGTGGAATACGAGCCTCCGGCCAAGAATGACGCGTTTCATGCCATGGGCTCCATTTACGGATTCATCCCTCCGGCGACGGAGGTGGCGCCGCGGCCGGGCGAATGGGAGGGCTACGACGTGACGTTGGTGGGGCGTCACGTCACCGTGATCCGCGACGGCGTGCTGATTATCGATAACGCCGAGATCCCCGGCATCACCGGCGGCGCGCTCGACAGCCGCGAAGCCGAGCCCGGCCCGATCTACCTGCAGGGCGATCACACTGGCGGCCTGCGCTACCGCAACATCACCATCTCCGTCCCCGTTGTTGAACCGCGACCGTGAGTCGTCGCATCACTCCACCGTCAACACCACCGGCTGCTCAATCATCGACGCCTTGTTCGCCGTCAAAAAAGCCAGATGATACCGGCCAGGCTTGATGCGAGGCACCTGGAACTTGACCTTCCCGCCGCCCTCCTCCATGACGACGACTTTCGTGTCGGCCTTGCCATCCGTGAGGTACACATCGGCGACGGTGGTTTTGTCCACGTTATCGCAACTGGCGTTGACGGTATCGCCGGTTTTGGCGGTGTCGGGATCGATCGCCGAACATCTCGGCATTCCCTGAAATGCAGGCATGGCCGCAACTGAGGCCAGCAGAAGTACAACGACGAAGCACGATTTCATGGTGCCTCCAGTGGTGGGAATTATACACCCGCCGCATGCGGGCCGCGCACCCACAACCCACCTCCCACCTCCCACTCCCCGGTAAACTAGGACCATGTCGAACGCCACCGCAACCCCCAGCGCTCCTCCCCAACCCCTCAGCGTCTTGAGCGACGAGGAAAAACTGTTCCAGGACACCGTCCTGCGCTTCGCTCGCGAGCGGATTGGACCGCATGTGCGCGCCATGGACGACGCGGGCGTCTTTCGCAGCGATCTATTGCGCGAGATGTTCGAGCTCGGCCTCATGGGAATCGAGATTCCCGAAGAGTTCGGCGGCCAGGGCGGCGATTTCTTCCAGGCCGTGCTCGCGGTGGAAGCGCTGGCGAGCGTCGATCCCTCCGCCGCCGTCATCGTCGACGTGCAGAACACCATCGCCAACAACGTCATCATCCGCTGGGGCAACGACGATCAGAAGCGTCGCTATCTGCCCCAGCTCGCGACCAACACCGTGGCGTCCTTTGCGCTATCTGAAGCCGGCTCAGGGTCCGACGCCTTTGCGCTGACCACACAGGCCGTGAAGCGTGGCGACAATTACGCCATCACCGGCCGTAAGTTGTGGATCACCAATGCAGCTGAATCCGGCCTGTATCTTGTGTTCGCCAACGCCAACCCCGCGGCCGGCCATCGCGGCATCACCTGCTTTCTGGTGGAGCGCAACTTCCCCGGATTCCAGGTGGGCAAGAAGGAGGACAAGCTCGGTATCCGCGCGTCATCCACCTGCGAGCTCATCCTGGAAGATTGCCTGGTGCCGGCCAGTAATGTGCTCGGCGAAGTGGGCAAGGGCTACAAAATCGCGATTGAAACTCTCAACGAAGGGCGCATCGCGATCGGTGCGCAGATGGCGGGACTGGCGCAAGGCGCGCTGGATCACTCGATCGCTTACGCCAAACAGCGGCAGCAGTTCGGAAAGCCGATCGCCGAATTTCAGGGCGTCCAGTTTGAGTTGGCGCAGATGGCCACCGAAGTGGAAGCTGCCCGCTTGCTGGTCTACAACGCAGCGCGGCTGCGCGTAGCCGGGCTGCCCTTTGTCACCGAAGCCGCCATGGCCAAATATTTTGCGTCGCAAGTGGCCGAAGACACCGCCTCGCGCGCGGTCGAGATTCTGGGCGGCGTCGGCTTCACTAAAGATTATCCCGTGGAAAAGCTCTACCGCGACGCCAAGATCGGTCGCATCTACGAAGGCACGACGAACATACAGAAGCTTACGATCGCGAAACAGATTCTAGCCTGAAGCGGCGTTATATTAGGAACAAGAGGTAACCATGCGTTTCGTTGCACCTTTCCTCCTGCTCATGGGAGCGGCTTTCGCCGCCACAACCGGTGATCCCAGCCCCGAACAAATTGACGATATCATCGCGAAGTTCGCTGGCAAGGAGGCTGACTTCGCTAAGGCGCGCAGCAACTACACCTATCGCCAGACCGCGCGCGTCATGACGCTGGATGACAGCGGCAACAGCACCGGCAAATGGGAAGAAGTCACCGACATCGTCTTCAGCGGGGACGGCCATCGCATCGAGAAAGTGGCCTACGCGCCCCCCAACACGCTCACCGCTATATCGCTGGATCCCGGCGACATGCAGGACCTTCGGGAAGTGCAGCCGTTCGTTCTGACCACCAATGAGCTGTCAAAATACTACATCCGCTACCTGGGCCGCGATCAGTTGGACGAAATCTCCTGCTACGCCTTCGCAGTCAAGCCGAGAAAGATGGAATCGGGCCAGCGCTATTTTGAAGGCGAGGTCTGGGTGGACGACCACGACTTGCAGATCGTCAAGAGCTACGGCCGAGGCGTTGGCATCACCCACGGCGATCACCAATATGCGAAGTTTGAAACCTACCGCGAGCAGATCGATGGCAAGAACTGGTTTCCGACGTACACCATCGCCAACACCACGCTGCACTTCAAGGAAAACGATCAACGCATTAAGATGACCGTGAAGTACGAGGACTATAAACAGTTCAAGAGCGACACCACGATCAAGTACGACACCGACGAAAAGACGCAGCAACCGCCCAAGAAGCCGTAGGCCGTATTGGCTAGGATCCCGCCGCTTCCCATCGACGGCCTTCTGCCGCGCATCCGCGAATCTCTCGGCGGATTCCATAATCTCGTCATCGAAGCCCCGCCCGGCGCCGGGAAGACCACGCGAGTGCCTCCGGCCCTGCTGGATCTGGTGCGCGGAAATGTACTGGTGCTTGAGCCGCGGCGTCTGGCCGTAAGGATGGCTGCGCGCAGAGTGGCTCAGGAAATGTCCGAGCCTGTCGGCGAGACGGTGGGCTATCAGGTCCGCTTTGAAGAAGTGGGCGGTCCGCGAACGCGTCTCCGTTTTCTCACCGAAGGCATCCTGACGCGCCGCCTGATTTCCGATCCGCTGCTCTCGGGAGTCGACGCTGTCGTCCTGGACGAGTTTCACGAGCGGCATCTCGAAACCGATCTGGCCCTGGCGCTGCTGCGCCGCTTGCAAAGCACCACGCGTCCGGATTTGTTGCTGATCGTGATGTCGGCCACGCTCGACGCCGCGCCCATCGCGCGCTACTTGGGCGGCTGCCCCATCGTGCGTTCGGAAGGCCGGCTATTCGATCTCGCGGTCACCTATCAACCCTACTCGGCGGCGCCGATTGAAAAGCAAGTGGCGTCGGCGCTGGAAACTCTAATCGCGCAACGGCCTTCGGGCGATGTGCTCGTTTTCTTGCCTGGCGCTGCGGAGATTCGCAAAACCGACCGCGAATGCCAGCCACTGGCCGCCCGTCACGACCTTCTGGTCGTTCCGCTTTATGGCGATCTTTCGCCCGCCGAGCAGGATCGCGCCGTTTCCCCCGCCCAGAAGCGCAAGGTGATCCTTTCCACCAACGTCGCCGAAAGCTCCATCACTGTTGAAGGCGTCACGGCGGTCATAGACAGCGGTTTGGCGCGCATGGCCAGCGACTCGCCTTGGACCGGGCTGCCGATTCTCGAGGTCGCGCGCATTAGCAAAGCGTCCTCCATGCAGCGTGCCGGACGGGCCGCCCGCACCGCTCCCGGTCGTGTTATCCGTCTATATACGCTCGATGATTTTCATCGACGCCGCGAGCAAGATCCGCCCGAGATTCTGCGTCGTGAACTGTCCGAACTCTGTCTGACCTTGCGCGCCATGAGGATCGTGAACCCGAGCGAACTCGACTGGCTGGACGCTCCTCCGGATGTCGCCGTCGCGCGCGCTGAAGATTTGCTCGAACGTCTCGGCGCCAGCGGTGAACGTGCGCGCCGCATGGCCCGCTATCCGCTGCATCCACGTTTAGCAAGAATGCTGCTCGATGCCGTCGAACGCGACTCCGGCGAAGAAGGCTGCCGTGCGGCCGCGGCGCTCAGTTCGGGCGCGCGCTCGCCCTCTTGCGACCTGATGAGTCTGATCGATTCGCAGTTCGATCCGATGACTCAGCGCCACTTCGAGCAGATCCGTCGCATGGTCCGTCCACCCAAGCCGAAGACTCACGATCCGCACGCGCTGGCACTTTCCGTTCTCACGGCGTTTCCCGATCGCGTGGCGCGGCGTCGCAAAGACAATCAATTGCTCCTGGCCTCCGCCGGCTCGGCCGTTCTGGCGTGCGAAACACGTAGCGATTTCCTGGTCGCTCTGGACATAGAGGATCGCAGCGAGCGAGCTCTGCCCCTGGTCCGTCTCTACATCGCGATCGAACCGGCCTGGCTGCTCGACTTGTTTCCCGATCGAATCACAGAACGAGCCGCCGTGGAGTGGAATCGGTCGGCCGAACGCGTGGACACTGTAAGCGCTTTGCTCTATGAGAATCTGACTATCGAAGAGACCCGCAGCGGAACGCCCGATCCCGAGCAAGCCGCCGCTCTTTTGGCCGAACGGGCGCTCGACGCCGGAATCGAGCGCTTTGTCGACCGCGAAGAGTTGGATCAATTCATTGCTCGCGTTGCCTTCGCGGCCGAACATACTTCGATTCCGAAGCTCGACGTCTCAGATGCGTTTCGCGAATTGTGCACTGGCCTG
>Ga0209517_10007673_pt1 | contig 12834 bp, 11 predicted proteins | sample PeaSoiMetSII2010_FD_187695 | JGI IMG/M metagenome (GOLD analysis project Ga0209517, IMG submission 187695) | Peat soil microbial communities from Weissenstadt, Germany - SII-2010 (SPAdes) (version 2) | ecosystem: Environmental > Terrestrial > Soil > Wetlands > Peat | place: Germany...
TGACCCTGGAAAGATTGCGGAGCAAAAAAAACTTCTGGGTGGACCCTGCCACAGACGCGCCGTGAGATCCAACGCCTGTTGTTCACCTGGACCGGAGAGTGTGCGTATTGTGGCAGCATGATTCGCAAGCGAAACCGACCACCTTAACTTAACGTAGTAGTACTAGGGAGCGAAAACTTACGCCTCATGGTATCCTTCAAGGCACGGAGAGCTGGCAAACCAGGGTGAGAGTTGCATTCAGCTTGGTTCGGGTGTATGTTGGTGGTCGAGCCTGGAGTCTACAAGGGAAATCGCGGGTAACGTTTGCGGCGGCATGATGGAGTGCGAATGATCAGCGCGCTGCTAAACACCATACAGACCACGCTGCTCGGTTCACGGGGATTCCTGCTCACCAGCCTTCTGCCGACTATCTTGTTCAGCATTGGTTCCTACCTGATCGATACGACCCTCCAACCCAAGCACGCCGTGTGGGCCGCACAATTCCTCCAGGAAAAGCCGGGGTTTGCAGCGAGCTGCATAGTGCTGCTGATTTTGGTTGCCGCCTACATGTTCTCCAGCTTGAATACCGTGCTGCGGGAGCTGTTGGAGGGAAGACTGCTCCGCAAGTGGCGGGGAAATCCCTTCCTGCGGCATCAGATTAAATCAGCGGAAGATGCCCGGAGTCGTTTCGAGGAGTATCAGCGCAGTTACTGGCTCCTCACCCGATCCCAATGGGAAGAAACTCTGCGCGAAGCCCGCAAAGAAGGGAAAGACCAAGATCCCCCTGCTAGCGAGATCGTTGGGAACTTGAAGGATTCTATTAAAAAGCTGACCTGCGAGAAAAAGAAACTCAAGCCGCTCGATTACGACGAGCTCAAGCAGGCAGTAGAAGCATTGGCGCCGGTTCTGAAAAGTTCGAGCGCCGACAAAAAGAACTCGCCAAGCTCCAAAGCCCTGAGCGACTTACACGTCGAATTGGTGCAGGACATTCAGTATCAAACTGGCCATTTGCAACATTGTCGCACCCAAGCGTATTGGGATTCAGCGGCCTTTCCCGACGACGTAGCTCCTACGCGCATGGGCAACATCGCCGGCACAATTCGATATTACGCCGAAAGCCGCTACGGCATGGTGCTTGACGTGTTCTGGACCCGCCTACAAAAGCAGATCCAAAGCGACGAGAAAAGCTTCAACACGCTGCAGGACGCCAAAATCCAGCTCGATTTTTTTGTGTCGCTGGTGTGGCTGAGCGCTGTGTTCTCTCTTTTCTGGAGCGTGGTCATGGTGGCGTGTAGCACGCGGATCGGATTGTTTCTGTTGGTTTCTGGCGGTGGCTTCCTGACGATGGCGATCTGCTACGAATTGGGGTGCCAGAGTTACCTCACCTTCGCGGAAGTAGTGCGCGGCGCCGTCGACTTGACTCGATTCCAATTGATCTCTGCATATCATCTGCCGCTGCCGGTCGGCTCCGGCGATGAACAACGCCTTTGGGAAACCTTAGCCGCCTGGATCGCTCACGATTCTCGCCGCGGCGACGTAAGGTACGAGCACAAAACGCCATGAAGACTCTGCTGGTCCTTTGGAGCCTGCTGATCATTATTGGCGTGGCGATTATGCTGCGGAGATTGGCTACGCAGCCCGCTGGGGGCGCGGCCTGCCAGTACACCGCCGACCGCGCTCTCCCGGCTTCCTTTCGGCTTCAGGATGGAGATTGGTCGAACGCCCTTCGGGACGTCCCCTCGATCAGCGGGAAGTACACGAACGATAAGTACCCGAAGGGCGCGCGGATCTGCGCCGAAAAGTTGCTTTCGTCGCCGCTGATCAATCCGGGCGACGCCAATCCTGTCGCGCTCAACGTGCCGGCCGGCCCGCTGAACGCCGGCGCGATCGTCGATATTTACCGCAACAAAAAAATTGCGGCGCGGAATGTGCCCGTGCTCGCGATTTTGTGCGGTGCACAAGGTTGTTCTTATGTCGTCGTGGGAGTGAAGGACGCCGACATGCCTGCGGTTACCGAGGGCGACGCGGCGCCGGTCCTGTTGATCCGCCAGCTTCCATAAGGAGAAATTGTGTGACTGAACTTGCCTGGGATAAAGTGAAGCTTCTTAAACTTGAGATGAAGCCCGGACCGCTGTGGAGGGTCGCTCTGGATTACGTGGCGGGGCCGCGCCTGCTCCGATTCAGGGTGACCGATGACAAGGGTAACCCCGCGGATTCCGACTGGGGCAGGAAAGGCCACGAATGTAAAGCCTACGGCTCGCCGACCACACCAGCCCCAAATACTACTCTGCTCTGCTCCACCGCGCCGATGGGCGCGCTCATCGGCAAGCTGGGAGGCAGTTCCGCTGACCATCCGGATACCGCGGCGAACGCTGCACCGTATGGAACCAAGAAGGTATTCGCGGTAGGCTCGTACTGCGTGATCGCCATGACCAAAGACGACAGCGGCCCCCTTTTTCTAACCCAAAACGAAGTGCTGGCTGCTTTCGCCGAAGAGATGGGTACACTATATATTTTGATTGAGGAGGCGACGGTTTAAGTATGCCAATAGCATGGTGTCCGAACTGTGAAAAGATATGGCCCGATGCGCCTGGAAGTCTGTGCCCGGTGCATGGCACACCACTGGAGGCGATCGGAGACATGACCGGAACGCTGATGATTTCTAAAGGTGCTGCGTCGCTCGCCGGGACACGATTGGCGCTGCGCCACCCTACTAAACCTATTGCCTCCGCGGTAGCGTTGCTGCGGACCAAAGGCTTCCGGTCGGGTGATCGAATTCGGGTCAAAGGAACCCAAGGCGTGGTCGGTAATGAGGAAGTCGTATTCATCGAAAGCGTCCACCACCACTTGGGCAAAAGGACTCATCCCTTTAAATCCCTACTAACGGGATAAGTGTCGACCTGGTGTGTGATCGCGGCCATTGCAATTATTTCCCGTTTGTATTGTGAAGCAACAGTAACAGGCGATACCATCGCCTACTTCATGGAGAACGGAAGTTGCCTACTCCCCCCGCTCTCCCACTCACGTGGCGAACTCTCCCGCAGGAGGTAAGACCGTATGCCAGCAGCCCAGCAGTTTACCGGTGTCTTCAGATTTCCCGGGACGTACGCTTTTCTCGAGAAGTTCAATATCGCCGACTACGCATTGCTTCAATTTGACGACCTCTTCACTGGCAATTTCGACGAAACGAAAGCCGAAAACACCTGTATTGAGCTTAAGAAAAACCATCAAGACGGTGATCCGGCGATTCTCACCGGCGCGATTGTCACGTGTGACGTCAACGGCCGACATACTCCAGTCCTCTTCCTCTTTGACTGACTCCCATTGGCTAGCCCAAGGAGACGACATGCGCAAATTAGCTTTCCTATTAATCCTCTCACTTCTCCTCGCGGGGCCCAACGTGCCGAGCGCCATTGCTCAAGCTCGCGAAGAGAAGGCGGTAAACCCTCCCGAACAGGAGGGCAGCCAAAAAAAAGGTGAGAACCCTCGCTCCATTCCTCCCGCTGTTGTCGTTAGAAACCGCATTGTGGTTGTTGGGCCACCCAAGGTCTACGACGACCTCTATCTTCAAAACCTGCTAAGCTCGATGCAGAGCCAATTGGCAGCCATTCGCGGCATTGACCAGGCCACGCTATTGAGCCACATCGGCGTCGCGCAAGGCGCGGACCTTCGGCAGATGGGCGTTGCAATCTCAGCCTCCGGACCGCCGACCCCCCAAACTTCCACATTCAGTCTTGCGCCAGGAGTGCCTGCGTTCAGCTACCCGCCGGGTTACTCGTCGCCCCCCGCTGCGGGAGTCGCCCTACCTACGGGGACAGCAACCGCAACCACTCCTGGAACGACCACTACGATCAGCTCCGTGACGCCTACAGCTCCAACGCCGGCCCCCACCTCGTTGACGGTTCCGGCAATCCCTTCGCTTGGACAATCTTCACTGGACACCTACAACGAGTCGCTGCAATTGTCTTCGGCAATTGCGGGTACCGCGTTGCTCCTGAACGGCGCGCCTAGCGACGCTGTGGACAGGGCCACCGGCCAACCCAAGACAACCGTCACGATTGGATTCCCAATCACGGTTGAACCTCCCGCGCTCTGCGACTGCGATTTGGCAGGCGCTGTGGCTGAAGTGCACGTTGTAATTTGTTCGAATAGCGAAGAGGAACCGCCGTCCATCGTCACATTGCTACCCCAGGAGCGGAGTTACAACGTAGCTAGCATGGTGGACAAAAGTTTTCTCGGTTCCGCGAGTGCGGTTCTGGGAGGAGTTGTGAATGTCGGCGGGGGCTTTTTCTGGAGCCACACCCGATACTACCTCGTCCAGCAGCAGGAGACCGTGGCGTTCCTTTCGGGGACGGCGAGCGCGCCCCGTGGATGTGGTAATGCGAATGACAAATACACAAGCTTCGCGTGGCAGATCCGCCCGGTGCTCGGCAAGGAGTTTATCCGACCCGGTAACTCAGTCAACTTCGTGCGGATTTCCGTCCCCAAAGTGGAAAGCCCAGAGCCCGCGACGCAAATCGGGAAGGCGTGTGTGTCGGTCCTCTGGCGGAAACCCGCCCTCACCGGGCTCTTCCGGCGAAAGAGCGACAAATACCTTGGAGAAGTGGTTCGTGGCGAAGAACAATGCAACGATATCGACTACTACGGGACCCAGCTTAAGGACGCCACGTTAACCGTCATGGACATTGGACAAGGGGCGGTAACCGTCCAAGTGAACGGCACGTTTCTGCCGGGAACCACCGTACGGCTCGGCAACACTTACCTGAAACCCGATAGTATTACGGCGACCCATGACATGCTTACGTTCACAGCGCCTGCGAGCGCCATCGTGGCAGCGGGGCAGGTGTACATCGTTGGCCGGGATGGCCGGGAGGTCGAGGCGAGTCACCAAGTGAAAAGATAGAGAAGCCCGGATGAGACTGCGTGTTCAAAAGCAGGGCAATCCATAGAAACGCCACAGCATGGCTGCGGTTTGACAATGGAGCAACCCAAGGTCTCCCCCTATTCTGAGGCCCAATCGCTCGTAACGGTTGACTTTCAAGAGCCGGTCATCGCACGTCCCGGGGATAAGAGCCCGTCCTTTGATAATCCAGCCGTTGATCCCTTGGTGGTTGTGATCGGAGGCAAGGTATTCGGCCTGAGCGATGCTCCTTTCTTCTCAGAGCAGGTCGGCGAAAAGCAGCCAAGGAAGGAAGGCGAAATGTACGCAATGAGGCCAGGCGAAATCCAGCTAATCGTGCCCACCGCATTAATCCAGGCCTCGCCAAGAATAGAACTACGGCGCCTGCTCTGGCCTGACGTCTTCTTCAGGCAATCGAAGTCAATTCCAGCCGATACATTCTCGAAAGCTGCGCCTTCGGTCTCGAAGGCTTCGACTTTATCCACCCATAAAGGACTCACCATCGCGCTGCTTGGGACCGGGCTCGACCGTCTGAAACCGGTATATCCATCCCCCACGGATTGCAAGGAGTGCAAGTGGGACTCGACAGGCTCGACATTCTTGAAGGTCAGTCTGCCTAAGCCACTGGAGGCAAAGGCGGATGCCTCGGGGAAAAAGAAGGACAAAGAGCAGGCGATAGATCCAACGGATGGCTTGCGGCAATTGGCATTCTGCCGGAAGCAAGAAAAAGGCGATGACTGTGATTCAAACTTCCCCATGCTTATCGTCGATGTGCCAAGACTCGAAGCGGCGAAACCGTCATTAGAGGATCATGATCCGGTCCCAGTCAACACCCATAAAGTCACCATCACGGGCAGCAAGCTCGACCAGGTAGTTTCCATCGAGCATGCGAAGGTGTCGCTTGCCTTCCGGATTGTTCCCGGAAAGAGTCCTTCGCTCGAGCTCGACCTGCCTGATGCCATTGCTGCTGTCCCAGGCGGTTACTCACTGTTGGTGACTTTTGCCGATAAGAGCAGAACAGTCTACTTGCTGACGATCCAAAAGAGCGGTTCGTAGGCCCCGCAGTAAACGGAGGTTTTCGGTTTTTCTTGCCCGAATAATGGGGACAGCCAGCGGAATCCCAAATGTCAAACTCCGCTCTTTCCCCAATTCCAGGAGCTGAGTTATGCGCTACAGCCGATCCCTTCTCATCGCCGGGATGACCCTGATTGCGGTTGCGCTATGGATGTGCCCGACTGATCCGCCGCCAGCGAAGGACGCGGGATCAATCCAGACGCAAGGCCAACCGGAGAAGCAAAAAGGGGAGCAGCAGCGGCAACCGCGACGTTTGGCGCGCCCGGTGGCTCCGCCTCCCCTCGACGAGCTCGCCCGTGCCGTTCTTAACAAAGCCGATCTCCTGGTCAAAAATTGGCAATACGCCGAAGCCATTGCTGCATACGCGGAAGTGGCAGGTATGGCCGGGATATCGCCCAACCTTCAAACCGAGGCGCGGTTAAAGAAAGCGGATGCAGCGATCGAAAAAGCCAAGGCAGAGAACGGCTCGTTATTGGACGAGACGGCCAAGCATATCCCCGACCAGGCCGATTTCTTTCTGAAGAACAAAAAATACCCTGAGGCCATCGCGGCGTATTCGGAGGTGGCGGCGCTGCCGGGAATCAACTCCACGCTGCTCGGCGAATCGCGGCTGGGGAAGGCCAGCGCCACCATCGACAAGGCCGAAGCAGAGAATCCCACAGGGCTGGAGGCAATCTGGCAGCCCCTAACTCTAATGTGGATAAGTTCGATGAAGGCGGTGGGTACAGTCCTGCTCTGGTGTGCAGTGCTGACGATGGCGATCGGGGCCACGACGCTGGCCCGCTTTCTGCTGCCTACTCGCCATGGGCTGCAGATCGGCGTGCAGGATTTGCCGGCCAGCGGCCGAGAAAACCGGTCTCGCATAGTCTCTTCTGAGATCGCCCAAATGGTCTTGCCGCCATCGGCGAGCAAGGGTGGCGCGGGACTCAGCACGGCGCACCCCCTTACTTGCCGGGTACTTTGCCTCAGTTTGATAGGTGGCGCATTGCTTGCACCGCTCTATTTCTGGCCGGCACAACTCTTAGCGATAACCGGGGCCGGAAATGAGCAACTCCCGCCAAGCCTCATTCGAGTCGATGCTAAGCCGAAAAGCGGCTTTCTTTATCCTTACTACCTTTATGTCCCTGCCCAAATTCGCACAGAGAAAAACCACCAGGCTCCGCACGTTTTATTGATTCTGCCGAATAATACGGGCACGACTAATGACGATTTTGCGGTTCATGAGCGCTCGGCGCGACGTACGGCTGAGCAGTCCTGCTTTATGGCTGCGCAATTAAGGGTAGCCATGCTGGTGCCGGTTTTTCCACGCCCAGCAACCGATGGGCTAGTTTACACCCAAGCGCTGAACCGCGCTTCCCTTCTCACGCAGAAGGAAGCCCTCAAACGGTTAGACTTGCAACTGATCGCGATGATCGACGACGCGCGTGAACGTCTGCGGGGGGAGGGATTGAAGTTCATTGATCGAACGCTGATGTATGGCTTCTCGGCCTCGGGGATGTTCACTAATCGGTTCACGATGATTCACCCGGATCGCATCCGGGCCGCCGCGTTTGGCTCGCCCGGTGGGTGGGCTATGGCGCCTGTCGCCTCATGGAAGGGAAAATCACTGCGTTATCCCGTTGGAACGGCCGATTTCGAAGCGGTGACCGGTACAAAGCTGGATTTAAAACGCCTGAAGGCAACGCCGATGTTCCTGTTCATGGGTACAGCGGATACTAATGATTCGGTACCCTACAGAGATTCTTACGATCAGGAGGATAAGGATCTGATCTTTAGCCTGTTTGGCAAGACGATGTTGGATAGATGGGCGGTTACAGAGTCCCTTTATCGTGAAAACCTGCCCGCGGCGAAACTGAAGCTTTATCCAGGCGTAGCGCACACCGTTTCGCAGGATATGATGGATGACGTTATGGCTTTTTTTGCTCAGCACCTCCTGCGTTAGCCACGGTCGGACTTCGTAACGGTGCTCTGACCGCCGGCTCTGAATTCTCTGGCAGACTCCTTCCGTAGTCACTCGCGATAAATGGCCGTTCCCTAGCGAACGGCCTGGGCTGCTTCGACATTTCGACCTGCGCGTAGAATCTGGTCGGCGGCGTGGAAAATGCGTTGGGCGGAACGCTCGCTGATGGTCTGCCCTTGACCCCAAGACTGGATGTAGCCGCGGCTATATTCCGCGCCTGGAAGGCCTAGCGATTCACAGCAAAGCAGCGCCACGGCTTCGGCTTCTACCTCGCGAGTGTTTCGGGGTGTGGTTTCGGTGTCGGAAAGGTCGCCTTCATCGCAATGGCCGAGGGCAACGTGGGCCAGTTCGTGGAAGAGCGTCTTGAAGGGTTGCGCCGCAATCGGGCTGACAGCGATCTTCCGCCCACGTTTAGCGTAACCTTGGGTGTTGCCGTCCAAGTCTTCGAACGGGATGCGCTCGATTTTCAGGGCGGCAAGGGCTGTCGGCTCGTTCCATTCGGGAATCGCTTCCGGCTTGTATTCCGCCCCGTCCGTCTGCGCCAGAACAAACCAGTGAGCCTTGTAGGTAAAGTGCGTGAAAGAGAATTCCTCTTCCTGCTCGGTGCCGTCATTCTGCTTAACCGTCTTGGTGCGCTTGCAGGCTAGAGGCATACAGAGGGTTATTGCTTTCGAGCCTTTCTTGACGTATCGGCCCAGTTCCTTCCACTTCGGAAAGGTGGCCAGAGGTCCGGGCTGGATGCCACGCTCGAAGCATTGGAAGAGAGCCAATAACTGATTTCCAAGGCTGTAATTGTGGAAGCGGCTATAAGCTTCGTGAATGAACCCAGGCTTTCCTGCGGCTTCGTTCAATAGAGCGGCCCACGAAACCATTGGTTTTCTCTCAGCGCCATAGCGCGCGCTGCCTGTGTCTGCCCGCTGGCCGGATTCGACCGCGCTGGTCGTTTCCGCTGCTGTCTGCCTGGTTTTGATTTCCTCGGTCACGGTGTTTTCTCCTTTTCTGCCCCTTTTCTCGCGGGGCACCCAAGGGCGAGTGGGGCCTGCTCGCAAGTGCCAAGGGCTGCCTTTTTGCGGGGGAGCCAAGAAACTTCGCTATTCGATTTGTTTCTTGGGGGGACCGCAAACCCGGAGGGTGGCCGTCAGCAGACGGACAAAGCAGAGGCCCGTCGTGCCGCCAGCGCGCAGGGGCTTCCCCATCTCGCCGTGCCCGCGAGAAGAAGTGGCGCTAGAAAAGGAGCATGACCGGGGAAACCAAGGTAGGCAGATAGGACGATTACGGGCTTGCGACCGAGCTAGACGTAAGACGTTAGATGGGTCGGGCAGTCGGCCTGAGGCAGGAGTATTCTAGCAGCAGACCCGGTACAACAGAAAAATAGTCGAGGATGCCAAGGGCGCCGAAGATGTAATCAACGTACTCTAGGGCGTCCCCGTCCGCTCACGCCGCGTGCTTCGATGTTTGTTCAACAAGTGTGGCAACATTCTGCGATAGACTCGTGGCTCCGCCGATGGCGGTGAGCAAAGTCCTCTCTTAGAAAGTTGTTAATCCTCGACTTTTCTGAACGCCGCTATTGCTTTCTCGAGAGCATCGTAAAACGCTAAATCCTCGCCTATATTTGAACCTGTTTCCTGCAGGATTCCCCGAGCCGCACCGCGCTTGTATGTGTGTTCCCGGTCTTTCTTTGTCTGAAGATCGGATTGGAGCCGACCTTCGCCCGACAGCTGTATGGGAAGGCCGACAGCAGCACCTGTCGGGTTGCCCCGCCGCAAAGTCCTGGCGTTGAATGGTTCATCGGCTTAGGCTTAGAATTGCGATATGGAAACACTACTACCTAATGGCAACCGGATCAGAGAATTACGTAAGGAGGCGGGCCTCACACAAGAGGAACTCGCTCACAAAGCGTGGGGTCTGGAGGGCAGCGTTGTAAACGTGTACCGCGCGGAAAAGGGTTTTCGTCGTATGCGTCGTAGCACGCTCTCGGAAACTGCGCAAGCGCTGAGCAACGCACTGAAGAGAGAGGTGAAGTTGGAGGAAATCGTGCTTGCCGATCCGCCAACATCAGTGAGCAGTGTATCGGGGCCCGGTTCCCCGAAGCTTTCCTGGGCCAACACCGTCGTTCTCATTCCTGCGTTTGGCCCCGTACCCGACGGGGTGTTCACCAACGCCAATGTGTGCCGCTCGGACCGTAGGCAAAGAGTCCGTTGGGAGTGCCGGGTTGCCCGGCGTTGAAACGGTGCATGCGAAATTCGCCGCCGAACTTTATCTCGTGGTGCCCCCGTATGTGGGTGAGCGAAGCGAGCAAATCGTGCGTCTCCTGGCCCTGACGCAGGTAAGACCACGGGGCCGATCCAATGAGGGTACTGTTGTCGGAGCTCGGGGCTAGTTCATTTCCATAGGAAATAACAGTCGGAAAGGTCTGATAGCCCGACGTGTCAATGTAGGAGGGCATCTTCAGGTTCGTTACCGGATCCGTTTTACTGACCGGGTAGTAGAGGTTCGTGCCGCCAATGGCGTTCGCGGTGCGCGTAAGGCCATAGGAAAAACTAAGCACCGTTGCCGGGCCGAAAGTGCGCACGAAGTTCAGGCTGAACAGATGGGCCGTGTTCAGTGAGGCAAAGGCCTTACAGGGGTCGGCTACGTTGTTATAGCAGCTCGGGGGTACATAACTCGACTTTTGGCGAGAATATCTCGCGCTCAGCCTGTTACGGTCATTAAAATTCTGATCGATTTTCAAGTCCCACTGGTCGTTGCTGGTTGCAGTAGCGCCGGAGCCGAGCCAGTTAAAGTACGGGTTATAGTTCGCCTGTCCGACGTTCCGGTTCGGAGAGGGGAAAAACTGAAACAGTGCCATCATGGAGGGATCAAGCAGGTTTCCCGCCGTGTTCACAGGTCCCCCGGGTAGCGCCTGCCCCGGAGCCAGGTTTGTGCCGGGGCTCGCGTATTTAGCAAGGTTATCGAAAGGGATGAAGTTCGACCGCGGGGTTCCAACGCCCGCTACGTAGACGCCGGTGTAGGGGTCCCACAATTGGCCGGAGGTCGCGGAGCATTGGCCTGCCGCGTCGTACGTGCCGCCGTTTTCCCCGCAGAATTCACCGAAGTCCCCCGTCTTCTCCGCCGCGCTGGGCACGCCGGCTTGAAATGGTCCCGCCAGGTCGCTCTCGCGCGTGCCCTCATAGTCGAAAAAGAAGAAGGTCCGGTCCTTGCCGTTATAGAGGTGAGGAATGTATACCGGCCCGCCAAAAGTGCCGCCAAAAACGTTCCGCTCCAAGTGCGGGAGGTTGTGGACGGTGGGCAAGTTGCTCATGTTGTTGAAGAAGTTCTGGGAATCAAGGACATTGTTGCGCAGGAAATCGTAGGCGCTGCCATGGAATTGGTCCGTGCCGGAACGCGTGATCAGGTTGGTGATGGTCGAGCCCGTAAATCCGTATTCGGCGCCGAAATTCGTTTGCTGTACCTTGTACTCCTGCACATCATCCACAGAGGGGGTATAGGCGACCTGGAGCCAGAGACCCCCCGCCGCCATTTGCCCCGCTGTAACGCCATCAATTGTTAAGTCGTTAGTGTCGTCGCGGCTTCCATTAGAATTAAAGTAGTTGGCAGATTGTCCTGCTATATTCGCATAGGTAGTATTGGGCGGCTGAACGACTCCGGGCGCGAGGAATGCGAGGTCAAGCGCCGAGCGGTTCAAAAGCGGCAAATCGTTGGTGAACCTCCGGTCGATGATCTGGCCCGTCGTCGCATCGGAGGTATGGAGCAATGGCGCCACGGCCGTGACCTCGACGGTCTGCTTGGTGGTGCCAATCTTTAAATCGAAGCTTACCTGCACGCGCTCCGTCACATGCACGGTGACTGCCGGTTGCTTCACCGTCTCGAATCCGGCAGCGCTGGCGGAGACATCGTAAACGCCTGGCTGAACGTAGGGAAAAACGTACAGGCCTTCATTGTTCGTCGTGTTCGTCGTGGTCACGCCCGTGGCCGTGTTGGTTAAGGTCACCGACGCGTTCGGTATCACCGCACCGCTCGTGTCGCGCACCGCGCCCAAGACGGCGCCCCCCTGGGCGAACGCAGGCGGGGCTAGCAGAACACAGAAAGCACAGAAAGCGCCCAGGGCGATCAGAACGCTCCTGAGCCTTCCGTGCGAGAAAAGACGAGAATTCTTGCGATCTCGATGTGAATTCATCTCAACTCCTTTTCCTCCGCGCATACCGCGGATGGTTTTTACCCAATGCTTTCCGACGCTTCCAGTGAAATTTCCATTTTTAATTGCCGTTCCGTATTTATAAGCAGCGCCTGGGCGCGCTGAATGCGGCACTGTCTGAGACATTTCATGGACGGTGACCCCTTAACCTGCTTGAACTGTCTCCTCCTTGAACCCAACGCACCCAGGTTTTTCTTCGACGTGCGAAACGACCCGACGCATGAAATGCTTCATAGAAAAAGTGATAAGCAGTACCTGCCTTGCACTGGCCGTCGCACCGTTTCTAAGAACCCGTCGCTGGCAAGATTGACTTGTTCTTGCGGACCGAATGTACGACGGAGCTGTAGCGATCACCACGGAAGAATGAACGCGTGAGTTCAAGAGGGCGCCCTTCTTCCATATAGGAATTAACGCGCCAGCGCGAGCGCCAGGGCACGTTGTACATCGGCTCGCTTCGGGGCCAGCCGCGCGGCTTTGGTGAGTAAGGCAATGGCACCTTCACCGTCGCCGGCGCGCCCTCGCAAGCGGCCAAGCTCCAGCAACACGTCAACATTGTCGGGTTGTTGCCGGAGCAGTGTCTGGAAGTCGACTTCGGCGCGCTGGTCGTGGCCGGCCCCCACCGCCGCCAGCCCCAGGTTGTACAGCACGTCAGGATCGCCCGGGGCTTTCGCCAAGGCGCGGGAAAAAGCCTTCTCGGAGCGCGCGAACTGCCCCATTCTACTTAGC
>Ga0209517_10007674_pt1 | contig 12830 bp, 13 predicted proteins | sample PeaSoiMetSII2010_FD_187695 | JGI IMG/M metagenome (GOLD analysis project Ga0209517, IMG submission 187695) | Peat soil microbial communities from Weissenstadt, Germany - SII-2010 (SPAdes) (version 2) | ecosystem: Environmental > Terrestrial > Soil > Wetlands > Peat | place: Germany...
GAGCCACTGGACCATCTCGACGATGGTGCGCGCGGGCCGGCGGGAAGCGACCGTGATCCGGGTGCGGCTGTCATCGAGCGAGATGTTCTCCACCTCGCGCCAGGCCGGCGCCGCGCCCGCGGCCAGCGGCGGCGAGCATTCGATCCGGATGGTGGAAGCGGCCAGGGTGCGCTCCTGAATCTCGCGCGGCGTGCCGATGGCGATGATGCGGCCTTCGTCGATGATGGCCACCCGGTCGCAGAGCTTTTCGGCCTCCTCGATGTAATGGGTGGTGAGCAGGATGGTGCGCTGCTCGCGGCGGAGATCCTGCATCAGCTCGTGAATTTCGAGGCGCGCCTGGGGGTCGAGGCCGGAGGACGGCTCATCGAGGAACAGCACTTGGGGATCGTTGAGGAGCGCGAGGGCCAGCGCCAGGCGCTGCTTCTGCCCGCCGGAAAGCTGAGAATACAGCGACTCGCGCTTTTCCCAGAGCTGCAAGCGCTTCAGGAGCTGGGGGCTATCGATAGTGCGCGTGTAGAAGCTGGAGAAAAGGGCCATGGCTTCGCGGACCTTCATCTTGTCCTGGAGCCGGGTGGCCTGGAGACAGACGCCGACGCGATCTTTCACCAGGCTGGGCTGCACTTCCGGATCGAAACCGAGCACCGACACACGGCCGCCGGAGCGCGCGCGAAGGCCCTCGAGGATCTCGACGGTGGTGGTTTTTCCAGCGCCATTGGGTCCGAGCAATCCGAACACTTCGCCGGCGCGGACTTCGAAGTCGATGCCCTTGACGGCGGGGAATGAGGCGTAGTTTTTGCGGAGACCTTCGACCTGGATGGGGCTTTCCATTGCGGCGTCCGGCCGGATCAGGCGGCGGGCTGCTTCAGGAAGAAGGTGTACTGATCGAAAGCCCGGTCCTCCTCGTCCACCAGTTGTTGATGGCTGACCGAGACCAGTTCCCACCCATCCTGGCCCAGGGAATCCAGAGTTCGCTGAATGGAATCCAGATCCTCATCGGAGCGGAATATCGTGTACGTCCATTTCATATCGTAATCATGATGCCGTAACGGACGGGGGGAACACAACTTGGGGATTTGGCTACGGTATACTCGTGGTTGAGGCTGGCGTAGCTCAGTTGGTAGAGCATCTGATTTGTAATCAGAGGGTCGGGGGTTCAAGCCCCTCCGCCAGCTCCAGAAATCCAATCACTTAGGGCTAATTGGCGAGCGGTTTTCCAGAGGTTGTAGCACCTGGTATGGTAGCATCGGGGTTTTGGGGCTGGAAAATCGCACCCATCTGCTCCGCGGCTTCCTTCCGTAGCGCTGGTACGACGTGCGAATACAGGCCCCGGTTCCTGGGTGGATCCGATGACCCACGCGCCGGGGTGTTCGTGCGCGTCGAGTCACTGCACCACTATGCGAGAGTTGCTCGATTTGGATGCCTGAACCGGAAGGCGCCGGCCACTCCGGGGGTTTGCGTTTCAATCCCCCCTTCTCTTTTTGCACCGCTCCCAGCGGTATAGCTTTGGTAGTTCAATTGCTCCCTCGCATGGCCGCCGCCCCTCGTTTAGATCAACAACCCGAACAATGCCTCGCGCCTGAAGATCCTTGACAAATGCTAGTGATTCCTCAGGCGATAGACCGAGACATTTGCCCACGCGATGCAGCACCCCAACGCCGAAGGGATCTGGTATGTCCCCTGCCTCGACCAAAGCATCGCCAGCGAGATGTTCTCGCTCTTCGCGTAGTTCGTCATCATCCCTGAAGGCGGCAAGGATTTCGATGAGGTTCTGAACTTCCGCCGCATCGAGGAGGTTAGCCGGGCGTCCACGAAAGAACTCCTCCCGGGCGAACCGGGACAGATATTCTGTTATTTGAGGCTACAGCGGATCGTTTTGGAAGATAACGATAAGTTCAGTCTGGATGCGGTAGTCCCTGCAAAATTCTGGGCAACTATATGACCTCAATCCAGCAAGGTCCTCAATCACGGCCTTACGTCCGCACAACAGGCATTCAGACGCGGAGTTCATATTCACGCCGCAACACTCTTGGCAAGGGCAGCCGCCACGACGTCAGGCGCATCATCTATGACAATGAGGTACGCGCGCACCGCCGAAGGTGGTTGCGCTCTACCCACTTCCCATTCTTGCAACGTTCGAACGTTGAAGCCATATCGATTGGCAAACTCCGACTGGGAGAGTCCCGATTTTTCGCGGATTGCTTTCACGTTTACGCGGGCCGGATATGTATAGGTAGGAAGTTTGATTTCTCCGCGTGCATGCGCGATCGCTTCCTTCAACCCTGCAATCACTCCCCGTCCTACGGGCGTCAATTTCTTCGCTGAGGATGCCGCCTTAGCGGCGCTTTTCTTCTTTGGCACGCTTCAGTTCCTCCACAAATGCTTTCGCCGCTTTGCGGTCGCTTGGGCTCATGTCCGCCTGTTCGTTTTTGGCGTATATGAAGAGCAGGTATACTTCGTCATCCGAAACCCAGTAGTAGTAGATTATCCGGACGCCGCCGCTCTTCCCTTTCCCCTGACGGCCGTAACGTGCTTTCCGCACGCCGCCTGTTCCTTTCACCACGGGATGAAGTTCCGGGTTCGCCGAAATCGCATCCTGGATGTCCGCCCTCTCCTGGTTGGTAAGGAGCCGCTTCGCACTTCGTTCGTACCGGCCGGTCGCGAATACGGTTGGCTTCATCTCTGTTTATACTATACGTGATTCACGGATAGGTTGGGACGCTCCAGGAGCGGAGCCATCGGGGCTCGCTGCTTGGAGGTTAGAGCCAGGTCTCAAGTAGCGCCGGGTCATCCTCGGCCGCGCGTTCGCGCCGGCGGACCTCCGCGGGGGATCAGCCTGCGCAGCACCGGACAGAGTTGCGTTTTTCTGCGCTATCGAGATAACCTCATCTCTTAATCGGATGTCGCCGCCACGCGGCCCGACTGCGATGCCTTCGAACAGGACGGGCCGTCAAACTATGACTCCATCCCGCTTCCACCCGGCCAGCGCACCGGACTACCTGCCTCCGGCGCAAATGAAATCGCTCCAACTGGACCGGCTGAGAGGCGTAGTGCAGCGCGCTTTCGACCTCGTGGAGCTGTTCCGGGCGCGGCTGGACGAGCGCGGTCTCGCCCCCGCGGACATCCGCGGCCTGGAAGATATCGCGAAACTGCCGTTCACGGTGAAGACGGACTTGCGCGACACCTATCCCTTCGGACTGTTTGCCAGCCCCATCGAGGAGGTGGTGCGGCTGCACGCTTCGAGCGGCACCACCGGCAAGCCCATCGTGGTGGCGTACACCCAGGGGGATCTGGATGTGTGGACCAGCGTGATGGTGCGCAGCCTGGCATCTTGCGGCATCACGCACGGCGACATCGTTCAAAACGCCTACGGCTACGGCTTGTTCACCGGCGGCCTGGGAGCTCACTACGGCGCGGAGGCGCTGGGGGCGACCGTGATTCCCATCTCCGGAGGGAACACGGAGCGGCAGATCATGGTGATGAAGGATTTCAAGGTCACCGCCATCTGTTGCACGCCGAGCTACTTCATTCACCTGCTGGAGCGCGCCGGAGAGCTGGGTGTGGACGTGCGGGAGCTGCCGCTGCGGGCGGGTGTGTTCGGCGCGGAGCCCTGGACCGAGTCGATGCGGCGCCACATCGAGAGCGCGGGAGGCATCCGCGCATTCGACATTTACGGGCTTTCGGAGATCACGGGGCCGGGAGTGGCTATCGAGTGCTGCGCGCAAAAAGGGCTGCATATCTTCGAGGATCATTTCTACCCGGAGATCGTGGATCCGGAAACCGGCGAGCCGCTGGCGGAAGGTTGCGAGGGCGAGCTGGTGATCACCACGCTGAGCAAGCGGGCGATGCCCATGATCCGATACCGCACGCGCGACCTTACCGCCCTGATTTCCGGACCTTGTCCGTGCGGCCGCACGCTGCGGCGCATGCGGCGGATTGGCCGGCGCAGCGACGATATGATCATCCTGCGCGGCATCAACGTGTTTCCGAGCCAGATTGAAGGCGCGCTGCTGGCCGTTGAGGGAACGCTGCCGCATTACCAGATCGTCCTGACACGCGACAAGGGGCTGGACCAGATGGAAGTGCTGGTGGAAGTGACGCCCGAAGTCTTCAGCGACCAGATCGGCGCGCTCGAGAAGCTCCACGAAACGCTGACCTACGCGCTCGACCAGACGCTCGGAGTGCGCGTGGCGGTACGGCTGGTCAGGCCCCAGACCATCCGGCGCAGCGAGGGCAAGGCCCAGCGCGTCATCGACCGGAGGAACCTCGGATAGCGTCATGAAAATCCATCAACTGTCGCTCTTTCTCGAAAACCAGCCGGGGCAGATGATCGAGCCGTGCCGGCTGCTGGCGGGCGCGGGAATCAACATCCGCACTCTGTCGCTCGCCGACACGCGGCAATTCGGCATTCTGCGCGTGATCGTGTCGGACTGGAAGAACGCCGCGGCCTTGCTCGAAAGCGCGGGATACGTGGTCAACGTGACCGAAGTGGTGGCCATCGAAGTGGCGGATCGGCCGGGCGGACTGGCGGAGCTGATGGCGATTCTCGAGAACAGCGGGATCAATATCGAATACATGTACGCTTTCCCCTTCGGACGGCAGGACCGGGCGGTCCTCATCTTCCGCTTCGACCAGCCGGACGCGGCCATCGAGCGGCTGCAGGCCGCCGGTGTCAACGTGGTGGAAAGCATAGACGTGTACAACAAGGTCTCATGACTCTTCGGGGGAACGCCTGCGATTCCGAAGGTCCGGGCCGGGCGAGAACCCGCATTACGACATTTCGCCGGCGAGCGCCCGACGCACGACGACCGGCTCTTTCGAGATGACGGTCAGATACGCGCGCGCGGCCGAGTCGGGCTGACGTCCACCCTGCTCCCACTCCTGCAAGGCGCGTTTGCTGATGCCATAGGCCCGCGAGAATTCGGTCTGCGACATTTTCACGAGCTTGCGAATGGCCTTGACATCGACCGGAGTATTCTCTGGCGCAGGCGCTTCATGGGCTCGCGGCTGCCACTTCGCTGTGCGCGCCCGACTCCAGCCGGAGGAAGTGGATCGCGCCGGAGGTCTCGCCCACGGCCAGCGTGGGGCCGTCGGCGAAAACCGCACAGGCGGTGAGCGGCCCATCGCCGGTGAATCTCGCCAGGACACGGCCGGTCGCGAGTTCCCAAATGTGCAAGGTCTGGTCATGCGACGCAGAAACGACGTGCCTGCCATCCGGCGCCAGCGCCACGGCGCTCACCGCATCCGCGTGTCCGGAGTAGGTCAGTTCTTGCGAGGACGAGTCCAGATTCCATACCCGCACCGTACCGTCCCAGCATCCGGAGACGCCGCGCTTGAAATCGCCAGTCACAGCCAGGGACGCCACCGAATCGCTGAGTCCATAAAAACTGCTGATTTCCTCCCCGGACTCCAAGTTCCACACCTTGAGCGCTCCATCCCACGAACCTGAATCCCAGGCGCCCGAAAAAGCCTGGCTATCGCTCAGCGCAATCGCTGTTGCACTCCGCGGGTGCGGGGTGAAACAGTGAATCTCCGAACCGGTAGCCATGTTCCAGACCCTGACGGTCCGATCATCCGCGGCCGAGACGACGTAACGGCCGTCCGGCGTGATCGCCACGGCGCTTAACTCGCCGGTCAGACCGGTGAAGGCGCCCGCCTCCTCCCCGGAGTCCAGGTCCCAGAGCTTGAGGGTGCGATCCGTGGAAGCGGACAGCGCGCGGCTTCCGTCGGGCGTCACAGCGATACAACTCAACTTCCCGCCAGGAGGACGGAAACAGCGTGCTTCAGATCGGGAATCCCAGTCCCACAACCTCAGCGTGCCGTCGCGAGATGCCGAAAGCAGTTGTCTCCTACGCGGGATTGCAACCATGGCGGTAATCTCATCGCTATGGCCGCTCCGAAGAGACGCGGCTCGACTCCGTTCGATGTCCCATAGCTTCAAGGTGCCGTCGTATGAGAGAGAGACCGCCCTCCGCCCATCCCCGTTCACCGCCACGGACGTTACACCCTGAATATGCCCGGCCAGGCAGCAGATCTCGGATGCGGTGGCCAGGTCCCAGACCCGCAGTGTACTATCCCCCGACGCGGAGATCGCGCGGTGGCCGTCAGGCGTCGTGGCCACCGCCGCGATGCGGTCGGTATGGCCTTGCATGACTCCGGTTTCGGCGCCCGATTCCACGTCCCAGATTTTGAGCAAGCCATCTGCAAATCCGGCAACCGCCCAGCGCCCGTCTGGCGTCACGGCGGCCGCCGTGACTGGTCCCCGCGCGAGAAACGATCGCACCTTCTCTCCGGACTCCAGGTGCCACAGTCGCAGCGTGCCGTCCCGCGATCCCGTGAGGGCCCGGCCGCGGGGCAGAATGCATACAGCCGAAACCCTGTCCTCATGTGCCATGATACTGACCATCTGCTCTCCGGATGCGAGGTCCCACAAGCGGATGGTTCCATCGGCGGATGCGGAGATCGCGCGCCGGCCGCCCTCTGCCCAAGCCACGCAGGTAACCGCACCAGCGTGACCCTTGAGGCACAGAAGCTCCGCGCCGGAATCGAGGTCCCAAAGCTTGATGGTTTCGGCAACGGCCGAGAGTATCTGTCCCGCGGGTGAAAGCGCGAGGGCCCGGACTCCCCCGGATTCGGGCGGCGTACATCGCACTTCCACGCCGGATTCCAGATCCCATTTCCGAATCGATCCGTCCTCCGAAGCGCAAACCGCCGTGCGCCCATCCGGATGAAGCGCCACGGGGGCATAGGTGCTTCGGACGATGAATGTGCGCAGGAGCGGACCTCCCGCCTGCGTCAGGCTGGGGCCCAGCGGCCGCAGCCAGTTGGCTCCCCTCCACCGCGAAGCCTGCTCGATCAACGCCGTGGAGGACCGGCCCGCGCCGGGTTGCAGGCGGCCTATCAACTGTCCGGCAAACTGGGCCTTGTCGCGGGATAGCACGTGGGCCGAGAGGCGGATCGCCGCCTGAATCAGGCTGATTTCCGCGTCGTCTTTCAGGTTGTCGAAATCGCTCACAAGTGCGCTGACATCGGTCGCTTCCAGCTTGGCCTGGAGCCAGTCGAAATCCAGCAGCAGGCTTCGAAGCTGCGCGGTCCGATCGGCGTGCACAAGATGATACGCGAGCCACCGCCAGGCGTATGCGCTGGGGAGCGTATGCGGATCGCCCCACGCCGCCAGCAGCCGTGCGTGTATGGATTGCGTATCGGACAGTTGGTCCCTCAGCCAGACGCGGATGGCATCGTGGAGGCGGAAGACGCCAGACTGAAGGTCTAGCCGCAGCAGCGAGAGGTCATGCATCGACTGAACCATCTCTTCGGCATCGAAATCGTCGAGCCCGCAAAGCCCTTGGACAGCGCTCAGCGGGATGTTCGTGTTTTCGGGAAAAATCGCCAACGCGAAGAAATTCCGCCGGTCTTTGTGGAGGGACTCGAGACTGATCTCGATAGTCTGAGCGATCTTGGCATCATTCAGCGGATCGAAACGAGTGACCCCACGGCGGTCCAAAGCGCGATTCAAATAGCGCAGGGCGCCCTCCACCGAATCGCCGAGCGCCACACGGTGGCGGAGGGTGGCATTGGCCAGTTCGAGCAAGAGGGGCCATTCGCCCAGCCGGCGCGCAGGCTCTTCAAAGAGCCGGCCTCCGCCGGGGGGCAGGCCGCGGGCCAGCAGGCTCGCGGCTTCGGCTCCGCGCATTTCGTCCACCTTCACCTGCGCGAAATCCGCGGCAATGCGAAAGTTCCGGGTCGTGATCAGACGCGCGCAGTTCCGCCCTCCGCGAAGGAAGGGCTGCAAGTGAGACGCGTCCCAAACGTCATCGATCACGATCAGGCACGTTCGATCCTGGATCTGCTCCGCCAGGGCCAGCCCGGCGGACTGCACGTCCGCAAACGCTGCGTGGCCTCCGGAGAGGGCGTTGTGGAGGCCGGTTACGGCCGCCTGAAGATTCGGACTGCGCCCCAGCGTCACCCACAGGATCCCATCGAAGAAGACCGTGATGATATCCTCGTCGTGACACAGCGCAGCGGCCAGCGTCGTCTTCCCGAAACCGCCGGCCCCGTGAAGGGCGGTGGTAATGGCCACGCCGTTCTGGCGCCCAGGTTCCAGGAGACGGCTTCGAAGTTCGGCGAACTCCGCGGGGCGATCCACATAATTCGGAGGCAGGTCGGGAGCCATGAACGGCACACGCTGCGCGTACGCCGGGCTGCGCAGGTGCTGAAGAAATGTGGGCCACTCTTTTTCCAGATCGAAGAAATGGGCGTTGCTCATCCAACGCGGCAACTGCGCGAAATCGAACTCCGCGGCCTTGACCGGGTAGACGCACACACCCTGCTGGCGGGCATGTCGCCATTCCTTCCTGACGGTGTCGGAATGCATGGTGGCCTGGCTCATTACCAGCACCATGAATTCCACCTGTTCGAGAGCGTCCTTGATCTGTTGCCACCAGCCGACGCCCCCCTCCATGCGCGACCGGTCCTGCCACAGAGACACGTCCGCGGCTTCCGTTTCCAGGCGTTCCCGCAGGCGCGTCGCGAACTCCTCGTCTGCTCGCGAATACGACAGGAATACTCGGGCCATTGGTCCAACAGGATATCAGTTTGGGCCGGGCAAGCGCGGGCGGGTGCTCCCGCCCGCGCCTGTTGAGCTATCCTCCGCCCACGAACTGCACGATCTCGAGGCGCGCGCCGGATTCCAGGACGGTCTCACCCCAGCGCGGCTGTTTCACGATTCGCCGGTCCATTTCCACGGCGACCCGGGCTGGGTCCAAGTGAAGATGCTGCAACAGGCCGAGGATGGTTTGCCCCGCCGGGGCGGCTTGCGGTTCGCCGTTTACTACGATCTCGATCGGCATGCTTGGTTGACACCCTTCTTTTGCAACAATTATAGTCAAGTTTAGGTCTCATTTCTTCCTGGAATCAAATGCCGAACTCGCCCACTGAGGTGTATTTTCCCGTCCTGGTACAGGCGATCGTTGCGATGGCGCTGGCGGCCGGATTGCTCTCGGTGTCATACCTGTTGGGCAAGCGTGTCCGCAACCGGGTGAAAGACATGCCGTATGAATCCGGTATCGTACCCACGGGCGACGCCCGGCAGCGCTTCAGCGTGAAGTTTTACCTGGTGGGGATGCTGTTCATCGTGTTCGACATCGAAGCCATCTTCCTGTACCCCTGGGTAGTGGTGTACCGCGAGCTGAAAATGGTGGCGTTCGTCGAAATGCTGGTGTTTGTGGTCTTGATCCTTTCCGGGTTTTTCTACATCTGGAAAAAGGGCGCGTTGGACTGGTCCGGGGCCAGCCCGGACAGCCGAAAGCACTAAATGTTACCCGACAATTTGCGAGATCGCGCGGTAGCGTCAGCAGCGGCTGCGTTCGACGACGACGCCGTCACCGGCGGCAACTGCGCGCACAACGAACTGACGCTGGAGATCGTGCCAGCCAAGATCTCGAGTATCTGCGGCTTCCTCAAGTACGACCAGGGATTCATTCGCTTGAGCACGGTCACGGCCGTGGATCGTTATCCTGCCGAACCGCGCTTCGAGGTGGTGTATCATTTGCACTCCATCCAGCGGAACGAGCGGATGCGATTGAAGTGCCGTGTGCGGGGGGAAGACCCGGTCATCGAATCGGTGACTTCGGTGTGGCGCTCGGCCAACTGGTACGAGCGCGAAGTGTTCGATCTTTTCGGCATCCGCTTCATGAATCACCCGGACCTGCGCCGCATCCTGATGCCCGACGATTGGGAGGGGCACCCGCTGCGCAAGGACTACCCGGTCACGGGGTCGAGGGTTTAGGGTATGAGCGATTCGGATCTTCCGGGAACGGTCCTGGCTCCGCTGGAGGAGTCAGAGCAGGCGGCGAGCGGCCCGCGCCGCATGGTCCTCAATATGGGGCCGCAGCACCCATCCACGCACGGCGTGCTGCGCCTGCTGCTCGAGCTGGACGGCGAAATCGTAGTCAGTTGCCATCCGGACATCGGCTACCTGCACACGGGCATCGAGAAAGAGTTCGAGGTCAAGCACTACCAGCAGGGCGTGACGCTGACCGATCGCGTGGATTACCTGGCGCCGCTTTCCATGAACCTGGGATACTGCCTGGCAGTGGAGAAACTACTGGGCCTGGAGATCCCTCCGCAGGCACAGTGGATGCGGGTGATGCTGACGGAGTTGACGCGCCTCAACAGCCACCTGGTGTGGCTGGGGACGCACGCGCTGGATATCGGCGCGATGAGCGTGTTCCTGTACTGCTTCCGCGAGCGCGAAGACATCCTGCGCATCTTCGAGATGTTCTCCGGGCAGCGCATGATGACCAGCTATTTCCGCGTCGGGGGGCTGGCGCTGGAGCCTCCGCGCGGCTGGCATCAGCGGGTGAAGAAATTCATCGAGGTGTTTCCGAGCCGCGTGGACGAGTACGAGAACCTGCTGACCAACAACCGGATCTGGATCGGGCGCACGCGCGGCATCGGGGTGATTTCGCTGGAGGATATGCTGGACCTGGGGGTCACCGGTCCGATGCTGCGGGCCGCGGGCCTGAAGATCGACGCGCGCAAGGACGATCCCTACACAAGCTACGAGAAGTTCGATTTCGAAGTGCCCACGCGCATGGAGAATGACGTCTTCGCGCGGTACCAGGTGCGCGTGGAGGAGATGCGGCAGAGCGCGCGCATCGTGACGCAGGCGATGGAAGGCATGCCTGCCGGGCCATGGAAGGCGGACGACCCGCACGTGGTGCTGCCGGACCGTGAAAAGATGAAGACCCAGATGGAGGCGCTGATTTATCACTTCAAGATCGTGACCGAGGGTTTCCGCGTGCCGGAAGGGGAGGTCTACCAGGTGATCGAATCGCCGCGGGGCGAGCTGGGATTCTACGTGGTGAGCGACGGGACGGCGAAACCGTACCGTGTGCACATGCGGACGCCGAGCTTCGGCAACCTGCAGGCCACGGGTAGAATGGTGGAGGGCTCGCTGATTGCGGATGTGATCGCTTCGATCGGCAGCATGGATTTTGTGTTGGGGGATACGGATAGATGAATATAGACGAACGCCTGGAGGCACTCACCATGAACCTGGAGCTCGCCAGCCGGGATATCCAGGACCTTAGGGCATCTGTCCAGGAACTCAGAGCTGCCCAGCAAGAGGGATTTGCGAAAACGCAGAGTATCTTTGAGGTCGTCCTCGACTCCATTAGAGGTCTCGAACGCGTCGCCGCATCCCACGACCACCGGCTGGACGACCTGGAAAACCGCTGAAGCACCCATGACCTTCTCTCCACAATTGGAAGCCAGGTTTGAAAAACTCCTGAAGAGCTATCCTCCGGGACGGCAGCGCTCGGCGTTGGTTCCGATGCTGCTGTACGGCCAGGACGAGGTGGGGCAGATTTCCGACGAGCTGATCGACGAAGTGGCGCGGCGCATCGGCGTGACGCCGCTACAAGTCAACGAGGTGCTTTCCTATTACTCCATGCTGCACCGCAAGCCGCTGGGGAAGTACCACGTGCAGATCTGCACCAACATCAGTTGCCTGCTATGGGATGGCGATAAGCTGTGGGAGCGCGCCTGCAAGAAGCTGGGCATCGGCCACAAGGAGGTCACCGCGGACGGGCAGATCTCGCTCGAGGAAGTGGAATGCATGGGAGCGTGCTCGTGGGCTCCGGCGGTGCAGGTGAATTACGATTTTCATCATTTCGTGACGCCCGAGAAGCTCGACGAGCTTCTGGACAGCTTGAGGAAGAAGCAATAGCGCATGCTGTACAACGAACCCAGCCCGCTCGAGACCAGGGTGCTCACGCGCCGCTTCGGCATGGCCAACTCGGCCTCCATCGACACGTATCTGGCCACCGAAGGCTACCAGGCATTCGTCAAAGCGGCGGGCATGAAGCCCGACGAGATTATCGAGCAGGTGAAGATTTCGAACCTGCGCGGCCGGGGCGGCGCGGGATTCCCCGCGGGGATGAAGTGGAGCTTCGTGCCGCGGAGCTCGCCCAAGCCCAAGTACATCGTGGTGAACGCCGACGAGAGCGAGCCTGGCACCTGCAAGGACCGCGTGCTGATGGAGAACGACCCGCACCAGTTGATCGAAGGCTGCCTGATCGCCGGCCTGGCGGTGGATGCGCATGCCGGCTACATCTACATTCGCGGCGAGTATCGCTATCTGATCGAGGCGATGGACAAGGCGATCGCCGAAGCGTACGAAGGGGGATGGCTCGGCAAGAACATTCGGGGCACGGGATTCAATTTCGATCTCTACACGCACACCGGCGCCGGCGCCTACGAGTGCGGGGAAGAATCGGCGCTGCTGGAATCGCTCGAAGGCAAGCGCGGCATCCCGCGCATCCGGCCGCCGTTCCCCGCAGTGGTGGGAGCATTCCAGTGTCCCACCGTGCTCAACAACGTGGAAACGTATTGCGCGGTGCCGGCCATCCTCCGCGATGGAGGCGCGGCGTTCGCGGCGCTGGGCGTGCCGAAGGCCGGCGGCACCAAAATGACGTGCCTCACGGGACACGTTAACAAGCCGGGTGTTTACGAGCTGCGGCTGGGCTTCCCGGTGAAGCAGATGATCGAAGAGGTGGGCGGCGGCATTCGCAACGGGAAGAAGCTGAAAGCGTTCATTCCGGGCGGATCTTCTTGCCCGGTCCTGACCGCGCAGGAATGCGAAGGAGCAACCATGGATTACGATTCCATGGGCCAGCGGAAGACCATGCTCGGTTCGGGTGGCGTGATCGTCATGGACGAAGACACATGCATGGTGAAGGCGGCTCTGCGCATCATGCGGTTCTACGCGCACGAAAGCTGCGGCTGGTGCATTCCGTGCCGCGAGGGCACCACGTGGCTGCGGAAGATTC
>Ga0209517_10007675_pt1 | contig 12828 bp, 11 predicted proteins | sample PeaSoiMetSII2010_FD_187695 | JGI IMG/M metagenome (GOLD analysis project Ga0209517, IMG submission 187695) | Peat soil microbial communities from Weissenstadt, Germany - SII-2010 (SPAdes) (version 2) | ecosystem: Environmental > Terrestrial > Soil > Wetlands > Peat | place: Germany...
CCCAAGCTCGCGGTGGAGTCGACGGTGGTTATCCCTCCACAGGTTCGCATGGCAGAGAATCACATGCCGAACTTGGGCAATCCGACTGCGGCGCAACTCCCGGCCGCTCCTCCCTCGAATGGAATTGGATCGGGCGGCGGCATTGGTGCTGGATCGGGTGGTGGAGTCGGCGTGGGTCATGGTCCAGGGGTGGGCTCAGGTAGCGGAGGCGGAATTGGTGGAGGTGTGTTCAAAGTTGGCGGAGGGATAGCAGCTCCTCAGGCGATATCGACGCCGGATCCCGTATATACAGAAGAAGCCCGCAACGCGAAGACACAAGGAACGTGCGTACTCTGGCTGATTGTCGATGACCAGGGGCATCCTCGCGACATTCGTGTGATTCATGGCTTGGGACATGGGCTGGACGCCAAAGCCATTGAAGCCGTGAAGCAGTGGCATTTTCAGCCGGCCACGAAGGATGGTCGGCCAGTCAGTGTGCAGATCAGCGTGGAAGTTGGATTTCGACTCTATTGAACTTCGAGTAGTTCGGCACTTCGATATTGCAAACCCTCGGCAGTCGGACACCGCAGGACTCGCGTATTCTCCGCCTGCCTTACGGCGTCTGCTACGCGTCACCAGACTCGTCCAAAACGTTGCGCACAGCCATCCTTGGTGGCCGGCAGTTTGAGCAGTAAAAAGTTTTCTTGCGCCACTCCATGAACCATCACCTCAACATTTCACTCCAGCGAGTTGTACAGCAAGTCTGCCATTCAATTACAGGAGCATCCTGATGGGCCGGACGGAGCGTTGCCGCTAGTCTCGATCTTGTAAGTTGAATGCTCCCGGAATCATCGAGAGCACAGACGCACCCTAGTTTGAACGAAGGAGACTACCGTGGCGACTTGCGTGATTTCCGCGACAGCACCCAATGTGATTCCAGCCAGTAACGAAACCAACCGAACTCAAACCGAACGCAGCCTGGTGGAACGTGCGCGGAGTGGCGACGAGGAGGCGTTTGCAGAGCTCTTCCAGAGTCACAAGAAGCGTGTCTATTCGGTTTGCCTCCTCATGACGAAAGATGTTGCGGAAGCGGAAGATCTAACGCAGGAAGCTTTTCTGCAAGTGTTTCGAACCGTCGGGTCGTTCCGCGGCGAATCCGCCTTTTCTACCTGGTTGTACCGGGTAGCGGTGAACACAGTGTTGATGAAAATGCGCCGGCGTAAGACCCCGCCGATCGTGTCTCTGGACGAGCCGGTGTCGTCAGAGTTGCCTTCGCTCCGGCGCGATGTTGGGACAGCGGACCTGCAGCTCAATGGAGCGGTGGACCGCATCACGCTGCGCCGCGCCATGCAGGAACTCCCCGAGGGCTGCCGGCAGATTTTTGCGCTTCACGAAGTTGAGGGATACCAGCATCATGAAATTGCGAAGATGCTGGACTGCTCAATCGGCAACTCAAAATCGCAGCTGCACAAGGCGAAGCTGAAGATGCGGGACTTGCTATTTCCGAAGCGGAGAGTCCCGCGGCGGTCCGCAGTCACAGCGGCCAATGCCCCGTCCTCTGAAAAGGTAAAGAAAGTTAGTCGCCCTCAACTTTCACTCGCGTATGGGGGAATCAGCAAGTAGGACTGACCGTCGGGGAAAGCAATCTGTCGAGGGTTCGCTTCTGAGGCGCAGTAGCCGGCTGCCAGGAGCACCTTATCGCCATGAGTTCGGACGGGGATTGTCTGACATTGGAACTTAATCCCGTGCGCACGTAAAGTAACGCCGTCCTCCGGGAGTGCAACGCCGTCGATGGCATTTCTCACTCCCGCCAGATAGAAGTTCCGTCGTATTGCAGAGCACACAATCGTCATCTTCCGTGAGGGCAGGTACTAGAACCTGTCCCCGCAACCATCTCTCTCTTTAGCGCTTCTCCCTTCACTGATCTGGTACCCCCAACCGGATCCCCCCTTCAGGGCCTCCTCTCTGGCCTACATTCTCTTTGTCCTGAACTTCCGTGACCTACCCGATTGACATTCTGCTGAAATATGTTGTAGGGAGCTCGACTCATCCCATTTCAAAGGACCCAGTTCATGAAACGCTCCCTGGCGTTTGTTGTACGTTCATCGCACGTCAGACTATCCAGATATGCCGTTCGGTTTGGGCTGCTCGACTTGGCAGGGTGCTTGCTGCTGGCACCCGTTGCCTCCGCCCAGGTTCAGTCAACCATCAGTTGCCCGTCAGGGCATGGTTATTGGGACGTCTTGAGCGTAATGATGATGGACCCAGGGCTGGCTTCCGGCTACCACATGGAGGGGATCACGGACAACCTGCCGTCGTCCTATGTCTACACCATTTGGGATCAAAGCGAGTCGAAGGTGTATTACGTGAAGAATCCGCAAGGCAATCCTTGGGACATCAATCTTTACGATTCAAAGTACATCTACCAGTGGGTCACGGAACTGGCTGACTGGAACGGCGTCAACTACTGGAACGATCCAACCAGCTGCAAAAAATTCAACAACGCGGCTGAGAGCGGCACGTCGGATCTCTCCATGCGATGGGCTGCCCGATGCGCGGTTCCTGCCGGAGCGAACAGCACGTTCTGGAACTCGCCACCTCCCGTCCAGTCAAGCAATACGAACTACTACACCTACGTCGAAAGGGCAGTGCAGAGTCCGGCCCAGAATCTTGGCTATTCCCGTCTGGAAGTGCTACACACCGGCACTATGACGATTACCGATCACCGGGCTGATCCGGCAAAATCCTTTTCCGTTACAACTTTCCCGTTGCAGTATACGTACAGCTGCAGCTTTTCTCACAAGATCAACTCGTGTAAGTTTCGTGAAGTCTTTGAATACGGTGTAGATACAGACGTTAATCCAGTGGACCACGTCAAGCACAGCTATGGATGGATAAGTTGGCACTACTATGTCAACTCAACCGAGGGAAACCCAGACGTTCCCGCTGTCTGGGTGCTGTCGAACTCATCTACTTCGGAGCAGTTGATGCCGGGACAAGTGAGCATCAACTTCCAATGTTTCTAGGCGACCTTGGGCTAGTCTGGATTCATTTCGATCTGGCGTGGAGGTAAGGCGGGTATGTCGGGATGCCGCGGGTCTCGCCATATCACCTTAAAACACTCGCCTTCGCTTTGGGCGCGCCAGCTAGATCCATCTTCGAACTTCACCGCATCGGGGAAGAAGACCCAGCCCAGGACGGACTGCGCGCTGGCGGCGCGGACGCCCGGGCGTTCCAGAGTTTGCTCCTGGCCGGGCAAAATGGGTTTGGCCGATGACCACTCGGCGTTGAACGGCCGCCGCAAATCCTGAGGCGCCAGGAACATCTCGGAGGTGAGCGCAACGCCGGTAATTGGCTTGGCGCTAATGTTCTTGACGGTCAGCGAAAAGGTTTCCGGATTTTTCCAGAAATCTCCCGCAACGATGGCGAGTGGGCAGGCACGCGCTGGCGGGGCATAGATGGTGAACACCGCCATCATTCCAGCCTCCATGTGATCTTCGACGTGGCAGTGAAACATCCAGGTTCCGGGATTATCGGCGAGCATGTCGACCGTCTGCATGCTTCCGGGAAGAAGTTCGATCACGTCGGTGTTCCGTTTTCCGTCGGTAACGGTTTCGCCGTGCCAGTGAGGCGTGTGCAGGTCAATTTCATTTCCCATGCCGAGCAGGTACCAGCGCACCTTGTCGCCTTGTTTCATGATCAAGCCGGGGAGATTGCCGAAGATGAAACCGTTGATGGCATAAAACTGGCCGGCGGGTTGGCCTCCCATTTCGTTGAAGATCATGAACGAGGCAACAAATTCGCGGTCAACGTCTTTGGGCGATCCGTCGGGCTTCGCCTTGCCTTTGGCCGTTACGATAATCGGTCCCAACAAGCCCGCGTTGATCTCGATGCTGGGGTCGACGTGAGCGTGATACCACCACACGATGGAACTGGGCTGGCCGGGTCCGGGTCCGCTGGCCTGATTCGCGAACCAGTGGTAGGTATAGCGGGCGCCGGGCGCGACGAACCCGCCTTTGGCAACGGGAAGGTAGAGAGAGCCTTCGTTGCTTTTGTCGTAGCGCAAGCCGTGGGGATGCAGATCGTGGCCGCGGTGCGAGCGATTGAGGAAATCGACGACGATCTCGTCTCCGACTTCGGCGCGAATCACCGGGCCGAGAATTCCCAGCCACTCGGGTTGCGGTTTGGGAGTGGTGAAGGTGGCATCGGTGTACTCGATGAAACGGCTCTTCGACCATTCCACTTTTTGAGACCAGGGCTGCGGAATGGGATTGCCATTGAGCAGATTGTGGCCGCTGGGCGCGTAGTTCCAGGTAACGTCTTCGGCCGCGATGTAGTAGTGGCGGGTTGCGGCTATGCAAGACGAGGCGGCGAACAGGATGATCGACACGCCCAGACCGACCGATCGCAGGATTTTCACGGAGTCATTATCCCATGTCGGGATTGTTCTGGAGCTCCTCGTGTGCGATTGGCGACTGTGTCTCCATCAAGTGGTTGGAGCGGCCAGGGTGCATTGGCCGGAAGTGACCTGAGCGGGCGGCGACGGAGGCGTGGCCCAGGGCACGTTTGCAAAATCAAAGAAATCGGTACTCATGTCAGCCTGCGCAGCGTCACGATGGGTCAGTGCAGGCACACTGAAGCGTTTTTCGATGAGCGCGAGGATGGCCGTCGAATCGTACACCGTGTGCGAAACAAAATTCTTCCTGGCGAAAGGTGAAATCACGATCATGGGCACACGGTAGCCGGTGTAGGCGAAATTGCAAGTTCCGGTTCCGAGTTGTCCGGGGGCGTCACAGACGTCGCCCGCCTGCAAATCGATCGGCAGATACGTAGATGAGCCTGGGCTATCGGGAGGCGTCGCGGGCTGCGGCGAGACGTGGTCATAATAACCTCCGGGCTCGTCGTAAGTGAAGATCATGGCCGAATCTTTCCAGCTGGGGCTCGCCATCAGAGCGTTGATCAAGCTTGACGCGTAGTTGGCGCCGGCTTGAATGTTGATGGGAGCAGAGGTGTCGATGTCGTTTGGATGTTCATCGAGGCCAGCGTTGGAAGCGGGCTCGATCAGGGCAACCTGAGGCAGAGTTCCATTCTGCAGGTCGGTCGCAAATTGCGAGGCCGGGACGATATTTTGCAGCAGGCTCGGAGTGTTGAGTATCGTCTGTTCGTAGGCGAACATGTTGATGTAGGAAAAGCCGGCGAGGCAAGCGGAGTCGGTGGCGGCGCAGTTTGTGCCCTGGGGATTGACATAGATTTTCCAGGTGATGCCTGCCTTCTGCAGTTCCTCAAAAATCGTGGTATTTGTGAGCGCGCTATACGGCGGAGCCAATGGATACGCGTGTCCGGCGGAAGTGGCGGCCAAGAGATACATGCGGTTGAGCTGGGTACGATCCATGACGGGAGCAAACCAGCGGTCGGAGGTGGCGAAGCTGGAAGCCATGAAGTAGTAGTAATTCAGGTCACTGCCGTTGAAATAGCCCATCGCGCGCAAACCGTTAATGTCGTTCAACGGCGGAGTTGACTGGCGGGCATCGTTGGCGGCTGCAACTACAAACCCGTTTAGAGCGGCTGGACTGGTTCCGATATTGTCGTTCAAGTCCCAATCGACATGAGCCTCATCCCAGAAGGGGCTCTGCTCCTCGTTACACATGGACGTCATGTGAAAGGAAGTAACCATGTCGGCGGTGCCGGCGATACAGTTGGTGCTGGTCGACAGCGTGGGATCGCAGCTTGGGTTTGCCGGAGCAGCCCCTTGCAGGGGAGCGATTCCACTCACCGGGTTGAACTGCGGCAGGCCGTCGAAGGACTGATCCGCGATGCCGTTCTGCGACCAGTACTGGCGCATCACGCCGAAATAGTGGTCCAAGGAACGATTCTCCTGGGCAAAAATAATGATGTGGTTCAGGCTTTGCAGGTTTCCAGTAGTGGTCGTGGACCCGGATCGCAAACCTACGCATCCAGCTAGGCCCAGGCCTGACAACAGGGCTAACCCCAAACTATATCGAGACTTCATTGGCGAGCCACTCCTATGCAGAGTCCGACCTTGGATGAAGCCCGGTACAAGAGGGTTGGTTGTTATTGCAAGAGGAACGGACGGCCGAGGCCGAACCGCGAGGCTATTCAGAAGTGTTTGCGTGCTTTTCTGAAAAAAGGCTGTGCCACCATCGCTGAATTGTGCATCAGACTTGGGCACGTTCTTCCTGAGCGTCCCCCGGAGTGTATATGGCGTCAAACGAACAGCGCGTTGTCCGTTCCCCGTTCAAATCGCATCCTTTCGTGGAGACTTCCGCGAAGGATGATCAGCGGAAGATAGTCCGCGATCGCAGACCGCTGATCAGCCTGGCTCGCAAGCTGCATGACAATGAGATGGCTCTCGGCTTCATGCGGAACGCATTTCGCATATTGCAGCGCATCGGGATCACGGTGAGTCCGAACCACTACTACTGGCCTGTACCTGACTTGCGCGAACTTGAGTCCCGGAAATGGCCCGAGATAGAGCCGGTTGGGCTGGACCTTGCCTTCGACCGTCAGTTGGATTTTCTGCAAACCGTGGTGCCGCAATATCAGGCCGAATGGGAATCGGACTCGGCGCCGTTTTTCAGCGTGGGCTACAACTACAACAATGGCTTTTTTGAGACCGTCGATGCGGAGATCGCCTACTGTCTGGTTCGCCATTACAAACCGCGACGGATTGTAGAAGTTGGGGGCGGCTACAGCAGCCGGGTCATGGCGGCTGCCCTCGATCTGAACCTCAAGCTGGACGGAGTACTCGGCGAACTGGTTACGATTGATCCCCATCCGGATCGGTTTCCCAGGAAAGGGCTGAGCGATCGCCTCCATCTCATCACCCAGAGTGTGCAGGAGGTGGACCTTGATGTATTCCTCAGCCTGCAAAGCGGCGACTTCCTGTTTCTGGATTCCAGTCACGTGGTTGGAATCGGCAGCGATGTTGTGCGCGAGTACCTCGAGATTGTTCCCCGCGTCGCCGCTGGCGTGCTGATCCACGCTCATGACATCTTCATCCCCGCCGACTATCCGCGCGAGGCCGTATTGCATAATCTCGCCTTCTGGTCGGAGCAGTATCTGCTGCAGGCCTTGCTGATGTTTAATCGCCAATTCGAAGTGCTGTGGGGCAGCAGCGCAATGCAAAGCCGCGCAACCACGGCTCTGGAGAACGCATTCCCGCACTGGCGGCACAGTTATCGCAACATGCCCTCGGAAAAGCGCCGGTTCCTTCCGACTCGCGATGGCGACCGCGTCTGGCCGTCCAGTTTCTGGATGCGGAAGGTGGGTTGACTGGAAAGCGACGGGGTACGGGGAAAAATTTATGTTGCTTGCGGGGAACTCCTCGACGCCGTTTGGGTTGTATTGAATACTCTTTCCTTTCCGGAGGTACCTTCGTGCGATCGCTGACAGCGTTTCTTATTCTCTTTTCCGGAACCCTGTACTCCGGAAATGGGTTTGCCCAGGACTTCTCCTGTCCGCAGGGCGAAACCGATGTGATGAAATATTTTGTGATGTCCCAAGACAATCGAGCCGACCACTTCATGAGCGGAACCAAGAATCCCCTCTATACGGAAGTATTCCCCGATAAGGATTTCGCCGAGACAGGCTATTGGTTTTGGCTGAAGAGCAACAGAGCGAACGGCTTCGATGTAAAGGCGTTCAACAAGAACTACGTCTTCATGCGCTCCACCGAACTGGACTGGACGAACAACACATCTTTCAAGCGATTCGTGAACGATCTGCCCATCTCGGCGCGCTGTGTGCCGGAAGGCAAGCCGGGGCCAGAGATCAAAGTTCGGAATACCAGCTATCGATATTATTCGTCCTGCAAAAGCTACAAAGAGAGTCACCTGGGAACAGCGGTTAACAGCCTCGACGCGCCCGCGCTAATGGATACGGGGGGTAACGTCGGGCAGGTGTGGACCAGAGTCCTGCATTATCGCTACAACTGCAACTCGGATTTTCAGCAGTGCGCCGATGAAGAGCAGTTCTACCTGGCAAACGGATATGGCGAGTGGCAATGGAAGCATTACCGCGACGGGGTTTTGGTCAATTCGACCCACATCAATAACGAAGACGCGGGAAGCACGGATGCGACGCTGCCGTGCGCGAACAGCTATGAACCTCGGTTCTCCTCACGTTAGTGGGCAGATTAGAGACCGGAGGTTTGCTGGCGTGAATTACCAGATCCCCTTGTCGTCGCCGGTAAGGCGCAGATTGACGAATGCCGCGGCAGCCAGCGCCGGCAACAGAGATAAGCGAGCCGCCGCGCGAAAGCGTCGCGCCGCTCCCGTTCCGATGAGTTGCTGCAGGAACAGTTGCGAACCCTGCGGCAGCATGGGTAAGCGTAAGAACTGTTTCCCCACGTAAGTCACCTCAGCCCCGAAACGGGCCGAGCGCACCACGAAGTCTGGTAGAGGGAGTGGACCGATACCCGCGCGCTCGTTGTAGTCTGAAGTGATCTTCAGCAGAGTTGCAACTCCCGGCCAGACCGACCAGCGCTCAGTGGAATCGCGCAGCCGCTCAAAATCCAAACGGCCCGTCCGCACCAGCCCCGTAAGATTCAGCAGGTCGGTGAGGCGAATGTAGAAGTGACGATACATTCTCTGCAGAGTCGCGAGCGTGACTTGTTCCTCCGGAGCGGGGACGCGAAAACGAAAAGTACCCGTATCGCGCATCAAGCTGGTTTCCTCTAAGTGGACAGGCAGGGCGTCGTGCTCACCGGTCTGTCCGAGGCAGCCTATATGAATCTCCACCAATTGAGGCAGTCCTGGAATCCGGAAATTCCATTTGTGCGCCAATCGATCGCCCCAGCTTTGCGGCTGCGGCTGGGCTTGCAGTTCGCGGCGCATCGCGCGGACTGTGTCGCCTTCGCTGGCTGCGATAAAGAGATCAAGATCGCTGCCTATATCGGGCCAGTGATCGAGGGTTTTGATTACGATAGGAGAGTGCCCGGTCTGTTCGAGGGCACGCACTACATTGTCCAAGACTGCGAGCGCATTTTCGATCTTCCTTTGTTCGACCTGCGCCAGACTATCCAGACCCCAAAGCCGCTGCCCGATTGCATCAGCCATATCCCATTTCTCTAAGAGTCGCAAGGTGCGCAGGTATACGCGTTGCAGGTCGGCAAAGCGCAGAAAGTCGGACAACTCCTCCTTCGACATCTGTTGGAATCGGGAGAGTACGGGATCGATCTGCGGGGTGGTTTCGCCGCGCTTCCCCGCCGGGGTGAGTGCATGCAGGTGTAAAGCCACCAGCGTCTCAAATGTGTCAGTCGCGCGTCCGTTCCGGCACGTCATGGGCGTCCTCCGTGCGCGACGTCCACCTTCGATTCGTCACAGTGCGGCAGGCCGCGCTCAATTGCCGTTCCTTCCTCGTAGTCGTTCCAGGTCGCAATCAGGACAAACGGAATGGGGTGCGAGGGATCATCGCTCCCCTGGAACAGGCGCAGGGTATCTTCGAATGTCTTTCCGCACCGCGCGTCGATGTGCCGGTTCAGGCTCCAGGAAGCCTTCGCGTCGTTGAAGCCGGGCCAGACTCCACCCACGGTGACTTCGTCCGGATGTTGGGTTTGCATTTTCGTGTAGAAATCGCGCAGGTAATCCTGGCCCCACGCTTGACCATCCGTGGCCCATCCCTTGCGCCCGGGATACACCCACGCATACTCACCGTCAAAGGCCTTGGCGAATTCCGATGGCGGGTCGTCCTGATACAGCAGGATCGGCGGCGAGGCCCACTGATTCACCTGCTGGCGCACCTGGCTCCAATCGGTGTGGCCGCGCTTGGGGAACACAAAGATGACGGGCCGTCCGCGGTACAGGAGGTAAGCATCGCGTCCCGGGGCGCCGGGGCCGATGTATTTCTGGTAAGCCAGTTCCATCGCTTCCATCGCATCGTCGGTTGCATGTCCGTTGTCATCCTGGGTCTCGTCGTACATCAGCGCGATATGAAAATGCTGCTCGCTGGCAATGCGTTCCAGGAGCGCGGTGCTTCGATCGAGAAAGGGACGCCGCGCGCCATACCAGTCCACCGCGAAGGCGTAGATGCCAAGGTTGCGGGCATTCTCAATTTGCTTGCGCAGCACGTTCGGGTCCTGGCTGTTATAACCAACGTCGATGTGGTCCGGATCGCCGAACCAGGGCTGATAGTCCGCGAGAACTTTAGGATTGCCCGGCAAGTCTGGGACATCCTTGAGGGTGAGATTCCGCGAACTCGCATGAGTACACGCGCCCGGAATAGAGCTCACGAAGACGATATAGGCTAAGAGAGCATGTTGATAAAAGTTCATCTACGATTTCCTGCCTGGTTTACGATGAAGCCGCGCAGCCAAGAGTTGGCTCGAAGTAAGCGTTTCGCAGCAGGACCTCAGAGGGGCTGGGCAGAAACTTCCTCGAGTTCGCGCACGTACCAGCGATCTGCGCCAGGGGTCATGAGAACTACGTACTTGTGAGCAACATTCTGGGTATCGATCAACTTGTTTCCGTCGAAAGTCTGGATCTCCAACTGGGCCTGGTCGAGAAGTTGCATCGCAGTTCCGTCGGTTGAATAGAAGACCGCCTTCAGATGGTGCCCGTGATCGACGATCCGGACGTGCAAGCCGGCGTGCTTTTGCTCGCTGATTCTTTGCGTAAGGCGATCTTTCGCGAATCCGACGAACTCTTCATCGATCCGCCCCGACCGATTAGACTCCAAGGCCTCCACCAGATAACGCCACGCCAGCGCGTAATCGCGCGCGATGGTCGTTCCCGTGAGTTCCTCGATAGGGCGCGGAGCAAGTCCGTCAGCCTCAAGGTGAACAGCGGGGAGGGCAGTCTCGGGGGATGATGGGGAAGATGATTGAGCAATGGCTAGGGCACAGGCTGCAATCACGAAGCTCGCAGCACGGGCGAGCCGAGGCGAGAGTTTCCGGAGCGCCCGCTTTTTGTCGGCCAGGTTCTTCATAGTTTTCCCGTGGGGGCGATGGCGATTTCATTTCCCAGCACCACGCCGCACGCGACGCCAATCTGCGCCGGTCCGTGGAGGCTGAACTGCATTCGCGCTACCCCTTTCTTTATCGGCGCATCCACGGTGCTCTTGCCTGCCTTGTCAACCTTGGTGAATGAAACGACGGTGCCGTCGGGCAGCGCATTGCCGCTGCAGTCGCGGATGGGATCGGTTTCGAGCACAGCCATATCCCTGCTGGTTACGGCTTTCATGCGCAATCCACAGGCTTCAGCCGCGACCTGTTGAATTACGCGGGCCTCCTCGACGTTGCCTAAGACTGCGGTCACCTGCACTCGCCCCTCATGTTGCGTTGAGTTCATGCGCATCCAGGCAACACCGAGGCGAGTTGAGACTTGCCGCGAGAAGGCGCCCCCGTTGGCCGGGGCGATCCGAAAATCCACTGCTGCCGGAGTCAAGACAAGGTTGAAATACTGGTCAAACACGAACGCACTGGCATCAATCGCATCGGGGGTGGAGACGGGCACCCGCGAAGGATGCAGAAAGAAGCTCAGGTGCGCGGGCTGCGCCGCCCTTACCTCGAACGTGGCTGAAGTGCACAATGAGCCGCACACGATCACCTGGTAACGGCCCGCGGTGCGCACGTCGCTCGATTGAATCTGAAGATCGCCTCCGAGACTCACGGAGCGTTTCACAACGTGATCGGGGCCCACGAGGTAGAAGGTGGCTTGGCCGGAGCCATCGACGGAAATTGAAAAAGCGCGCCCCGCTTCCACAACGGCGGGCACTTGCAGTTCGGCAGCCCTGGCCCAACTCGGCAACATGCACAACAAAGCCGTCAGGGTGAGGTGCGTGAACCGTGCGAAGCTGTTTTCGCTGATTCGCTTCATGCTAATTGCTCGACTGCGAGTAGTGATTGACGACGACACGATAATTATGGAGGCGTTCCGCGACGTCATCCGGGATGTCTACGGCAAACGGTACGGGCACCTGCGGCATCAGCGCCTGATCCACATAACCATCAGAGACCCAGATGACTTTTCCGGAATTGTCGTAGTAGGCTGCCAGCACTTGCGCGATGTTGACCGGGCGGCCGCTTTGGTTCACCAATTCACCCTTCAAAACATTCCGGTTCAACCCGTCTTTGGCCAGCGCCTCATCGCTCACCGCAATCACCGGGTCAGCGCTGGCTGGGACCAGGAGCGCGCGAGCGTCCATGCGCACGCTCTTCACCGCATCCATGCGAATGCCGGGAAAGTCGATGCGATACGGTGAAACCTGTTTGGGAAGCAGTACGTGGGAAATGAGATCGAAGCTGCCTTCTTCTTCGAGAGGCGAGCCGTCTGCTTTCAGCAACGTCGCATTCACGTTCAAGTACGCGGGAACCGTGTCTTCATTCTCGACCTCTCCGAGAATCACAACGCGACCGGGGCGCGAGATCGCGTTCATGGACGTGATACGCACTTTCGGAGAGTCGACTTCCTGCGATCCCCAGTTCTGCGATGTGTTGCGGCCGATGACCTCCCAACGCAAATAGTTCACCGCTACCACTTGTGGAGGTACGGTGGAAAGCGCAGGTTTCGGCCACACCACGCGCCAGACCGAACCGTCGCGGTGGACACGTAGATCCCGCACGTCATCGAGGGAGCCCAGCGCGCTCGACCAATTCATGCGGACGCGAACAATGGCTTCATCGCGATCGGCGCGCTGCGGAGAAACGTCCGCCGACTGCAGCGAAGAGTAGGTGCGCAAGCTGCTGTCGCTCCCCGCTACATCGCGAATGAAAGACGCAAGATCGGTGTCGGTGCTGCGATCAAGCGAAGCATAGGCCTGTTGGTAGTCGTGAGCCTGAATCTGGCTCATCAGGGCCTGTACGGCTTGTTCAGGAGTTACCGCAGAGAACAT
>Ga0209517_10007676_pt1 | contig 12828 bp, 18 predicted proteins | sample PeaSoiMetSII2010_FD_187695 | JGI IMG/M metagenome (GOLD analysis project Ga0209517, IMG submission 187695) | Peat soil microbial communities from Weissenstadt, Germany - SII-2010 (SPAdes) (version 2) | ecosystem: Environmental > Terrestrial > Soil > Wetlands > Peat | place: Germany...
CTGCTCGAAGTGCTCGCCCCGGATGTCTGGGGCGACATCGACCTAGGACCGGGGGCTACCAGGTCTCCTGGAGTGGTCGTCGGGGCCGAACGCGTCGCCAAGAACCTGCTGCACTTCTGGGGGAAGGCGCCACTCTGGTCTCCCAGCCGGTCGGCGGCCAGCCCGCGCTGCTTGGCTTCCACGGCCGGGACCTGGCCGGCGTGCTGGTGTTCACCATGACCGGCGAGCTGATCCAGGCGGTTCACGTCGTCGGCGACCCAAGCAAGCTGAGCTTCGTCGGCTCGCAGTTGTCCGCCGCCGGCTAGCTAACGGCCTTTCGTGAGCGGGCCTCGCCAGCTTGCGGGGCGTCACTATTCGCGAATCCGTCTCGTCCTTACCGGTGCCGCCGCTACCGGGGCGGTCGTATCGCAGACGGGCAGCCGCCCGAGCCCGCGCGAGCAGGAGGAAGCAGGAAATGAACATGCCTTCCGGCCGCCTGTCATCGGCCGCTCCAGGCACGCTCCAGCCGATTCCGCCGTCGGCAGTCGTGAAGATCGTGATGCGGCCGATGACGAAGCTGCTTAACCCGCTGATCGACAAGCTGGCCGGCCGGCGGCACTTCCGCATGGCCGCCCAGATCCGGCACGTTGGCCGGCGATCCGGCCGACCGTATCTGACGCCCGGCGGCGCCCGGCGCAGTGGCGACTTTGTCGTGATCCCGCTCACGTTCGGGAACAGGTCCGACTGGTCGCAGAACGTGCGGGCGGCCGGAGGCTGCTCGATCCGGCTGAACGGTCAGGATTACGACGCCACCCAGCCCGAGTTCCTGAGCGCCCAGGACGCGCGGCCGCTTGTCCGGTCCGCATTCAGCCCGGTTGAGCGGGCCAGCTTCCGCATGCTCGGCATCCGGCAGTTCATGCGCCTGCACGTCGTGCCAGCCGAGCACTGACCAGGGCGCAACCGTGCCGAAGGAGGAAGCGTCCAGATGATCGACATCACCCGGTTCGCCGAACTCTCGCAGCGTGATCACGGACTGGCCGTGGTCGCGCCAGCGCTGCCTGACGGAACCGCCCATGCCTCCGTCGCCAGCGCGGGCGTCCTCGATCATCCGGTCACTGGTGTCCCGGTAGTTGGCATCGTCGCCGGCGGCGGGTCCCGCAAGCTCGCCCATCTCAGGACGCACTCTCGCGCCACGGTGGTCATGCGAGCGGGCTGGCAGTGGACGGCGGGGGAGGGACCGGTCGAGCTGGCCGGCCCGGACGATCCGCTGGTCGGCGTTGACCCGGAGCGGCTGCGGCTGCTGCTGCGGGAGACCTTCACCGCGGCCGGCGGCACGCACGACGACTTCGACGCCTACGACCGGGCGATGGCCGCGGAACGCCGCGCAGCAGTCCTGGTTACCCCTGCGCATATCTACAACCGATGACCACCGACACTTGGCCGCTCACGGCGACCGGCAAGCTCGAGAGGCTTTGCTGCATTCCGCAGAGCCCTGGAACATCGCTGATGGCGATGCGGCGTTGAACGCACGGCTCGGCCATGCTCAGAATGTCAGCGGGAACGCTGGAGTCCCGGGCAGGAGCGGCATATGAGCGTGCAGCTGAACCACACCATCGTCGCGTGCCGTGATCAGCAACGATCGGCAGCGTTCCTGACCGAGATCCTCGGCCTGCCCGCGCCGACCAGGTTCGGGCGGTTCCTGGTCGTCGGCACGGACAATGGTGTCTCGCTGGATTTCGCTGAAACCGACCGCGATGTCACGATCCAGCATTACGCCTTTCTGGTCGACGAAGCGGACTTCGACGTGATCTTCAGACGGATCACCGAGCGCCGAGTCCCGCACTGGGCCGATCCCGGCAAGAAGCGACCTGGCGAAATCAACCGCAACGACAACGGCCGCGGCGTCTACTTCGCCGACCCAGACGGTCATCTGATGGAGATCATCACTCGTGCTTACGGCAGCGGCTCATAGCATCCGGCTGGCGAATAACTCCTCCCGGCGCCGTTCCTCGCCGCACTCCACGCATGGTCCGGTCACCGTGCGCGGTACTCTTCAAGCCGCAGGCGATGCTGGTGAGCCAGGCCGTGAGCTGCGCAACGATGCCCGCCAGCAGGCTGGCGGGAAGCACCTACGTATCGTTGAGCAGCGAACAGCACCTAGCAGGAGGCTCGTGACGCAACCCCAGGTGCCGAGCGAGCGCGGAGCCACCGAACCTGGTGCGGCGCTCCGCCAGCTCCGCATGGCCGATCCGGTCCTGGCCAGGCTGATCGACGCTCATCCCAGCTTCGACTCGCGGGCGTGGCTCGCTGATCTGCCGCCCATGGACGCCTTCGGCGCCCTGATCTTCCAGGTGATCGGCCAGCAGCTTTCGGTTCAGGCGACCCGTGGCATCCTGCGCCGCATCCAGGACCGCTTCGGCGGCCGGCTCCCGGCCCCCGGCGAGCTGCTCGCCGTCGCCCCTGATGACCTGCACCAGATCGGGCTGTCCCGGCGCAAGGTCGCGACGTTGCGTGACCTGGCGCAGCGGTTCGCCGACGGCCGGCTCAGCGGCGAACAGCTTGGCAGGCTGTCCGATGCTGAAATCGAGACGCGACTGACCGCCATTCCGGGCATCGGCCCCTGGACCGTGCACGGATTCCTGATCATCGCGTTGGACCGGCAAGATGTAGTCCTGGCCGGCGACCTCGCCTTGCGCAAGATCATCCAGGACACCTACCAGCTGGGTCACCTGCCCAGTCAGGACGAAGTGCTCGGACTCGCCGAACGCTGGCGGCCCTACCGCAGCCTGGCAACCAGCTATCTCTTCCAGGCCGCATTCGACGCGACGGACACCTGATTACCGGGTATGCCCTATCGTGACCGGCATGCAGCAGGTCACGGGCATCGGCGGCATCTTCATGCGCGGTCAGGACGCGCCAGCGCTGCGCACCTCGTACTCCAGGCATCTTGGGCCGGTTCGGCTGGGCGGTCGACCCCGAAGGGAACCGGCTCGAGCTGTGGCAACCACCGGCCGGCGGCTGAGTCCGCGCCGCGGTTGGTCAGGGTGCAGTCGCAGCTGCCATGACCCGGCGTATCAGGGTGAACGTGTCCAGGGAGCGCACACCTTCGTCATGGAATGATTGCAGCGCTGGGTCATCGCCGGGGGTGAGTGCGATGGCCTCTTCCCGCATGGCCCGTTCAGCGGCCCGCCAGTTGGGGCGTTCTCGCACCTCAACATTGCTGAAGCCCGCAGCCGTCAGCCCGGCGCCGAAGCCATGGTGACCTCGGCGATCCCCTCCCAGCTGAGCAGGCTGCTGGATAGCAGGCCGGGCGGCAGGCCCAGATGACGCTGCTGGATCTCAGCCTTAACTTAACCGGTGATCGAGCTATCTCGGCGTACCAGCCGTCGAAGTACTGCGCCAAATCCGATGCCGGAGTCTCCACCCGCCCAGTATGGCGGCGGATTCCCGCGCCTGCCCAAATGGCTCGGTCGGGCCGTCAGCCGCCGGCCCGCGCACCGACTGCAACCCACCTGGCGGCAGTAGCGCAGAGTAGGCACATTGACCAGCGATTCGGTGCTTTGAGCGGAGATCAAAATTCGACACGGCGCCAGAAAAAGGCAGGACATTTCATGATCGCAAGCGCGTGACAGCGCTGCTACCACGACGACTCGGCCGAAACTGGGAGCGTCCCTCCCGTTGCGATCAGTCAGCAAAAAAGATCGCTGATTGCTTGCCGCCGAGTACCTGCAAGGCGTCCAATTGGCAGACGAGCGCGCGACAGAAGGGAGCCACCATGGCAGTGCCAGAAAGGCTCACGATCGGCCCCGATGGTCGGCTTCGTGGCCAAGCCCTGATCACCTGGAACGACCAGTTTCCGTGGAAGGATCCCTGGCCAACCCAGAACGGCACGCCTGGCGGGTTCGGCACGCCGTACGGCGGGGTGATCCACACCGAGGTCGGCTTCGAGCAGGGCACGATCACAGAGTTCAACCAAGCGTCCGCCGACGCGTCGGCGTTCTTCTCGATCGGTATGGATGGCCACATTCACCAGTACGGGCCGCTCGGCAAGGACTGGATGGCTTGGACCCAGGTGGCCGGCAACCCGAACTGGCGCGGCGTAGAACACGAGGACAAGGGCCATCCGACCACGCCGATGCCCGAGGCGCAGCTGATCGCCAGCGCGCAGGTATTCGAGGCAATGAGCACCTTCGACGGATCGCTCGGCAACCCGTGGCCGCTCGAACCGACCGACGATCCCATCAACGGCCGAGGCCTCATCTTCCATGTTGACGGCGGAGCGGCGTGGGGCGGCCATGACTGTCCCGGCCCGGTGCGCATGGCGCAGCGCCCCATGATCATCAGCCTTGCCAAGCAGATCCGGGCGGGCGGCGGCGGCCCCGTATACATCACGGCGGACGGCAAATCAACGCTCGCCCAGCTGGCCACCAAAAACCACTCCGCGCCTTCGTCGATGTTGCGAGCCACTGCCGAAGCCAACTACCACGGCTTCTTCCCGGCCGATGTCGCCGCGTTCGTCGACCAGGCCGCCGGGCCGGCGGTGCCGGCCGCCGGCATGCGCCTGGTCGTGCCGTGACCGGCAGCTAGCGGACGGCGCTGTCGGCCGCCTGTCGCTGAGCCCCACGCGGCGCGCGCAGATCAACCATGTTCGGCGCGGTTATCCGGGCGGCGGCTGCGGGACGGAGGTCTCCGCGCCGATGGCGGCCAGCTTGGCGCGCTCGGCTGCGGTCAGCTCGCTCGCTACCGTGAGCGCGGTCAGGTTCGACCGGACCTGCTCCGGCCTGGTGGCGCCGAACAGCACCGTGGTGACTGACTGGTTCAGCAGCGCGAACGCTATGGCCAGCTGCGCAGGGTCTCGCCCGATCCGGTGAGCCAGCACGGCCAGCTGACGGCCGGCCGCGACGCCCGGTACATACCGGGGTTGATCGAGCGCTCCGGCAGCGCGGCCCGCCTGCGGGTCCTGGTCGTACTTTCCGGTCAGCACGCCGCCCGCCAGTGGGTAGGAGGCCACGATCGCGATCTGCCGCTTGGCTGCGATCTGCCGCATCGCCGGGTCTTCCACGGCGGCCCGGCTCACCAGGCTGTAGGGCGGCTGCGTCGCCACCGGGCCGGGGAGGCCCGATCGCTCGGCGATCTGCCACGCGCGCTCCATCAGCCCGGGTGACCAGTTCAGCGTTCCCCAGGACCTCGCGATCCCCGCGCTGATCAGCCCGGTGATCATGCCGACCGCGTCCTCGAGCGGCAGATCTGCCGGCGGCACCTCGGAGTAGATCAGGTCGATGTAGTCGAGCCCCATCCGGCCGAGCGAGCCGCCCAGTTCCTGGGCGGGCGTCTGGTCCGGCCAGAACTCCCACCACAACTTGTTCGACACCACCACGTCGTCCCGGTGCCAGCCGACCGCACGGAACAGCTCGCCGAACACGATCTCGGAGTACCCGGTCGGAACCGGAGCCCGCCCGGTCTCGTCGTTGTACCGGGCATCGTCCAGGAACGTTATGCCCGCCTCGCGGGCCGCCCGCATGACGCTGGCTCCCTGCTCCCGGCTGATCCGCTCGTAGGTCCGCCAGGACCCGAGCGCTAGCCGGCTGACCGTCAGCCCGCTGCCGCCCAGTGGCACGGCGGGCACTGCTGGAATGCTCACCCGGGCAGTATTCCGCATCTCCAGCACACTGATGGCAGGCGCGGGCCTGCTCGGCTGAGTGCCTGGTCAGCCCCCGGCGGGATGGTAGTCGAAGTACAGCTTGGCCGGGAGCTCAGCAAGGAGCAGCTGAGGCGTCAGGCCGTGCAGTTCGGCGACCTGGTCGCGGAACCACCGATCGAATGGCTCATCGGACGTCGCAAGCATGCCGAATGCTCTGGCCAGGTCCTCACCCTCGTGGAAGAGGCAGAGGAAATCGCCCTGCGGCGTCTGAGCGAGGCTGGCGACCTCCCGGACGATCCCCATCCGCCGCCTCGACGCCTCGAATTCCGCGTGCCGCGTCCTCATCTGGGCATCGAACGCCTTCCAGGCCTCGAGCTTGCCCGGCAGTATGGGCACGAGCCAGCTGACGCATTCCACCGCGCTTCTCCCCTATCTCCGTTTTTACATGAACCGGTCAATGTGCGTGAGCCAGCGCGCAAAGCGGCATTCCAGGTTCATGCTAGATCCTTGGCCAGCTTGCGCCTAGCCCGGAAAACAGCAGCGGAACGGCCATCAGCGGCTGAAAGAATATGAAATCGTGCGAGCTATGACCGCCTTCGCGATCTCTGCGGCAGAAATTCTCGATGAAGATCTCGCTGACCGGTATCGGCTGCTGGCTCAGGAGTCGATCGTCCGGTACCACGGACGCTACGTTATCCGTGGCACGCCCGAGGCGATCGAGGGCGAATGGCCGCCACAGCGCACCCTGATCATCGTGGAATTCCCGGACATGAGCACGCTGCGCGAGTGGTACTCCTCCGCCTCCCGCTGCCTCCGGCCAGAAAGCGGTGCACCGAGTCCCGCCCCACTGCCGCCCGTCCCAGCCGGGTGGCGACGTAATCCAGCGGGCCGACGTTCGCATGCCATTGGACCCGGACCAGGCGGCCATACCCGAGGCCTGCGGCCGGGATGCTACCTGGTGATGGAGAACTTGGTGATCGCCAGGCCTTTGCCGCCTGACCAGATTTCGAAGCCAGCCTGGGCGCACCACAGCAGCGATGACGCGCGGACCGCGCCGAGTCGCTCGGCTACCGCCATGAACGGCGCTAGCCGCAGCGTTGCGGCGGCCACGGGCGTGGCTCGCCGGAAGGAGAGGTAATGCCGGCCGGGAGCGGTGGCGTGCGGCACCAGGTACCACGTCGCCCCGTCGACCTGCACGGTCGGGTACCGCCGCGCCCACCAGGCCGGCTTGCTGTACTTGAGCCAGATCATCACCTCGAATGCGCCGACTCCGCGGCGGGGGCCGAGCCACAGGTCCAGGGAGGAGTTCCATACGCCGCTGGCCCGCGGTGTCACGGTCGTCCAGCTAATGGTGTAGTTCCCCAGCGATCCCGCCCGTGGCATCACGCCCTCGCCGCGCCCGGCGCACGCTCCCTCGAAGCAGCCGGTGCCAATGTACGGGTAGGCCCGCACCTTCGCTGAGGGCGCGGTTCCGGGCGAGCGGGTGACGGTGAAGGCCGCGCCGCGGCCCGGGTCCGAGATGCACATCCCCCGGTCGTTGTGGTTGATGCTGGGCTTGTTCCTGATCACGTACCGATGACCGCCGGCTCCGGTGACCTGCAGGGCCTGCCATGGCCTGCACGCGGTAGCCCTGACCGGCGAAGCGGTGGCGGCCGCGGGCCCAGTGAGGGTGACGGCGGCTGCAGCTGTTACCACGGTCAGCAAGGTCCTTGCAGGCAGGGCGGTGGCTCGGAACGTCATGTCGTCTTCCCTTCCGCTCGCCGGACACAAGTCACGATAGCCGCGCCGGGCCCAGTGACACGGTGTTTCTCCCGGACACCTTGCGCCCACGGTTCCACCGGACATGACAGCCCCGGAAGCGGCCCGGGAGTGCGGCGGCCACGACGAATGCGCTTGCCGTCCCTCATGCCGGTGACGGCGCAGGTTCGCCCACAGCAGCATCGGGCTTGGCGACGGCGTGGCTGACGCGCCGCGCGAAGGTTACAGATCTGATCGAGCGTTCCCGGCCGGGAGCCAGCGAAGCGTGCAGGCTCAGCTGCCCGGATACCGTGCCTGCAGCGGGCGCAGCGTGGCCTCGATGCCTGCCGCGTTCTGCTTCAGGCTCCCGAACAGTCGCAGACCGCTCGCCTTAGCGGCACCGACCTGGCTGTAGTCGAATGTCTCGGTCACTACAGTGGCCCGATCGGACACCGGTGCCAGCTCCCACCGCCAGCGGTGGCCAAGCGGGTGGCGCCACTCCACCACCCGCCCCTCGGCGAAGTCCGTGACCTGGCTGGTGATCCGGTACGGCACGCCATACTGCCTCATCCGCACCGAGAACCTGGCGCCGTCACTGAGCCGTCGCGGCCCGGCTACGGTGTCCATGACCGTGCCGGAGCCGTCCAGCTCGCCGTGCCGGCGCGGATCGGCAACAATCTCGAAGATCTCGCCGGCCGGCGCGTTCACCTCCGCAGCGCGGCTGATCTTCCGCGGTCCCGCATCGACAACGGTGACGGTCATGATCCTGAGGCTACCCAGTACATCCCCGGCACGGAACGGCGGAGCCATACGGGATAGGAACGCGGCCGCTAGGCGCCCGATGACCATCGCGGCAGCCTTGGTGGATGAGGCTGTCTCGGGAGTCTGTGCTTGTCCAAGCTGCCAGCACACGGTATGAGTTGGGCAAATGTGCTCTGGCTCTGGGTCGGTGCCGGTGAGATGATGCGACCGTGGGCGAAGAAAGGGACACCGAACTCGCCGACACGCTGGCAGAGGTCGGCCGGAGAGTCGGGCAGGCCATGGCCGATGCGCTCGAGCGCATGCGGCCGGCCATCGATGCGATCGCTGAGGTAGCCAGCCGTCCTGAGGTCCGAGCGGTGATCGAGCGTGCCGAGAAGGCCATCCGGCGCAGGCCCTGCCTTTGCTTCTGCCCGAGGGCTCATCCGGCTGACCGAGGCATCTGCGAGATGTTCGACGCAGTGATCACGGGCCAGTACAGCTCGGATTTGCTTGGCGATGTTCAGGTGCCGTTGTGCGCACCGTGCGCGGCGGCCCGAGCCGCGCACGAGTTCGCCAGATGATCGGCCCTAGCTCACCTAACTAGCCAGGATCCACGCCAGTCATCGCCCTTCGCCCACCACTTTGGATTCTCGTACCCCCGTGGCCGCGCCGTTGAAGACGAGCGGATAGATGAAGCCAACCCCGCCTGTCAAGGCCTTTCGCAGCTAGATCAAGAAGGCTTCGGATGTACCCGCCGAGCTACGACCACCCAGCCGCCAAGCTTCGGCCGCTGATCAGCGCCGTCATCATCGACGACGCTCGAATCGACAAGAGCTGCTGACTTCGAATATGCGTGGCGCGTGCAGATGACATATACCGCCTCGCCCAACATGTTCATGCATGGACAATGTCATTCGACTATGCAACACCAGCTTGCATGAATACTCAAATTCAAGCCTATCTCTTGCGAACATGTTACTCCAGAGGTAACCTCAGGGCATCGCCTAGGCGCGGCTGGAGGTCCGAATGAATTCAATGCCCAGCTATGACGCTCTGCTCGCCGCCTACTACCGGGTCCACGACCCCACCCTGACCCAGCGCGAGATCGGCGAGAAGGCCAACCTGGGCACGCAAGCGCAGGTTTCGCGGTTACTGGCCGAGGCTCGTGACAAGGAGGTTCTCCGAGAGGTCTTCCAGTTTCCCGTTGGCCTGTCCAAGGAAGTCCGTCAGCAGATCGAGAGTTCCTTCTTTGAGCGGCACTCAGCCCTTGAGAATGCTCTCGCGCAGAAAGCCCGCGATCTCAATGACACGCGATCAGATGGCGGCTCCTTCTTTAAACGCCTGCATGTTGTGGCCGCACCCGGCCTTGAGAAGGAGAACGATTCGGCGGGGCGCGAAAAAGCCTTTCAGACCTTCGGGGCTAGTGCTGCCGAAATTGTGGCCAGCTACATAGATCAAGCCGACATGTGCTGTGTGGCCTGGGGCCGAACAATCGACGCGACAGTGCGTCACGTACGCCCCAAGAGCACGTCAGGGTGGACTAAGCTATTCATGCCAATCGCCGGCGAGCCCACGAATCATGAACCCAATGGCGTAAGTCCAAGTGACGCAGCCCGAACTCTTGCCAACGCCTGGCCCGGCTCGCACGATCTATCTCTCCGAGGCGTTCAAGCGCGGATCCCAAAGTCCGTTTACGCCCGTGATAAAGATCACATTGCCCGTGAGCTAGTCGGCTACTCGACGAACTACCAGCAGATTTTCGGCCGACCAGACTCCTCGGACCGCCCGCTCATCCGCCAGGTGCCGATGATCCTGACCGGCATCGGCGACGTCCACACCAGCGAGCGGCCCATCGCAGGCGTTGGCCGGGCCGACCCGTGGTACCTCGAGACGGAGGACGCAGAGGACCGCAGTGTGCTTGAGCTGGCAGTAGGAAACATCGGCGGCGTGTGGATTGCGCGAAGTGGCGTGTCAGAGGAGGAGAAGGACAAGGTTGAGCAGGTCAACGCGCGGTGGCTCGGGGCCCAGCACAGCGACTTTAAGCGCTGCTCGCGAACTGCGGACATGGAGCGAGATCGCCCGGGCGTCGTAGTTCTGGCAGTAGAACCGGAGAAGAAAGACATTGTCCTGGAAGCCCTGTACCTCGTGAACGTCTTGGTGGTCAGTCGCCAGCTTGCGGATGCGCTTGCCGACGAATTGTTGCCATCGAAAGGCCCGGCAACGGCATGAGTCCTGCTCCGACCCGCTCGTACGGTGCCTTCATGACTTGACCAGGATGGATGGTGAAACAGTGTTCGTGCCGCCGTCGCGATGGCAGCGTGTGGTCATCACCGCCGTTCTGGTTATTCCCCTAACTGTCGTCGTGTTGCTGTCAGCGCCGGCCTGGATTATGCTGCCATTCCTGGCTGCGGACCGGCGGATTGCGATTCTGGAATTCCTCGATCGCCTAGTCGAATGGATCAAGGTACTCGCCGGGATCGGCTAAGGGCGTGATAGCTGCCCTATCGGTGGGTCGCGTCGTAGCGGACCCTGGCCTGTTCGACATCGCTGATGTGTTCGCCACTCCAGGCGACCAGGGCGTCGACGATGGTGAGCAGCGAGCGGCCGAGCGGGGTGAGCGAGTACTCGACTCGCGGTGGGATGACTGGATACACCTGCCGCGCGATCAACCCGTCGCGCTCAAGCGCACGCAGCGTGACCGTCAGCATCCGCTGGCTGATGCCATCGATCGCTCTGCGCAGCTCACTGAACCGCCTGGTGCCCTCGCCCAGGTGGCCGATGACGTAGGCCGACCACTTATCCCCGATCCGGTCCAGGACATCACGGGCCAGGCAGCCCTCGTGCTGCTCGGCACTCGCCCCGAGATCTGCCGGCGCAGCGGTCATGGTTCCCTCCGAGTCACCCGGGCACCCAAAAGTGCCGTCTTGCCAGTCCGCCGAAGGTCAGTTCTGATTGCAGACCTAGTTACTACTCAGAACCAGGGCTTGGACGGGGGCAGCGACGCTGATCCTGCGTGCGGCATCTGACAGGACGGCTTGACGAATGCAAGCTCCGCAGACGCGGGTGCCTGTTTCGATCTTGGGCGCGTCGCCAAGGCCGGGGAGGTCGCCGTCAAGACGACGACGATCGGGGTCAACTTCACCGACCTGTTCGCGCGGATGCTGCCGAGCGATGCGCCGCTCATTCCTGGTGTCGAAGCCGTCGGCACCGTCGTGGCCGTCGGCGACGGGGTCATCGACGTCCATCCCGGCCAGCGGGTCATCGCTGCCCCGCTGTTCCGGCTGGGTGCCTACGCCGAGCAGTTCGTCGTCGACGCGACCCACGCGCTGCCCATCCCGGACAGCATCACCGACGATGCGGCCGGCGCTCTCGCGCTGAACTACGGCACCGCATATGCGGCGCTGCATCATTGCGCGCGGGTCCAGCCGGGCGACACCATCGTGATCCACGCGGCCGGGGGCGGCGCGGACGATCACTGACGAGCAGGTCGAGCGGGTGATCACCAGGACGCTGGAGGAACGGGGGCCGGGGCAGGACACGCACTGGTCGACCCGGTCGATGGCTGCGGCGACCGGGATGTCCCAGACTGCCGTCTCCCGGATCTGGCGGGCGTTCGGCCTCAGGCCGCACCTGGTGGATACCTGGAAGCTGAGCACCGACCCGCAGGCCATCGAGAAGGTCCGCGACATCGTGGGCCTGTACCTGGACCGGCCGGCCAAGGCCCTGGTGCTGTGCGTCGATGAGAAGAGCCAGATCCAGGCCTTGAACAGGACTGCGCCGTGCCTGCCCATATTGCCCGCGACCCCGGCGCGGATGACGCACGACTACGTCCGCCACGGCACCACCAGCCTCTTCGCTGCCTTCGAGACCGGCAGCGGGTCGGTGATCGCCCAGCCGTACCGGCGGCACCGGCACCAGGAGTTCCTGCGGTCCCTCAAGCTGATCGACGACGCCGTCCCCAGGGACCTGGACCTGCACCTGATCTGCGACAACTACGCCACCCACAAGACACCCGAAGTGCAGAAGTGGCTGCTGCACCACCCCCGGTTCCAGCTGCACTTCACTCCCACCAGTTCCTCGTGGATGAACCTGGTCCCCGTTAACCGCAGCGTCACCGAACTCGAAGCCGACCTGCGCAAATGGACCAGCGAATGGAACAAGAACCCGAAGCCATTCGTCTGGACCAAGACCGCCGACGAGATCCTCGACACCCTCGCCGCCTACTGCCAACGAATCAACAACTCAGGACACTAGGAGACCGGGCGTGCTGGGGAAACTGCCGGCGGAGCTGTGCGCGCTGATCGCCCCGGTGTTCGCGCAGGCCAGCTCGCGTTTCGCGGCGTTCGCGTACGTGACGGCGCTGCTGACGGCCCCCGGGGACCGCAAGTCATGCTCGCAGCTGGGCGAGCAGGCGGACTGTAGTACAGGGGTGGCCCTGATCGTAATCATTGGCACCCGGATCCGCCCGGATCCGCCGCTGATTGGTCGTTCCGGCGGCATTTTCTTTATGCGTGCTGGTCGCTGTTCTTAAATAGTTCGTTTCGTGCGGCACTTGCATAAAGGGTTTCTTGACTAAAAGGAGCATGCCATGCGCTTATTGGGCGTCCGGGCCGGGGTTCTGCTGACCGCGGGCCTCGCGTTCGCCTTCAGCCTGGTGGGGCAGGTCGCGTTAGCCCCGGCGGCTGGCGCTTCTTCGGGCCCTATCGACGTCAGCGCGAACTGCGCGGGCC
>Ga0209517_10007677_pt1 | contig 12827 bp, 7 predicted proteins | sample PeaSoiMetSII2010_FD_187695 | JGI IMG/M metagenome (GOLD analysis project Ga0209517, IMG submission 187695) | Peat soil microbial communities from Weissenstadt, Germany - SII-2010 (SPAdes) (version 2) | ecosystem: Environmental > Terrestrial > Soil > Wetlands > Peat | place: Germany: Weissenstadt...
GTAGTCGTAGCCGTAGTCAGGATAGAATGGAGGGGGCAGATAGGCCCAATCGAAGAAATAGCCGCTGCCGGGGAAATACCCGGGGTGGTACAAGCCACCTCGACGGGAGAACCCGCGCCCGCCCCTCGAGCCGAAACCGCTGCGCCCACTGGGGGCTGCGGTTCGAGGAGCGCGCGCCCCGGCGAAATGCCCACCTCCCCGCATCTGCGCGGCTGCGGGCGTCGGGCAGAGCATCGCCGGGAAGACTGCGAGGATTAAGGCGGCGGTAAGGCGGCAATTCATGACCAGATTCCGTGAAGGCGATTCCAGGGTCAGAACAGACTAACGATAGCACTTCGCTGGAGCCTGGAGCAAGTGTTTTTCGCCTGGGTAGTGACTCAGTTCCCGGCGGCACGGGCATTCCTTCGCAGCGCTCAGGACAGGCTCTGTCCCTGCATGGTCACGGCAAGATGGCCGTGCCACATCCAAGCAAGTCAGAACTTACGCCTGGGCATGGGCGGGGCTCGGAAGGGCCGCAACCCTCCTTCAGAAGTCCTGTCCCGCCCCTCTCACTCCCGCGTTTTGCGCTTGACACGCCAGGCCGATCTATGGTAGCCTATCATGGTTGTCGGTAGAAAGAGCAGGGTCAAGTTACACGGGGAGGATCGGCAATGCGTTCTGCACACATGCGTTTTCTTAAATGGAGTCCATTCCTGCTCGGCGCCGTTCTGGCGTCGCCGGTCGCCGGACTTGCCCAGGCGGATAACCAGGCGTGGAAGGCGGAGGGCATCATCAATACCTCCGAGAGCCCCAAGGCAAAGCTGCACTCAGTGCCCATTCGCGCCGTGACCATGGGCAGTGGAATTTGGTCAGAGCGGATGCGGACGAACGTGGAAGACAGTATTCCCACTCTACTGGCGCTTCTGGAAGAGCACGGCGTGGTGGACAATTTTCGCCGCCTTTCGGGCCACAAGAACATCGGCCGCCGGGGCCCGCTTTATACCGACTCCGATCTCTACAAGTGGATGGAAGCAACCGCCCTCGTTTTGCAATCGGGCGACCGCCCGCAACTCCGCCAAACGCTCGATAAGCTCATTGATGATGTGCTGGCAGCCCAAGAACCTTCGGGATACCTGGACACCTACTACGTGGGGGACCGCGCCAAGCTGCGCTTTTCCGAAATGTATCGCAGCCACGAGTTGTACTGCCTCGGTCATCTGTTGCAGGCCGCCATCGCCTACTACCGCGCCACGGGGGACCGGAAACTACTGGACGGCGGGATCAAGTATGTTGACTATGTTTTGAAGACGCTGGGGCCCGAGAAGAAACCCGCCCTAACGGGGCACCCGGAATTTGAAATGGCGCTTGTGGAGCTTTACCGCACCACCGGCGACAAACGCTATCTGGATTTCGTCAACTACCTATTCACCGGGGAGAGGCTGCGATTGCAGCTCACCGATGACCAGGTGACGTACCTGTTCAGTGGAATACCTTTCATTTCGCGTACCCAACTTGAAGGACATGCGGTGCGGGCTCTCTATGCATGCAGCGGGGCTACGGATTACTACCTTGAGACAGGTGACGGGGCGTACGGCGAGACCCTCGACCGGCTTTGGAGAGACCTGGTGGATCGGAAAATGTACATCACCGGCGGAGTCGGATCGTACGCGGAGGGCGAATCAGTGGGCATGGCCTATGACCTGCCGAATGAGCGCGCCTACGCGGAAAGTTGTGCGGCCATTGCCAACCTGATGTGGAATTGGCGAATGCTGGCGGCGAAGGCGACCGCCCCCTATGCCGACGTCATGGAAGAGGCGCTTTACAACGGGATCAATTCCGGCATGTCACTTTCCGGGACACTCTACTGCTATCGCAATCCGCTTGAGTCACGAGGCGGCGAGGACCCTCGCCAGCCCTGGTACGACACGACCTGCTGCCCTCCCAACTTGGAGCGAACGTTTGCATCCATTCCCGGCTATCTCTACTCGACCAGCCCGACTGGAGTGTATGTCAACCTTTACCACACTTCCACGCTAGATTGGCACTTGGAAGACGGCACCGGACTTAAAGTCGTCCAGGGCACCAAGTACCCTTGGGATGGTGCCATCACCCTCAAGGTTAGCCCAGCCAAAGCAGCGGCATTCACGCTCTATCTGAGGATTCCGGGCTGGTCGAGCAAGGCAGCAGTCACAGTGGACGGCAAGCCCGCCGCCGGCAAACCAAAAGCGGGCGAGTACTTCGCCATTCATCGCGCCTGGCAGGGCGAGGACACTGTTCAACTGCAGTTGGACATGACCCCGCGCCTTGTCGAAGCCAATCCCCGGGTGCCAGAGGATTACGGAAAGGTCGCGGTGCAGCGTGGCCCGCTAGTGTATTGCCTGGAGCAGGTGGATCAGGAGTACAAAGCGTCCCTTTTCGACGTCGCTTTGGCGCCGAGCGCTGGTCCCAACGGCGGATTCACCTCGGAGTTCCGCCCCGATCTCCTGGGTGGAGTGGTGCTGCTGCAGCATAAAGGCGTGGCTGCCTCCAAGCCTAATTCCGAAGAGCCGCTCTACCGCACCTTGGAAAGCACAACGCGAGGCGAAATCGAGGAGGCCAATCTTACCTTCGTCCCTTATTACGCCTGGGGCAATCGGCTGGCGGGACCTATGGTGGTTTGGATTCCCTACTCTGGGGCCGGCAAAGTTACGGCCACGAAGCCAGCGGCCGCCTCCCGGAGTGCAGGGGCAAAAACCAAAGGCAAGCGGGCGCGCGCCGCGCCCACATCGTAGCTGGACCAATTCGGTGGGCTGGCATCTCAGAACTGTTAACTGTCGACTGTTAACTGCTTTAGAACGCCAGATACACCGGGTTTTCGAGAATTTGTTTGAGCGTTTGGAGGAACTTCGCGCCCGTGGCCCCATCCACCACCCGATGATCGCAGGAGAGCGTCATGCGGCAGCGGAGGCCCACTTGGATCTGCCCCTTCACTACGACCGGCTTCTCCGCCACCTCGCCCACCGCTAGGATCGCGCCCTCGGGTGGGTTGATCACCGCGGAGAATTCTTCGATCCCCATCATGCCGAGGTTGGACACGGAGAAGGTGGCGCCGACGTACTCATCCGGGTTCAGCTTCCGGTTGCGCGCCCGGGCGACAAGATCCTTTGCCTCTCGCGCGATCTCCTGCAGCGTCTTGCTCTCGCAGTTACGTATGACCGGCGTGATCAATCCACCCTCATCCACGGCCACGGCAATCCCGAGGTGAATGCGCCGGTGGTAGCGGATCGTTTCGCCCTGGAAGGACGCATTCACGTGCGGATGCAACTGGAGCGCCGCCGCGCAGGCTTTCAGGATCAGATCATTATAAGAAAAGCTCAGATCCGGGTTCAGAACCTTCGCCGATTCGCGCAACTCTTTGGCGCGGCCCATGTCGACTTCGATCGTCAGGTAGAAATGCGGCACAGGGGCTTTGCTTTGCACAAGACGAGTGGCAATGACTTTGCGCATCGAGCTCAGGGGCTCGTCGTAGAACTCCGGACCGGTCGGGACAAGCGCCGGTCGCCTTGGCAATTCGGGCGCCGGAGCAGCTGGCTGCGTCGCCGGCTTGGCCTCCGCAAGGCGCACCGTTCGCGCCCCAACCGACAGCACTGCAGTGCGCTCCACGTCTTGGCGCACAATCCTCCCCGCAGGGCCCGTGCCCGTAATGCGATTAAGATCCAGGCCCATTTCATGGGCCATTCTTCGCGCCAGCGGCGAAGCCAGAACCCGCCCGCCGTTTTCCGGCTGACGGGCAGAGGGTGCGCTCGCGTCCTTTAGCGCCTGCCTCGAAGCCGCCGCCGCAGGAAATGGAGTGGCAAGGGCCGGCGCCGGCGAACCGATGGCAGGCGGATGCGAAGACGGGGCAGGCGTGGGCGCCGGGGTCGCCGCCGCGCCTTCTCCTTTGAGCAGGGCGGAAATGTCCTCATCCGGCTTGCCGATAAGCGCAAGCAACTCACCCACGGGAACGACCTTCCCGGACTGAACGAGAATCTTGCGTAATACTCCCCCGCCCATCGCCTCCACTTCCATGTCGACCTTATCGGTCTCGATCTCGACCACCGCATCTCCAGGCGAGACCTGGTCCCCCTCCTTCTTGACCCATTTCAGGACCTTGCCCTCTGTCATCGTATCGCTGCCTTTCGGCATGAGTACCTTGAGCATGGTAATAAGTCCCCAATGTTGGCTTCCCTGTAGGGGTAGGGCTTGCCCTACCCCGCCAGGGGACGGCGAGCCGTCCCCCTACACCCGGTAAATCGGACAGGAAACCGTTCGCCTACGTCCGGTAAAGCACCTTGTTTGCAGCGTCTATCACTTTCTGTTTGTCCGGAAAGGCCAAGTGCTCGAGGTTCTTCGCGTAGGGCGTGGGCACATCCGCGCCGGTTACCCGCAAAATGGGTGCGTCGAGGTAATCGAAAGCATGCGACTGGAGGGTGTCCACAATTTGAGCTCCTACGCCACAGAACGGCCATCCCTCTTCCACAATAACTGCCCGGTTCGTCTTCTTCACCGATTCCACCAGGGTCGCGGCGTCGAGGGGGCGAAGCGTTCTCGGGTCGACTACCTCCGCCTCAATGCCCTCTTTCGCCAACTCGGCGGCAGCCTCGAGCGCCACGAACACCATCTTGGAGTGCGCGATCAGAGTTACGTCTTTGCCCGGTCGTTTGATATCAGCGACACCTAATGGAATGAGATGCTCGCCCTCGGGAATTTCGCCGCGCGTGCCGTAAAGCACCTCAGACTCGATAAAGACGACAGGGTTGTCGTCACGAATCGACGTCTTCAGCAAGCCTTTGGCATCCGCGGGCGTGGAAGGCATAACCACCTTCAACCCGGGCACGTAACAAAACCACGATTCCAGCGATTGCGAATGCTGTGCAGCAAGCTGGTGCGCAGACCCGCCGGGGCCGCGAATCACCATCGGGATGGGGAATTGCCCGCCCGACATGTAAAGCATTTTGGCCGCGCTGTTGACGATCTGGTCGAGAGCCAGGATGGCAAAGTTGAAGGTCATCATCTCCACGATGGGACGCAAGCCCGCCATGGCGGCGCCAACTCCCAGGCCGGTAAATCCCAGCTCGGTGATAGGCGTGTCCAAGACTCGCATCGGCCCGAATTCCTCGAGCATCCCCTTGCTGACCTTATACGCCCCATTATAAAAGCCGACCTCTTCTCCCATTAGAACGATCGTCTCATCACGCCTCATCTCTTCACTCATGGCCTGATTCAACGCTTCACGGTAAGTCAAAATCGACATGAATTCTCCCTAGAGGAGTCAGAAGTCAGGAGTCAGAATCCCATGGCCTGCGCCGTTAGCTATCACCCCTCAGCGACCCTCCGTCGGGAGGTCGCTTGCTGAGAGCTGAGAGCTGAAAGCTGACGGCTTTATTCTGACTCCTGACTCCTGACTACTGTCTCCTAGCCCTCAACCTACGTAAATGTCGGTATACAGTTCCTGCGGCTCCGGCTCCGGACTGCGTTCCGCGAAGGCTACCGCTTCCTCGACGATATCGCGGATCTTCTGATCCAGCTCTTCCAAAAATTCGGCATTGATAACCCCGATCGTTTCGAGCGCCGCGCTCAGATTCTTGATCGGGTCGTGGCGCCTCTGCGCCTCCACTTCGGACTTGGTGCGATAGTGGCCATGCGCCGGATCGGACATCGAATGGCCCATGAAGCGGTAAGTGCGCGCTTCGATGAGCGTGGGAGCGTTCTCCTTCCGGGCGCGGTCGACGGCTTCCTTCAGCGCTTCTCGAACCGCCAAAACGTCCATTCCGTCTACCCAGGTGCGCGCCATGTTGTACGCACAGGCCTTCTGTGACAGGTCGTAGAGCGACGAGGCGCGCTCGATGGGAGTCCCCATTCCAAACCGGTTGTTCTCGCAAATGAACACCACTGGCAACTTCCACAGCGCGGCCAAATTTAGCGATTCGTGGAAAGCCCCGATATTGACCGCTGCCTCGCCAAAAAAGCCCAGCGTGACGCGTGATTGTTTGAGGTACTTGGAAGCAAACGCCGCCCCAGCGGCCAGTGGAATCTGGCCCCCCACAATGGCATGGCCGCCCAGGAAGGCGCGGCGTTTGTCAAACAGGTGCATCGAACCCCCTTTGCCCTTCGAGACGCCGCTCTGCTTTCCGTATAACTCCGCCATCACCTCGCCCGGGTCCATCCCCCGTACCAGGGCGTGCCCGTGCTCGCGGTAGGAGGTCAGAATGTAGTCGTCCGGCTCGAGGGTCGAGATTGCCCCTACCGCCACCGCTTCCTGGCCGATGTACAGGTGACAGAAGCCCCCGATCTTTCCCAGCGTGTAAAGCTCCGCCGCTTTCTCCTCGAAACGGCGAATCATGAGCATCTGCTCGAGCAGCTTCTTTAGCAGCGCAGGGTCCTCGCGCTGCGCGCGCTCTTCCAAGGTCTGGGCCGGCGGATGGTCCGGCCCAGTGAAAAGCTCAGCCAAGTTCGTCATGTTCGATCCTACGTCCGCAGGTTCCATCCAAATCCTCCCACTGTGCCCTACACTTCCCCCGCCACGATCCAGCAGCAAGAGACTGTGGCCATGGGCAGAAGCGCGGGATCGGCTGATAATTGCGCACCCTCTTCATCTTAACTGGAATTTCGAATAATAAGAAGAGCCTTTGAAAGCTGCGATTTTCAAACCGCCAAGGGGGAGAGAGGCAGAATTCGCTAAAGTTCTGGCGATAACTGCCGATATCACCGATTAGGTGGTTTTTATTGCTTGCAAAGATGGAGAGAGGCAGAATTCGCTAAAGTTCTGGCGATAACTGCCGATATCACCGATTAAGGGGATTTTTATTGCTTGCAAAGATGGAGAGAGGCAGAATTCGCTAAAGTTCTGGCGATAACTGCCGATATCACCGATTAAGGGGATTTTTATTGCTTGCAAAGATGGAGAGAAGCAGAATTCGCTAAAGTTCTGACGAGAACTGCCGATATCACCGATAGAAGGGGATGTGTAACTACACGACAAGGCGGCCTCCCCGTCCACAAGTTGGACGGCATTCAGTAGCAACCAGGGTCAGAGCCAAAGTGTCCCTCCCACTTCCTTCGTTATGTACCTCTTTTTACATCGGCCAAAAGGTTATTGACTAAATTCGCCAGGAAGTGTACATTGCTTTTCTCGAAGGTAGTTTACGATTATCCAATTCAACAATCTCTAAAGGAGTTCACCACGATGCGATTCCGGGCAAGGGGTCAGGCAAGTGTGTGGCGAATACTGTCTGCTGCGGCAACGCTGATGTTTGTCGCCGCGGGTATTGCGCATGGACAATCCATGATGACGCGGCATGCGCGTCTGGAAGTGACCAGCGGCGAGGCGAAGTTTGTGAACCGGCTGCCTGGCACCCAGGTCTTGCGCCTCGACATTGTTCTGCCGCTGCGCGATCAGGCTGGTCTGGATAGCTTTCTGAAAGAGGTCTACGATCCGACCAGCCCGATTTACAGGCACTTCCTTACGGTGCCGGAATTCACCGAGCGGTTTGGCCCCAACCAGGAGGATTACGATGCGGTGGTCGCCTTTGCCAAAAGCCGCGGCTTCAACGTGGTCGGCGGCTCCCGCGACGGCATGGACGTGCAGGTGGAGGGTTCAGTAACGGTCATTGAGGCAGCATTTAATGTGGCCATGGGGGTCTACCAGCACCCTACGGAGAATCGGACTTTTTATGCTCTGGATCGTGAGCCTTCCGCGTCTCTGGGGTTTCCGCTGTGGCATATCTCGGGTCTAGACAATTTCTCGATCCCACATCCTGCTCTCGTGCATAAGCAGCCGGGTGCAACGCCCGCAGCCACTGTCGGCTCCGGACCCTCTGCCTCTTTTCTAGGCAGCGACATGAGGGCGGCCTATTACGGTGGAAGTCTCACTGGGGCAGGACAGTATGTTGGGCTGCTGGAGTACTACGGGACTGACTTGGCGGACGTGACCACTTACTACACCAATGCCAAGCAAACGAAGAACGTGCCGATCACACTCCTCTCTACGGACGGGACCAGCACGAACTGCGTTTATTCTCAGGGTTGCGACGACACTGAGCAAACCCTGGACATCACCCAGGCACTCGGCATGGCACCGGGTTTAGCTGGACTCTATGTCTACGTGGGTTCCACCGACACCGCCATTCTCAGTTCCATGACTACGCATTCTCCGTTGCCCGCGCAGATCGGCTGTTCATGGGGTTGGAGTCCGGCGGATACCAGCACTGACGACCCCTACTACCAAAAGATGGCATCGCAGGGGCAGAACTTCTTCGTCGCGGCCGGCGACAATGACGCGTGGAGTGGCAGCAACTACCCTTATCCTGCCGAGGACGCGCATATCGTTAGCGTTGGTGGTACAGACTTGACGACCCAGAGCGCGGCTGGGCCCTGGGCCTCGGAAGTTGCCTGGTCACCTTACAGCGGCGGCGGGATTTCCCCGGACAATATTCCCATTCCCTCCTGGCAAACACTCTCGGGCGTTATCACCTCGAGCAATGAGGGGTCAACGACCTATCGAAATGGCCCTGATGTCGCAGCCAACGCGAATTTTACCTTTTACGTCTGTGCCGACCAGACCACCTGCACGGCAAACGAATACGGCGGAACCAGTTTTGCCGCGCCCATGTGGGCTGGCTACCTTGCTCTGGTCAATCAACAGGCGGTCGCCAACGGCAAGAAGACGCTCGGGTTCATTAACCCACTCATCTACCCGTTAGGAGTGAGCTCACAATCGACCTATTTCCACGACATTACCAGCGGCAGCAACGGCTTTCCGGCCGTAGTAGGGTACGACTTGGTTACCGGATGGGGCAGTCCCAACGGTTCCGCCCTAATCACCTCCCTTGCCGGAACATCGTCTCCTAGCTTCACCATTTCCGCCTCACCCGGCTCCGTTTCCGTGGCGCAGGGTAGTAAAGGCTCATCGACGATCACGACCAGCGTCTTCGGCGGGTTTAACTCGGCGATTGCCTTATCTGCCTCTGGCCAGCCCACTGGTGTGACGGTGACCTTCAGCCCCACTTCGATTGCAGCGCCGGGATCGGGAACATCAACGATGTCCTTAGCCGTCGCCTCGTCCACCGCAACCGGTACATATCCGATCACCGTTGAAGGCACTGGGGGCGGCCTTAATGAAACGACCACCGTGACTTTGACCGTGACGGCCGCGGGCGCCAACCCTGACTTCACCATCAGCGCCTCACCCACCTCGATCACAGTGAACCGGGGACGTTCAGGCGGTGTCACGATCACTACAAAGGTCTCCGGTGGCTTCAGCTCATCCATCGCGTTGTCGGCGTCCGGAGCGCCGTCCGGAGTTAGTATTACCTTCAGTCCTTCAACTATCGCCGCCCCAGGTTCCGGGACATCAACAATGACGATTACCGTGTCGAGGCGCGCCGGCATCAGTACTTCCACCATCACGATAACAGGCACGGGCGGAGGTAAAACTCATACGACTAAAGTTAGTCTGACGACTTAGGCAGCAACTACAGAAGGCGGCTCGCCTGCCGCAAACCGCTTGCGTAGTAAAAGGCCTGGACCATCTGGTCCAGGCCTTTCTTCTTGTTGACCGCTGGCTATTCGTAGTGAAGCGCTTGCACGGGATCCAACTTGGCGGCTCGCGCGGCGGGATAGAGTCCGGAAATCATGCTGATCACAATGGCGAAGGCAATAGCGCCGCCCACCAGCCACCACGGAACCGCCCAGAGGTTCTCCGGAGGCAGGTTCTGGCGGCGCAGATAGAAGTTCGTGCCGACGTTGATGACGCGGCCAATCACCCAGCCTAGCGCCACTCCCAGCGCTCCGCCGGCCAAGCCCATCACGGCGGCCTCGGCAAGGAAAAGCTTCTTGACATCCCCATCGCTGGCCCCAATGGCTTTCATGATGCCGATCTCACGGCGGCGCTCGAGGATGGCCATCACGAGCGTGTTGACGATGCCCAGCGCAGCCACCGCCAAGGCAAGGCTGCCGAAGATGCCGAGAAACAGGTCGAGCACGGCGAAGAAGCGCCGCAGCCCCCGCGTGGCGTCGAGAATGGAGAAGGTATTGAAACCCATTTTGCGGATGGAATCCTGCACTGACTCGATTTGGCTCGGATTTCTTACGCGAACGCTGAGGCTGGGATAAGCCGGCGAATTCGAAAAGTCCGTCTCCGCGCCGCGCAGGCCGGAAGGCAGCAGGACGTGGAGGTTTTCGAGCATCTGAAGCGGGACGAACACGCGCGCTCCCGAGATGCCGCGCATGCCCTCGGCATCCTGATCGGTGACCGCGACGATGCGCAATTTCGTTTCGCGCTCAAGGACCGAAAACTTACCGCCGTAGCGGCCATCGCCGATCGAAGATGCAGGCTTAGAGGAAGCTGGCGAGGGTGCGGGGGCTGCCGCTGCAGAGCGCTCTGCATAGCGCAGAGTCAGTTCTCTTCCAATCAACGACTGCGTCTGGCCATTCAGCGCTGAGCTTGATTCGCCGTACCTCGGACGTATGGCCAGGAGTTCGTCCGCGAACTGGATTTGCAGGATGGCCTCCTCGGCTGTATCGGAGGAGAAGAACTTGCCCTGCATCCCCTCAAACGCCTCTTTGTCGCGAGCAGAGGGCGGGAGGCCGGCCACCATGGCGAAGTGCGGTTTCCCTTCGTAGCGAATTTCGCTGACGAAGCGAAGGTCCGGCACTGCCTCAAAAACATTGGGTAGGCGCGCCATTTCGATTCGCGCCGCTTCGTCAAGAGGCCGGCTCTCCGCGGGAGGCATCAGGTCACGGTTTTCCACGCGGCCAAAACCCCGCAGGTTGCGGCCGGAGGTGACGACAATAGCGTCAAAAAGTCCGGACCTCTCGAGCCGCCGGTCGGCCAGCCGCTGCAAGCCGATCCCCAGCGAGAGCATGGCGACAAGCGACGCCACTCCCACGCCGATGCCAAGAGTAGTGAGCGAATTGCGAAGGGAGGATTCGCGCAGGTTGCGTGCCGCCAGATCGACCAAGTCGTTAGTCTTCAACGCCGTTTCCCTTTTCGTATTACCATTCCAGAGAGCACTTCCTCTACGGCACCCAACGCCCGACACCAACCGCTGTGCCCCAAGGCCCTAGCACCTAGTCCCTAGCCCGCAGTCCCAGACTGCTCCCCAACCACCTTGCCGTCGGCCAAGAAGATCAGGCGCTGGGCGTAGCGGTCAGCCAGGGAGCGCTCGTGGGTCACCATCACCAGGGTCATTCCAAGCTGCTGGTTGCACTCCCTCAGCAAGTCCAGGATCTCGCTACCTGTGCGGCTATCGAGGTTGCCTGTAGGCTCGTCGGCCAGAAGCAGGCCGGGGCGGTTCGCCAAGGCACGCGCCAGCGCCGCACGTTGCTGTTCGCCGCCGGAGAGTTGGCCCGGGCGATGAGTCAGGCGCCCGCCCAGGCCGACGCGTTGCAAGGCCTCTCGCGCTCGCGCCAAACGGTCGCCGCGCTCCGCCTCCGCAAAGCGCATGGGCAGTTCGACGTTTTCAAGCACCGTCATCGTGCCCACCAGGTTAAAGGCTTGGAAGACCATTCCCACACTGTGCCTCCGGTATCGGGAGAGTTCTTCGCTCGACATCTTGGCCAAGCTCTCTCCGTTCACGATAACTGCACCGGAGGTCGGCCGATCAAGCCCGGCGATCAAGTTCAACAAAGACGACTTCCCGGAGCCCGAACTGCCCAGCAACGCCACGAACTCGCCCCCTTTCACTTCCAGCGAGACTCCGTCAACCGCCCGAATCACCGAGTCACCCATCTGAAAATGCCGGCATACCTCTTCGGTGCGAATTGTGCTGGCGGGCTTTGACCTCTCTGTCATTGCGATAAATGCTCCCGGCCGAGATTGAGATTAACCTCGTTTTCGAGCCCCGCACTCCAACTGCAACCCATCGCGCCAAGGCGGACACAAGGGCCACCCCGACACGCCTTAGTCGCTGGCTTTCGCGGACGGAGTAATGAAGTATAAAGGGGAAAGGTTGAAGCCATCAACTTGAATTGTGCGGCAAATGACTCGGTTTTATGGCAATACGTATGCTACTCCCCAAACGTGGTACTGTCTTTGAAAGAACTGACTAATCTGTTCAAGGTCTTGTCGGACGCAACTCGTCTGCGTCTTATCAACCTCTTGCGCACCCAAAGTCTATGCGTTGGAGATCTGCAAGTGGTCTTAGGCGTCCCGCAACCGACGATTTCCCAACAACTCGCCATTCTGCGAGCCGCGAAGTTAGTCCGCGCCGAGAGGCAGGGGACCCGAATCTGTTACTCGCTGTCTCGCGCGCCGCTTCTGAGCTACCCTATGGGCAGATTTCTCAGCGAAATTGTCCCCTTCTTCCCGGAGCTCGTGGCGGATGCGCAAAAGTTGATTGATTTCAAAGGCGTTAGTGTTTCGTGCTCCCCGGCTGATGAGGAGCGGGCAGGGTCTGGTCGAGCTTGATTCCGTGTTTGGTACATTCTCCCCTCCTTGGGAGTGGAGGCAGAGGCAGGCTTTTTCCCCATGCGAATCAAAGCGGTCATTTGCAACTGCAAGGGTCTGTCCCCGTCTTTCAAGAACTCGGACATGAATACCCTTCCCTTCGACATCGAGTCCGAACTGGATGTGGATTACGCTACCGTGCACCCGCAACTTTGCGGGATGGGGGGAAACAGGCTCATGGAGGACATCCTCCGCTCGGCAGAAGACGACCCCGACACCTTCGTCATCGTAGGGGCGTGCGACCAGGAAGCTCAACTCAGGCTATTCCAGAAGCTCTTTTGCAAGACAGGCTTCGGCCAGGACCACTATCTGGCGGTGGATATTCGCGGCGCGACAAATAGCGAGATTCTCCAGCGGCTGTCTGACAAATTCCGCGATCACG
>Ga0209517_10007678_pt1 | contig 12827 bp, 6 predicted proteins | sample PeaSoiMetSII2010_FD_187695 | JGI IMG/M metagenome (GOLD analysis project Ga0209517, IMG submission 187695) | Peat soil microbial communities from Weissenstadt, Germany - SII-2010 (SPAdes) (version 2) | ecosystem: Environmental > Terrestrial > Soil > Wetlands > Peat | place: Germany: Weissenstadt...
CTGGCCGTAGCGCCCGAGTTCGCACAGACCGTCTTCCGCCAGCGGTTGGCGCACGCCCGGCTTTTGTAAATGCCGGAATTCCTTGCGCATGCGCCAGCCGATATCGAGACCGGCAAGATCGGCGACCGACAGCGGACCCATCGCCATGCCAAAGTCATATAGCGCCTGGTCGACGGCTTCGACCTCGGCGCCTTCCTCCACCAGGAACTGCGCCTCGCGGCGGTACGGCGAGAACATGCGATTGCCGACGAAACCGCGGCAATTGCCGACCAGCACGCCGACTTTGCCGATCCTCTTTGCCAGTTGCATCGAGGTGGCAATGACTTGCTTGCTGGTGGCCTTGGCACCCACGATCTCCAGCAGGCGCATTACGTTCGCCGGGCTGAAGAAGTGCAGGCCCAGCACCGCATCCGGGCGGCGCGTCGCCGATGCAATCTCATCGATGTCGAGGTACGACGTGTTGGTCGCCAGGATTGCGCCGGGCTGGCACACGCGGTCCAGTTCGGCAAACACTTCCTTTTTGAACGCCATACCCTCGAACACCGCTTCCACCACCAGATCCACCGCGGAAAAATCGACGGTGTTCAGCGTGGACTTAATCAACTGCAAGCGCTCGTCCACGAACTGCTGGGTGAAGCGGCCGCGTTTTACCGAGGTGGCGTAATTGTTCTGAATGTTGGACAGCCCGCGATCGAGCGCCGCATGGTCCACGTCCTTGATGAAGACCGGGATGCCGGCATTGGCGAACACCATGGCAATCCCGCCGCCCATGGTGCCGGCGCCCACCACCGCAACGCTTTGGACCGGCAGCGTCGGCGCGTCCTTCGATATGCCGGGGACCTTGGCCAGCTCGCGTTCGGCGAGGAAAGCGTGCATGAGCGCCCCTGCGGGCTCGGAAACCAGGCATTGGCGGAACAGCTTCTGCTCCACCTGGCAACTTTCGTCGAACGGCAAAGTCGTTGCCGCTTCAACCGCGTCGATGGCGGCCAGCGCAGCCATCGGGGCGCGCTGCTTTTTGCGGATATTCTCACGCGCCGCGGCGAAGATAGATGCATCCTGCTCCGGCGTGCCCAGCTTTTCATTGCGCTCACGCGTTTTTGGCGCGCGGTTGCCGGCGACCTCCCGCGCAAACGCCACCGCGCCCGCCAGCAGGTCGCCCTCGATCAACCGGTCAATGATCCCCAGCTTCACCGCCTCGTCCACTTTGATCGCTGCGCCCTCGGCGCACATCTCGACCGCCTTGGCGACTCCCGCCAACCGTGGCAGGCGTTGCGTCCCGCCCGCTCCCGGGATGATGCCCAGCTTAACTTCAGGCTGGCCCACCTGCGCCCCCGCCGCGGCGACGCGGTAGTGAGCGCCCATGGCGAGTTCCAGGCCCCCGCCGAGCGCGTTGCCCTGGATCGCTGCGACGATGGGTTTCGAGCAATCTTCCATGCGGTGGGTCAGTTCCAGCAGCAACGGCCGGCGCTGGCTCTTGCCGGCCGCAACCTTCGCCAGTTCGTTGATGTCGGCCCCGGCGACGAAGTTCCGCCCCGCACCGATCAGCACCGCGGCGCGGACCGCAGCGTCGCGCTCCACCTGCTCCACCGCTTCCCGAATTGCCTCAGGCACCCCCGGGCTCAATGCATTCACCGGAGGATTGTTGATGGTGATGATGCCAATATCGCTGTCTTTCGTGACTAGGACTTGCATACGGGGGATTCCGCTTGACTCCGTTTTTTTGTGGTGTTCTATTTCTATACGAATTCGAAGTTGCCCGACAAATCATTTCCAGCGTTCAGGACCCTCATGCCCTTCGCTGACAATCAAGGGATAAGAATTTATTGGGATGAGCAGGGGCACGGTCCCGCCCTTCTGCTTATTGCGGGCATTGGATGTCCGTCGCAGATGTGGTCGGGCATTCGGCCTGCCCTGGCGGCGCACTACCGCACCATCGCGCTCGACAATCGCGGCACCGGCGAGAGCGACGTTCCGCCGGGTCCGTATCCCGTCGCGCAGATGGCCTCGGACGCCGCGGCCGTGCTCGATGCGGCGGGGGTCAAGGCGGCGCACGTGTTCGGCATTTCGATGGGCGGCATCGTGGCGCAGGAGTTCGCGCTGCAATATCCAGCGCGCGTCCGCTCGCTGATTCTGGGCTGCACTTCGTTTGGTGGAGCGCACGCGGTTCGCCCGGAACCCGCAATTCGGCAGTTCCTGGCGGCGCGCGGCAGCATGAGCCCGGAGGAAGGCGCCGCAGCCTCCGTGCCATATCTTTATTACCCGCAGACGCCGCGTTCGCGAATCGAGGAAGACCTGGCCATGCGCCGGCAGTGGCTCTCGCGTCCAGAGGCGTACCTGGCCCAGTTGCAGGGCGTGATCGCCTGGGAAGCCTACAGCCGCCTGCCGCAGATCAGCGTGCCGACGCTAGTGATCCACGGCGACTCCGACCGGCTGGTGCCCCCCGCGAATGGCGAGTTGCTGGCGGCGCGCGTCCCCGGCGCGCAGTGCACCATCCTGCCGGGCGCAGGCCATCTGTTCTTCGTTGACCAGCCCGAAGCGACGCACACCGCGCTGGCACAGTTTCTGTCGCGGATCGTCGCAGGTGAGAACGAAACCGAGGCGATCAAGTCCATTTCAACAACCCCATGAAAGACGAATGCGAGAAATGGTGAATCCAGGGCTGAATCCGAACTCCTTGCCACCTGCCTGCGAAGGAATTCGCGTGCTTGAGCTCACGGAAGCGCTCGCCGGCCCCTACTGCGCGATGATGTTGGGCGACTTTGGCGCGGACGTCATCAAGGTGGAACGGCCAGGAGTGGGCGACCAGACGCGCACCTGGGGACCGCCGTTCCTGGGCACGCAGTCCTGTTACTTCCTGATGACGAACCGCAACAAGCGCTCGGCCACGCTGAATTATGACACCCCCAAAGGCATCGAAATTCTCGGGCGCATGATCGCCGACACCGATGTCCTGCTGGTAAACAATCCGTCGCTGGCATCACTGCGGAAGCGTGGCATTGACCCGGACACGCTCTGCGCGCGGCATCCGCGATTGGTGTATTGCAACATCTCCGGCTACGGCTTTAACGGCCCCAAGGCGGGTTTGCCGGGGTACGACATCGTGGCGCAGGCGGAAGCCGGCGTCTGGAGCTTTACCGGTGAGGAAGACACCAAGCCGGTTCGCTACCCGGTCGCGATTGCCGACATCAGCACCGGGATTTACGCCACCATCGGCGTGCTGGCGGCATTGTTCGCACGCGAGCGGACGGGACGAGGGCAGTTCATCGACATGGCGCTGTTCGACACGCAGATTACCTGGCTGGCCAACATCGGCAGCAACTATCTGAACGCCCAACAGTTGCCCCGCCGCTTGGGCAACGCCCACGCCAGCATCGTTCCCTACGATGTGTTCAAGGGCAGCGACGGCAAACTGTTCATCGTCGCGGTCGGCAGCGAAGCGCACTGGTCGCGGTTGGTGCCCATTCTTGGCGCCGAACAGACGCTGGGCCGCGATCCGCGCTTCACCACCAATGCCTTGCGCGTGCAGCATCGGAACGAGCTCAATCCCATCCTGCAGGAGTTTCTTGCCAAGCGTCCCGCGCGGGTGTGGCTCGAGAAGCTGGCGGCGGCCAGGATCCCGGCCGGCCCCATTCAGACGGTGGAAGAAGCGCTGACCGATCCCCAGACGCTGGCTCGCAGCACCATCGTCGAAATCGAGCATCCCGCAATCGGCCCGGCGCGCAGCATCGCCAACCCCTGCCGGCTGGCGGGAACACCTCCGCTGTACCGGTACCCGCCGCCGCTGCTCGGCGAGCACACCGCGGCGGTCTTGCAGAACCTGGGATATTCACCCGACGATATTGCGGCCGCCCAACGCGATGCCGTGATCTAGGCCGCGGCCTGCGGGTCGTACAGCTTCTCCTTGATAAACAGAGCCGGAATGATTCCCGTCAGGAAGTAGGCGCCGCCCATCACGATCAGGCCCAGCCCGATGGAGTACCTGGTGGCAATCAGGCCGATCACCGTCGGCGCGATGGCGGCGCCGACTCTTCCGACGTTGTAGGCTCCGCCCACGGCGGTTCCGCGGATGTGGGTTTGGAAGCTCTCCGTCATGTAGGTGGCATTGACGCCATAGGGAATTCCGTAGAAGAAGCCGAACACGGTGAGCAGCACGATGATGTTGCCCGGCGAATGCAAGCGAACGATGACGGGCAGAAATACCGCCGTGCTCAGCCCGCCAAATACATACATCCAGCGGCGCCCAAATACGTCGGCCAGATAGCCGGCGATGATCTTGCCGAAGATCATCGCGACGTAGGTGCCGACCAGGTATCCCGTCATTTTGGTGAAGTTGAATTTCAGTTCATTGACGACATACGTAGGCAGCCAGTTGTTGACGCCGTAATAGCCAAATTGCAGGAAGCACGAAGTCAGGGTCCAAAGCACGAAGATCCTGCGGCAGGCGGGATCCGCCAGCACCGCCTTCCACTGGCTCTTGCGTTTTGCCAGCGTCTTGCCCTGGGCGATGGCCTGTTTCCTTTCCGCGGCTGCCTTGGTCCAGCCGGGCGGCTCGGGCACTACGCGCCGGACAAAAATCGCCAAAGCGACCGGAACCAGCGCCGTGGCAAACAACCAGCGCCAGCCAAACTTCGGAATGATCGCTCCCGCCAGGAGCGTGGCCACCACGTAACCCACCGACCACCCGGCCTGCAATGTCCCCAGCACGGTGGTGCGCCGCCCGGTGGGCACGTACTCCGACATCAGGGTGTTGCAGACCACGTACTCCGCTCCCAGGCCCAGCGCCGAGATAAACCGCACGAACGCAAACTGCCAATAGCTGTGCGTCAAGCCCAGCACGGAGGTACCGATGGAGAACACCAGGATGGTCCAGACCACGGTGCGGACGCGTCCGAAGCGGTCGGCCGCCCATCCTCCGAAGAATCCTCCCAGAGCCATCCCCAGCAGCGAATAGCTCGCCAGAGAACCGGCTTGCACCTTCGAAATATGAAGGTCCTTCATCAGGCTGGGGAGGCTGTAGGACAGAAACATGAGGTCCATGCCGTCCACCATCAGGCCGAGGAAGCCTGAAACCAGCACGACCATCCATATGCGCTCACTTACTCTCTGCGGGCTGACCGCGACCGCCACCGCTGCCCCTCCCGCAGAAACCGCGCCGCCAAAACTAGTTTTGCCGCTCATTAGAGATTAGTTCCTATTAGTTCCTGCTGCTTGGGTTCGATGGTCTCGGAGGACGCATGGCCCCGCAGTTCAGTGCTCTTCGCAACCTGCCAGAGATGCGTGCATAGGCTGGCCGCAGACATTTCGATCGTTCTTAAACCGTCATTTCCTCTTTTGACTTCGAAAACGGGGAGGATTGTACACCCGTTTCGCTCCCCGACGCGGTGCTTGAACCGAGTTCATCTGGGCCGCCCCCAACCGTCTGCAATCAGCGCCATCACGGCCGAAATGAACCTAGCTTGAGCCCACCTTTGCGACACCTCATGCGATCATGAAATCGCCGCACTGACGGAAGCGGTGAGCTCGAGCGGTGGGAACGGAGCAAAACGCCGCGGGGCGAACCGGAAACAATCAACGCAGAGGGGACGCATGGCCGACGGTGAGGATAACTGTATTCGGGTAATAGTGGGCAAGGATTTCGCGGAAGTCTGCGCCCGCTTCGGCCATCGCCTTGGCCCCGGCTTGGCAGAGCCCGATCCCGTGTCCCTGGCCGACTCCTCGCAAAATGGTCTGCTCGCCTTCTTTTCGCATGACGAAGTCATTGCTCGGGATGGCGCTCCATCCTAGGCGGCGGTCGAGGCGCAGGCGCGAAGACTCGTTGGAGCTGTGGAGCGCTGCCGCATCCTCCGCCGAGAGCCGGCTCTGCCAGCGGGATGGGTGCTGGTGGCAATACTTGCACTCGATGGAATAGTAAGGGTAGGCGGCGGAAGGCAGGCCGAGCTCGGCGGGGATGCGCGTACGCCCACTGCAACTGCGGGTGTACATGGCGGCGAGGGGTTGAGATTGATAAGCGATGACCAGGCCCCGGGTGGCGGAGACTGCCTGGGCGGCGGCGGTGTTGCTCGCAGGCGGCTCACGTAGAAACTGACAGTGAGTGGTATCGCAGAAGTCGAAGCCGCGATGGCGGCCTTTACCGGCGACAAAATAGGAACGAGCCGCGACGGCCAAGGCTTTCAAAGCTTCGGGAGGCGTGCCCACCGTGCTCTCCGCGGCCACGACGGAGGTAACGGCAGTTTCCAGATCCATGGTTACGACAGCCGTCAGAGCTCGGGAAGCAGGTTTCACTTCGAGTGTGCCCCGATAATGGCGAGTGATCTTCCCCGGGACGGCGAGATTGAAGTCAATCGGGCCGTTCTCACGGCTGGTGACGGTGAGCTCGGAGGCGCGGAGGACGCGGGCTCCGACGTCGACAACAACATAGTCTCCGCGGACGCGGATTCGGGCGATGCTCACACCTGAGCTTGCTTCGAGCACGATGGCCTCTCCTCCGACGTGCAGGACGAGAGCAGAACCGGCAGGAGCGCTCAATGCGAGTTCATGGGGGCGGAACAGGCCGAACACGCCGATGCGGACGTCCTGCGCGACCGCCAGGGAACTGGCCAGAATCAGCGCGAGGAATGCGGTTGTGGTTTTCATCGGTCGGAGCGAATCACTCCTCAATGCGGCGCAGCATCTGTCCGGCAATCTTCGCGGCCTGGGCCCCAGGGACACCGTGCACACGAACCATGAGCAGAATCTGTGGATTGTCGGATGGCGCCATAGCGATGGCGAAACCATCACCGGGAGCGCGCTTGGAGTGAGTGCACGGCGCAGTGCCGGTTTTGACGAGGGCGTCCGGGTACGGAAGAGCACGATCGACCTCCGCGCCAGTTCCCTGCTCCGCCGACTGCGCCATTCCGGCCAGAACTTCGCGGACGCCGGGCTGGTCCCGGCGGCGAACCAGTTCGAGGTAAGCGCGCGCCATGTGGAGAGGCGAGATCAGCCAGCGATTGCCGAGACCGGCGAGTGCAGCTCCCGCGGTCCCCGGCGCCGGAGGCTCGAGACCGAAGCCCATCGCGGTGGGCGAGACTTCGGCGGCCGTCATCTTTGCCGTCAGCACTCGAAAATAAGAGTTGCAGGAGTAAGCAATCGCGGAGGGGAGATCGACGTGACCATGGCCACGCGGAAGCCAGCAGCCTGTGGCCGTTCCGCGGCAAGTGTGCGCCGGGTAGCGGAACCCATGATGCTCGCCATAGGCCAGCGCAGTGAACGGCTTCACCAGTGAACCGAGAGGAATCGGCGTCTCGGGATTGGCCCAACGGGAGGCCAGTACTCTGCCCGTGGAAGCATCGAGTAGCAGAAATGAAATGGCTCCGCTGGGAAAATCGCGATTCAATATCTGACCCGCCGATTGAGCAAAGAGCGAGGTTCCAGAAGTGTTCGCGCGATCCGAAACGGGCGCCGAGGCTTCGCCGCTGGAAGGCGGCTGCGCGAGCAGGTTCACGATCAACAGAAGCACGAGATTTCTTATTGCGACCATTCGTAAATGACCGTCTGCAGTACTTTGCCTCCATCGACTCGGACCTTGATGTTTTCGGAGGAAACGCCGGCCAGCGTGGAGCTTAGGCTCGCCATGTTCTCAGAAAAGAATTGCGGTTGCCGTTCCATGCCGGGGACACTGGACTGTTCCAGGTTGGGCCGGTCGACCACGCCGGAGAAGCGCGCGAAGTTGGCGCGCTCACGAGAGTGATTGAAGCCGGCAATGAGGGCGGCGGGGGCCACATCCGATTTGCGGTCGAAGTCGGAGAGCATCGCCGCCATCAAGTTCGGATCATCGGAAATCAGAAGATATTTGCCGCGGGCGGAGGCCACGAGCGGCCAGAGGCCATCGAATTCCTGATAGCCGGATTTCTGCTGCCAGGCAACACCGAGCTGGCTGGCGGTGAGGGTAGGCCGGACGAATGCTGCGAGTGCGAACTGCACGTTGGCCTCGTTCCAGTCGGACCCTGCCACCAGAACAACCGCAGAATGAATCCTCACGAAGACGCCCGCCTTGTCCCGCTCGGTGGATTGAACCTGAAGCGAGGCGAGAAGCTGAGTTTTGTCGAGGAGTTCCTTCAACGCGGATGTGTTTTGTGGCGTGCCCGGACGCTGGACCAGTGGTTGATCGATACGGGTCTCCAGGTCGGAGCCTGCGCCCGCTTCTCCTGAGGTGAGTTGCACCTGCGGGGCGATCTGCGAGGGAGGTGCTGGGCCCAGATGCGGCGCGAGCAGTTTGGTCTCGAGCAGGTCGAGGCAGGAATCGGCCGAGGGACGTGCCTTGGCTTCATAAATGCCCGCGCTGTCGGGAACGAGGCGAACAAGGTCGGCGGTGGCTTCAAGCCCCTCGGCGGATGATGCCGCCGGCGGAGCCTTTGGTATCAAGACGCGCTCTTCGCGGTATTCCCGGTTGGAACGGAACAAATCGGAAACCGCCGCAGAGTATTGCGTCAGGTCCGTGATGTTTTGTTGCACCCAATAAGTGCGGAAGTACGGGCTGGGAACAATCTTCTCGAGGTTCAACACCATGCGCAAATCGCCCGCCGCTCCGGCAGCGGCGACCGATTGCGACCACCACGGTTCGGTCTCGACCGCGCGGTTCTGGCTGCCGGACATCAATTGCAGCGCGCCTGCCAGCAGATCTTCGCGGGTTGCCAGCAGCAGGTAGTCGCCGGAAACTGCGAAGGCGACTTCCTTGTGCGACTCGGGATCGCGGCGCAGGTAGAAGTCAACGCCGCCGGCGCTGCGCGGCTCGAACTGGGCGCGGGTTTGCCAGAGCGCCGTCTGCATGGACTTGGCGGACGGCAGGTAAGTGATGTAGAGGAACTGCAGGTTGCCGATGTCATACAGAGCAAGAACGCTGCGCGTTCCGGCGATCTGGGAAAGGAAGCTCATGTCGGGTGGGAGCCCGGCCGCGGTGGCGAATTGATCGCCGGCGCCGTGGAGACGCAGGAAAAGGCGCGAACGGGAGAAGACCTGGTAGTTGCTGCTCTCGATCCATTGCTCCTTCTGCGGAGCGGAGTTCCAGTCCGCGAGCAATCCAGAAAAGTCCTTGGCCTCCAAATAAAGGAGCGGGCCAGCCGGAACATACTTCGAGAGTGGCGGCCCGGACGGCGCCGTGGCCTGGTAAGCCGCCCAGCCGATTCCAGCGCACACGAGGGCACTCAAAAAGAAGATGGCGATGGGTTTCATGGCTTGCCTGCTTTCGCGGTTGCGGCTTTGGGCGCGGGAGCGGCCCTCGCCAGCAGCCGTGGCCGAATGATGCGATCCTGCTCCAGCGCTTCATGCAGCAGCGGCTGACGAGCGGCATTCTGCTGTTCGATTCGCAGCGCGGCCTTGAGATCCGCAATTCTGCGCGCCAGATCCTTGCGGGCTGCCGGTGAACTCTGGGAACGGCGCGCGATTTCGAAATACGAAACAGCCTCTGACAACCGATTGAGGCGCGCCATGGTTTCACCAATCATCTGCGCCACCTGTGCCTGTTGGGCGCGCGAAAACCTGGACGACGGCGTAACAGGGGTGTTCGTGTCCTGGCTTTCATTTTCTTCGTTGTTGTCGGAACTGATGATCTGCTCCTCTTCGGAATAGGCATCTGAGGGAGCCGTGCCACCCAGGAATTGCGCGTGCAGCAGCGGTTCGAGAACTCCGAGGGCGAATTCATTGGACCGCAGACTCGCCGCAGCCTCGAACAGCGGGATGCGAGCTTCGTCTCGCCGTGGGAAATCGATGACGCAGTGGCTCAGCAGTTGAAGCTTCGTTTGCGAATCGGCGGCGTTTTGTGCAGCCTTGATGCGGGCTTCGTAGAAGTAGAACTTGTCGGCAGCGGTTGGGGAGATGGCACCCGGGTTTGCTGCGAGCAGGTTCAGTTCAGCGCTTCCGAGATCGGAGCGCGACCGCCCAGCAATCGCCAAAGCTGCCTTGATGCGGAGATCGTACCGCACGCTCGCCCCTGCAGCGACCGAGCCCAGTGCATCCTGTCCCGCAGGAGCATCCTGTCCGACGGCAAGCCGGGCCTTGGCCAGTCGCAGGCGATAGGAAGCATCCCACGGCGCCGACTTCACGAGTTGATCGAGAAACTCGATGGCTTCCGCATTGTGGCCGGCTTTCTCCAGCAGCGCCGCAGCCGGATCGAGATTCTCCAAGGGGTTTCCGACGACCACCACCAAGCGGCGGAGCAGATCAAGCGCTCCGGGAGTATCCCCCGAAGCGAGGCGAATCTCGGCGAGGCCGAGGAAGTTGGCGGCGTTGAGCTGGTGCTCATCGATTTCGCGGGCAAACACGAATTCGAGGATCTTGCGTGCCGACTGCTTGTCTCCGGCCTCGAACAACTGGCGAGCCGCGGTGCGGAGCTGGTCCGAAGCCGGGACGTTCTGCGGCTCGGCGCGATACGCGGCGATCCTGGAGTCCAGAGTTCCAAGCTGCGCCGCCACCTGCAGATCCAGCGGGACGAGAGCGGCCGCCTGCGCTGCGCGGGTTTCTTTGGACAAGGCGGCGATGGCATCAGCCGCATGCGCATACTGCCTCGTGCGCACGAGGTAGCTGATCCAACGCACTTGCCAGGAGCCGAGATACTGCTGCGCGTTCTCACGCTCGAAGCCAGCAAGCTTGCCCAGCGCATCCTGCTTGGATTCGAGAATGCGCTGATAGATCGGTGCCCGTTGGGCAAGTGGAATCCAGGAGGCGTCGACGACATCGGCCAGAATCTGCGTGGGGTCTTGCGCAGCGGAGGAGACATCCAACAGCCACGCGGTGGCGGACGCGGGATCGCCGACCGCTGCGTAGGCGGGCTGCAACACGGCGTTGGAGCGGTAGTTACCATTGTGGCGGAGGTAAGTTCGAACGATGGCGTCGGCATCGGGCTTGAGCCCGGAATAGAGATGCCGGGTGCGGAGCTGATCGCAAGTGCGCCCGAAGTCCGTCCAGAAACTCTCCGGGACACGTGCGCTGTTGAGCTGCTTGGAGAGCACAGCCAATGCCTGCTTCCACTGGGCGACGGCGGCAGCACGATCGCCGCGCTTGTAATAAGCGACTGCCAGACTGTCATAGACATCGGGACGGTTGGGAGAAAGTTCGAGCGCGTGGTTGTAGTCCGCGATGGCACGCTCGGTATCGCCGGCGCCGGCGTAGTAGTCGGCCAAGGTCAAATACCCGGAGGACGACGCCGGACTCTGCTCCAGGATGGCCGGCAGGAAGTCCTCGGGATTGCCTTGTTTGGTTGTGCCGAGGTACTCACCGTAGCGCGACCCGTAGTAGAACCAAGTGCTGCCGGCGAGCTGCTCCGCACGGCCGACCGGTTTAGCGAGGCGCTCGGCGATAGTGTTGTCGCCGAGGGCGCCGAGGAAAGCATGGTTTACGTCCGCAGTAGGCTCGGCATAATACAGCCCACTGAGAGCGAGGTACGACTTGCTCCAGACCGCCGGGCGATGCTGTCCGCGGGCCACCACCACGCTGCGCGCCAAGCTGGTACCGCCATTCGCAACAATATAGTTGGCGGCCTTTTCGCCGGAGGGATGGCCCCAGGTGGAACCGATCGCGACGAGTTCCTGCGGCCGCTCCGCCAGGAGCAGTTGGAAGAGACGCTGCTGGCGAGTGTTGTCTAGGTTGGAAGCGGAGATGTTTGAGAGCAGCCGCAACTCGTTTTGTTGGTCGCCGGCAGCGCGGTAAGCGTCGCTGGCCGCAAGCAGCGGCACACTGCGGCTGACTGGCGGTAGTACTCCTGCGAACTGCTCCAACTGCGATCCGAGTTCGGCAAAGCGTCCGCGACGGCGCTGCAGGCCGGCCAAGGCTGGCATGCGGCTATAGAGGTTCGGGGAGCCGCTCGGGGCCTGCATCATCAGTTCGAAACGCCACTGAGCTTCCTGATCGGCGAGGGCGGCGTGTTCGGCAAGAGGAATGGCGAATTTCTCGAGATCGGCCAGGTTCATGCCGCTCCTCTTCGATTCGACAAAGCGGGCGAACGTGAGCCGCTCCTCGGGCGTGAAGTACGCGTTGACCGTGTTTCCCATCTCCTCAAGGACGGCGGACATGCCGTCGCGCGCAGTCTCGATGCGGGTCTGGCGCACTCTCTCACGCCACCGCTGGTCGGTCACCGCGGCGATTCCCTGTTTTTCGACCTGTTCTTTAATCACAGGCAGGCTCGAAGACGCGTCCGCAAGAGCGCTTTGCATCGCGGCGTAGGCCGGCTCAGGCTGGCGGAGGCGAGTCATGATGCGGACGTACGCTCTCGCGCCCGCGTGATTCTCCGCAGCCGCAAGCAGGTCAGGTCCGGCGCTCTTGATTCCCCGCTCCGTGAAGCTACGGGCTTCCGCGAGCATTCCCCAGGATTCCAGGCGGCGTGCGGCCTCGAAATAGTTGGACGCCTTTTCCGGCCGGCCATCGATCAGCGCAGCTTTGAGGGCGGCAACGGTTTCATTCGTCCTGCCCTGGCGCGCGCGCACGGTGGCGATTTTCTCCATCCACTGCGGATCCTTGTACGCGAGCTGATAGATATGTTCGTAATCGGAGACCGCGTCGTCGAAACGCATCAAACGCTCTTCGAGACCGGCGCGCGCGGTGTAGAGGTCAACCCGATCCGGGCGAATGGTGATGGCCTTGGCATAGGTCTCAATCGCGGCCGGGTAGTTCTCGAGATTGGTCTGGATGCGGGCCAGCACCATGGACCAGCGGTAATCGCGCGGTGACTGGGCGACGGTCTTCGCGTAAAAGCCGGCGAGCTGTTGCTGGCGCTGGTAACGCAGGGCATACAGCGCGGCCTCGGTGACCAGCGTGTCGTCTTCCGGGAAATTGTTGATGAGTTCGATGTACTGATCGAC
>Ga0209517_10007680_pt1 | contig 12826 bp, 14 predicted proteins | sample PeaSoiMetSII2010_FD_187695 | JGI IMG/M metagenome (GOLD analysis project Ga0209517, IMG submission 187695) | Peat soil microbial communities from Weissenstadt, Germany - SII-2010 (SPAdes) (version 2) | ecosystem: Environmental > Terrestrial > Soil > Wetlands > Peat | place: Germany...
GACCGAGAAGCGGACGCTGGCCGTCAGCAGCGGCGGAATTGTCTCCACCGAGTAGCGGATCGCCAGATACGTCGATCCCCACACCAAGTAGATTGCCGCGAACGCCAGCGCCAGTTTGACGGCATAGCCGCGGCCATTCCCAGTCGCCGGTCCGCGCGGTTGAGGTCGAGAGATGATCACAGAGTACCTCCAATGTCTATCGTTAGGCCTTCGGCTGGAGCGTGGATGGATTCTCCATAGTCGCGTCTTTGACTATTAAGCACAAGTGATTCATTCTTGCCAATTTAGTTTAGAATTGCTACATGTTTAATTTTGAACGATTGCGCACTCTCCATGCCGTTGCAGCGCGCGGATCGGTGAACGCCGCAGCGACCGCGCTTCATGTGACAAACTCTGCCGTGTCACAGCAGATCGCGAAACTTGAGGGTGAGCTCGGGCAATCGCTCCTTGAGCGAAACGGGCGAAGCGTACGTCTCACTGACGCTGCGACCATGCTGGTGGAACACACTGCGCGGATGTTGTTACTCATGGAGAACGCTGAGGCCGAGTTCGACGCGCAACGTAATAGCATCTTTGGGCAGATTACGGTGGCGGCGTTTCCCACCGCTGCCCGCGGTCTCGCACCCCATGCGTTGCTGAGCCTCCGCAGAACTTGTCCGCAGCTACGGGTTGTGCTGACCGAGCAGGAACCTCCTGAGTCGGTTCCGCTTCTCGTTCGGGGAGACGTCGATCTGGTAATTGCCCAAGATTGGGCAAACGCTCCCCTGTCGCAGCTTGAGGGCCTCTCCAAGACGCCGCTACTGGACGACATCGCTGATATCGCATTGCCAACAAGTCACCCAATGGCAGGACGCAAGATAATCGACCTCGACGATCTACGGTCCGATCAATGGATCACCTGGGGGCACAACGGATCCATCCTTAGCGACACGCATCTTCCCGCCAGTTGGTGCAGTGAGTGGCTCGTGTACACACTTCGATCGCGCGGTCATGACCCTGTGGTTGCCCACACCGCTGGCGAACACGCAACACAACTCGCGCTCGTCGCGGCCGGACTTGGCGCTTGTGTGATTCCTCGCCTCGGTCGCGATCCGCTACCTCGGGGAGTGCGCATTGTTGCCGTGAGGCCGACCCTTCGCCGGCACGTTTATGCTCTGTGGCGTGCTGCAAGCACGCGCCGAAGCGCAATCGGGGTCACGGTCGAGGCGTTTCGTAGGTCAGCATCTATGGTCGCGAAGGTGGACCCAATCGCGACAAAGCGGGCTAGGAGGCGACCGCAGAACGCAAAACATCAGTAGAGGCGGTGCATGCTACCGAATTACGAATCCCCTTGAAGGGCGGCACTCACTGCATCTAGCGCGATGGCCTTGGCTTGCCAACGGTCAGGGTATCCGAATCACTCTCGTCCCGGATGACAGTCGCAGGAGGCTGGGCTTCGACACTTTTCGACCTTGAGCGTTTGATTTCGCGCCAGAACGTCGCCCGGGCCACGGCTCGGGTCATCTGGAGTACCTTGGCAATTTCCTTCCAATCAAATCCTCTGTGATGCGCGTCAAACATGGTTCGACTCTCATGAGAAAGTTTGCGACCAGGTTTCTCCAAACTCCGATTGGTGAACTACCGACGACGAAACTTCATCGCATAGCGTCAAGTCTATGGGACAACCAAACACTTCAGAAGAAGGTGGGCTACTCAGACGAGAGCAATAGTCGCGGCACAGGGATATAGATTTCTCTCGTTGGGAGCGCGGTTCGGGGATGGCTGGCATAACAACCGCCCGGGGGCTAGCAGTCCTCAGTCCACGGGCCTATAGCGCGCCCAGGTCTGGTCCTTCCTTTTACCCGGTTAAACCCGGCCGCGACGCTTTTAGTTGCGGAGTAAATGTCACTTTTCTTGCAAGAAGACCTCTCTTTTACGCAGCCCGAGTCTCCGCGTCCATAGCTGGATTCGGCCCACATTGCCCGGGAATTGGGCCGACGGCTGCGTCAAGTGATTGGTACTCAGCACGTTTCCGTCCTTCGGCCAAGGCTCGGGCGCGCGGGCCAATTTTCTGCACCGGAAGTGGTCACCTGCACGAATTCCTGCAGAAAAAAAGTTTTTGGAAAGCGGCTTGACTATGGATATACGCTGCCCGCTACCACTTGGCTCATGTGGGGACTAGCTCCACCCGCCACCTTCGTCACCAGCATGTTCCCGAGCAAATCGGCGCATGCGCTTTGCAGCAGGAGAGGAGGTATTCCGGAGGCGTAGAGACAAGTGCGCGTAAACGGACCTGGGACTTTAACTGCCACCAGGACCCAGCCCCCGGAAGGCAGCAGCATGGGCGAAGCCGACGGTGTCCATAAACGCCGTATGTTCCGCTGGCCTAAAGAAGCAAGAGAACTGGTCAGGGAATACAAAGAGCGAACCAGCAGGAGCCAGGAGCACAATGAGACCGGCCGGCGAATGCTGGTCACGAAGCTGGTTGCGATTTCTGGAAACCCACGAGACGCCTGTTTACGCTTCCTGCGCGAGCTTGGCGTAAATCAAAAACGAGCGTATCGCGAATGGACAAAGCCTGAACAACAACGCCTTCTGGATCTGATCATCGCGATGCCGGTAGAAGAGGCCGCGAAAATCCTGCGGCGGCCCGCGGGGTCCGTGCGCTCGATGTTGCATCGGCTCGGCATCGGCGGCACGACAGGACGAGAATGGTTCACCAAGTTCTCACTCTCTCGGGCATTGCACACCCGCCCCGACGAAATACAAAAATGGATCGACCTGGGCTGGCTCAAGTCCCGCACTCTCGCCACTGCCGGCACGAAAGCTAACATCATCCATGCCGATGATTTCTGTCAGTTCGTGAAGGAGCACGGCCGTGCCGTCGCGAGCCGCCGGCTCACCTACCAGGCACTTTGGTTCGTCCAGAACTATGTCTTTCCGCCAAGTCATGCTGAACTACTGTCGGTGAGAGGAACCTACAAAAGACACGATGCCGGCGATGAGACAGACCCGAACAGGGAGTCTCAATCGGCCAGCGGTTCCGAAGAAGGCGGGGAGCAGGAAGGTTAGGGTTTGTGATGTCAGCAGCAAAGGAAATCGCAATCGTCAAGCACAGCGAAGAGCATTCCCTGAACGCAAGCAAGGGAGTGGGGAGCAACGGGTCAGGAGACGCAAACGGTATGCGTGCCGCGGGCACGGATGGCCCTCCAGCAGTGAGGCGACGTCTTCCGGACGAGCGCCACAGCTTGACCCATCACTTCTCGGTGGGCGGGCAGGAAGGCTACGTCACAGTTGGTTTATACGAGGATGGTCTTCCAGGCGAACTGTTCATCAGGATGGCGAAGGAAGGCTCGACAGTCTCCGGGCTCATGGATTCTTTCGCAACCGCAGTGTCCCTGGCTCTGCAGTATGGAGTACCGTTGTAATCGCAAGCTTGCGATTACAACGGTAATCAGAAGGACCGAATAATGCGAAGTACGGCAGCCAGACCCAGTCTTTGCCGGACTCCGGCTGCTCGTACCTTCACATAATCTGGTGGCTTTCAGAGAGAGTCGAGCCATGCCAGCACTTCTGTGTCGCGCCTCCATCGTGGCGGTTCCCCAGGTCGAGTGGAAGCATCTACTCTTTCTAGAGCCCTGCGTTTTGTTTCAATATCGGCTCGTGCGTACTTGTTGGTGGTATCCAGCCTTTCGTGTCCAAGCCAGCTGCGAATCACCGTCACGTCGACGCCTGCGGCCACCAGATGAACTGCCGTCGTGCGCCGAAATGTGTGCGGGGAGACTCGCTTGTTGGCCAGCGAAGGGGCCTGCTTGGCAGCCGCCCGCACATATTGCTTCAACTTGAAGCGAACGCCAGCCGCTCCGAGTGAACGTCCGTATCGGTTCCTAAAGATCGGTTCGTCGTCCCCACCGGACTGTCTCTTCACTAGAGTCCTCAGCAACTCGGCGGTCTCGGGCCAGAGAGGACAGATTCGCTCTTTTCGGCCTTTGCCAAACAATCGAACTTGGAAAGGCGACTCGAAGCGAATCGCTCGGGAAGAGAGGTTCAAAGCTTCCTCAATGCGGGCGCCAGTGTTGTAGAGCACCGCCAGCAGCACGTGATCACGTTCGCCCTCGGGCGTAGAGCAATCAGGTTGTGCGAGAATGGCCGTCACCTCGTCCGCATCCAGATAGCAGAGTGCAGGTTGCTGCGCCCGTTTTGTTGGAATACGCAGAATCTCAGCGCATTGAGCTGATGCCAGAGGTTCACGGTCGGCAACAAAGTTGAAAAAGGAGCGCAACGCAGCCAATCGGCAGTTCCGCGTTCCGATCGATGCCTTCCGCTCCTGCTCCGTGTGTTGAAGAAACGCCAGAACTTCGACTGCGGTCAGTTCTGTTAGGCAGAGTCGCGCCACGGGTTTGGCTTTGCGCATGCCAACGAAGCGAAGGAACAAGCGCCAGCTGTCTCGATAAGACAGCAAAGTGTGATGGGAGACGTTCCGCTGTTGTACCAACCAGCTGTGGAAGAAGGCATGTAGCAACTGAGGGAATGGAGTCGGTTTCATGAATTCCCCCACCTGGACCGTCGAAGCACTACGGCCCCTGACACACGAAATCGCTCACCAGCTTGGTCAAGGAGCTCCTGGGTAATCGTGAGATACACCAGCGTGGAGTTGATGTTCTTGTGACCGAGGTAGGTGGCCAGATAAGGGAGACGCGACTGCGGATTTATGCCCTCCCGGTACCAGGCAAGCATGCGATTCACGACAAAGGCGTGGCGCAGGTCGTGAATGCGTGGTCCAGTGTATCCTTTTGTAGGCTTGAGTCCGGCACGCCGCAGTATGCGGACAAGCAGGGTGTGGGCCATCACGCGAGAATAGCGCCCAGAGGGTTGCGGATGCCAGAACAGGCCAGATGCCGACTCGGTCGGCGCTCCTGCTTGCTGTCGGGCAGCCAGGTAATGCCGGAGTGCCGACATCACGCTGGGAGCGAGCGGCAGGCGGCGCGATTTGAAAAACTTGGTATCACGAATCTCGATTGTCTCATCGCGAAAATCAATGTCGCCTAGGCTCAGACGAACGACCTCACCGATGCGCAGCCCTGCGCAGTATGCCAGGACCAGCATGGTGTAGAGCGTCAGTGGCCGGAGCGGTGACCGCGGCGATGGAAGGTCCCGAGCTATTTCGAGCAAGCGCCGCACCTCGTGCTCGGCATAGATATAGGGACGCCGATACGATTGGGAAGTCTGCCGCTCGACACGGCGATCACGTGGAATGGGCTCAATGTTAGGGTCAATGCGGCGTAACGCCTTAGATAAGAGCCGGCCGACTCGCTGGCACTCCAAAGCATGGTACGCAGCCGAGCCCGCGTCGGTCCATTCCCGCACTAGCACCTTCAGCGGCTGGTCCTTGAGATCGGGGCGGCGTTGAAGGAATCTGTCAAAGCGAAGCAGGCTCTCTTCATCGGTCTTGTAGCGATACCCCATCGATTTCATAAGAGCGACGTGATCGCGCATGGTCAGGCCAAGGAAGCTCCCAAAGCGAGGCAAGGGCCGTAGCGTCTGCAGCGCACCAGCAGGATTCGGACTTAACAGAGCGCGCGCGATCGGTCGTGTGTTTCGCTGCTGATATTGTTTTCGCGACTCAGCAAGAGGATTGGCCGGGCAGGCTCCAGTGATTACCATCCAATCCAAGAAACGATCCACAAGACGAGTGTGTTGCAGAACAACTGGAAGGGACCATGCCATGGTCCGGTTAATCAGCCACTTCTCTATTACTTCTAGTGATGGCGGTGCACCTGCGGAATGTTTGAGCGCAAAGCACCAAAAGTTATTCAGGACGCAACGATAGACCTCCCTTGAGATTTGACTTTGAAGGGATAGTTGCTGCACGTAGCGACGTGGCATTTCCCCATCTGCGGTCAGCGATGGCTTCATGCTCTCACCTCCACCGGGATTTCCAACGCCACGGCGCGCAAGTCTTCGGTCGCGAGTTTTAGGTAGGTGGTCGTAGAATCTGCTGATCTATGGCCTAAGATGTCGCCGATCTCTTTGATGGGCACCGCCGCTCGCAGCATGCTTACGGCTCGCGCATGACGAAAGGCATGTGGCCCTTGTCTGCCTTCCGGCTCGACCCCAGCAGCTGCGAGCCGCTTTTGGATGAGTCTGTGAAGGCTCGAACCGTTTCGAAAAGAGCGATAGGGAGCGCAGGTTCGGATGAAGAGCTCGCGCACCTTGGCCTTCGGGCGTCCGTTCTGGAGGTAATCAAGAATGGCAGTGCCTACGGCTGGCAACAATGGCAATTCTGAATAGGCGCCTGTCTTTGAATGGCGGATCCGAAGCGTCTCGCTCCGCCAGTCCACGTGATCCAACTGCAGAGCAGTAACCTCTCCCGCACGCAGGCCATAGCTGGACAGCAGCATCAACACCGCGTAATCACGAAGACCTTTTCGAGAGCGATCATTGCGTGTCGTCTCTAGCACCGCCTTAATATCTTCGGGTCGCAGCGCTGACGGAATGCTTTCGAAAGCGTAGAGTCTCGGGGTAATCACCGCGGTGCTGAGGTCAAGATTGACCCGGCTTGTGGCGTGTAGGTAGCGCAAGAAGCTCCGGAGATCCGTAGCACGGCGCTTCAATGTAGTGCGGCGCTGTGATTTCGCCCGAAGCATCATATAGGCGTCGACATCCTTGACCGTGATGTTGAGCAGGTTTTGCGGGCTGCCACGTTCCCCCAGCCAGCTCAGAAATCGGCGTGCCTCGGCACAACGGCCCGATCTTGTCTCCAGTGGCAATCCGCGAAGATCGTCCATCCACTTGTCGTACCCTTCGCACACATCCCGACAAAAGACGGCCGCCGGTGGCGGTGGCCAGTGCCCGCGCATCAAACGTAGAAGCATGTTGATGCTCGTGGTGTGCGAGTATCGCCACCATTGGAACGATTTTGGAGCATGAAGCGACTTTGGGGTATGCCCATGGCGCCGCTGGTAGAGCCGCAATGCGTCCCGCAAGTAAAGGGTCACGTCTGTTGGTTCGACAGACTCGACCGCAACGTGCTGCTTGTCTAAGTATGTGAGGAAGTCTCTGGCAACAACAGTGCCGCGCTGCACCGCCTGCGGAGAATATCTTTCTCGTTTCAAATGCTCTTCGAGTTGCGAAAGCCAGAACTCAACCGATGATTTCTTGGATGACAATGTGCACCTCCTTGGTGACGAGTGAGGATCGCACATGCCATTCTCATAATGCGAAGCAGACTGGCCGCGCATGATGAAGAGTTGTGGGGTTTATGTATCCCCTTCGCATTATTTGGTCCTTCTGATTACCGTTGCAGATCCTGTGCGATAAATTCAGCCACACCCGGTTTGAGCCGAGCGGGTGGTCGGGCAATCCAAAAATTGGCTACGCCAAGTCAATTATGGACTATTTATTCCGCTGGCTCGAACTGCGCTTCCTGAAAGGCGAACAGGGACTTCTGTTTGAATTGCCCAAGCTGGCCCAACCGCAGCGTGAGGTGACCAGCGTAGTCGAGGGCTTGGGGCAGGTCGTGGAGTTGGGAGACGCGCCTCCGTGCCAATTCTGCGGCTCCCTGATGGTGAGGAACGGTTCCTGCTATCGGTGTATGACCTGTGGCAGTACGAGCGGTTGCTCATAAATTGACGAACTGGGGTTACAACATGGCAAATAGATTGAACAAGGTGATCCTGGTGGGGAACGTTGGACAGGATCCTGTGGTCAAGTACCACGGCCAGTGGGCTTTCGTGTCGCCAAACTCAGCCTCGCCCCTACTGCGACAAATTTCCTTCTGTGCCTGACGTTGGAAATGGTTCCCTTTGCTTCTGAATGTTCTCGATTTTCAGGCGTCCGGCTTAGCCGTGGGAGCGTAGAACCATCTCTGCTCTACTTCCTTGCTTCCACAATGTGGGCAAGCGACCGAGCCTTCCTCATACTCCCCAGGAGTTAGTGTCTTCGAGAAAGGCCTGCTGCAGGCATGGCAGAAGAACTCATAGTCGGACATATGCCGTCCTCCTGCGCAACCATTCTAACTAAACTCCACGTGTGACACAGCTCAACGAAAAGCCGGAAGCGTCACCACGCACTTCCCCAATGCAACTTTGCTTACGAAGGGCGGGCCCTTCCTCGCCCCCGCACTCCTAGATGCTGTCGTTCGTGTATCATTGACTCGCACTTCTACCTTCGGTCCCGCGAGAATGCCTTCCCCGTATTTCTAGCGGGACTTGATGTTCGGAGGGGGCATGGGTACGCATTCATCGCGTACCCATTGAAATATCGTGGAAGTGGTGCATCTCCAACCTTCGTCGGCCACAACCTTGGAAGCACCTCGGAAGCGCCTCACTTCGCAAACAGCAGTGCCATCACGATGCTGAACTGGCAGGCAGTGGCGGCCAGAAAACCGTAGGCTCTTCCCCTCGCATGAGTAACCAATCGTTGCAATGGCCCTGCCCGTCCCGCCCAGAGGTGCACTTTTCTTGCCAAGTTCAGGCCATTAAGTAAATAGAAGATAGCCACCACGAATCCCATGGAAGCTGCCGCCGACGCTCGGTGTGCCGCCAGATTGGGGGGATAGTCAGGAGCAGTGCCAAACATCAGTACGATCAAGCCGAAGACAATGATGCTCGGTACGAAACCCTTTAGGAATGACTTCCAGAACGACTGCTCCAACGAAGCCCCGAGACATCGGACGTAGAGAACATGGCCGTTCGCGCAGTAGCGCCATCGCGACCACCAGCGCCTTTGGGGTTGGTCCACTAGACTGTTGCATTTGGGGCAGACATACATACGAACTCTTTCATGGTGCCCACTGTCAAACATCACAGCGTAGATACCGTTCTGCGGTTGTTGGCTGGTTGTTCCGACTTGGCGGCATCAAAAATTTGAACTTGCATTCGCATACCGCTAACGTTGGCGCGTCTCCGGAGCATCGAGGTTCACGAATCGGCCTTCATCGGGGAGAGTAGCCCGGGTCAGTCCGGGTTAAACCTGATTTCGATCAATTCCGTAGTTTCCTGCGTGCTTGGTGCCCACTTCCACTTGCTTATGGCATCTGACGCTGCTTGCACCAGTACAGGGTGGCCACCCAGAGCCTTGGGATTTCTTGGCGAGCCGTTTGGCGCAACGATGACTTCCAGTTTCACGCTGCCGCTAATGTGCATTTTGCGCGCCAACTCGGGATAGACAGGAACCACCTTGCTTAAGACTTTGCGCTTGGCCTCGATCTGGTCTTGCTGAGCGAAGCTAGGCCGGCATGCGAAGACAACACTCCCGACGCAGCATGCCAAGAGAACAGCGCTGACCCGACGCCGCACAGGATCCCCCTCTTGCCTCAATCTGATCACACGCTTTTTGCACGCTCAAGGTAACGGTAGTAACGCTAGGATTTTTTGTTGAAAAATCCCCTATGAATTCGTCGAGAAACGGGGATAACGCTATTTGCCACGCTCAGTCTCGTTGATACGAGTGCAGACCTCAAACGTGGGCTGTGCAGGCCCGGAAATTTACGTAAGCAGCAGCTTTCCTCCCGGTGTCGCGCTGAAGTGTTTCTGCCTTGCCGTCCCCGTGATCGGGAGCGAAAACCGGCAGGTTCTTGCCGTTTACGCGAGTGCCACTGCCCGACGATCCGTTACAGACTGCTCGCCGGGGATCGCGGGGCGCGTCAGCGTGGCCACGGCACAGGGCAGGATCTCCAAGAAGCGGTCGACCTCCTGCTGGGTGTTGAACCGGCCCATGCTGAGGCGCAGCAAACCGCGAGCGCGCTCGGCATCGTATCCCATGGAGAGCAGTACGCCCGATGGCTCCCCGGAATGGTGGGCGCTACAGGCGCTGCCTGCCGAGACGGCCACGCCGGCGGCATCCAGGGCGACCAGAAGTTTCCCGACTTCCCGCTCTTGTCCGCGGAATCCAAAACTCAAGTGGCCCGGCAAGCGATGAACCGGATGCCCGAACGGATAAGCATGCGGCAAAGTTCGGCTGAGCTCTGCGGCGATGCGCTCGCGAAAACGCGCCAGGCGCGCTGCCTCATCCGCTAACTCTTCCCGCGCAATGTCCGCCGCCGCGCCGAAGCCGACAATGCCAGCAACGTTCTCCGTAGCCGAACGGAGGCCGAACTCCTGCCCGCCTCCGAAGACGATCGGAGCCAGGCGCACACCCTTGCGCACGTAGAGCGCGCCAATGCCTTTAGGGCCATGGAACTTGTGTGCCGACAGAGAGAGCAGATCGACGTGCAGGCGATTCACGTCGAGTGGAATCTTCCCTGCAGCCTGCACTGCGTCCGTATGAAACAGCACGCCGTGCAGCTTGGTGATGTGGGCAAGCTCCTCGATCGGTTGCAGCGTTCCCACCACGTTGTTCGCAGCCATGATGGAGACGAGGGTCACATTGGATTGCAACGCGCGCAGCAGACTCTCCGGGCCAACAAGCCCATCAACATCAACGGGAAGGTGAGTAATTTTCGTCCCGGACTCGGCGAGGAAGCGGCAGGTCTCTAGGATCGCGGCGTGCTCGATGGAACTGGTCACCACATGGCCCGGCTTGCCGCTTGCGCGCACCGCACCGATGAGCGCCAGGTTGTCGGCCTCGGTGCCGCTGGCGGTGAAAATGATTTCGCCTGGCTCCGCGCCGATCAGTGCCGCCACTTGAGCGCGCGCAGTCTCGACGGCCTCGCGGGCCACGCGACCCTCGCGATGCAGGCTCGATGGATTTCCGAACGCGCCGCCAAGAAACGGCCCCATCGCCGCAAGCACTCGAGGATCGAGCGGGGTGGTAGCGGAATGGTCAAAGTAAATTCGCGAATTCATTATGCTTCTCCAGCCTGGCTGCGCTGGGCCCTGCGCGCCCTAAAAACACGAATGCCTCATCCGGGATTGAGGGGACGAGGCAAGTGCTCACCGAGATCTCATGTCCCCCGCAAACCGGGCGGGAATTGGCACCAGATGATCAGGCTGTTTCCTGATCCGGTTGTCGTGGCTTCTACGGGCCCGTTACCCTCAGCCACTCTGCATGAGACTGCGGCTTTCGTTCAGGCACGAATGCCTGCACCCATTCACGATAGGGTCGGGAGAGGGAGGTGTCAAGAAATAATGTAGCAACAGCAAGATCGGCGACCGCCGATGGCAGTCACAGACACCACGGCAGCATCAGATCTTAGCTGACAAGACAACGGCGTACAGCACTGCGAGGTAATGGCAGAAGCTTCCAGCCATCACGAACCCATGCCAAATGGCGTGGCTGTAGGGAACTTTTCGGGAGGCGTAGAACACCACACCGACCGTGTACATCACGCCTCCGGCGATCAGCCATCGAAGTCCCACCGCCGAAACATGTGCCAGGAGTGGTTTGGCAGCTACCACTACGAGCCAGCCCATCACCAGGTAGAGCACGGTAGACAGAACCTTAAAATGATCGACAAACCAGAACTTGAAGACGATCCCAGCCATTGCACATCCCCACACGATTCCGAGGAGTGACCATCCCCATCCGCCACGCAAATTGACGAGTAGAAACGGAGTGTAGGTTCCCGCAATCAGCAAGTAGATCGCCGAGTGATCCAAAATCCTGAGGAGGCACTTCAGGCGTGGCGCGGGAATGCCGTGGTACAGCGTTGAAGCCAGATAAAGGCAAATGAGGGTGCTGCCGTAAATTGCGCAGCCTACGACGTGCCATGCCGTCCCATGCCTGATCGCCATGGCAAGCAAAACCACGAAGCCCGCAACACTCAGGGCTAGGCCGACTCCGTGGGTGGTGCTGTTCACGATTTCTTCGAGAGAGAGCCGGCGGGATGATTGCTCCACTTTCACCTCCTGTGCCATTGTTTCTCTCGGTTGCCGACTTAGCAAGAACAATGCAGAGATGAAGGACAGCGGTTGCGGCATGCCACACCAAGGCCACACTCGGACGCCATATAATTTGCTATGGCCGAGCGCATTGCGGGCTCGTGCGTCACGGTCCGAAATGCGGGACTTGGGTCGTTGTCAAACAGCAATCCGAGCCTGGAGTGAGCAAAGAAAAGTTCAGAGCGAAGTGTCCCGCGCCGGAGTGTGGAAAGGAATTTGAGTTCGAGATCGGTGAACCGCGGGTCTTTGAGGTGCCTCTGCCCCTTTTCGAGCGTCGCCACTTCTACCGCTCGGAATTGTCCTAACCGCGGCGAAATGCAAACAGCGATTTGCCGAGAATCCGCACACACGACCTTTGGGATGACTACATCGAGAATGACTTGATGTCGCCCACCGCTGAAGAGATTAGGAGTGCAAGTCCACTTTCAGAAGTCTTATCACGGAATATCGTAAGCCACGTGACGCTGATCGTGCATCCATCTCGCATTTGCCATGCGAGATTGTCGATGACAAGAACATTGTCTCTAGGTAGTCGAGGAGGTTCTCGACTCGCTCCCACAGGAATTTCGTAGTCGCATTCGTAACGTTGCTGTTCTGGTAGAGGATGTGCCGCCGAACCTGCCATCGCTACAGCCTGAACATGTAACGGCGCAATTTAATGAACTCTTCACGACAGACTTGCGTATCAGATGGTATACAGAAATCGAGATTTTCCATGCTGAGTGCAAGTGTAGAACGGGTTGGAAATACGTCAGTGGTGCATTGTTGCTAGTATGCTCGACGGGCAGTATCAACACTTCGTTAGTGATCGAAGTATAAATGCGCCGACTGGACTAGATTCAAGACGAACCTCTGGCCAAGCCAGAGAAGTTAGGAAGCGAACGCTGCGCGCCCGGAAAGTGCTGTGAGAATAAAGGTGTGAGTATGACGAACTGTGCCGACCTCGCCGTTTCCAGGATCGCAGCCGCGATCGGGGAGACTGCGCGTGTCCGTATTCTCTATTCCCTGATGAACGGCCATGCACG
>Ga0209517_10007681_pt1 | contig 12825 bp, 5 predicted proteins | sample PeaSoiMetSII2010_FD_187695 | JGI IMG/M metagenome (GOLD analysis project Ga0209517, IMG submission 187695) | Peat soil microbial communities from Weissenstadt, Germany - SII-2010 (SPAdes) (version 2) | ecosystem: Environmental > Terrestrial > Soil > Wetlands > Peat | place: Germany: Weissenstadt...
AAGCGATCACAAGATGACGGCAGGCTTCCATGCGCAGGCGGCTTTGCGCAAACAGAACGTGATGGACGGCCGCTCCGGATTTCGCCTGCGGGCAGATTGGGGATATGTCTCAGTTCTCGAAGGGGGAGGGCATATCTGCGAGCTGAATCTAAACGCATGTACCGGCGTGAACCCCCTATGGCGGCCGCCATGGGGGACAATCGATCCAACCGAGTACGCAACGGCGAAACATGCGCGCAGGTATGGAGAGCCGCCAGATGGCAGGTTACTCGCTGGTATTGCGGGACACAGCCTCAGCTTTGATCACTTCGGTCCGCCTTCGCCAGAAGAGACGGCGGCGGGTCTCACGACCCATGGTGAAGCGCCTGCGCTGAAGTGGGATGTCCAGAAGCGCGTACAGTCGCCGAAACCACAATTGCACTATGGCCTCACGCTTCCCGAGGCCAGGATCCGTTTCAGCAGGAAACTAACACTTGACCGCTCAAATCCAGTGATTTATTGCGAAGAAGAGGCGGTCAACCTGAGCGCTTACGACCGACCCATTTCGTGGAACCAACATGTAACCTTCGGACCACCGTTTCTGCAAGCAGGAATCACCTGGTTCGACATGCCCGCAGCGCGGGCGAAGGTTTGTCCGGCCAGCTACAGCCCTCGATTCTCTCTTCAGCCGGATGCAGAGTTTACTTGGCCCAACGCGCCGACGAAGGATCGCAAGCGGGTGAACCTGCGCACCACGCCGGCGCTACGGTTCGGACACTACACCGCGCAATTGCTGAATCCGGAACTTGAGATTGGCTTCATCGCGGCCTGTAACCCTCGCCTGAAACTTCTGGTCGTCTATGCATTTCGACGCGCAGATTTTCCCTGGGTCGGCAATTGGGAAGAACGGCATAACAGAACCCAAGCACCGTGGCTTGGAAAAACATTTTGCCGAGGGCTGGAGTTCAGCACAACTCCGTTCGCTATTCCGCGACGCGAGACCATCGAACAAGGGCCTCTTTTCGGAGAACCGACATATCGCTGGCTCCCGGCCAAGTCCAAGGCTCGAGTCCGGTTCCTGATTTTGTTGTTTGAAGTGCCGGAGACATTTCGTGGTGTAGCCAGCGTCACCGTTGCCGGAGGAAAGATCGTTGTTGTCGAATCCGGAGTGCGTGGCCGGAAGCTTTCAGTCGCGGCCGACAAATTCCTGTGAACGGTGTGGATCATTGGGAATTCCGCGACGTGCCTCTTGCCTCAGATGCGTCGTGATGTGTCCCGGCAGTCCGGATGAGATATCTTCGCGCCGAGGCAGCGGGATCGAAACTCCATCATGAGTCTGCTTGCCGTTGATATCGGTTCGAGTCGGTGCAAAGCCGTCGCCTTTGCGGTGACGGGCGAGATCCTTGCGCAGCACGCCAGCGCGTACGCCCCGGAGTTCCTTGCTCCGGCGCGCGCAGAGATAAATCCTGAGCGCTTTTGGCAGGCGGTGTGCGCTTGTTCGCAGGCGGTATCCAGGAATCTTTCTGATCCCGTCCGCGCCCTGTGCTTAAGTTCTCACGGCGAGACCTTCGTACCGGTCAATGGACAGAACGAGGCCGTCGCTTCCGCCGTTCTCAATCAAGACAATCGAGCTACGGAAGAAACGGTGTGGCTCGAAAGGACATTCGGAAGAAGACAACTCTTCGAGATCACTGGCCTGGTAGCTCATCCCATGTATCCGGTTCCGAAGATTCTTTGGCTGCGTAAGCACCGGCGGGACATTCTGGCTTCGTCGGTTCGTTTCATTAGTGTGATTGGTTATGTTCTTCTGCGTCTGGGACTACCGCCCTATATCGATTATTCCCTGGCCTCCCGCTATCTGGCATTTGATGTTCGGAAATGCCGCTGGTCCGAAGAAATTCTCACCGCCACAGAAATTAGCGCCGAATGCCTGCCCATTCCTGTGCCTGCGGGAACGATTGCCGGAAAATTAGACGCAGCCGCGTCGAGTCAACTCGGCCTCTCGCCCGGGACGATGGTGGTGATGGGAGGGCACGATCAACCCAGCGGCGCATTGGGAGTTGGCGCCATCGGTGCGGGCCGCGTCGCCGATTCGATGGGCACTTACGAATGTCTGTTGGGTGCTTCCGATCGACCCAGCTTAACGGATGCGGCGCTGGCGGCTTCTCTCAACTCTTACTGTCACGTGGTTCCGGGCAAGTTCGTCACGCTGGCGTATTTCCCCTCGGGAATCATGATGAAGTGGTTCCACGGTCTGCTGTACGGAGAAGTGTGCGGTGAAAGCGCGATCGCGGAGGGCGGGGATCTATCGGACGTGGAGTCCCTCCACTACGCGACACTGGAACGAAACGCACCAGCGGGCCCGACGGGTCTGTGCATCACTCCCAATCTGATCGGTACCTGCAATCCTGACTTTAACCCGCAGGCACGCGGAATCATCTCCGGCTTGGGACCGAACACAACCCGCAGCCAGATTTACAAAGGCATCCTCGAAGGGCTCGCTTGTGAACTCTCACAGATGACTGAAGTCCTGGCATGCGCCGTGGGAGAGTTTCCGGACGTTTATGTCACTGGCGGAGGCTCGCGGTCGGCTCTGGGGCTCCAGTTGCGAGCTGCTTTAACGGGTCGACGGCTGCATGTGATGAAGTGTCCAGAAGCAGTGTGTCTTGGTGGAGCCATACTAGCCGGCGTGGCATCTGGAGAATACGGAAGCCTGCGGGAAGCTGTGGAACTCGTGGTCCGCGATGTTTCGGTGGTATCGCCCGACGATGTCGTTGCCGCGTCGTACGCACCACAAGCCAAACAATACCGCTACTTGCGTTCAGTGCTCACGGGGATCACAGGCACTGAAAGCTCAAGAGGACAACGGGAGGACCAATGATACAAGCCACAGTCGGATTCATAGTTTTTGGAGTTCACAAAGATGGTCTAAAAGACCCAATGGGTACACCATTCATTGATGACACACTGGTCCAGCGCGCTAAGAGTGCGCTCGTTTCTGCGGGTCTGAAAGTTATTGAGCATGGCATGGTTGTTGCCAGCAAAGAAGAAGCTCGGGCCGCATTCAAGAAAATGAAATGTGACGATGCTATCGATGCGGTCGTCCTCTTTTCCGGGACCTGGGTCTGGGCGGCGCATATGGTCGGGGCTATTCGTGATTACTGCACCAGCGGTAAAGGCTTGCTCCTATGGACACACCCCGGCTCTCAGGGCTGGCGGCCGGTTGGCGGATTGGTGCTGCATGGAGGTTTGCTTGAAATCGGCGTCCCCCATAAATTTGTATACGGAAGCCTGGAGGAGCAGGACACCGTGGGCAAGATCGTCAGTTATGCCCAAGCTTCGCATTTAAAAAACTTCCTGAACATGTCTACCATTGGCGCATTTGGTGGTCGTGGGATGGGGCAGACTTGCGGCGCTGCCGATCCTTCGCAATGGATGAGAATGTTCGGCGTCGATATCGATTCCCGGGACAGTACTGAATTGAAGCAAACCGCTGAAGCGATCTCCGCCAGCGAACTGGATGAACTTCAGCCAAGGCTGAAGCAGTTGTTTGGCAACCTACCAGAGCGAAACGCAGTGAGCGAGCGTTCGATACGTCTATACCTCGCGCTAAGAAAGCTGGTTGCGAAAGAAAAATTTGATTTCTACACGATTCAATCGTTTCCGGGCCTGGCCGGAGATTACTCTGCAACATGCTTCGCTCAGAGCATGATGCTTGAGGATGGAGTTGGCACTTCTACGCTGGGTGACTTCAATACTGCCCTAACCGTTCTCCTGCTCACCAAGCTGAGCAAGGAGAGGGTGTACTATGGCGATCTTCAACACGTTGACAAGAAGACAAGAGAGATCAAGATCATCGGCGATGGAGCTTGCCCGCCTTCATTGGCGAGCAAGCTGGGTCCGGCGGGTTTCTCTGAACACGGCATCCCTACAGAAGGGGAAGCGGGCGGACTTTCTGTAAAGCTGATCTGCAAAGTGGGAGAAGGAGTGTTAGCCCGACTCGGCAGAGTGAACGGCGAGTTTCAGATGGTCATCACTCGAGCCAGCATTTTCGAGCCCGCGCCGGATCAGATCGAAAGGCGGCTCAACGAATGTGGCATCCCATTCTGGCCTCACGGTTTCGTAACGGCCCATTGTGACATCGATCTTTTGCTGCAGCATTGGACCAATGAATATGCGTGCTTGGGCTATGGCAAAGAGTTATATCCGGCGCTCGTTGATTTTTGCGGCATAACGGGAGTCAGGGCAATCCTTCCCTGAGTCTCTGGATGCCTGCCCGCTCCGTTTTGTGGCCCACAGCAAGGCAGGGAAGCCGTGGTGATGGGGACGACTTGCGTTCCCGCATATGCACTTCCCGGAGCGGGGGAATCGATCATGAGCAAACAAAATGATTGACAAACGGGCACATTATCGGTAATCGTTGCCTTCAAAGTCGCAAACCGAAAGATCAGCAAAGAAAAAGAAATGAAACGCAAGCTCGTCGGGCACTCAGGAGGCGGAGGACTAGAAACGAAGCGGTCGGAACCTATTGCCATTTATCCTTGCCGTCCTTGTAGTCAGCACGGCGTTGCCGCCGATGGCAGTTGGGCAGAAAGACAGCGGTGGAATCGCAGGAGTTGTCCGTGATTCCGCCGGAGCCGTAATTCCGGGTGCCAAGGTGAGCGTCAAGGATGTTGATCGTGGCACCGAAGTCGTGGTCACAACCAGCTCGCAAGGAGAGTACGTTGCGAGTCCGCTCAAAATTGGATACTACAGCGTCACTGCCGAGAAGGCAGGCTTCAAGAAAACGGTCATAGGACCGATCATAGTGAATATCCAGGAGCACCCGGAGGTTGACATTACGCTGCAGGTGGGCAGCATCCGTGAGGTCATGACGATCACATCGGAGGGACAACAGCTGCAGACCGAAACGTCCGAACTCGGAGATGTGGTGAACGGCCAGCGGGCCACGACTCTTCCCCTCAACGGCCGAAACTTTGCGCAGTTGGCGTTGCTGAGCGCTGGAGTAGCTCCCGCCGAACCCGGTTCCCGTATTAACGCGAGTTACGGATTCAGCGCGGATGGAGCGCGATCGGCTCAGAACAACTTTCTGCTGGACGGAGTTGATAACAACTCAAACCTGGCCGATCTGCTCAATGAGACCGCTTTCGTAATCCAGCCTTCGGTGGATGCCATTGCCGAGTTCAAAGTGCAAACCAACTCTTACAGCGCGGAATTCGGACGGGGAAACGGTGCAATTCTGAATGCAGTGATCAAGTCGGGTACAAATGGCTTCCATGGCGACCTGTACGAGTTCATCCGGAACGAGAAACTCGATGCGCGCAACCCATTTGATGCATTTGGCCGCCAGCCTTACAAGCAGAATCAGTTCGGTGTCACGTTGGGCGGACCAATCATTAAGAACCGTACCTTCTTTTTCGGCGACTATGAGGGATTGCGGATCCGGCAGGCAACGCCGTTTCCCGAGTTTATTCCCACACCGGCGAAGGTTGCCGGGGATTTCTCCAGCTCCCTCGACACTTCTACGGTTCTAACCGGCATTACCGACTGCAACGGGAATCCCACGTATGCCGGCGAAATATTCAACACACGGCTTACACAGGCCTCGGGTTCAAGTCCTACCGGGTTTTGCGGCGTCCCCATCGGCGGCTATAACGGCAGCGGCCAGCCGACCAATGTATTTCCCGCCAATATGATTGATCCGCTGGCAGCCCGCCTGTCAGCGTATTGGCCAACTCCAAATACCAGCATTGGAGGCAACAACTTTCTTTCCGATCCGCACCGGCAGGAAAGCCGCAACAACTTCGACATCAGGATCGATCACAAAATCAGTGACAACGACAATGCTTTTGGAAGATTCAGTTACGAGAACCAACCCAGTTTCATTCCTCCGCCTTTCAACAATCTTCTGGATGGCGGAGGGTTCTTCGACGGGAATGAGGACAATTCTTATCGCAGCCTGGCCTTAAGCGAAGTTCACCTCTTCAAGCCGACTCTGATCAATGAATTCCGACTCGGTTATAACCGGATCAATTCCCACCGATATCAGCTCAACTCAAACCAGAACATCAGTGCTCAACTGAACTTCCCCGGCGTCCCCTATGGTCCAAACAACGGCGGCTTGCCAAGCATCACCTTCGGCGATGGCACTGCTGGAATCGGAAGCTCTACCTACCTGCCTTCGATTGAGAAACAGAACAGTTTCGTTTTCACCGACAACCTGACCTGGATCCAGGGACACCACTCGCTGAAGCTTGGCACCGAAGTGCGTATCGAACAGTTTACGATCTTCCAGCCCGCCGAAGCGCGCGGCTTTCTGAGCTTTAGCAACGGCTTCACCGACAACCCCGCGGCGCCGGGGACGGGCGGCAGTTCCTTCGCCACCTTCTTGCTGGGCATTGCCGGCGGTGGCGGGATTACGAGCCTGCATAACATTGACTATCGCCGGCCAATCTACGCGGGCTTCGCTCAGGACGACTGGAAGGCCAGCGATCGCCTGACAGTCAATCTGGGCCTGCGCTATGAAGTCTTCAGCACGGTGAAGGAGCACAGCGACCAGGAGGGAACCTTTGTCTTCAGCTCCCGATCTATGCTTGTTCCCAGCGGACAGAATAAACCACTCACGCAGACGCTCGGAGCCAGCATACCCATAGTGCACGGCACCCGCGGACTGATTAGTCCTGACCTGAATAATTTCGCGCCGCGTCTCGGCTTCGCTTTCCGAGCCACCGACAAGCTCGTGATTCGCAGCGGCTACGGTATTTTCTATGGCGGCCAGGAGAATGGGCCTTACTCCAATCCCAGTCCGGGGTTCAATCCTCCGTTCTTCTCTGCTGAATCATTTTCGACGCCCTGCGGAAATCTGGCTGCCAATCCGGCCTTCCCTGCCGGGAATCCGCTCAACTGCTCGGTTGCTTCCCTTAATATTGGTGGATCGAACACGTTGGCGAATGGCTTTCCCTCGACCGCGCTTTCCAACCCCAACTCTCCGGAACTTTATTCCATCGACCCCAATCTGCGGACACCCTATAACCAGCAGTGGCACTTTGGCGTGCAATATCAAATGCCGGCCAGCACGGTGCTGGATGTTTCCTACGCCGGCTCGCGTGGCCTGAAACTCTTTGGTTTTTACAACGGCAATGAGGCGCCCCCCGCGACCCTGCCGCAGTTCGCAACCCTGTGCGCGACAAATTTCACCGTGCTGGGTTGCCCGACCGCCCCCAGGCGACCGGCTCATGCGGTGGCTCCGAACGCTCCTGCCGGCTCCACTTGCGCCTTGCTTCCCACCGATGACTGCGATCCCGTGTTTGATGTCAACATCGCAACCTTTCGCTCCAACGACGTCTCCAACTACAACTCGATGCAGGTTCGCTTCGAGAAACGCCCCACCCACGGCCTGCAATTTCAGCTGGCCTATACCTGGAGCCACGCCCTCGATGACGCTTCCAGCGCCAGCTTGGGATCGCAGAATCAGGGCGACTTCCGCCTCCAAACCGATCCTCTCCTGGAGTACGGGAACTCGGACATCGATGTGCGCCAGCGATTCGTTTTGAGCTACGCCTACGAATTACCATTCGGAAAAAACAAGGCGTTCGGAGGAAACGCTTCTGGCGTTTGGAACCAGATCATCGGAAATTGGCAGGTTGCGGGCATCGCGATCGCATCGACCGGAAACTGGTATACACCCACCGACATTTCCACCAACCTCTCCTCGTCTGATGGTGGCGGAGAGGTCGCCAGCGCATCGCGGCCCAACGTGGTCGGTAACCCCAACGGACACCCATGTGTACCGGGAACGCTGTTTAACACGTGCGCCTTTGCTACCAATACTGTCGTGGGCTCGTTTGGCAACGCAGGGCGAAACATTATTCAGGGGCCAGGCAACCAGAATTGGGATATTTCTCTGCTTAAGATTTTCCCCATCGGCGAACAAAAGCGCATCGAATTCCGGGCAGAGTTCTTCAATGCTTTCAATCATTACGCTCCGGAGTTCGACAATCCAGGTAGCTTTAGTACGAATATTGCTACCCAGCACGGGCTGGATGAAACAGCGGCGCAGACCGGATGTTCGAACGGCAGCCCAAATTCCAATTGCGCCTTCGGCTTCGCCCAAGCCGCGCACGATCCGCGGTTAATTCAGTTTGGTTTGAAGTTCTACTTCTGAAGCCCAGCTGGTCAGCGGAGTCAAGCCCTCACTCGGCATTTGACTCCGTTTGCCAGGGGGCAGCGGATCTCCCAGCATACAGCGAGAAAGGGGCAATCCAAGCGGTTCTGCCGTGATGGACGAAGCTTCCGATGATCAGTTTTTCGCGAACTATCGCTCAAGCCATATTGGTTTTCTCGATCGCCCTGTCCGCCACGGGTCAAGCGCCTACTGCTACTTCTGCTTCGGCAAGACCCGCCGATGAAGAACGAGCTCTCCGCGCGTTCGCGGCGATCCGTCCCATTGATGTTCACGTACATGTTTTCAAGACCGAGCCCGCCTTTCAGAAGATGCTCGAACGGCTGAACCTCAAACTGCTGAATATCCTGGTGATGGACGACACGAACCTGAATCGCAAGCAGTTGCTGTCGCAGATTGAGGACGCAGTCGCGCTGGTGCGCTCCAGCGGTGGCCACATCGCCCTGTGCACGACCTTCGATCCATATAAGTTTGAGGGTGCTTCGTTCAGTGCCGATGCGGTCAAGCAGCTCGACCGCGACTTCGAGCAGGGGGCCGTGGCGGTCAAGATCTGGAAGAACATCGGAATGGAAATCAAGGACAGTAGCGGCCAATATGTCATGGCCGATGATCCGAGGTTCGAGCCGATTTACAAAGACCTCGCCAACCATGGCAAAACCCTGATGACACATCAGGCCGAACCTGATGTGGCCTGGGGGCCAAAGGATGCGTCCGATCCGTCCTGGTCCTACTATCGGGAAAATCCGCAATGGTACGTTGCCAACCGGCCCGGGTTCCCCTCAAAGCAAAGGATTCTCGACGCGCGTGATGATGTGCTCGCCAGAAATCCCAAACTACGCATGGTGGGAGTTCACCTGGGCAGCATGGAACGGGATCTCAACAACATCGCCAGTCACTTGGACAAGTATCCAAACTTTGCCATCGACACAGCAGCCAGAATGGAATACCTCATGTTGATGCCACCGGAAAAGGTGAGCGCATTTCTTATCAAGTATCAGGACCGAGTCCTCTACGGCACGGATCTCGATTTGTACTCAGACGCCAACCTCCCGGATGCGTTGACCGAATGGCAGTCCACTTATGCGCGTGACTGGAAATTCCTGGCGACCGGTGAGACCCTTACGGTGGAAGGCAAGCAGGTGCGTGGATTGAACCTGCCCCAGCCGGTCCTTCAGAAAATATTTCGCAGCAACGCCATCCGCTGGATTCCGGGATTGTGACGTAAGTGGCAATTCAACACACCGCGCAAAATCGTAACGACTCCCAGCAGGCGCTAGCGCCCGTTCATGCCATCCCAGGGGATGGGAGGCAAGCTATTCTGTTGTCAGCTCAAAACCTGATCAAGCAGTTGGCCGGCAGCTCGTTTTGCTTCGAGTATGGAATACCGATGGTCCATGGCTCCGGCCAGATCGGTGTTAGCAAATGCAATACGCCCAAATGGCGCACTGCGCAGAATCTCGCGGGGAGCCGGTTGACCGTCGCGCCCAAAGAAGAACCCGGGTTGAGGGCTCAGATAGGCATGTCCCCAGCGATTCAAGATAATCCCGGCGATGTCGCGTCGCGCGTCGAAGCCACCGCCCGCGAACATCTCACTAAATTGCTCACGAACTTGTCGTTCATAATATCTGAAAGACGTTGCAAGCATCTCGGCGCGGCCTCGGTGCCCCTGCTCTTCGGTTGGAGATCCCGGGTATGAATACAAAACTTTCAAGCTGAGTACGATCGGCGAGTCTGGACCGATCGTTGGGTTTTCAACGCCAGTCAGCGCCCGCTTGCAAACCTCCATGTAGTTACCCAACCCTTCAAACCAGCGACAACCGCTCATTCCCATTTTGTACAGGAACCGCCAATTTCTAACGGCAACGTTCACCATCATGCAGGGAGAACGGTAGAACTGAGCATATGCTTGGCGCTGGGTCTGCGGAAGATCCTTCACAATGTGTTTCGTAGTCCAGCATCCGCCCGCCATCACAGCTGAGCGCGCCTTAATCTTGTACAACTTGCCTTTCTTTGAATATGCGATCGAAACTGTCTCGGCTTTGCCGACTTCCCCGTCATGCTCGACATCGACGACAGTGGACGACAGGCGAATTCTCACCGCGGTTCCCGGGGTGTCCAAAGCGGCAAAGTTCACGCGGTTCCGGCAAACTCCTTCCACGCTATGCGGACCATAGATCGCTGCGGGGACCAGACTTTTCAACATCAGTCTCGCAATTGTCGCGTTACCGCCTGGAAACATCTGATCAGAACCACCCTTTTCTTCCGGCAAAGGGTGAAGCATTTCAAACGCATAGTCTGAGTATGCAGACAAAGCATCCGGTCCTAAGCCCGCGCCACCGCCTTCCACTGGCGAGAGGAACGCGCGAACCGTTTCGCGGCTAAGCCCGAACCGTTCCATATAGTGCTGTTCCAGCGTGATGGAGTCGAGATACCGGGAAATCGCATCCCCTTCCACTTTGGGATGTTCGAACTTTGTGCCTCCCGTCGGTTCGCCTTTCAGCCAGCGCAGCCATTCGAGTCGAGTTGCGTTCGAAACGGGAGCGCCATCAAGGTTCTTCCCAAGGGGATCCGTCAACCACATTCCTGGTCTCTGATTGAACTCTGCGCCAAACCAAAACCCATATTGTCCATGCCGCAAACCCACCGCTTGATAAGGAGTATTGGAGAGGGGGAACTCTAGGTCTGGCCCTGCCCAGCTTTGATATGTCAGCTGCGGTGCGCGTAACCCGATGGACTCGTAGAACTTTGCAAGGAAGCTATGCGGGTATTGAATCTGATAGATGGCTGAGCCTTGGTGTGCGATCAGTCGCTTGCCCTCCACCAAAAACTCATTTTGCTTCGCCTCACCGCCGAAAATGGGATGGTTTTCGATGATCAGGCATTTCATTCCCGGGCCGGCGTCACGGCAAAAGAACAAGGCGGCGGCGAGTCCGCTAATTCCGCCACCAATGACTACGCAGTCATAGAGTTCGCCGGTATCGATAATGTCCTTGGGAAGTGGATCGTACGCGCGGTCACGAATCGCATGACCTGCTTCGAGAACATCAAGGGTGTTGCCATTCGCGGTGCTGTAGTCGCCGACGCCGCCGTAACCCGTGAAGTCATCATTTTTAGCCAGTAGCTCCGCGGGAGCTACACCTCCGAGCAACGCGGATCCGGAAGCCAACAGAGCCGAGCCGAGAAAGTCGCGCCGCGTTATGTTCGCCTCCATGCCCAGGTTAGTACTTCCTGCAAGCGAGGATTTCAGATGAGCAGTGTGTGAAATGTTACGTTCACCTCCCTCCTTGCTCCTGAGTGTACACCTGACGCAGAATCTGCAGCTCAATCCGCTCTTCAGTCGCAATCGGCTGCGCCACCTTCCTCCGCGTCGAACGATCGATACCTTGTCAGGGCCAGTCAAATCGTTGTCGCAAAATCGTCAATTCACTCGTTGTCCCGTGACGCCCTCTGTGTGGGAGAGCTCTACCCAAAACATTTATTACCTAAGGCGTCCACGCTGCGTCCAGGATATGGCCCCAATCGGCAGCGTCTTTTGAATTTTCACGGCCCTTACCTCTATTGGGCCATTTTCTCGCTGTTGCATTACTTCTGCCGACAGGCTTGGCGGATTACGGACCGCGCGAAATCTATTCCAAAGCATTCGCGACCTGTTCAAACAATATCTGAAACTGTACAAGAATCAAGATAAGCTTCTCGCCTATTGGTGTATTGCCTCGTGGTTCCCGGATGCCTTGGACTTCATTCCACGTCTAACGATTTCAGGTCCAAGATTTGCGGCTGACTTACTTTTGTCGAGTGTTGCGCTTTGTGGGCGGAGACCGGTTCTGCCGCAGGCATGAACTCAGCGGTATTGAAGACAATTCCAATTAACGAACAGATGTACTAGACAGAGTCCTCCGCGCTGACGCTGCGGCTGAGCGAAGCCTCAATCATGTGATCAACCGGTTGTAGTCGCTGCAGCGGCGCCGCCTGGGAGAACCTGTTCCTGCTCCGGTCAGTGTTCGGTTGACCTGATGGGGGAACGGTGTTTCTCAGAAGGAATCATGATTCTGCAAAACGAAGCCAACAAGGATTGCATTTTCAATGGGTTAAGAAACAGGGATATCCGTCGGAGATTCTACGAGCCGCGGTTGGGTGTGCTTTAGCCGCCGATTGTCCCTCCTTGGCTCTACCGCGCGGGTAGAATAGCCTGCGTGAACCATATTCTCCATGTTGTTGGAGCGAGGCCGAATTTTGTTAAGGCGGCGCCAGTATTACGGGCCATTCGGCAACGGGGCATCAGGCAGACCCTGGTCCACACGGGGCAACACTACGATCGGGACATGTCTGATGTATTTTTTACTCAGCTTGAGATTCCGGAACCGGATTTCAATCTAGAGGTGGGCTCGGGAACTCACGCTGCGCAGACGGCGGAGATCATGCGCCGATTCGAACCCGTGGTTCTGGAACGCAGGCCGGATATTACTCTGGTTTATGGCGACGTGAATTCCACCGTTGCTGCGGCACTCGTGTGTGCAAAGTTGCTTGTCCCGGTAGGCCACGTGGAGGCCGGCCTGCGTTCCTTCGATCGAACGATGCCGGAGGAAATCAACCGCATCGTGACGGACCGCCTCTCCGATGTTCTGTTCACGCCCTCCGAAGACGGGGATGCCAATCTCCTACGG